>JAEEGK010010534.1_pt1 | contig 21302 bp, 12 predicted proteins | sample 8958771 | NCBI WGS metagenome assembly JAEEGK01 (sample SAMN16246547, study PRJNA631951) | gut metagenome | biome: gut microbiome; feature: rumen; material: SC-attached | host: Bos | place: Iran: Karaj | collected 2018-10 | reverse complement strand
TGAGCATCGATGCCGAAGGCAACCTCGTCGTCGAGATGGTCAAAGAGAACAAGAGCGAGAAGAAAGAGAACAAGGAAGAGATGCGCTACCTGCGTCACGAGTTCTCGGTCGAACACTTCCGCCAGACGGTGATGCTGCCTGAGGACATCCACAAGGAGCAAATCAGCGCCAAGGTCGAAAACGGCATCCTCGACATCATCATCCCGAAGGTGACCGTCGATGAGAAGAAGCAGGCCATGCAGACCATCGAAGTCTGCTAAAGTCTTCGAAAAACAACCCTACAACGGGACGGAGTCATCCGCCCCGTTTTTTTTGTTGCCACAAACGCAATTCCCGACACTTTTATTCCTTACCTTTGCCGCAAATTTATTTGCGTATGAGAAAAGCATTACTCCTCACCTTTTTATCCATCTTCGCCTTCTTGCAAGCCTTTTCGCAAGACGGTAAGCCATTTGTCACCCTTGACAACCTGCACCTGAACACCCGCGCCGACTTTACCCTCGACTACCATCCTGGGTACGACTCGGTTGCGCCCAGCACCGATCACGGCTTCGCGGGCAAGTATCTTGTCGTGGCCTTGGACGGCACCCTCGGCAGCAAGTTCAGCTATCACCTGCGCCAGCGCATCAACGCGCCCAACATCGGCTTCGCCAACACCTTCTTCCAAGGCACTGACTGGGCTTATCTCAACTGGAACTTCACTGACAACCTCTTCCTGTCGGCTGGTAAGCAGGTCGTGGCCATTGGCGGCTGGGAATACGACTCCAACCCTATAGACATCTATTACGGTACCGAATTCTGGAACACCGTATGCTGCTACGAGGTGGGCGCATCCTTGAATTACAAGGACAACTCGGGAAAGAACCATTTCCTCGTCCAGATGTGCAACTCGCCCTTTATCAACCAAGCCATGCAGAGCATCTATGCCTACAATCTGATGTGGTACGGCAACTTTGGCATCTTCAAGACGGCCTATTCCGTCAACATGATCGAATACCAACCCGGCAAGTTCATCAACTACATCGCCTTGGGCAACAAGTTGCAATTCAACGGTGTGGAGATGTACCTCGATGTCATCAACCGTGCCTCTTTTGAGCAGGAGAAGTTCTTCGGTCAAGACATCACAGCCATCTACGGTATCGGTGTCGACATTGGGAAGAAATGGATCGTATTTGCCAAAGCAGGCTACGACTTCAACCAAGCCCAACTGCCCAACACCGAAGCCTACGACCAATATGTCACCCCGGGCAAAAAGGTCGATTTTGAGAGCATCGGCTTTGAATACTATCCTTTGGGCGACCGCAACATCCGTCTCCACCTCTGCGGTTCACACACCAGCGTAGACGGCATCAGCAAGTTCCAAGCCAACCTTGGCCTCACTTGGAAAGTCAATCTTCTCAACCTCAAGAAAAAATAATCCGCTATGGCAAAGACAAAATACAACACCATCAAGCGAACCACCACTTTTTATCATGATAAAGTGGAGAAATTGTTCAAAAAGATTGAAGAGAAACTGAAAAAACCTCTGCGGTTCACCACCAAACGAAGCGTGGAAGCCTTCATTTTCCTCATCATCTTCTTCGCCTTCTTCGGGCTCCTGGCCTATAAGATGACGCTGCCCAAGATGCTGAACACCTTCATGCAAACGGCCTACCACCTGCTGCTTGAGACCGTATTCTACATCATGGCCATCTGTGTGCTGATGGGAGCCATCAGTAAGCTACTCACCGAGTTTGGTGTGGTGCGTCTGTTGGAGAACTTGCTGCGTCCTTTGATGAAGCCGCTCTACAACCTGCCTGGTGTCGCCGCTTTGGGAGCAGTGATGACTTTCCTCAGCGACAACCCCGCCATTATCACCTTGGCTCACGACAAGAACTTCAACCGTTATTTCAAGAAGTACCAGCTCGTCTCGCTGACCAACTTCGGAACAGCTTTCGGCATGGGTTTGGTCGTGGTCGCCTTTATGACCGGTCTAGGATTTGGTAAAGGTGCTTTAGTCGGTGTGGCAGGTGCAGTCATCGGCAGTATCATCTCAACCAGAGTGATGCAACGCTCCACCTTGAAGAGTTATCCCGAGTTGGACACTCCCGTTGACGCAGAGTTTGGCGGCGACGAACAGCAAATTTCGTTCAAGACTGAAGGCGGCGTGTTCATGCGTTTCCTCAACTCGTTGCTTGACGGCGGCAAGGACGGTGTCAGCATCGGCTTCGCCATCATCCCAGGTGTGCTCTGCATCTCCACCATCGTGATGATGCTCACTTTTGGTGCTTCAGGCGAAAACGGCGAATATCTTGGTGTGGCTTACGAAGGTGTACCCGTTATCAGTTGGGCTGCCAACAAGGTGAACTTCATCTTTGATTGGCTCTTCGGCTTCAAGGACGGCGCCTTGATTTCCTTCCCCATGACCGCCCTTGGCGCAGTGGGTGCCGCTATTGGTTTGGTGCCTCGCTTCATCACCGAAGGCATCATTGACAACAATGCCATCGCCGTGTTCACTGCCATCGGCATGTGCTGGAGCGGTTTCCTCAGCACCCATGCTGCTATGCTCGACAGCCTTGGCTACCGCAAGCTCATCGGCAAGGCCATTGGCGCACATACCATTGGTGGTCTTTGCGCAGGTATTGCAGCGCACTGGCTGTATGTTTTGCTGGCGTTGATATTCTGATAATTCAATTGCTATTTATAACACAATCATTGTAGAGACGCAATCATTGCGTCTCTACAAGGCACAAAAAAAGCGGCCCGAAAGCCGCTTTTTGTGTTACATGAATCTGTTCATCAACCTTTCTTTCCACCCATGCTGTAGGTGAGGTTGAAGCGCAGAGTGTTCTCTAAGGGGTTGCTGCCTGCCACCGAGTTGACGGGAATCAGGTAGGAGACATCAAGGCCAAACACGTTGTACTTCAAAGCAGCGCCAAGTGTGACATACTTACGGTTACCCTTCATTGCGGTCTCATTGAAGTAGCCACCGCGCACAGCAAAGATATTGTTGTACCAATACTCTACACCAGCTCCAATATTGATTTCGCAAAGTTCCTCATAGAATGAACCCACATGCACCAACTCGTGGTTATTGGCATTATAGCTATAACCTGGAGCATCGTAGAAGGATTGAATCATACCTTGCACGACGGACACATTATTGTCCATACCATACTCAATCTTGAAAGAACCATCGTCATTGTACAAAGGATTGCCGTTGGCGTCTCTCGCAATGATAGGAGGCGTAGGCACCAACAGTTTGCTGAAATCCACTGTGAAAGCCAGAGAATTATATTCGTCAAGCTCCAGATTCAAGCCCGTACCCAAACGCAAGGTGGTCGGGATGAAGTCACGACGGTTGCTGGAAGCATTATAGGTGATCTTACTACCAATGTTAGTAATAGAGGCGCCCCATGAAAAATCGGCATCCATGTTGCTGAACCATTCAACAGGACGTTTATAATACACGGCCACATCAGCAGCCACGGAGATACCAGGACGAGCATAGTCAGATTGGTTCTGAATCAGATTCGAATAGATGAAACGACCTGCCACTGCACCCGACAAATAGTCACCTAACAAACGGGAATAAGTGGCGTCAATGGCCCATTCATTAGGTGTATACTCACCCAACGACTGGTTGTACTGGTCTCTGAATTCAATCTTGCCAGGGCTGAAATAACGCAATGTACCCGCCACAGCAGAGCGGTCATTAATCTTATAACCCAAGGCCAAATAAGCCAAACCCATGTCAGAAACCAAATTGCGCAACCAAGGGCTATAGCCCAAGCCTGCAACAAATTTGTCCTCAAGATAAACATACTTGGCTGGATTGTAATGCATGGAATAAACATCTGCCGAAGTGGCAACACCACAATCACCCAATGCACCTCCTCTTGAGTCAGGATTAATGGAAACAAAGGGAACACCTGTTGTGATTACATTCGGAGAATAGGTCTGTCCATAAGACGCGGCCGCAACCAACAAAAGAGCGGCGATAAGGAGTTTCTTCAATTTCATATCTTTAGTATTAAATTGCAAAAATAACGTTTATTCAAATGGCATATTGTGTGCAGGTGAAAATATTTTTTTGTTCAACATAAAGGCGACCCTTCAACAAGCTCTGTGACTGCAATCTCAGCGACAGCAAGATTATCGTTGGATAATCATACGCTGACCGACCGTACGGAAGTAGCCTGTTTCGTCCGTTAGAGTGAGACGATAGAGATAAATACCTGAACGCAAATGATTTCCATAATAGTCGCAGCCATCCCAAACGATGGGTTCGATGATGCCATTGGAGGCCGACACCTTTTTAAAAAGATGCTGTACCGACCGACCCATAATGTCGAAAATCTCAATATTGACGTCGAAATTGCCGTCCTCGCCAACGTGGGTCAAGGTGATGCGTGTCTCCTCGTTGAAAGGATTGGGGTAGTTGCGGACTTGAGAGAGGAAGAGGTTGTCGTCGACGACAAACCACAGGCTGGCCTCGGAAGCGTTGTCCTGCGTGTCCCACACTTTGAGGGTAAACTCATAGGTACCTGGATCAAGGTCGTTGAGCGGTAGGGCAATGCGTCCACGCCTGAAGTCATTCATGGCAGGCTCGTAACGGTCATTCAACACCAAATGGTCGCAAGCTGCAAGGTTGCTGCTCATGACAATGTCACGACCCAAACTGTAGCCATAGTGGTAAATGCCTTGGGCGTCGTAAAGGTCAGCATAAAGTACACCTTGTTGTTCCACCAACTGGCCATTTTCGAAATCGGGAGTGTTCCAGTAGAAAGTGATTTTCGGGCCTTCATCATCGGGCACCATGGCAGGATCAATGCCACCCAAGACAAGCTCATCGAACTTGCCCATAGCTTCAACACCTCGAATGGAATCGTATGCATATAAGCTAAATCGTGGCACACCCATTCCCGACTTGATTTCCTTAGGCACTTGGAAGGAAATGTTGAACCTGCCATCCGTCACGGTGACTTTTCCCTGATAAAGTACATCCTTATGATAATATACGTTCCTTGTACTATTGTCAGAAAACTTCACTTGTACTTTCGTCTTCTGATCGTAGAACCTCACCCACAGTGTGCCGTTGAACCCGGTATCAAGCCGTCCGTTGACATTCTGAACCTCGCCCTCCATTGTCACCATACTCATGGCATGAAGCTCAAAGTCGTTGTAGGCACCCATCGCCATTCCATTGATTTTCGTCACGGCGATGTTCTTCTGAGGCAAGGGGAATCGCAGGAGAGGGTCACCCAAAAACAGGAAACGGATGTTTTGATTGCCCTCACTGTTAAAGTTGAGAGGGTTACTCTTTGCTAATCTGATGATGTCGCCAAAACGCAGCGACACACCATCCTCATCACGTTGCAAGAGCACCGGGACAAGGGATTGCGTCAGAAGGTTGTTTTGTGGTCCGTAGGTAGGGCGACAAGCCGAGAAAAGAGCAACGCAACCACCGCGTGGGTTCAAGAACAACTGCTCACCAGCCGAAACCAGCAAGGGATTGTCGTATTTAGTGAACTCACAAGTAGCAGTATAGACGAAAGGCATTTTGTCATAATTGCGGAGTGCGGTAATGTCGGCATTGGCAAAAACGCTTTCGCCCGTCAATCCCCTCACACCGCCATGACCCACATAGAAAAGAGCCAACATACCTTGGTCAAAAGCAAGCTTCAAATCAGCATTGGCACCTTGATTCACCATACCGCTCGAAGTGTTTTGAAGAGGATAAGCGCCACAATACAACTTTTTTCTGGTCAGAGCAGGACACTGAGAATTGATAGTGGTATCGATTCTTTCATTGTAGTTCACATAACTCGTATTATCGTCGTCGGACATAAGCAACACATCGGTTTTCCATTCCCCATGCAAAGCGGTCAAGTCGTCGTAATGCTTGATCTTGCGCAGTATGGTCTCCGCCTCCTCCACAGAGGATACCGAGATGCGTCCTACACCGATGTCTACATGACCGTAGCTGTTCACACCTTCATTGTTATCCATCAGGGCAAAGAAATCGTCGGTGGCAAAGCTGAGCTCCCAATTCGGTCGATCAAAGGTCTCGTAAGTTGGTACATAGTTTTGCCCATAGCCCTTAAGGTTACGGTAGTCGAACGAAGCCCGGCCGAACAATGTCAAATACTTCAGCTGTCCCGAGCTACGGCGATACACCATTCGGACAAAGTCACGGATACCAGTCGGATCGGGAGTGCCCGTCGAAAACTCGTTGTAGATTTCATTCACATCCACCACGATGCTGGTCAAACCGTCCTTCTCGGCATGATAATCGGCCAAGGCTTGCGCCTGCTCAAAGAAAATGGGCGAGGTAAGAATCAAGTTGTCGGCACCAGTAATGGCATGTAAGTTTTGATTGGGCACTGCCTTCCAGTTTGCAATTGGATATGCCGCCGTGGGTTTGAACAACACATAACGCTTCTCCGTCCGTTCATCTGTGGCAAAGACCAAATTTTCGGCGCTCAACACGGCATCCTGCTGTACGGGCTGCAATGGAGAAGAAACATCCCAAAGCCAAAAATCAGCACTGACATTCTGCACCCAAATGGCACTTCGGTCGTCACCAAACTGGCTCGGTATCAGGCGAAAGAGAAAGTTATTGTCCGACCGCTTCAACTGTCGCCAACCATAAATCTCCACATAATCAAGGAATAACGACGCAGATGGGAAAGGAACAAAACTCAATTCAAACACGGCGGTGTCGGAATCAAGGGCCATTTGCTTGTTGAAGGTCGACAAAACGCCATACTCATGGTCTCGATAATACTTGATCGAAGCATCGTCAACCACATGGTTGTCATTGACCCATACGTTGTAATGCAAATAATTATTCTCCTTAATGCGTCCCATCACCTGACAACGGATTTTTAAATACTTGTTTTTCACCAAGTTGGGAAAAACAAAAGGAATAATCAGAGCTGAGTCTTCCGAAGTGATTTGTTCGCCAAACCAGTTTTGTCCGATGGAATAGGGCGAAAAGAGTTCTTCCTCATGACAAACGAAATCGGGGAAATCAGAAATGACTGCCGTAGTATTCTCGACAGGAAGTGTAGGCTTCTCTCCTACCCTCAGGCCTTCAATGCCGCTGTCGACACACAAATAATAATAAGTGGTGTCAGAATAATAGTTGCGCTCACGCCTATAGGTAGCTTTGTTGGAATCATCCAGCACCCAACGCGTAGGTTCCTGACCATAAAACAGTACCACGTCGCCCTCATCGAAGCTACCATCGTCAGAACCCGTCACGTAGATGGCCATCTCGGTCAAGTCGTCGGGACGGCTGTCGGCATTTTTCTCGGGCAAAGCCCCCGAAGGATTGCCAAAAAGTCGGATCTGGCTCGGATTCAAGTTGCCCATATCAATGCCCATGCCTTGCAAGGTGGCATAATCCAATTGATGGGCTCCCTCTTGCGTCACGGAGAGGCGATACCAAGTGTGCTCACTCAGCACTGACTGGAAGGTGTTAACCTGCGACCAGCCTTTTGAAGTGCCAAACAACAGCAAAAGCATTAATATAAAGGTTATTCTTCTGTATTTCATACTCATTCTCATTTACTTAACACTAATTTAGAAACCAAGGTGGCCGTCTCACCAAAATCGTTGGTGGCCACAATGCGATAGACATAAACACCGTTGCGCAGGTCCATTCCACCAGCGCCACGGCCATTCCAACGGATAGGAGCAACCCGTGTAGAAGCACCCGAAACCGTCTCAGAGATCGTATTCACCAAGCGGCCCATAATGTCGAAGATGTAGATGTCGACCTTCACATTGTTGCCCACCTGATTGTGGTCGAACACGAAATATGTCTCGTCCGTCACCGGATTGGGCGCGTTGAAGGCATTCTCAATGACCATGCCACTATTGTTGATCACAGTGAAATCGATGGAAGCCGTACTGGAATTGTTATAGATGTCCCAAACTTTTAGAGTCAGGGTATAATCGCCATCGGCGAGGTCTTGCATCTTAAAGGTAATGGAACCCTTGCCCGGTTGGCCGAGTTCTGCAACAAAATAGTCGTTGAGGCAATAGCCATTCTTGGTCGGCCCCGACAGCGTGGCCATAATATCGTGACCTATGCCTGCACCCGTCGTATTGATGCCGCTTTCGTCATTGACAAAGGCCAGCAGCATGGGATTCTGACCCGTCAGGCCACCGTTCACAAAGAGCGTATCATCGATGAAAAGCTTCACCTCAGGTCCTTCACTGTCCTCGTTAGCGTCATCATTGAAGCCACCAATGATGAACGAGTCGCAACTGCCATTGGCATCAATGTCGTAATCAGTCGCGTAATAATTGATCAGGCCTTGCCCGAAACGATAGGAAATATCGCGAGGCACAATGAAATTGATTTTGAACTTTCCATTGACGGCCTCAGCTTTACCATTGAAAATCATGCTGTTGCGCAACTTGAAATTGACACCGTTGGCAACAAGTTCAGCTTCCTTATCATACACAATCACGTTCACCAAACCATTAAAACCAGAGGCCACATTGCCGTCACAATCCTTAACGACGCCCTCAATCTCAACAGGTTGCAAGGCACCTATAGTGTCATGATAAACTGGATAAGTCCGCCAAGTTGAGTCATTGATTTGAATAGAGTCCAAATCATAACCAGGATATTGGCCATTGATACTCAGTGTCTCCACTTTCCATTTCGGATAGGTCAAGCGAAGGGCTGGATCTCCAAAGAAAACATAACGTTTCTCAGAAGTGCCCCCATTGGTCTTGGCCATGCGGTAGATGTCACCCAAACGATAGTGTTCCCCTCCGACGATACGAAAGAGGTTGTTGTACACACCTTTAGCGAAATTCATATTATCAGGGCCTTGAGTCACCCTTGAGGTGGTAAACATGGCAATCATGCCACCATATTGGTTAAGAAACGAATACTCGCCCAAAGACGTGCGTTGATGGTCATCGAAACGACTGAACTCGCAAGTACCCGTAATCATCAGTGGATACATCGGGGCATTACGCCAAGAGTCTACGTCCTTTCTTTGCAGGATTTTCTCATCAGCCAGTTGCACTTCACCACCGTGACCCACATAGTTGAGAACCAACGTGCCTTTTTCAACACGGCTATTGATGGCGGCATTCACATCAGGGGCAATCTCACCGCCTGGCGCACTAATTTGTGGATAGGCATCAAGATAAATCTTATCGGTCACCACACCTTCGCCGCCGACCCATTTCAGCATCCTTGCCAAGCTATCCGCATTCCGCACAAAGCCAGAGTCATCATCGCAGAAGAAGGTAAACTTGTTACGCCAAGATGTCATGGCGTTGGCGTCTTTCATGATGTAACGCTCAATCTTGTCGACCATCTGTGAAGCCTGCTCCACGGTTTGAACAGGGAATCGCCCAATACCAATGTCAGCCAAAGAATGGGCAATATTGCCTTCGGTCTCATCCATAAAACCATAATAATCATCGGTGACATAGGTTGTATTCATATAAAGCGATTCCAACGTCTCAAAAGAAGGCACAAAATCGACGATGCCGTCCCGGTTTTTATAATCGTAAGAGCAGTCGCCCAACAACAACAGGTACTTGATTTTGCGGCCAGGCGTGCTGTCAAGATAGAGCATGCGGCAGAAATCGCGGATGGCGGTGACGTCTTTGGCGCCACAAGAGAACTCATTGTAAACCAGTTCGGGAGTTGTGATATAGACATTCAAGTCGGGATCGATGCGGTTATGAATTGCTTTAAGCCGCTCGGCTTGTTCCATAAAATCGGCGTAAGTCAGGATGACAAAGTCCACATCACGAATACTGTGAAGGTTCTGGTTGTCAACCTTTCCAAAAACCTTGACAGAACAATACGAATTACCGTTATGGGCAACAAACTCATTGTCGCGATTACCGACTGCCTTGAAGCTGAAGGTAGAGCCATTGAGTTGCCCCTTCACTTTGGTTGGGTTACGAGGGTCGCTCACATCCCAAACCTGGGTCTGCTGGGAGGCACCTGAAAGGCGATATTCGTATAGCTGAGTCGAAAGGGAAGCACTAGGATTACGGAATAACATCTGTCCACCCGTGAACGTCAGCTTCCGCCAAGCATTGACAAGGACATAGTCAACATAACCTTCCGAAGTGGTAGTGGAACCGAGCGCATTGTGTTTCAACATGACACTCAGGTTATCCTTTGTAGGATTTGTCGAGACCCATCCCCCAACATCGTAGCCAAAAGGACGTTCGGTGGATGAAGTCGTGGTTGAGATAGGATATGTTGCCTTATTTACATTATCAACAAACACCTCGAAATTGGCAGGCTGGAAGTTGCGTCCCATCAAGGCAGTTTTCACACAACATGGAAGTGTGGTGACCACATTGGGGAAGCTAAAATCAATAGTCTTGGATGCAGTGTACTCCATCTTGTCACCGTAAAAGGTGCGACCCACGCGGAATACATTAAATTGGTCGTTTTCATATACCTGATAGTCAAGGAATTGATTGATGATTTCATTGGCACTACCTGAGGGTTGGCTGGACTCACCGATGCGCTTGCCTTGTCCCAAGCCCAAGACGACAAAAGCGTAAGCATAGTCATCGTAGGGGTTTTGCATATGGGTATAGGCCAATCGGTCAGACTCAAGTTTCCAACAAACGGGGCCACGACCATAGAAAAGGATATAGTCGTTGTTATCGAAACGACCATCGGATTCACCCGCCACATAAATGGGTACCTCCACCAAATCGTCAGGTCGGGCAACGGCATTCATCTCAGGCAACACGCCACCTCCATTGTGATAGATGCGGATTTGACGCGGGTCAATTTGGGAAACATCAATGCCCAAGTCGCTAAGATCGGAAGCAGTCAGCTTATAGATGCCTGTTTCAGCAAGACCGATTTTGTACCAACTGCCTGAAGCCATCGCCGATTGACGGGCGTATTTCGGATTAGATTTCTGAGTGCTGAAGCTGGGCGTAAGTGTCACCGAAAGCGTAGCGGACAGCAACTTCTCGTATTGGTCACCCTTTTGGCGGAAAGGCACAATGCGAACTGAGAGCAAGGCCTCATCACGTGAACGCATAGGCGCAGCTGTAACCTCAAAATCAGCGCTATATGAAAAACCTTTTGCCACATTCAACTCCGCTTCCGAAAGGGTTTCAGCCTTGACATTCAGGCACTTCACCTCCACATTCACCACATCGTCATAAATAGGATATGACAGACAAAACACCGGCATAACGTCTTCGTAAGTTCCCAAATCCAAATTTATATATAATAAGGTATCGGAAACCATTCGTTGCTCTGACACACCATTCCATTGCAGGCGAATCGGATAGCTCATCTTCACCTGCCCCCATAGGGAAACCGGGATGAAAATGGCAAAAAGCAACAGGAAAAGCAGCAATTTCAAGTATATCTTATGATACATACCATTCTTTATTACCTAATAACCAAATTATTACAGAATACACTCCTCACCCAAAGTCGACCTAATTAAGGGAACGAAGATACGACATTTTTATTGTTCTGCATAAATTTTTCGCTACAAAAAAGTTTTTTTTCAAAAAATGATATCCGATTCAAAAAAAGTCCATAAATTTGCGTGATTTTTTTGAAAAAATTCTGAGTGGTGTACAATAAATGCCTCTCAAAAGAGTTTATAGATAACAAATTTGATTGAAAATGTATAGAAAACAAGGATTCAAGACACTAGCTCTCATCGTTTTGGCAGGATTGCTAACCGTATCATGTTCGAAGAAGTCTTCGCGCACAACGGGTTGGGCTTACAACGATGCTAACAATGGAGGCTTTGAAGTTACTGAAGTGAACGACCAGGAAATCGGTCCCGGCTTGATTGCCATCGAAGGCGGAACCTTCGTGATGGGTGCTACAACCGACAACCTGACCTATTCATGGGACAACTCGCCCCGCAAGGTCACCGTGCCTTCCTTCCTGATGGACCGCACCGAAGTCAGCAACGTGGACTACCGTGAGTACATCTACTGGTTGAACCGCGTATATGGCCAAAACTATCCTCAGGTGGTACGTAATGCCGCCCCCGACACCTTGGTTTGGCGTGACCGTTTGTCGTACAATGAGCCTATGGTTGAGATTTACTTCCGCCATCCTTCATACAATGACTATCCTGTGGTGGGTGTGACCTGGGTACAAGCCAACGACTACTGCGCTTGGCGTACCGACCGTGTCAACGAGTTGATGCTCGTTGATGCTGGTATCCTCGATTGGGACCCGACCCAGCAGGACGAAGAAAACTTCAACACTGATGCTTATTTGGCTGGCCAATACACCGGTAAGGTGAAGAACGGAAAGAAAGACCTCTCCAAGGGTGGCGATGGCGTGCGTAACGTCAGAATGGACGACGGTATTTTGCTGCCTTCCTATCGTCTGCCTACGGAAGCCGAATGGGAATATGCCGCTGTAGGTTTGGTGGGCAACACTAGCAACGAACTCATCAGCGAGCGTAAGGTGTATCCTTGGAACGGCGACGGCTTGCGCACCGACAACAAGAGATATATGGGTAGCTTCATGGCCAACTTCAAGAGAGGCCCTGGTGACTACATGGGTGTTGCTGGCAACCTGAACGATGGTGCCGCCCTGCCCGCTCCTGTCGGTTCCTACTGGCCCAACGACTACGGCCTGTATAACATGGCTGGCAACGTGGCTGAATGGTGCCAAGATGTCTATCGTCCGCTGTCTCACGAAGATGTGGCCGACTATAGCCCCTTCCGTGGTAACGTGTTCACCCGTAAGGCTGTTGATGACGAAGGCTTCCTGCTGCAAAAAGACTCTTTGGGTCGTATCCGCAGAGAGCCCATCCCTCAAGAAGAAGCAGCCAAGCGTCAGAACTACCGCACGAGCTTCAACTCCAACTATGACGATGGTGACTACATGTCGGCCATCCGTAACCGCTGGAGCGATCCTCAAGACGACCAGAGCGTCTTCACCAAGGAAATGTATGAAGCTGCAACAAACGACACTCCTGGTACGACCCTCATCAGCGACGAATCGAGAGTGTACAAAGGCGGTTCTTGGGCTGACGGCCCTTACTACTTGAGTCCTGGCACACGCCGTTACCTCAACCAGAACCAGTCCGCTTCGACCATCGGCTTCCGTTGCGCGATGAACAAGGTGGGCAGTTCCTTCGCAAAGTAAGTAATAGATTCTTTTTCATGATAGTTTTGAAGCCGTTTGATCCATCAGGCGGCTTCTTTTATTAAAAGCAAGTCAGATGAATCCTATCGAAACTATATACCAGCACTACATCAAGACTCATAAAGTCTCAACCGACAGCCGCAAGATTGAAAAAAACGCTGTCTTCTTTGCCTTAAAAGGAGAGAACTTCGATGCCAACGACTTCGCCCTGCAAGTGGCGGAGCAAGGTGTGGCCAGTCTTGTTGTCGCTGACCGCAAAGACCTGCCCAAACACGAACGCATCTTGATCGTTGACGACACACTGAAGACGCTACAGGACCTGGCTGCCTACCATCGCCAACAAAGCAAAGCCACGGTGCTCAGCATCACTGGCACCAACGGCAAGACAACTACCAAGGAACTCGTCTCGGCAGTGTTGGCCAAGAAATACAACATCATCCACACGATAGGCAACCTCAACAACCATATCGGCGTGCCTCTCACCCTGCTGAGCATCAAGCCCGAAACCGAGATCGCCGTCGTGGAAATGGGCGCCAACCACCCTGGTGAAATTGACTTCCTTTGCAAGATCGCCGAACCCGACTACGGTCTTATCACCAACATCGGAAAAGCACATCTGGAAGGTTTCGGTAGCTTCGAGGGTGTCATCAAGACCAAGACAGAACTGTACAGGCATATCAAAGCCAATGGCAAGGCCGTCTTCGTCAACCAAGGCAATCCGTTGCTTTGGGAACAATCAGAGGGACAGGAACGCATCAGCTATGGCAGGCATTGCGCTGCCTTCTGCCCTGTCGCCCCTGCTGCCTGCAACCCATATTTAAGCGTCGGTTGGAGGGAACACCTCATCCAGACCCATCTCGTGGGAAGTTACAACTTCGAGAATGTGGCCGCCGCCATTGGCGTGGGTCAGTATTTCGAGGTGGATGAGAACGCCATCATCGAAGCCTTGGAGGCATACACGCCCACCAACAGCCGTTCGCAGGTAATTGAGACTAGGAAGAATCGCATCATCATGGATGCCTACAATGCCAATCCTACCTCCATGCGTGCCGCCTTGATCAACTTCGCCAGCATCTGTGGAGATAACAGTCTTTTGGTTTTAGGTGACATGCGTGAGCTAGGCACGGCTTCCGAAGAAGAGCACCGCAACATCCTCGGTTTGATGAAAGAGTTAAAATTCAAGAAGGCTTTGTTGGTCGGTTCGAACTTCAGCGCCTACAACGAGAATCCTGATTGGAAGACCTTCGAAAAAGTTGGTGAGTTATGCCAATATCTTGAGGGTCATCCTATCAGCGGAAAGACCATACTCGTCAAAGGCTCTAATAGCATACAATTAGGGAAAGTGTTACCGTTGCTTTGAGGATTTAAAATTCAATATTCAATATTCAAAATTACGCAAAGCGACTCGAATCTTAAATCTTTAAATTTTGAATCTTTACACCGCCATAGGACTCATGTCGGGCAGTTCGTTAGACGGACTGGATATCGCCCTTGTGCGCTTCCAAGAAAAGGAAGACAAATACTACTTTCAAATCTTGCAGGCCGAGACCCTACCCTATCCCGAATACTGGACCGAACAACTCTCCGAAGCCTTCCACAAACGGCCTGAAGACTTAGTGCAGCTTGACAAGGACTACGGCAAATATTTAGGCAAACAAGTGTTGGCTTTTGCCAAGAAACACAATGCTACACCTGACTTTGTTGCTTCGCACGGCCACACCATCTTCCACCGTCCAGAGGAGCGTTACACGCTTCAAATCGGCGACGGACAAGAGTTGGCCAAGGCCTGTGGCTTCACCGTTATCAACGATTTCCGCAGTGAGGATGTCAGCAAGGGCGGACAAGGCGCACCGCTCGTGCCTATCGGTGACAAGCTGCTTTTCGGCGACTATGAGATCTGTCTTAACATCGGCGGCATCGCCAACGTCTCCTATGACGAAGACGGCAAGCGCATCGCCTTCGACCTCTGCATTGCCAACCAAGCCCTCAACTATCTCGCCCAGATGAAAGGTCTGCCCTACGACCGCGATGGCGAGTTGGCACGTAGTGGTCAAGTCGACATGAACCTGTTAAAACGCTTGAATAAGCATCCTTTCTATGGTCAGTTCCCGCCCAAATCGTTGGGCCGTGAGTTCTTTGAAGCCAACCAGAAGGAACTTTTGCAAGGTCTTTCTGTGCCAGAACTGCTGGCCACCTTCGTGGAGCATATCGCTTTGCAAATCGCCTTGGGAGTGAGTCATCTGCCCAAGGGAAAGATTCTCGTCACCGGTGGCGGTGCGAGAAACAAGTTCCTTATGGAGCGCCTGCAAGCCCGCAGCTCGCACGAGGTCGTCATCCCCGAAAAGACGATCATCGACTACAAGGAGGCTTTGGTCTTTGCTTTCCTTGGGCTGCTGAGATTAGAGGGGAAGACCAATGTATTGGCTTCGGTAACTGGTGCCGAGAGTGATAGTTGCAGCGGGCGGATTTGGGAACCCTGCTAAAGCATCTCGTTTTTCATTCATTTACAATAACATATCCGACAGCAAACGACAACAAACGACTGCTGTCGACTACAAACGTTTGTTCAATGGCTTTGTCTTGACAAGGTTTGCATCTTTGCGGTATTAAAACTAATAAGAATATGGCAAAGAAAGAAACCAACACAAAACTTGAAATCACAATTTGTGATATCAAAGGCATTGACAGTATCAATATAGAATCTTTGATACGCGTAATAAGAGGCCAACAGGTGATGCTTGATTCTGATTTGGCGATGTTGTATGGCGTTGAAACGAGGACTCTTAACCAAGCTGTTAAACGTAATATCAAACGGTTCCCAGAGGATTTCATGTTTCAACTAACTAAGGAGGAAACCAATCATTCAAGGTCACAAATTGTGATCTTGAACAATAATGAAATTTCTTCAAGGTCGCAAATTGCGACCATAAACGATGAAGAAGTAATCTTGAAGTCGCAAATTGCGACATCAAGTTGGGGAGGCACTCGAAAACTTCCCTATGCCTTCACTCGCAACGGCATCGCCATGCTCAGTAGCGTATTAAGGTCTGACACCGCCGTGGAGGTCAACATTCGCATCATGCGCGCATTTACCATGATTCCGCAACTCGTCAATCACAACACGCAGATTATTGAGCGTATCTTCAACATAGAGCAGCATCAACAAGAGACAGACAAAACGATTAAGGTCATTCTTGATAGGATCGAGGACGTTAGCCCAAAACTCCTCCCTGAGCAAGTCTTCCCAACCGGTTGCGTCTGGGATGCATGGACTTACATCTCCGACCTCATTCGAAGTGCCCGACAAAGGATTGTCTTGATTGACAACTATGTTGACGACCGAGTACTTTCCATGTTCACCAAACGAGTCGATGGCGTTTCGGCGACCATCCACACTCGGCATAATGAGCAATTCCTCACGGACCTAAAAAAGCACAACGCCCAATATCCCGAAATTAAGTTCATCCAACTGCCTCACCGCAACCATGACCGTTTCCTGATCATCGACGACAAAGTCTATCTGTTGGGTGCCAGCCTGAAAGATATGGGCATGGGGCTTTGCGCGGTTACTGAGATGAGAATTGCGCCGGAGGTAATTCTAGGGTTGCTAAAGTGAAAACAAACTACACGAATCACCAAACTACAGGATTAAGCACATTTGAGTAAACCAGGAAACGCTTTTTCTAGTGTTTTTTCTTTCCTAAAAACTATTTCCGTACTTTTGTCGTTTGATTCATATATCAAACGGTTGTGTTCAAGAAAATCCTAAATACCTTTGGCACCAAGATATTGGCGGCAGCCCTTAACTTCGCCATTGCCATTATCATCTCCCAGACTTTGGGCGATACGGGCAAAGGTACACAGGCTCTGCTCCTGACCACCATCTCCTTCATCCTCATCTTCTCCGACATTATTTGCGGTGCCAGCATCATCTACCTCGCCCCACGCCATTCGTTCAAGAAGATTCTGGTAGCCTCCACGGTATGGGCAGCCCTCATCGCGGTGATCATGGGCTTCGCCATCTGGCTGTTTTATCCGAAGCTGGCGCCCGACTTGATCGCTCATGTGGCCATTCTGTCATTCATCTCCTCGCTCAGCAACATCAACTTCCGCTTCTTGGTCGGCAAGGAAGAAATCAAAAAGGCCAACTACAACACGCTACTCCAGCCCGTGCTTTTGGCTTTGACCTTGGTCATCTATTATATTTTGCTGAAGCGAACCGACATCTATGGCTATGTCATCGGACTGTATGCCGCCTACGGTGGTACTTTCCTGCTGGGTGTTTGGATGTTGAGGAAGGAATACGCCAATCTGCGCCATGATACGGACAAGGACTACAAACCCGTCCTTAAAGACCTCTTCAAATACGGTTTTCTCAACCAGACGGGCCACTTCGTGCAGTTCTTCAACCTGCGCTTGAGTTATTATCTGTTGGACAAATACATCAGTGTGGGACGCGTAGGTGTCTTCTCCAACGCCCTATCGCTCGCTGAGGCCATCTGGATCATCAGCAACAGTATTGCACTCGTGCAATATGCCCGCATCGCCAATGCCGACGACCGCGCCTACGCGCAAAAACTCACCCTAGATTTGGGCAAGATCTGTCTGCTTGTCTCTGCCTTAGCCGTCGTGGTGTTGTGCTTGCTACCACCTGCAGTCTACACCTTCGTCTTCGGTCCCGAGTTTGGCGAAATGGCAGGACTCATCCGCATCCTCGCACCAGGCATCCTGCTCTATTGCATTTTCCTCATCTTAGGACACTATTACTCGGGCACCGGGCGTTATCAGATGAACACCTTCGCGGCACTCTGCGGGCTGGTCGTCACCTTCGTCTGTGGCTTCACGCTGATACCTCGCTATGACGTCACAGGTGCAGCCATCACCTCAGCGGTATCGTATACGGTCAATGCGGTGTTCTTGTTTGTGTTCTTCGTCAAGGAGTCGCACTTCAAAGGTCGTGACTTCCTGTTGACCAAGAGCGAGATACAGAACTATATCGCCGGTTTGAAACAACAATTCTTGAAACAACCTACCGAAAATGAATAAACTCCATAAATTCACCAAAGCCCTCGGGCGCATCATTAGGCATCCTTACTTGCTCAACCTCGTCTTGCAAGACGAAGGCAGCAACAAGGAAGACGTCATCCGGAAATATGGTCTCGCTGACGGCCTGCCCATCATCGAAATCAACGAATTGTTCCCTGACTTCCACGAAATCGCGAAGCCTTACGCCTATCTCTCGGGTGCCACCATGCCCATTGACATTGCCTTGCTGCGCGCCTTGGCGAAACACTATACGGTAAAAGACTACTTTGAAATCGGCACTTGGCGTGGCGAGAGCGTAGGCAATCTGGCCGATGTGGCAGAGCATTGCGTCACCTTCAACCTGCCGAAGGAAGACATCGTCAATCTGACCAATAACCAGCTTTATGCGGATTTGCACAGCTTCTTCAGCAAGGGATTGGACAATGTGGAACAGCTTTATGGTGACTCTCAGACCTTTGACTTCGGCCCGCACTTTGGCAAGTACGACATGGTCTTTGTTGACGGCGACCACCATTACGAAAGTGTGAAGAAAGACACCGAAACTGCCTTCAAACTGCTCAAAGGCGAGCACAGTATCATCGTGTGGCACGACTACGGCCTTGACCCAGAGACCATCCGCTGGGATGTGATGGGAGCCATCTTGGACGGTGCACCTGCCGAGAAACGCAAACACATCTATCATATCTCCAACACCTTGTGTGCCGTTTATCTGCCTGAAGACTTGCCCACGCACAAGCTTGTGCCTTACGAGACGCCTAAGAAATACTTTGAAATCGATATCAAAACACATATTATTGAATAAATGTACGGCTGCCACAGTGTGACAGCCCTACACACGACCAAATATCTGGACTGCTTCGTTCCTCGCAATGACGCAAAGCGGCAACTGAACAACTGACAACTGAACAACTGACAACCTAGATTGCTTCGTTCCTCGCAGTGACGCGAAGCGGCAACTGAACAACTGACAACTGAACAACTGATAACTGACAACTGAATAAATGAATATCCTGCACCTATTGAGTTGGTTTCCCACACCCGACGACCCCACCTTGGGCAACTTCTGCGTCCGCATGATTGACGCATTGCCTGAGGATTGCCATTCCGTCATCCTCTCCGTTTGTGACGGCAAGGACATGACGAAATCATTCGAGGTCAAGGAGATTCCCGGAGCACACCACACCCACGTGCAGATCTACATCCGTCCACCAAAGATCAACGCCATTCGCAAACTCAAGATGCTGCGGATGTACCACTACGGATTGAAATACATCAAGCAACGTTTCTTCAAGCCTGACTTGATACACCTACACGTCACCTACCCTCTTGGTCAAGTGGCCTTGCTGTGGAAGAAGCTCATTGGCTACAAATATGTCCTCACCGAACATTGGACCATTTACCAGCCGCAGAACAAGGACGTTTTGGTCGGCAAGCTGAAGCGGAAAATCGTCAAGATTGCCAATAATGCCGAACTTATCATGCCTGTCAGTTTGGATTTGCAGCGGTGCATGGAGGGGCATGGTGTGCGCAACCGCTTTCAGGTGATTTACAACTTGGTGAATACGGATATGTTTAAGCTTAGACAGCCGCCTTGCATAGATTCCAGCCTTCCCTCAGGCTTACGCAGGAATGACATGCAAGGCTCGATAAAGAATGACATGCACGTCTGGAAAAAACACATGCTTCACATCTCTACCTTGCGCGACGAGGCCAAGAACTTCAGCGGCATCTTGCGCACCATCGAGCGTTTGCGCCAGCAGCGAGACGACTTTGATCTGCATGTCATCCATGATTACGATGCTCCAGAATTCAAGGCGTTTGTTAAAGAACATCATTTGGAGGACTGCGTCATCTTCCATGGGAAAAAGACCTCTGCCGAGGTAGCCGAAGCTTACCAAAACGCGGACTTCTTCGTGCTGTTCTCCAACTTCGAGAACTTGCCCTGCGTCATTGTGGAGGCCTTCGCCAGCGGTGTGCCAGTGCTTTCCACTTCCGTGGGAGGCATCGCCGAAATCCTCTCACCTGAGAGAGGCATCCTCATCCCCCAAGGTGACGAAGACGCTTTGTTACAAGGCATGAACCAACTGCTTGACCATTCTTCAGAATACGACCGTCAAGCCATTCGCGACTATGCCATAAAAACATTTGCTGCCCAAAACATTGGACAGCAAATATTTGAAGCCTACAAAGAAGTCGTTATTCCTTGACAAATTTCACCGTCGAAACTGAATCATTTTCATCCACGACACGAACGAAATACACGCCTTGTGGCCATGTTGCCACTTCGACAGCATTGTCCTCTCCTTGATACATCATTTGTCCCAGTGCATCAAAAGCCTTGACTTCCTTAATTTTGCCTTCGATAGAGAATCGATCAGAGGCAGGATTAGGATAAAGCATCGCATGAGAGGTGTTTTCCGAAACCGATGTCACTTCGACTGTCACCGTTGAAGGATTCGATTCACAATACTCGTTAGGACGCTCGTAATTCACGAGCACGATATATTCCGTAGCACCAATCTCATTAGAGGCATCAAAATACGACCGCTGTGATGGATCTTCAATTTCAGCAATCACGGAAGGAGCGCCATTCGCCATCTTCAAGACCGTATACTTCTGGAATTCATTGGTTTGTCCTTCCCAATTCCAAGTCAACAGAGCACCGAATTCATCACTGCCATTCCACTGGTAAGTACCATTCAAGTTTGAAACAGGTGGGCAACCCATTGTACAATTAATCTCGTATTCGGTAACAACGCCCACCTCGGGATAACCATTTGAGGCCACAATTAAGTTGTCGTCCCAGTCGTAAATTTCGTAGGAAACCTCTTCGAGGCTGCCGTGCGAATAGCATGTGTTGTCGTAAGTCCAAAAGAAAGTAGCGGTCTGGTACTTCGGCACGGGCACAATCAACGAGGCAGAACCTCCATCCCACAAACCTACTCGCTGCGAAACCTTGCCGCCCTCATCAAGCACGGCGATGAATGACATGTCCCAGCCGTTACCACCCGTATCGGACAACTCAAAGCGCAAGTCACAATTGGTCCCCACCAACACAGTGTCGCGGGCCACTTTACTCATTCCAGCTGCATTCACTGAATACACCGTATAATAATATGTG
>JAEEGK010010532.1_pt1 | contig 21304 bp, 10 predicted proteins | sample 8958771 | NCBI WGS metagenome assembly JAEEGK01 (sample SAMN16246547, study PRJNA631951) | gut metagenome | biome: gut microbiome; feature: rumen; material: SC-attached | host: Bos | place: Iran: Karaj | collected 2018-10 | reverse complement strand
TATGGCTTTGCAGAAGAAGGCCCTGTTTACGATTCACGCATAATGGACGTGTGCTCCGGCGCGCGCTTTGGCGAGCTTTTTGACTTTGACGAGAACTTTTGTGATAAGGCTGCGGAATGCGGGCACAGATCTTTTGTCATCATGGCAGGCGCGCTCGACGGCCGCGCGGTAGAAGCAACCCAGTATTCTCACGAAGATGTTACCGGTGTTGGGTACGGAATCTGTTCTTTTATACCAAAGGGCGATGATGCGGGGAGGCACTTTCTGGCGGCACGGCTCAATCGTATAGAAGATGAGCTTGAACAAAAACGCCAGAAATCCGACGCGTATGTAAAGCTTGCGCGGGCTTCCGCGGAGTATTTCGTGAAAAACGGGGAAGTTATGCCGCTTCCAGACTGGGTGTCGCCAGAGCTTTTGTCCAAAGCGGCCGGTGCATTCGTTTCTGTCCACAAATTCGGAGCGTTGCGCGGCTGCATCGGAACGATTGCGTCAACGCAGAAAAACCTTGCGTTAGAAATAATCCATAACGCCGTGAGCGCAGTTTCAAAAGACCCGCGTTTTGAGCCAGTAACCGAAGATGAACTGAAGTTTCTTGATATAAACGTAGATGTTCTTGGCGAAGCGGAAAGCATAGAATCCGAAGCAGAGCTCGACGTAAAAAAGTACGGCGTTATAGTCCAAAGCGGACACAAACGCGGGCTTTTGCTTCCAGACCTGGACGGTGTTGATACAGTTAAAGAGCAAGTCGCAATTGCAAGGCGGAAAGGCGGAATCGCGCCAGGTGAGAAAGTGGATTTGTTCCGCTTCGAAGTCGTGCGCCACTATTAAAGCGCCACTATTAATGCTCGCGGCGAAACTGCGAAAGCGCGGTCCGCGCTAGGGTGCGGCCAAACGGAGGACACATGCCAATCTGTGATGTATGCTTCAGACACTGCAAAATAGAAGAAGGCGCCACAGGCTTTTGTGGCGCACGAACTTGCCGCAATGGACAAGTCGTTGCCGCCAATTACGGAAAACTGACTTCTGCCGCGCTCGACCCCATCGAAAAAAAGCCGCTCAAAATGTTCCGCCCCGGAAAGATGATTTTATCCGTCGGTTCATATGGCTGTAATCTTCGGTGTCCGTTTTGCCAGAACAGCGAAATATCATGGTCGCCCAAAGCATTTGAGTATCAAAATACGACTGAAATCTATACACCGGAAGAAATTGTAAAGAGCGCGCTGGAACTTCGCGACCGTGGCAACATCGGAGTCGCCTTTACTTACAATGAGCCTCTTATCGGGTACGAGTTCGTGCGCGACACCGCAAAGCTTTCTAAAGAAGCTGGCATGGAAAACGTTCTCGTAACAAACGGCACCGCCACGCAAAAAGTGCTCGACGAGATCCTTCCCTACATAGATGCTATGAACATCGACCTAAAAGCTTTTACAGACCGCTTTTACAAAGATTTCATTGACGGCGATTTTCAGATGGTGAAAGACTTTATAACGAGTGCTGTTCAGTCCTCCCACGTAGAACTTACAACGCTGATTATCCCCGGCGAAAACGACAGCGAACAGGAAATGCGCGAACTTTCCGGCTGGGTTGCCGTCCTTGAAAAAGCGCACAACAAGAAAATCCCACTTCATATCACAAGGTTTTTCCCGCGCTTCAAAATCACGGATAAAGAGCCAACGCCGGTCAGCACAATATTGCAGCTTGTAGAAGTGGCAAAAGAAAAACTGGAGGTTGTCTTTCCGGGCAACATATAAAACTCAAAGTCCATTTTTTAATGAACATAGGTGCTCAAAACCTGTTGACTAAAAAATCCGTTTTGTATATAGTATCTTTCGTACCGGGCGATTAGCTCAGCTGGGAGAGCACCTGGTTTACACCCAGGTTGTCGGGGGTTCGATCCCCTCATCGCCCAAAGCGTCTTGAATCTTTCAAGACGCTTTTTTTTTGCAAATTCATGGTGCCGGGGAAAAGCCTTTCCCCGGGGCTCAGCCCGGCCGCGACAAAGCGCTTTCGGTCTTCGCCACACCCCTTTCTCCTAAGAGGGCTGCCGCCCTCTTAAAATCTCCCGCTTACCGTCTTACCAGTTCAGGAGCGGCTTTCCCGCATCGGCAGCACCGTCGGCGAATGCGCCCGGCTGCACAGCACCACTGCGTTTTTTTCCGAAAAAGTCGGTGTCAAACACGATGGCAGAACCGTCCTGGTTCTCGTACTTTTCTTCCGGCTCAAACGCAGGCGCAATGTCGTCTGTGGACACAAGGCGGCTCTTCGTTGCTGGCAAAAACTCGTAAAGGTTCGTGTCTATACCCGGCTTACCGTCTTTTTCGGCATAACGGATGTATGCTTTTTTGCCCAGGACGACGCAAGCATCAGTTTCTTTGGACATAGGAACAGCCCCGTTCAGGTAGACATTGCCGCCAGCCCAGACTGGAAGCTCCGTGTAGTACCGGTCAGACGCGGGGGAACCCATTCCGCAGTAGCCTTCAAAAAGCTTGTCCCATTCCTCAAAGGTCGGATAGTTCTCATATGGAACTGTACCGACGACCACGTTCCGGTCATCCCAGTCATTTTTCTCGTTCCGCATCATTTCTGCCAAGAAGAACGGATCTGGTTCCTGCTGAATAAAGATATTGTTATAGAACTTACAGTCTCCGTGAAGAATCGTCATAAAGCCGGCCACTTCCGTTCTGTGCGGAACGTGGTATGGTGTGTAGCGCACCGACTGTCTTGTGAGCGCACCGTTGTTCACCCCGCGTCCGACCCCAACGAGCGACCCGGCTATTATATTGTGAACCATCGCTACGCCTTGCGTCGCAAGCTTAACCGCGTATTCAGAAAGGAAAATGTTGTTGTCGAGCAGCGTAGGTCCGTGAGAAACTTCAATGAACAAATCCTCGGCAAGCTCCGCCGTCGGTCTTTTTTCGCGCAAATAAGCTTCAGGCAAGCAATTGTCGTGGAACAAGTTTCCTGTAACGCGCGTTCCCTGTGCCTGCCAGTCAAGCCAAATACCGCGTGTACAGTGATGGATGTGGTTATGGCGATACACGACGTCTATGGCGGCGTGCATCTTTATTCCGCCGATTTCCGCACCGGCAAGATTCTGCTTGTTGTTTATGTGGTGAATGTGATTATCTTCGATAAGCGAGAAAACGCCGCCCAGATGTCCCACAATGCCTGTCTGACCGCAGTCGTGGATATGGCACCGCCGTATTATGTGCGAGCCGATATTCTCTTTTGTCCAGCCTTCCCTCTGAGCCTGACAAATACAGTCGCGCTCCGTCTGCGTTCCGTCCTTATATTTTTTCTTAAGCCACTTGTTGTCGTTTTCAGGCTGCAAATACTTTCCGAGCGAAATACCGGAGCACTTAGACTCGTAAATCTCGCAATCCTCAATTATCCAGCCTTTTGACCAGTGCGGGCCGACCATTCCTTCCTGATATGCTGTCGGCGGTGCCCACTGAGTAGCGGCCTGCGAAACTTTAAAACCAGAAAGCGTTATATATCCTACGCCCTCTTTTTCAGGGTAGAAGCAGTGCTTCCGCGCAGAAATCTCCACATTTTCTTTATTCGGGTCTTTCCCCTGAAAGTTAGCATAAAAAACAGTTTCGTCCGTCGCTGCGTCCTGCTCCGCGTACCAGGTGTACACGGTAAAGTCCTTATCCCAGGAACGGCGGTTTTCCACAGGGGTCTTAACTTCATCGACGCTAAGAACTTCGTACATCGATTTACCGTTCAAGAACACGTCGCCGGTATGCGCCGTAAAAAACGCGATGAACCAGTCCCCGCTGACGAGCGTTGTATATGGGTTTCTGTCAGTAAAGATTTTATTACTTACACGGGCTGTATACACGCCGCCGCCAAGAGATGTCCAGTTTTTAACCGGCTCTGCGCCTGTTATGTGTGCCGCAAGCGGTTTCTCGGAGCGATACACGATGCGTTTTTCCGCCGTTCCAGCATTCTTGGGATTAACGTATTCCCGGTAAATTCCGGGCGCAACAATTACTTCATCCCCAGCGACAGCGATATCCGCCGCTTCCTGAATACGACAGAAAGGTTTTTCAGCCGTTCCGTTTCCGCCTTTCGCGGCGGAGCAGTTAACGTAATAAATCATAATATCTCCATATTTAAGGGCGTTCGTCCGTATGCTCAACAACCTTAAAGTCTAAAGTCAGTTTTTCTACCTGCATCGGTACGCTTTCTACATAAAGTTCCAGTTGCTTGTGGCTTTTAAGTATCTGAACATAATCGGCTATGCTGCTCCATTTTGTATCAGACACTACACCAAACGGCTTCATTTTTTTAAGCTGTTTCACATCATGCATGTCGCTTCCTGCCGTACAGCAAAGGTTGTACCTCTTCATGTAGTCAATGCAACGTTCATCTTCGAACCGCGAGTTTCCAAGGTTATGACGCTCAATGGCGTCAACACACCACGGATACAAGTCTATTCCGTCCTGATATCCGCGTTCCCGGTACGGATGCGCCTGAACGACAGCCCCTCCCCCATCTCTTACGAGCCGGTACTGCTCTGCTCTTGTCGCAGTTACAATCTCCGGATGTTCGTAAAGCCACGCTTTATCAAGCCCGTACACAAGGTACTCGTCGTTACCAAGTCGGGTCTCAAAACCAAAGAAAACATCGAGGCCTTCTTTAAGCCCGGCTTCATAAGCACGCTCGTAACCGGACACAAAAATATCGACCTGCTCGCGCCACGGAAGCGAACGGTCTACGGCACAGTTGCCGTTAAAAAAGTGGTCTGTCACCACAATGCCAGTAAAGCCCATATCAAGATATGGTTTTATATAATCTTCCGGGGATGTGGAACCGCATTTTGACCCAACATTAGTATGAAGATGTGTTTCGTATATGTATTTCATTTTTAGCCAACTTATTCATTAATAAACTAATTGCCCAGCGGGTCCCAGCAACGACAAAAATCAAGGTATCAGCCCCTAAAGGGGAACAGACTCCATATACCCTACGAGCACAGCTCTTCGGTAGTTCGCTGAAAACAGTTCGCTGAACTGTTTTCGCCCTGCTTCGCAGTGCCGCTCACTATGTCCCACTGGTCAATTAGTATCCCAATATTTTTCCATAAAAAACGAGAACACACCACAATGGCGGCGGTTCTATTATGGTACAAAAAAGCTGCACACCCCAAAGGACGTGCAGCTTCCAACTCGCAAATATAACTTATCTGCTTATGTCGATGTTTACGCCTGTAAGACCAACAAATGCGCCAGCTTTTGCTTCGCTTGAATCTGGATGAGCGATAAGCCACTTGTTTCTTGCCCAAAGGAGCTTGTCCTCAAGATTCTTCGGCTTAATATCGGGCTTTGCTGTGTTCGTGTCTTTTGGAAGAACGATAATTACGCGGAAACCGTCTTTTGAAACGCCGTCTTTTGTCATTCCGTTGCAAGGCGCATAGTGAAGAGTCGTCTCGTAAACCTGTACAACTGTTCCCTTCGGTACAGAGAAAGCTTCTACCAAACTTGTATCAAGTTTTCCGTTCTTTACTGCCTGAAGAGGAGCAAGAAGCAGAACGATATCGCCTGTAGGAATATTAAGCTCGCTTCCACGATGATATTCCAAACAGTTAAGTTTTGTGTTATTTCCATTGCAGTAACCGATCTGAATCGGCATTCCGCCGTATGCATTATCCGCGAATTCTTTCGCTATAGGCAGACTTTCAAGCCCCGCATCACCCGGCTCATAAATAACAGCATCAGCAGGTTTCTTTGTTGTAGCCTCAAGCTTTGCAAGAAGCTCTGTAACATCATAACCGTCAAGCACCTTTCCGTATTTTTCGAATGCATGACTGAAAACAGACTTGATTTTCATTTTTTTCCTTCCTTTTGGTAAGAATCTGCAATAGCAGATGCAGAATTTCTTTAATTATAAACTCAAATTCTGAATTCTGGCAACGGAGAAAATTCCTATTATTTACTTATTTACCTTGAAGCATGTCAACTCTTCGTAGTATACTATCTGCATCGGACTGTCGCGAAAAGCCACGAACAGGCACTCCGTCAGCCAGAATACTAAAATGTATCCCCGGAGGTTACAAATGAAGAAATTAGCAGCAGTTCTCTGCATCATTTTTGTTTTTGCCTGCATCACAGCGCAGTCATATACACTCAGCTATTATCAGGAATTCGACAAGAACGGGAATGTAACCCGCGAAATTGACTCATACGGATATGAGTATGTAATGAAATATGACAGTCACGGAAACACCATATACTGCAAAGGAGCTCAGGACGGAGTGACATTGGCAGAAGGTTGGCTCACATACTACATTGACGGTTCTGTAAAGACAAAAGTTCTTAGAGATGACGAAGGCGATGTTGTTTACAAATATGACAGAAACGGAAACGTTTATTTCATCGGAGATTCAACAGGTACAGCCTATCATTATTACTACGACAGCTTAAGCAGAGTTATTTTTGCTTCTTCCTCAGCCGGAGAATCAGTCTTCTTCGCATACACAGATGATGGTTCTTACGCAAGGTTCATCAATGCAGACAAAACTGTAAATCACTACACTTATGACATGGACGGAAATCTCGTTTCTGTACGTTATCCTGATGGAACAGTTGAAGATTACGACTACGATTATGATTATTATGACGACTACGACTACGATGATTACGATTACGATTACGACGATTATGATTATTATGATGACTACGACTACGATGATTACGATTACGACGACTGGTACAGCGCATTAAATGACTGGTATTCTGATGATGAGTATGAGTATGATTATGAAGACGGCAATGATGATTACTACGAAGAAAGAGACAGCTACGGAAACATCACTTTTGTGCGCACGAACTATTACTCAGAAAAGTATGAGTATACGTACTATGCCGACGGCTCCATAAAAACTATGGCTTGCTATGAGGAAGAATCCTTTTAATGAAAAATTATACTAAAGACGAGATTCTTAAACTTGCAGCCGAAAAAGGCGTTCGCTTTATACGGCTGCAGTTTACGGATATTCTCGGTTCGCTCAAAAACGTCGCTATATCGACGAGCCAGCTTGAAAAAGCTTTGAACAACCAGTGCATGTTCGACGGTTCTTCCATAGAAGGATTCGTCCGTATTGAAGAGTCGGACATGAAGCTGTATCCAGACTTGAACAGCTTCGCGCTTTTCCCATGGAGAGAAAACAATTCCGTCGCGCGCCTTATTTGTGACGTATACAAGCATGACGGAACGCCATTCAACGGCTCGCCCAGGCAGGTACTTAAAAATGTGCTCGCGGAAGCAGCCGACATGGGCTACACGTTCAATGTAGGCCCGGAATGCGAATTCTTTTTGTTCCGCAAGGACGAGAAAGGAAAACCGTCGCTCCACACATTTGATGACGCGGGCTACTTTGACATGGGGCCGGTCGATCCGGGCGAAGACGTAAGACGCGACATCGTTCTTACGCTGGAACAGATGGGCTTTGAAATTGAGGCTTCGCACCACGAATGCGCGCGCGGACAGCACGAAATAGACTTTAAGTACGACGATGCGCTCACCACGGCAGACCGCGTTATAACGTTCAAACTAGCCGTAAAGACGATAGCGAACATGCACGGTCTTCATGCGACGTTCATGCCAAAGCCGATTTTCGGTATTGCCGGAAGCGGAATGCACCTTAACATTTCGATGGCAAAAGACGGCACTAACCTCTTCTATGACCCGACAAACAAGCTTGGGCTCAGCAAGACTGCGTACAGCTTTATTGCCGGTATTATGGCGCATATAAAAGGAATGACGGCGATAACGAACCCGCTTGTAAACTCTTACAAGCGTCTTGTGCCGGAGTTCGAGGCACCTGTGTACATCGCATGGTCGGCGCAGAACAGAAGCCCGCTCATAAGAGTACCGGCTGCTCGCGGCAACGGAACACGAATAGAGCTTCGTTCCGCCGACCCGAGCGCGAACCCGTATCTTGCGCTTGCAGTGACTATTGCTGCCGGACTTGACGGCGTTAAGAAAAACATGGAACCGCCGCCAGCAGTTGACGGAAACATCTACGCAATGACACCGGCACAAAGACGGAAGCGTCATGTCGGCAGTCTGCCTGCTTCGCTTGAAGAAGCTTTGGTAGAGCTTAAAAAAGACAAATTCGTCTGTGACACGCTCGGCGAGCATGTCCTTGCTAAATTTGTTGAAGCAAAGCAGATGGAGTGGAACGAGTACAAGACGCGCGTAAGTCAGTGGGAAATAGACAGGTATCTTTCTAAGTACTAAAGCGCCGTCGCAAAAAAAATTGCGGAAATCCGCTTAAAACATCATAAAAAATGCCGGCTCGGTCGTATAACTATTGTATGAAATACAATAGTTTGACCGCCGGCTTTTTTTTGCGCCGGAAACTGCACACTCTTTTTGTTGTGTGCCTTGCCGTCGCCGTTTCTTCATGTACGCCGCTTTACGAAGCGTTCAGCGACACTGAAACACTCTCGTTTTATGTGCGCGACTCTCAGGCTGACGACCAGCCGACACTCCTGTGGATAGACGCGACCGGCTCTGTGCGCCGCGAACCCATATCCGCCCTTGTTGCAGGACAGCGTAACGACGACGGACAAACAGCCCAGGTTAAGCAAACACCGCCTGGCGAACCTTCTTCAGAAACAGAACGACAAACTTTAGTTTCTATCACAGTTTCTAAGGGGCTTGTAACACCAGTTTTGCTCTTTCGTGACGACTATGTTCATCCGACAGGCTTTATTTACCCATACGAGGCCGAATTCACGGAATCCGGTGGGTTCGCGGCGCACATACTGTACAGGCTTATACATGAGTCAGACGGCGACAAAAACGCGGTACGGCTTTACTGTGCCCACTTCAACTGGCAGAAGTTTTTACAGAATGTCAGAAAGCTTGACGATCCGTGGCAATGCGACCAGACGCTTATCTTGCAGAGCATTGCGGACGGAACGTTCAAAGCGAATATACTAAAAACGCGTACGAAATGACGAAAAATTGAGTGCGACGGTGCAAAGCGTCGCCGCACTCCGATATTACTTTTTCTCCACGGTGATAGTTCCGTTGCTATCAGACCCACCGCCGCCTTTTGCAAGCGCATAAAGTTCCAGCTTCTTTGTTCCGGCGGGAACTTCTACTGTAAACACAAACTTGCTCGGGCTGGCTCCGGCGAAAAGCGTCTCCGGGTAGTAAGCGATTGTTCTGCCGTCCGCAATGATAAACGAGTCCGTAAGGCTAAGTTTGTGCGCTCCGCTTGTATATTTGAACGTGATGGTGTATGTTCCGCCACCTTTAAGGGAGCTGGAAAAATCCCACTTGCGTCGAACATCATTTGACGTGAACGTGTTTTTCTGCCACTTGTCCGAAGGCGCGGATTCTATGCTCCTATCAGCCATTAGTCTTGCTGTTTTGTCTTTAAGTACCGCATCAGTTCCCTTTAGTTTGCAGTTGTTTTCGAGCGCGAACTCATACGCATAACTGCCGACTTCAACATCCCATAGCGCATCTTCAGGAAGTATTTTCAGCCCAATTGCTTTGACGCTCGAAGGAATCTTTATCTCCTTAATGCCAGTGTTCCAGAACGCCTTTTCACATATTTCCTCAACGCCGTCTTTTATGGTGACTTTCGTAAGGTTCTCGCAACCTTGGAAGCACTTTACATCGATTTTTTTCAACGTTCCCAGAATCGTCACTTCCGTAAGACCAGAATCGATGAAAGCGCATGTGCTTAATTCAACCAAGCTTGATGGAAGCGTCACTTTTGTTATTGCTGCACTGTCGAACGCTCTTACGCCAATATTCGTTACACTTTCCGGAATATTGAGCGATGTAAGCGCAGAACTCGCGAACGCACTTCTGCCTATCTCCTTTACGCCGTACTGAATCGTGACATTTTTCAAGTTTGCGCAGCCGGAAAATGCTCCTTCTCCGATTGTCTCAATCGTACCTGGAATTGTGATGCTCGTAAGCCCGGCACCTTTAAAAAGATTTTTGTTCAGTTTCTGTAGGCCGCTTCCTATTTTTGCTGTTTCAAGCGATACACACTTCTCAAATACAGCTTCGCCTGTATCGGTCACGCTGTTCGGAATCGAAATGGATTTCAGCGCCTTACAGTTGTTGAACGCATTCTTGTCTATTTTTGTAACACCGTAAGAAATGTCAACTTTCGTAAGGAACTCGCAGTCCCGGAACGCTTCTTCTCCAATAGTCATGATGCTGCCCGGAATTATAACTTCTTTAAGGGCGGTGTTTTTGAAAAGCCTGTAACTGACTTTTGTAAGCCCGCTGCCGATTTTTGCGGACGTGAGCGCAGGACAGTTCTGGAAAGCCGAGCTACCTATTTCTGTAACTGTGTCTGGGATTGTTATTGACTTAAGCTCCGTACTGTCTTGGAAAGCAAGGCTGCCTATTTTCTTCAAGCCCGTCGTCAGCTCCACTTCCTCGAACTTTGAGCCGAAATAAGCTGAGTCCTTGATTGTTTCCGTTCCCGCAGGGATTACAAGCTTTGTTGTGTTCATATTGCTTACGATGATTGCTCCTGTGATGTTGCTGTTACCTGCCCTTGCGAGTGCATACATCTCAAGTTTCTTTGTTCCGGCGGGAACCGTTATATTGTAGACAGTCTCAGGATAACTTTTACCGACGGAACGCTGCTCCGCGAAATACGCAATTGTCTTTCCGTCTGCAGTGAAAATCGTGTCTGTAAGGCGGAGGATATCGGAGCCTGTTGTATACTTGAACGTCACGGTGTATGTTCCGCTGCCATTAATGTAACCTGAAAAATCCCACTTGCGGCGTTCGTCCGTTTTGCTGAAAACACCGTTCTGCCAGGTACCGTTCGGCGCGTCTTTTGCGTCAGTGCTTTCAGCAAGAATCGAATCGCCTTTGTCAGACAATGTGCCGATAGGGAAACCGTTCTCCTGAGCGAATGTGTAAGCGTACGTTCCTTCTTTTACGTTCCAAATGACATTTTTTGACGTTATGTTCTTGCCTATCATCGTAACACTCGGTGGAATCACAATCTCCGTCAGCGCCGTGCCGTCAAAAGCATTGTCACCAATCTTTCGAACGCCGTCCTCAAGCACAACCTTAGTCAGATTGCGGCAGTTTTGGAACGCATTATTGGCGATATATTTGATATTCTTTGGAATTGTCACCTCTGTCAGAGCGGAATCCTTAAACATTTCTTTGCTTATTTGCCTCATTCCGCTTCCAATTTTTACAGATTTGAGTGACGTACAGTTTTGGAACGCCGAGGAACCTATGGATTTCACTGTGTCCGGGATGTCGATTTCTTTAAGGGAAAGACAACCGAAGAATGCAGAGCCATCTATCTTTCCTACACTGGATGGAATAGTAATTTCATCAAGTCTTGTATCATAGAACGCAGAACCGCTGATTAACGACACCGAAGACGGGATCACGACTTTTGTAAAATCTGTCCGTTTCTTGAAAGAGCCGGTTTTAGGCATACCGTCAGCAATATATAGTGTATCGTCCTTGACAACATCGGGTTCCACATCGGGCGGGAAAATATCCGGCTGAGAGAAAAAGTAGGAATTCAAATAATATCTGTCGAAAGTATATGGCGTATTACCTTTTTTATACTCTTCCTGGTACAAGTAACTTCCGATGCTCGGCCAGTCTACATTATACGGTTCAGGACGACCTTCGTAGCACATATTGCCGTTTTCGTGTGCCCAACCCATGCAGTGAGAGAATTCATGCCAGAATGCACTCGGCGAACCTTTTGAAAACGCGATAATAAAGTCGGTAGTCATTGTAAGGATGTTTCCACCGCCTGTTCCTGCGATATTATCCCTGCCCAAAATAAAAGACCACCTCTTTGTTTTTTTAAGGAGTTTCTCCATCTGCTCCCTTGTCAGAGGTACTGTAAGCGCTTCGTCCGTCACAAGAAGCTTGTTATCTACTGCCTCGTAGCAGCGTCTTTCGTATTCTTCGGAACCGATTATATACGCCACGTTGTACATACCAGCTATAAACTCACGAGCATAAACAGGGCGGAATGTCTCTGTAGAGACAGAATCTGGTGTTGTTGTCCGGCGAACGGCGAAGTCAAACGTGATATCCCATTTTACCTGACCTGCAACAAGCTTTTTGTAAAGATCATCATTAATCGTAAGTGTGTAATCAGCTACGTTGTCGGTAAGGAAATCAAAATCACACAGCTCCATCCGGGTAAACGGCTGTATCGTCTTGTTGCGGATTAATGCCTTGCCGTTCTTGTCAGTTACAGTAACGTTCGCACAAGGTAACAGCATTACAGAAGTGATGACAAGCTTATCATCAACTTCTTCTAGCATAAGTGGCTGGTATGTGTTGACTTTGTATGTGCTCCATTTCCAATACGGATCATAGTCACTAAAGACGCGGGTAAAATCCTCTTTGATTTCTTTTGACTTATCTTTTGTGTAACTGTTCACGTCAGAAAGCGCGCCGCAAAGGTAATAGCCGTTTGCCCTAAGGCACTTATCAGTAGCAGTATTCTGTTTTGCGCGGATAACAGTTTTGTCGTTAAAAGCATTTTTTCCGATTTCCGTAAGATTGTCACCGATATCAATTCTTTCAAACGGCAAATCTTTGAACAGCCCAGCTTTAATAGACGTATTTGAAAGCGACAAACGCGTCAAATCAATTTTATCTATATTGTCCTCATCAATACCAACGATATCTACTAAACAGCTCTGTTTGATTGCACGGGTACAAGCCGGACTTCCAAGCCAGCAGTGAAAAACTCTTTTCCCCTTATTCTCAGTCATAAGATTTTCAATCTCGACTTTCTTGATAGACTTTGGCAGGTAGACGGAGAGCAATTTAGGACAGTTGACGAAAGCATATACGATTACATGTTCAACGCCCTCTTCAAGTACTACTTCTTCAAGATTGGCGCATCCTAAAAATGCCCAATCACCAACAGCTTTAACATTTCCGGGTATAACGACTCTTTTTAGTCCTGTACAATTTTCAAACGCACGGGTACCGATTGCTGATATTGTTGTCGTTGTGTCTTTGAAACGAATCTCTGTTATACTAGTTTGGTTCTTAAATTCCCCGTCTTTAATCTTCGTTACACCGTTACCAATATACAAAATGCCGTCATCAAGTATGTTGTTTTTTGAGTTTGCAATCCACTGCTCTTTTGTCTGTTTCGGTTTGTTATTTGTGAACGTCAATGCCGAATAAATGCTAAAAGCGGCGTGTGCCTCGGAGTATTTATCAACTTTGATTGCAGTTAAGTTCTTGCAGTCGCTGAAAATCCCAGCTCCGAATTTCGTAACAGTAGAAGGGATTTCAATTTCTGTAAGATATTCGCAGCCTTTGAAAGCCTGTCCACCTATTTTTGTGACTGATGAAGGAATTGTTACTTTTCTTGCACCGGAACCTTCGTATGCGCTTCCTTTTATCTCTTTTGTACCTTCAGGGATATTAACAACACCGTTAAGAAGAATAGTTCCAACTGAGTCTGTTCCGCCGGCCGTTTTGGCTTGTGCCGTGAGCGCAATTGTTCTTGGCGCACTTGTAAGGGTGAACTTGTAAACCGCGCTCCGTGGACTTCCGCCCGCAGATTTTTCCGTGCTGTCAGTGAAAACTGTTTTGCCGTCTGCTGTGATTTTAACGTCTTTCAGGCAAAGCTTGTGATAACCGTCCGTATATGTAAATGATATGGTGTTTGTTCCTTTCGTGAAATTTTCAACCGGGAATTTCCAAGTGTATTCTTTCCAATCCGTTGTGAATTCGCCACGTTTCCAGCCAAATTCCGTGGGCTTTATTGTTATCGTGCCGTTGGAATTGGTTCCGCCATCCGTGCGGGCTTTACCTTTGAGGGTAATAGTTCTAGGCGCGGATGTAAGGCTGAATGTATAACTTGCACTTTTAGGGTTGTTTCCTGCGGACTTTTCCGTATTGTCAGTAAGAACGATTTTGCCGTCAGCAATAATTGTAACGTCTTTAAGGCACAATTTATGACCGCCGCTCGTGAAATTGAACGAAATCGTGTTGCTTCCAACCGAAAACTTAGAGGCATCAAACTCCCAAACATATTCTTTCCACTCTTTAGTGAAATCATTTTTCTTCCAACCGGTCGGGTCAGCTTTTATCTGAGAAAAAGCTGCTGCGGCAATTAGCGCGAACGCTACGATAAAAACGGCTTTACGGGTTATCTTCATACGTATGGTTTTCACGGATATCCTCCTGGCAAGCGCATATCCATAGCCTAGTTCTTTAAGAAATAGTCATCCGCCCACAACACTTTTGTTGAAAGGATAGTGTCGTCAAAGTACGGAATATCGCCAACAGCCGCAAGCTGCTCAACAATCGTCGCGAACTCGTCCTGATATATTATCTGATTCGACTTGTTACGACAGAAGTTAGAATCGTGGTCATAGCCCATGTTGTGCATCATTTCGTGTGCTATAACCGCATATTCATACGGATCGTAATACAGAGCACAAAGTCCCTGCTCCGAAACGCAAAGTAACGAACCGCCCTTTGAGCCTACACCGGCATACTCATCTATGTGTTTACCGTCCGTCGCACCGAGCTTTGTACTGTACTGAACCATCTTCTGATAAAGGCTTCTAACCTCAGCATCAGAAAGATAATTCGTCGCGGTGGAGGTCAGTCCAAGCGTATAGTCACCAGTGAAGAAACGGTGGCTTGATGAAAGGAAGTAGTTCTCGAAAGAATTGCTTCCGATTATGTATGCCAACTGCGTTATTAAAGAAATCCACTCGCGGCACATAGCTCCGTTCATATCGACGGAAATGACGCTTGTACCACTTCCCTTCGTGCTGAAAGCCATCTCCCAGTTCACGGGAATATCATTAAGCTTCTTGTAGAAACTGTCGCTCGATGTGACAGTATAAGACGCGCTGTTGTCCGCTTCCGCAAGAACAACGTACCGTGCCAAAGGCTGAACTTTGTTGTATGTCGCTACAGTTGTCTTTGTGCCATCGCTTGCTTTTTTAGTTACCGTAACATTCTCGCACGGATAGAGCATGTAGCTCGTAAGCTCAAGCCGTCCATCAACAACATCGAGCGAAAGCGGATGCGTTACATTGAAACGATATTTTGCCAGCTGTTCTGTAGACTCATCGTTGCACAAAATGCGTGTAAAGTTCTCTGTAATCGCAAGGCTTCTTGTCTTTGTGTACGTGGAAAGGTCAGCCAACGTCTCGCAAAGATAGTAGCCGTTCTGCCTAGCCCATGTCTCAGCATAGCTTCCGCGGACGACACGCAAGTTTGAAGAGTTGTTGAAAGCCGAGAATCCTATGGACGTTACAGTCGCCGGAATATCGGTCCTCTTTGCAGTGCAGTTCACAAAGGCACCGTCCGGTATTTGGCGAGCCATACCGATCGTAATCTGCTCTACGTTTTTGCATTTTACTTCCACCGGCGGAATTGTCGTGTTCTTTCCGTATACAAGTGTCGTGATTTTATCGGCGTTCTGCTCGTCAATGCCAAGAAGCTCGATGTCGAATCCCATCGCACGGGCAAAATCGTAGCCTGCGCTTCCTGCGTAGCAACGGACGACAAGCTTGAAGTTATTATGATAGAACCAAGTTCGTTTGTACGGACTGATTTTCTTTACTGATTTTGGAATCGTAAGCGACACAAGGTGCTTGTTACACATGAACGCAGCGAATCCGATTTGCTCAACACCCTCGTCAATTATAACCTCTTCAAGGTTAGGACAATTATAGAACGAACTATCCCCTATATATTTGACTGTTCCAGGAATTATAACCTTCTTGATTTCAGCATTACCCTTATAAGAGCTTGCTCCAAGCTGCGTTGTTTTCGTACCAATTTCAAGAACGCCGTTTGTAAGTTTTGTTGACTCGCTACGTACAGGTGTTGAAGTTGTAGCCACGGACGTCTTCTTTGCATTAGACAGATCGACTTGCCTTGACGGCTGACCTACAGGAGTTCCTTCTTTTTTCACCGCAGAATTACTAGAAGAACTGGTACTAGGTGTATCTGTTTTTTTAGCCGGTTTCGATGATGTAGAAGCTGTTGTAGATGCAGGTGCGGCATCTCTGTTTACAGTGATATTCGTTCTGTACATATCGACAGCATAGCCTGCGTTGGAGTGTGTCTCTTCTTCGTAGACTGTATCGTAGCCGATGTTGATGGACGTTACCTTCGTGTAGCGGAAAGCGTTCGTACCGATGTATTTAAGCGTTTTTGGAAGAGTTACTGAACTAAGCTTACTGCACCCTTGGAAAGCAGATGCGCCGATTACTTCGGTAGAGGACGGTATATTGACCTCTGTAAGGTTCGTCATACCGAAGAACGCGTATGCATCTATCGTCTTTACTGTTTCAGGCAGCACGATTTTTGTGATTGTCGTGTTCTCGCGCGCAATTAATGGCGATACAAGAGTTACGCCACTGTTTATTGTAAGCACGCCGTTTCTTATTGAGTACGTTCCCTCTACAGCAAAGCCGTTCTCCAAGCAGTAGTTCTTCTGCTGCTGTGTGGCACAAGAAATAGTACAGTATTTAAGGAGCGCGCCGTTCTCAATCGTCGTTACGCTTGAAGGAATAACGATTCTTGTGGCGCTCGTTTCATCAGAAAGCACCCATCTTGTGAGCGTCTTTACGCCGTTGTTTACATTGATTGTCGTTCCCTGCTTTGTGTAAAGCTTCGGAACAGCTGTTATTGTACCGTAAGACTCCGTGCCGCCGTCAGTGCGGAACTCGCCTTTAAGCACGAGTTTGCTTGTGTTTGCCGGAATATTCGTACACGATACTATGAACGATCTTGGGTTTGTTCCAGCGCTCACCTCATCGTTGGAGCGGGCGATTTCCCTGCCGTCCGCCATAAAAACGAGGTTACGGGCGCACAGTTTTTTCGCACCACTTGTGTATGTGAACGTCACCGTAAGCCCACTTGCGCCAGGCACAAGCTGCTCTGTCATGTCATAGGTGCGCTCCGTCCAAGTGGTTGTGAACTCATTTGGAACCCACTTGTCATTGTTGTGCGGATGATTTGCCACAGTTATTGTACCGACAGAGTTTGTGCCGCCATCAGTACGCGCCTTTGCTTTCATAACGAGCGTTCTAGGAACTGACGTAAGCGTGAACGTGTAGACCGCGCTTCTTGGGTTTGATCCAGCGGATTTTTCAGTGTTGTCCGTAAGAACTGTACGGCCATCAGCGATAATAACTGCGTCCTTAAGGCAAAGTTTTTTGCCGCCGCTTGTATATGTGAACGTTATGCTGTTTTCTCCGACAGCAAGCTTTGTTACTGGGAAGCTCCACTCGTAGTCTTTCCAGCTTGTCGTGAAAGTGTCTTTCTTCCAACTTGTCGGGTCGAGCTGCGTTGCTCCCGATGAAGAAGCGGCGGCTGGCTGCGTAGTCGTCGTAGTAGTCTGTGTAGCCGCCTGAGTTGTCTGTACTGGAGTAGTCTGTGCCGTACTCGTGTTTGTCGTAGTTGTGGCCGGCTGCGCTGGCTGTGTTGTCTGCTCTGGTGCACCGATAACAACAAGACGTTTGTCGGACTTAAAGAACGTATGCGCTTTAGAACCGTACGTAACCCTTATCGCTGTAAGGCTTCCGCATTCTGCCACCACTTCGTTTCCAATAGTCGTAACGCTCGCTGGGATAGTGATATCCGTTATGCCGGAACCTTTGAATGCCCTGTAATTCAAAGTTGTAAGACCTTCGTTAAGCGTAACTTTTGTAAGCTTCTTGCAGTTCTGGAAAGCTGCATTTCCTATGGTCTTTACAGAAGCAGGAATCTCGACTTCTTTAAGATTTCCGCATGTTTGGAAAGCAAGTTCGCCAATCTTTGTCACCGTGGACGGAATCACAACTTTTGTGATTTCATTGTTGTTTCTGTATGCGCTTCCTTTTATCTCCGTAGTACCGTCTTTTATATAGAGAACACCGTTTTCTATCCGGTCAGCATCCGCGGATGCAACAGATGCAGATGTGGTAGTTGCGCTAGTCTGTGCCGTGCTCGTGTTTGTCGTGGTCTGAGTTGAGCTCGAAGCGGGCTGCGTTGTCTGCGCCGTCGATGTCTGCGCAGGACTTGAAGTCGTTGCCGAAGTTGTTTGCGCCGGTTGTGTAGTAGCTGTCGGCGTAGGGATTGTACGGCACAGACGGAAACCTACGTCCGGCCAGTAATCGTCCTGTGCACCTTCATCACGCTCCAAAGCATCCACAACTTTTGAAGAGCCTTTGCTGCAACCGCGCTGCACGCGCTTAGTGCCCGTCGTAGCTCCTGTCGGATTCGTGAAAGTGCCTGTTTTTATGTCACCGCTCAGATCTATACACCACTCATAAACGTTGCCTATCATGTCGTAGAGGCCGAGCGAATTAGGTGTCTTAAGACCGACCTCGTGCGTAACACCGTCACTATTTGCTTTTACCCATACGTAGTTGAGCGCACTGCTTTCGCTCGTCGCTCCTGCATATACTTTATTCCAGTTTGAACTGTTGTTCGGGTTTCCTCCGCGTGCAGCGCATTCCCACTCTGCCTCCGTCGGAAGTCTCCATCCGTTTTTCGTGATGTCGAAAGTCACGCGGTCGCCGCTTATCGTAAAAACTGGCTCCAATCCTTGAAGCTCGGAAAGTTTGTTGCAAAAACGGGCGACTTCAAAAAAATCGACTTGCTCAACAGGACGAAGCCCTTGTTCCTCGCCAGCAGCAAGAGTATCTGCCTTATATTTGCTCGGTGCCGTGTATGCATCCGGAATCTTTTTGGCGACGGCTTTGTAGAAATCCTGCGTCACCGGATATTTTCCTATTATGAAGGAGCTTAAGGTTACAGTTCTACCAGAGATGAACGCCCCCCTGTTTCCACTACCCCTTATCGTTACTCCGCTTACTTCGACAAAACCTGTCTTTGAGTATGTAGTTCCGTCAACAGTCACATCTGCGGTCAACGCACTATTCGATGTCTGTGCTGACAAAACGCACATAACAAAACAGAAAATTGAAATAACAAGGAATAGTTTCTTCATAATCTTTCTCCTAACAAAAAAACTTGCTACCATTATAACATGGTAAATCTAAATTCTTCCTAAATTCCTAATGAAAACTTTTAGACAGTGCGCAGAAACGCTCCCTGTCTTGAAAATAAAGACACACAGCGTTAAACTTAAAGTATGAAACTTTGCCGTTACGCAAGCAGCATTTTTTTCGCGCTGCTTTTTATATACATTGCGCTCGCACCTTTTTCGTGCAAAAAAAACGACACGGAAGATGACGGCGGATTTTCCATTGCGACAATCCGCATTGATGCGCCAGACACCCACACTTGGTACTATCTAACGAAAGACGGCTATTCAGAAACGACTCATCCATCACAAGCTCCGCGGGCTGTAAGCAAGCTGTGGACAGACGCGGCAAGGCTTTCCTCGGCGGCACAAAAAAACGGCAATGCGTTTTTCACCGTAAATACAAAAGGGCTTCTTGTTGTGGATGAAGCAGGAAATCTTTCACTTAAAAAGGATTTGAAGCTTTTCCCCGAAAAAACAGCGGGGAATCTTGTAATGGCGGGCGACAACCCAGTTTTCCATCTTTACGAGAATACAGTTCTGGAACTTGAAGCAGACCCGGAATCCGTTAATACAGAGCGGCTCGCGGATATTCCGTTCCTGGCGATGTACAACACGGATAACGGAACATTTTTCCCCGGCCCGGACAGAAACTCTTTTAAGTTCCCGGAATCTGCCGAGGTAACGCAAGTTTATTTTGATGGAAACGAACTTTATCTTTCTGTTAAAAACAGCATGGAAAAAAGAAATGACTTTTCATACTACAAGATGAAAATGCCTCTTCAGCTTGCGGATTTTATACTTGCGGCAAGGAATAAATCAACATCTTCATTCAATTTGGAAGAGATAGATGAAGATACGTTTGAAGCCATGCTTACTCCGCAGCCGTTCGAGAATGCCCCGGAACGCCTAAAAAAACTGCTGGATGTGATTCCATCTGATTTTCCGTTCAGTGTAACGCTTTCTGGTGCTGCTGTTGAAAACGAAACTCCGCGCACATGGATAAACAACGACTCGCCGGAAGCATTGCTTGAAACAGGAATTCCGACACAAACAGCAAACGCAATGCTCGAAAAAGATTACGTTATGGCGCTTTTCCCTGACGGAACCGGATATTTCGCCGGATGTCTGCCAGGAAAATACATTCTGAACAAGGGAAAACCGTTCTGCTTTATTTTGCCACAGCTACCGTCCGGCTTTAAGTACGGAGTATTCGCTATTTCAGGTACAACGATGACCGCCGCATGGGAAGAGAACGCATTCTACGAAACTGGCCGAGCGGGATTTATCGTAATCGATTTAGGAAAGGTCTTTTACGGAGATTGAACCCGTAAAAGTGTGCGCGCCAGCGCACGCACACTTTTACGACGCCTGCACTGCATCAGACGCTTCTTCGAACGCGCCCGTATACAGCCTGTAATAACGCCCCTTCATCGCGATAAGCTCGTCGTGGTTACCGCGTTCGATAATCCGCCCGTCCTCCAGAACAAGAATCATATCAGCGTTACGAACCGTAGAAAGCCTGTGCGCAATTACGAACACAGTGCGGTTCTGCATAAGGCTGTCCATGCCTTTTTCTATAAGAGCCTCGGTGCGTGTATCGATAGAGCTCGTCGCCTCGTCAAGGATAAGGACGGGCGGATCCGCAACAGCCGCACGCGCAATGGCAAGAAGCTGCCTCTGTCCCTGGCTAAGGTTGCCGCCGTCCCCAGTGATAACAGTGTCGTATCCCTGTGGTAAGTGGCGTATGAAGTAGTCCGCGTTCGCAAGCTTTGCGGCGGCCTCAACTTCTACAAGGCTCGCGTCCAGCTTTCCAAAGCGGATATTGTCTGCAATCGTGCCTGTAAAAAGATGAGTGTCCTGCAAAACCATACCGAGCGACCGCCGCAAATCGGCTTTCTTTATCTTCGTTATATTTATGCCGTCAAACCTGATTTTGCTGCTTCCCTGCCCGTCTTCTCCCGGCGGAACATCGTAAAAGCGGTTTATCAAGTTCGTTATCGTCGTTTTGCCGGAACCTGTAGAGCCTACAAGGGCTATTTTCTGACCAGGTTTTGCCGTCATAACGATGTCGTGAAGAACTGTTTTCTCCGGCACATAGCCGAACGTAACATCATCAAACTGGACTTCACCGGCGAGCGGCTTGTACGTAACAGTTCCGTCCTGATGCGGGTGCTTCCATGCCCACTGTCCTGTCGGAAAAAACGCTTCCGTTACTGTTCCGTCTGGCAAGATGTTCGCGTTCACAAGAGTAACGTAACCGTCATCAACTTCTGGCTTTTCGTCAATAAGAGC
>JAEEGK010010530.1_pt1 | contig 21306 bp, 17 predicted proteins | sample 8958771 | NCBI WGS metagenome assembly JAEEGK01 (sample SAMN16246547, study PRJNA631951) | gut metagenome | biome: gut microbiome; feature: rumen; material: SC-attached | host: Bos | place: Iran: Karaj | collected 2018-10 | reverse complement strand
GATTGTCAGTAAAGTATTCATGCATCTGCGCTTCTATAAAAGATGCAGTGGGCTTGAAATCAGTGAATTGCTCTATTCTCAAGTCTTCTTTCAATCCAGAATAATTATAGACTCCAAAAAACATACAACTATCTTGATTACCCATTCCTTGTTTTTCTTCCTCGGTCATATCTTCTACCAACTTGTCAGACATCTTAACACCCCAACCAATCATCGATGTATCGTATTTGAAAAACCTATGGTTTGTTAGACACGATAACAGATTAAGTATTTCTTTTTCCTTGTTGATTCTAATTGCCCCAAGTGAAAAAACGTCAGTTGGATCATTGTTTTGATAGTCAATTGTGTATTCAAGGAACAACGGAAAATGACGAGCCGCTATACTCTGAGGCTTTCCTCGCATATCAATAGGCAAAACTTGAAACTTGTCTTCAAATCTAAAACAGGTTTTCAAAACAGAATTCGAAAAAACTAGAGCTTTATAATACTTTTTCATTCGCTTATTGGATTTTATTGTTCTACAAGTTTGTTCCACAATTCTTCATCAAGCATTATTTTGAACTTTTCTGTGCTTCCTTTGGGAATCAAAATATGTTGTAGAGACTTACAATCTTTAAAAGCACTTTCAAAAAATATCTCGTCGCCAATTTCAATTTCAGAATTTGTAATAATGATTTGTTGTAAGGATTCACATCTTGAAAAAGCTCCTGAATAAATGTGATTAACTGAATCGGGTATAGTGATTCTTAACAAAGATTTACAATTTTCAAAAGCGTAGGCCCCAATGCAACGAAGCGAATTAAGCAGGGTTACATGTTGTAAGGATTTGCACTTATTGAAGGCTCCTTGTCCAATATATGTTACCGAATTAGGGATGGAAACTTGCTCCAGAGAATTACATTCTGAAAATGCCCAGTCGCCAATTATCGTGGTCGAATTCGACATAATAATCTGCTTTAAAGACCCACACTTACAAAATGTCTGATAGTCTATGCGCGTTATCGAATCAGGAATGATAATTTGTCGTAAAGAGGAACACATGAAAAACGCGGCTGCTCCTAAATTTGTGACAGAAAAAGGTATCTTTATTTTTTGTAAGGATTCGCATTGAGAAAAAGCTTCCCAACCTATGCTTGTGACAGAATCGGGTATATTAATTTGGTGCAAAGATTTACATGCAAGAAAAGCTTGACCATCGATTTTTGTTACCGAATTAGGAATGGTAATCTGGCTTAATAATGAGCACAAGCTAAATGCTTGATAATAAATTTCTTTAGTTCCTGATTTAATTGAGTATGTTTTAAGTTTTAAATTGTTACATTTCAACAAGCGATTCCCATCTTTGCTATAAACGACACCATGTTCGTCTTTTAAACCGCCGTCAATTTCTATTTTGGTAACCTCTGTCGGCAAGCTATACACTTTTTCCTCGACATCAGAAAAACAAAGAATCTGTGCTGTCCATGATTTGTCTTCGTCAAATTCATACTTGTCGAAAGACTGGCTGCAATAATCATCTCCGTTTAATAACGAACAGAATTCCGTCATTCGGTTGTCTACTTCAGAATAATTGAAATACGGCCCCACACAAACAAACTGATTATATCCCTTTAAACAGGGTTTTATCGAAGTTGAAAACTTGTCAAGATCAAAACATAACATGTCCAACACATTAGAAAGAATATGTAAAGTAGGTGTTTCTTCACTGCAGACAATGTCATCTTGGGTCAACTCGTCAAAAATCTTGTTCACGGTCTTAATCTCCGCATAGGGGAAGAACACCGAAGCATGAAGAGCAGCGCGTTTCAAACAAATCTCCGAAGGCTCAATTAAGGTAATGGTCTTGACCTTTTGTGAATATCCTTTTTCACGAAGGAAATCCGCATAACACATTGTTCCCAAAGCTTGCCCACAGCCGTAGTCAATAATATTGATTTCTGGTTGTTCAAGGAATTCTTCTGGCAGTTTACCAAAAGCGTAATTCAGTTTGGCTTGGTGCATCTTGCCGAAAGCGAATAAGTAGGCGGTCATTTGTGGCTCGGAGCCCAAAATGTCAATGCCTCGGTTCAAGGCTTCAAAGAGTTCATCCTGCAAGGCTTGCGGCAGTTCGCGGTAGAATTTGGTGGACAAATCCCTCACTTTGTCGAAAGTAGGATTGTCCATGTATTTCAGCTTGTAAGCGTAGTTGGTGTTTTGTTCTATCATCATTGTAGTTCCTCTTTTACAGCAGTTTCTTCAATTCCTCAATATCCGGCAAGGCCTCTTTCAAGCGTGGTGGCAGTTCTTGCGAAGTGCGGTATGTGGCCACCCCCATAGGCTTCGAGGTGTCAGAAAACGAAAGTTCTACAATCTCTTCATTTTTGTTTTTGCATAAGATAATGCCTATGGAAGGATTTTCGTCGGGCAGTTTCACATATTTGTCAAGTGCGGCCAAATCGTTCGTCAAGCGTTTGGGTCTTTCTGATGATTTCGCGATGATGTGTAAACCCGATATTCATAAAGCACTCGAAATCGTCTGCGGTCAAATCGGCAGCCAGCGGTTGCCGATTTTGTAATTTTGTAACAATCAGCGAGTTGCCCATGTCGGCAGCTAATGGCTGCCAATTTAGAATAGGACTCCACTCTTCATAGAATGTGCGCATATTCTTGATGTTGGTCTCGGAAAAACCAGTCAGCCCAGGTAGTTCCTGTTGCAGAAGTTTGGAGATGGTTGCTATGGCATTGGTGTTCCATGTTCCAGCGCGACTGTTGACCGAAACATAATTGCCAACCCAATAATAGAGGGAAAGTATTTCTCTATTTACTTGTTGCACTGCCTTGTAACGACTCTCCAATATGGCTTGTTTGATAGCCTTTACTGCTTGTATATAGTCTGCCGAAATTCGCATTTGTTCCATTGCTTTACTTTTTGTATTTGTTGAGGTCATTTTCCCGTTATCGTTTCTCCTAACGGATTCATTTGTCTTTCAATTCGCGTTCAATTTCTTCAATGCTTGGCAAGGTGCTTTTGAACTCGGCAGGATAAATCTTTGAAAGTTCATATTCTGAAATGCCTAACGGTTGGTTGTAACCTTCCAAGGCATATCGAGCCAGCACATTGTCCTTTATGGTGCCCCCACGGTACACAGCAAATTTGTGTTACAAGTGGTGACATCATCTCATTTCCATATTGGTAATGAATTGATTTTGAGACACCCCCAACTTGAGGGTGTTCTCTATCAGACATTCCATTTTCCAAAACACCCCCAACTTGAGGGTGTTCGTTTATCGTCATGGAATATAACAGATAGAACCTTCGGGTGTATTGAAGATTTGTAATCGAAAAACCTTTTACACCAGGCAACGCCGTTTGCAAATCATGGCTCAAGTTTTCCCAAAAGTTTTCCTTCCATCGTTCCTCTGCTTTCAGCTTCACAATATCTCGTCCCAGTTCCCAATAAAATCGGATGAGTTCGCTGTTTACCTTGACAGCAGCCTTGATTTGACTTTGCCTGAATCGCAAACTTAGACTTTTGATCCATTCAGCATAGTTTGTGTCCGTTTTGATTAGATTGCTCATTTCTTGTCGGGTTTGTATTGTGTAAATAAGTTAGTTTCCTATAATCGTTTCTCCCAACGGATTCATTTTGTGTTTATTATAATTCTCTTGGGCTTTTTCCTTGCTCGCATTGGCATAGCAATACTCGCACAAATGCGGGCAGGTGTTGTACTCGCCGATGTCCTTGCTCACCATGCAGCCGCAGAACTGCCGCTGGCCCTTGTCGCGGTTGTCCTTTTTCTTCAGGGCGTATTGCGTTTCGCTGAGCCTAATGTCATTGGCGGGAATCGGTTCCGTGCCAAACAAGGAGTTTTCAATGGTTTTTATCTCCACACCGAGGAAGTCCATCAAAGCCTTGTCGTGGTGTGCAAAGCGAATCATCAATTCATCATCCACGCAGCGGTTGTGCAGGATGCCGTATGGCGCAAGGTCAATCTTCTCGCCGCAGGTGGCCAACTGGTAGTGCCATTTCTGGTTGAGCTCAGAAAGCCTTTGGGCAAACTCTTCCATCTGGGCGGTCGTCCATTCCGCATAGTTCACATGGCTTTTCTCAAGGTTGGCTTTCACCTTTTTATATAAGGCGATGTCGGCATAGCTGAAAACGAGTTTCTCCGTGTAGTCCAAAAGTTGGTCGCCGATGTTTTCCACTTTCCTCAACAAGTCGTCCAAACCGATTTGGTCGGTCAGGATCAGCGGGTCGAAACGCCAAATCACACGGCCTTTGCCTAACTTGTCCACCAACCTTTTGAAGGTGTCTATTCTTTCCTCCAAAGCTGGCACACCTTTTTCCAAGCCTTCTTTCACATAGTCGTTCAGTGTGTATTGGATGTAGCAGCCGATGTTTTTTTCCTTCAGTTCGTCCAAATGCTCAAGCAACGGCTTCGGGTTCTTCGACCAAAACACGATGAAACGGCATCTCTCATACGAAACGAAACTCTTCGCGCCATTGAAGGGATTGGTCCAGGCCGAATAGCCCACCTTCAGCCGATGAAAGAACCAGTCGGCATAGAACGCGGGAATGTCCGTGCTGCGGCTTGCGGAGATGATGACTGGAGCCTGAGCCTCAGTTATCATGCCGTTATCTCTCTGAATCTGTGTTTTTTGCCATTGGGCCATGTTGGTGTTTTGAGAATTGGAAGTTAAATGCAAAATTAGGCAATGCCATTATCATTCGCAATAGAAAATCACACTTTTCTTGGGGAATGACCGCTTTTATGACTTAATCCGCCACGTCAAAATTGTTGGATTCAGGCCTGTTGTTGACGGCACCAGGTTGGTCTTGTTCTTTGATGATGTCCGAAATGACTTCCGACTGAAACATCTCATCGACAAACTCATGCGCCTTTGAATGTTTATTGCGCCGTTTTTCACTTTCGTATTTGGTCTTGGCCACTGCATCCTTCATCTTTTGGTTGAAGCTGAACATGCGCAGATAGAAACGGTAGAGGCCTTCCTCCTTGTCAATCACAGGGATGAGGATGGAGTTGATGACGATGCTGAAAAGGATGACAGAGAAGACGATGTTCCTTACGAACATGGCGGTTTCCATCTCGGGGATGTAGATGAGGGCTTGCGTGGCCAATACGGCTGCCGTCAGTCCCTTGGGATTGAGTGCCGACATGAAGACCACTTCCTTTTCAGGGATGCCTTCTTTCTTTGAGATGGCGAAACGCACGGCTGGGATGCGGATGATGAAAAGTAAAATACTGATTCCCAATCCAATGACAATAGGTTCCCAGCTTTTTAACTGGATGGAGATACCCACATAGATAAAGAAGAAGGTTTTCAAAAGCAGCACCAATTCCGAAAACAGCGAGCGTTCGGTTTCGTTCAGGTTGACAGGTACCTTTTTGATGAATTTCTTGAGCCAAGCGTTGTAGATGCCGTCGATATTGGCCAAGCCGATACCGAAAGCCAAAGCCGCAATGGCACCGCTGAAGCCCATCCACTCGTTGATGCCGTAAATGATGAATACGAAAGCAGGGGTGGTGAGGATGGAGTATTTGATGTTGCGCACTTGGTCGAGGATGAGGGCCCAGAAAATGGCGCCGAACAGTCCCATCACCGTGGCCAGGATGAAGGAGGAAAATATATCACCAAGAATAGCCCCAAACTCCACATGCCGCGACTTGATGGCCTGCATCAAGGCCAAGGCCAAAACGATGCTGAACACATTACCGATGGCGGCTTCCAAGATAAGCATGATGGCCGGTTTTTCCGACATGTGCATTTGCCTGACGATGGGGATGACGACCGCTGATGCCGTGCCGCCCAAGATGCAGCCTAACATCATACTGACCACCGGGTCGATTTTCAAAACAAGCCAACCCACCAACCAAACAGCAACGGCTGACAAGATGAAATTCAGCGCGGTGAGTTTCAAAGCACCTCGGAATGAGTCTTTCAACGCGCTGAATCTCAACTGTGTACCGCTTTCAAACAGAATGGTCACCAAAGTGATACCTGAGAACAAACTGCCGGCATTGCCCAAACTTTCCGGCGAAATCCAATGGAAAACAGGACCGATAAGCAGGCCGATAATGATGAGGAACAACACATCAGGGATGCGCTTGCGGCTGAAAATTTCGCTGAAAAGGTGGGCCGTGAAAATGAGCAGGCCGATGATGGCGATGGTCAGGCCGATTTCGCGGGATGAACTGCTGTGGGTCACTTGCTCTATCATCTCGCCGACCACACTTCCGTTGGCAAGACTATCGGCCACCGGTGTAAAGGTGTGGTCAAGCCCTGACAATGTGTTGGATGTTGGAATGAGGTCGGATTGGAGCATAGGCCGCTTGAAAGTTATTTGGCAAGTACTCCGTATTTTTCAAGATAACGGAGGAAGGTCTCAAGGTTAAGTTTGACGTACACACTACCGTGAAGTTTTCCTGAAGTTGTGGCAATAGGCTCGTATTCAAGTTGGTAGGTAGTGTATTTCAGATAGTTGTTCTCTTGTTTGAACAAGTTGTTTTCGTTGCGCCAATACTTGAGTTCCTTGCTGCTCACAGGTTGGCCGTTTTGAATGCCGCTGACGCCTTGGGTCAGAAGGGTGATGAGCAGGGCTTCACAGGCGCACTTCTCCACCGAGGCTTTCTTGTCAACATCGACCGTAACGGAGAACAGAGCTGCTTTTCCGTCGTTTTCCAACAAGGCAATCTCGCAGTCGTAGGTGTTTTGGGCCTTGGCGACGAAGGTCATGGCCAAAAGCAAGAACAAGGTCGTGGTCAGGTGTCTCATGGCTGCCGGTTATTAATGCCAGATTTTGTTGATGCCTTTTTTCAGCGTTTCGCCGAAGGTGTCCTTGGTGTTGGAAGTCAGAACGACGGTGATGTCGTCGTCAAGCACCTTGGTGATTTCCTTGGCACCTTTGGTGATTTGGCAGAGGGTGATTTCACCGCTGAGGATGTCCTTCACTTTGGCCTCGCCGATGGTCTTGTAGATTTTCTTACCAGCGATTTCCGATTCCATCTGCACGTCGAAGGTCAAGCCATCGAGGATGCCAATGTCGGAGCCACCATTGACGACCACCGTTTCCACAATGCCTTTTTTGGTCACGTCTTGGATGACCATGACAGGTACACGGATGGCGCAGTTCTTGTAAATCAGTCCATTGTATTCAGGATCTACGGAGCCGTCAAGTTTAGCGCAGTCATTGACGGAAGACTGTCTGTCGGTGTGGCTGCTCTTGCGACTGGTGCTGCGCGATTCTACTACCTGACCTGTGGAGGCATCCGTCAAGGTGAGGCTGAAAGGCAGGGTGCTGTAGTAATAAGTCGTCCCATTGAGTGTTTCCGTTTTGACGGTTATGTCACCTGCATTGCCAGAGAGGATATAGTCGACAGAGGCGGCCATATCGGTGTCTTTCACCTCGTTCCAGTTGAGGAGGGTGATGCCGACGCGGCATTTGGCAGCGGAAGCGGTAACAGAAGTGCGCAGTATGTCGCCGTGTCTTCCGGTGAAGTCGCCAAGGGCAACCACCGTCATCTTCTCGGTGTACTGCGCGAAGCCCATTTGAATGCCCATCAGGGCAACGAGTAAAGTCAAACTAATTCTTTTCATAATGTTGTGATTTTGATGTTTCTGGATTTATGGATTTAAGATTTCAAATTTAAGATTCAAGATTTAAGATTTCAATTGTCCATTGCAAGTCTGAAACCGATGGCAGGTGAGGCCTCGTCAGGGTCACGGTGCGAACGTGTGGTGCCGCGCAAAGTCCATTCGGTGAGGTCTTCATACGATCCGCCTCTCACCACACGGTGCATGCCTTTGGCCGGACCAGTTGGGTTGGTCTGCTTCTCAGTGAGATAGGAGCCAAACCAGTCTTGGCACCATTCTGCTACATTTCCATTCATTCCTTTGATACCTAATGGATTGATTCCGCATTCGTTGACGGATTTGCAAGCATTTTGTTTGTAAACCGAACCTGAAGGAATCTTCTTTCCGTCGTCAGCTGCCTTGGCGCGTGCTGCGTATTCCCATTCGGCTTCGGTGGGAAGGCGGAAATGGGAACCGCTCTGGGCGTTAAGCTTTTGGATGAACTCTTGGCAGTCGTCCCATGTCACGTTACTCACTGGCAGGTTAGGGGATTGGGTCATCGAAGGATTGCTGCCCATGACCGCCTCCCATAAGGCTTGGGTGACTTCGGTGGCTCCTATGCTGTAGCTTCTCAAAGTCACGTCATGGATAGGGGCGATGTTGAGGGTGGCTGTCTTGTTGATGTTTTCGGCGGTGCCCATGGTGAACGTGCCTCCATCCAATTTCACCATCTCGTATGAAATACCGTTCAACGAAAAAGTGCCGGCTGCATGCATGGTTATGTTATGTGTTAGGGTCTGTTTGGGCTTAATGTCAACGGTCAGCCTTTCATTATTGTAACCGGCATGGCGCAACTCAATCTCGTGTTTTCCTTCGGGCACTTCAATTTTGTTTTTGTTGTCTTTGAGGCTTCCTTGGTTCTCACCGTCAACAAAGACTTCAGCATCTTTGATGTTGCACTCGATTTTCACCGTTCCAGTAGGTCCTTCGTATGCGATTTGCGGCTTTTCGATGTTCATGATGTAGGTGACATTGCTCTGAATCGGCTCAAATTCATAGCGCAAAGGCAGGTATTTCGAGGATTTGATATTGATCCAATTGGCACCTTTCATCATATAAATCCACCATTCTCCGTCTTTGTATTCGGAGGAGATGATGTCGCCCTCGAAAATGGCATCAGGGAGCACGAGCCCCAACTTGATGAGTCCGCAACGGTCACCGTTGAAGTCTTCCTTGGGGAATCTGACGGCATCCGTGATACTCAAATCAGCTTGGAATTCAAGTACTTTCAACTCTTGGGCATGGGTTGAAAAGAAGACTCCCGAGAGGAATGCGATAAGCAGCAGAAGTTTTTTCATATCGGATTGGTTTTGCTTAATTCAGTTTGAAATTGCTCAGGTTAAACACTTCGCTGTCGTCCACTTCCATAGGTTGCCAGGTACGGACGAGGATTTTCGGGTTGAACTCGTCGGTGAAGTCCCAAACGATGAACACGATGCCTTCGTCGCTGTAGGTACTCGACGACCAGCCTTGTTTCAGCGTGACACCATAGAAGTTGGGCTTTGAGCCGTGACGCACCACGGAGATGTCGTCAAAGTGCACATTGATATAGCTGTTGCGTGCAAACACACGGCGCAGGTTGGCCAAATATTGTTGTTTGCCCATGACATTGTATTCGATTTTCGGGCCTTCATAGTTGACGCGCTTGATGACCTTTCCTGTCACAATCAGTGCGTCTTCGCTGAACACGGCATCCATGAAGTTGATGTCTTTCTGGCAATAGGCATTGCGGAACTGTTCCACCCAGTGCAGGATTTGCATACGGCGGTCGAAGTCGTCCAGTTTCTCGCCTTCGCGGATGATTTTCATGTATTGGTTCAGTCCCATGGCAATGTTGAAGTCGCTTATGGTGCCTTTTTTGTCCAAGTTGATGCACACTTCCTGATAGAGGTCGCCTTCGTAAGTGTTGTCGAAAGGTTTCATCTCCACGGCAATGTTACGCACCTGATAGCCGATGACCGAGCCGTTGCTGGCTTTGATGCTCAGGCAATGCTCCACAATGTCGTCGTCGCTGATGCGGAAATGCACGTTGTTCCACATCATGCCGATGCTCTGTGAGGCCAAGTTGTCAATGTTGATGCCCGAATAATTAATGTCGGAGTTGCTGCTTTCGGCGCGGTTGATGGCCGTGAGCAAGCCTGAAATCTGACGTTCCATCGTCGCTTTCAGGGAAGCGTTGTTAATGCCATCGGAAAACTCGAAGTTCACGTCATCTTGCGCGTGAAGTGTCATGCTGCCCATGATCAGGAGGGCGATAACGAATATCTTTTTCATATCGGAAATTATTTTGCGAAATTAAACCATAAGGCGTTTTGCCCTTTGTAGTTGTCTAATGAGGAATAGTGCATGTCGCGGTAGCTGACCCTTTCGGATGAACCGGGGCCAAGTACAGTAGCCACGCTGCCGTCTTGTTTAAAGATAACCCAGAAAGCGTCGTTGACCGATGTGCATTTGTCGGGCGTACCGTATTTTTTCAGTTTGTATTCTGCCTTCAGGCGATTGAATTTGGCCTTCACCGCGTTAATGTCCTGACAATCCATAAGCTCGTTGATGGCCTGCAACTGCCAGGCAGGGAGGTCGCTGGATTCGACCGCCTCGCCTTGGGATGAATTTGTTGTTGAACTCGAACCAAAATCCTGCTCGTCGTTAGATTCCTCAACAGGGTCAACCGAACGTTCTGGGGCCGAAATGGGGGGCATAGATTGCTCAACAATCACTTTGGTCGTGTTGGTGGTTGTGTTGAAGGCGGTTGCGTTGCTGATGGCTTCGATGTCGCTCTTTTTGACATAGACAAACATTCTGTGCATCGTGCCGCGCATCATGCTCAGCGATTCACATTTTCCGTTGATGTTTTTCACCAATACGTCTTCGGTATCCATAAACTTCGATTTGGTGCCGATGTATTCTTTCACTTGTTGCATCAGCAACTCGCGTGCCGCCGAAAGAGCTTCTTTCGGTGACTCCATTGTGGCCTCAGCATAAAGGTACGAACTGTTGCGCTTGATTTGGTTGATTTGTTTCGAGGGCGATTCCTGCGCCCATGCCATAGTCGCAAGCATTAGGCTCGCCACAAGTGTAAGAAAGATTCTATTTGCTTTCATTGAATAATGCTTTTACGTTTGACATAGGGACATAACTGTTCAGCCGTGCCTGAAAGGTGCCTTTCCGTTCTTTCAGGAGCGATGGGTCGATGGTGAGTTTCATCACATGACAATAGGCTAAGGCTTCGTTTTGCATAATCAATTCACCAACAATCTTGTTTTCTTCTTGACTGATGATTCCGAAATAGGGAGAACAGCCCGATTGTATACAAAAAGCGAGCCAATTAGTAAGGGGTATGTTGAAATCGTCCACCTGATAGCCATATTTCACCAACTTGACATTGATAACGAATTGATTTTCAATTTCAATGCCTGTCATGAGATTGGCCAAAGTCTCCAAAGGATAATCTTCGCTATACAAGAGACTGAAAAGTCCGTTTCCTTCTTTGACATAATAGCGGTTGGAGTTGAGCTCAGGCAGGAAGAAGATGCTGCCTTTGAGAAGATGGACAGGACCGTTGCCGATGCACTGCATCAATGCTTCGGCAGGGACAAATTGTTCTGTTTCTTCGATTTGAGTGCGTCTGATGTCACCAAACAGGCGGTTTTCGGCCTCCGTCATGGCCAAACCAGTGATGAGGTGGAAATTGGCAGGGTAGGCGAGGGTCAGGTAGCGTTGGTTGCCTGAAGGGGTGTACCAGCAGGCGATGTAGGTCTTTCCGTCAACGAGGGTGCTTTGGAAGATGTAAGTGGTGTCGTTGAGGATAGTCTTCAGATAATCCAATTGACCGTCCAAGAACTCCACTTTCTCGTCTCTCAGGTACTGCCTGATGGCGATGCCGTAGAAGTCCGGAATGTCAGCAGCAAGCGAAATCCGTTCCAAGAAATTGCATTGTGTCTCATCGATGAATTGTCTTTGGAACGGAGTGAAGAGTGCGTGCCCGATATGTCGAACCTCCCCATCTTTGACGATAACCGTCACAGGTAGCCCTTTGTATTGGGTCGCCTGATAATGTACACCGTCTTTCGTGGGTGCCGAAAGGCCGATTTCTTTCGCCAGTTTTTCAAGTTGCTCAGAGGCAAAGTCTTGGCCTACAACCACCCTTAAGCCTCCTCCAAAAAGGAAGAGGCTTAGGATGATTGCTATTTTCATACGGGCATTCACGGAAATTAGATGTTGAACCACTTGCGGGTGCCGTCCTTGCGGTGCAGCTCGCCTTGGCGCAGTTTACCGTTCTCGAACTTGGTGTTTTCGATGGTCTCTCCAGCCTGAATGTCAAGTTTGGTGCCTTTGCCGTCCTTCAGGTCAAGCGAATAGTTGCTCTTGAAGGTCAGTTTGCCGCCGATGCCGTTGGGTTGTCCGCCTTGCATGGGACCGCTGTAGGTGGCCACACCGTTCCAGTTGCTGGTGTTGCTGGTTTGGGCAGGTTTGTTCTCGGGTTTGGCCTCTGGTTTAGGCTCTTCTGCGACAGGCTCTTCCGCTACGGTCTCTTCAACGGCTGGTTCTTCCACAACAGGGGTCTCGACTTTAGGTTCCTCAACTGCGGATTTTTCCTCGTCTTTGCCTCCGAAGGCGAAAATGCCGCCTACGATTAAACCGATCACGACTACTGCGATACCGATGATAAGTCCCAGAGGGGGTTGGGTTTTTGGAGTTGGAATTTTGGTCAGTGCTTCACCACATTCCTCGCAAACAAAGTCCTTGCTGGCGCGGATGGCTTGCTTTTCCTTGTTTTGACATTTTGAGCAGGGCGTTCCGTCTGCCTTGCCACTCGTGTTTGTGCAAATGCCCCAGTTCACGTTGGAGCTGCCGCCTTGATTTCTTGCCATGATATTCTGTTTTTACATTATTTCTTGTTAATCATTTCTAATGCCTTTTTGGCCTCGGAGCCAAATTGTTGGTACTTAGGCGAACTTGTGCTTGAGCATTCCTTGGAGACAACATCGCGCATCATCAGTTTCACCTTTTCGACAAACTCGTTGCGCTTCGCCATAGGAAGCTCGGGATTCTTCAGGATGTCGTCCACAAGTTCCTGGATGCGGCCACGTTTAGAAGAATCCATCAACTCGCTGGTGGGCAGTTCGGTGAATTGAGCCGAAAGGAAGGTGTTGGTTGGTGAGCCCCATTCGTCTTCTTCAGTCATGCACCAACCGCGACCGTTGATGGCATCTTCGGCGATGTTGAGAATGCCGGTGGCGGCAGCAAGGAAGAAGTATGGCATAAATTCTTGTGCAGTAAGTACTTTTTCGCCCATGATGGGGGGCAGGCAGGTGCCATCGCCTTCGCTGTGAAGCAGAATACGAGCTTCCTTGGCATCGGCGGGGTTAGGACTTTCTGTCATCATCTTGTACTCACGTTCAAATTCGGGTATCCATTTCAAGGCACGAAGCGGGAAGCAGTATTTGACGGCTGCAATGGTAATCTCGTTCTTGGTGTCGTCAGAGGTGTCGAAGTTGATGGTGCTGCCAGGTGTGGCATTGCCAAATGCGCTCTTGAAGGCGTATTCAAGTTTCTTGGCAAACTCCTTGAGCGTGTCGTCGCCATCGTAGTTCGGCATGGTGACAAGAATAGTCTTGCGGTTCATCGACTCGGGCTGAGCCACGGGGTTCGGGTTGTTGTTGAGGGTCTTCTGCAATTGGGTGTCGTCAAGTAGGATGAAAACACCGCTCTTTTCAACGGCATCCTTGGCAAAGGCACGCACGTCATCATCGGTGGCCAACACTTTTTGCAGCTGTTGCAGGATGTTGATGCCGATGAGCTTGTCCTTCGTGCATTCCACTTCGTGGATGTCGCGCACGCGTTGTCCCATCACACTGTCTACCACGTCGAAGGCTTTGTCAATGGAAATGCCTTTGGCGAGGTCGTCAAAGTGGGCAAAGGTTTTATTGCCTACCATCTCGTGACGCAAGGCTCCCGAAAGGGTCTCCATGGTGTTGCGGTTGAGCAGGAGGCTCTTCTCGAAAGCATTCACTTTGGCATCTTCGCGGACTTCGATGACGGATTGCTTCATGTCTTTGATGCTGCCTTGTTGCTGGTTCCTGTCGCTGATGCGTTTGCCAGCTTCTTCCATACAGAGGCCGAGTGCTCCGACGAAGGTCTGTACTTGGTCGTGGAATTCTTCGAACTTGGCTTGAAGCTTACCAAGCAAACGTGTGGCGAAGTCCATGGACACACGACGCGTTTTTTCAGTATAAAGGTCTGTCAGGATAGCTTGGTGGTCGGCGAAGCAGTCTTTAGGCTTGCCTGTGAGCTTTTGAATGGGTTTCAGATTGTTGCAGAACTCGTGATTGCCTGTCATTTCTTTCATGAAACCTTCAATCTTCTCGTCGCATTCTTTGATGTTGCCAGGGAGTTTGTTGCGACGTTCCTTGATGTAAACCAGAATCTCGTCGCAAACGCGCAACAGGTCAGTGAGGCTCAACTGGCCCTCATACCATTGCGTGTAAAGGTCTTTCTCAATGGATTCAACGATGAACTCAACCTGTGTGTTAAGTATTTGGTCCTTGCTCTTGTCTTGGTAGTATTCTTCAACGCCTTGCTTCAAGCGGAAGTCTTTTTGGTATTTCTCCAACATGAATTGCTCGATGTAGTGGAGCGGGTCGCTATCGGCGTTCTTGGCATCGTCGTAGCTATAGAATCCGGATTGGTTTTGCCAGTATTCATCAATCTTTTCGAACTTCTTGTCAGACTCCAGAATGCGTTCGTTAAGGGTGAAGTAGGTATCGTCAAGCATCCACTTGCGCATTTGGCTGCCGTCCTTGATGTAGAGCTGGTTGTAGTCTTTCTTCTGAGGCTCTTTGGTGAAGCCGAAGTCTTCCTTGTAGTTGTTGTAAGCCATTTGGTTGAAGACGCTGTCGGCCAAAGTATAGCTGATGTGTTCCACAACGCGCTGCTCGGGATAAACGATGCGTTTGATGCCGAAAGAGCTGACGGCCTTGGTGCGAGCACGTTCCTTGTCGGTTCCTTTCGAAGTGGTGCTATATTCCACACAGAAGTCGTTGATGTTTTCGCAGGAAAGGCCACGTTGGAAATCGTCGGTGACACCGTTTTTCAGGCGCATGAAGACAGAGAAGTAGACTGTGTCGGCCAGCAGCTTGGGCAGTTCGGTGAATGAATTGACCGTGGCTCCGTTTTCGTTGACGTTGGAGTAGACCATCAGACCGAATTGTCTGTTGGCCATGGTGTTGAGGTTGGTGTGCTCGTCACCAGTCTTGACGTCACAGGGCAAATAGCTGCCGATGTTGAGTGCCGAAAGTTCGCAAAGGGCAGCATAACCGTTCTGGTGGTAACGTCCAGCCTGGCAACCAGCGGGAATGTCCAATTCGGGAACCATGGCATAAACAGTGATTTCCGTGTTCTCGCCTTTGAAAGAGGCATCGGCACGGAGTTGAGTCACGGCATCAATAATGCTGCCTGAACCTGTGCCACCGGCCAAACCGGCGAAGATATGGATGTGGCAATAACTCTTGCTGCCACTGGCCGAGGTCACTTTCTCGTATTGCGACTTGACGGCTGCCAAATACTTGCTGATGTTGGAGGCGAAAAGGATACGTCCAGCACGACGCTTTTGTCCGGCAGCGGCACCCACTTCACCGAGGGTCTTGCGCATCATCTCGCCGTTCTTGACGATGTTTTTCAGTCCGGGGAAGGCATCAGGGTTGTTGAGGATCATGCCGAGGTCGGTCGTCTTGATGTTGACGAATTCCGATTCCTCAAATTGGGCACTTTGTCCGAACACTTTCCATGATGGGTCGCCGGGCTTCATCATTTCATCGGTCGAGTCAACGTAGACGAATCCGATGGGGAGCTTGCGGCGGTCTTCAGATTTCGGAAACTCTTCCCAAAGGCGTTTGCGGAACGCTTTCAGTACTTTGCCGCCTGTGCCACCGATACCTATAAGAATGTGGTTAGGTCTTGTTTGGTCAGTCTGTTTCATTTTGTCTTCTTTTGTTAGTTATTGATGTTGATTTGATTAATATTATCTATGTACTCTGCGTGGAGCTCGATGGCTTTGTAGCTGTGCTGGTCTTTCGTTGCGTCCACCTCTTGATGCTTTTCTTGATGCACCGCCAATGCTTTCACCTATGTTGAATAATACATACATCAAAATGGTGATGACGACAGCGGTGATGACCAGTAGCCATACGCTTTTCCTCACTAATTTAGCCGTACTTTGTTCCACAGAAAGTCGGAGTGCATCGGTGGCTTCCATGACCGTTTTGTTGGCAATGTCGTCCGCTTCGATTTTGTTGCCAATGGATGGTACGGTAACATTCAGGGCGAGTTTCACGGCTGTAGCCTGCTCGGTGGTGATAACATAGTCCTTTCCCTGTGAGGGCAGATAGTTCATGAGGGTCTCTTGGACGAGAGAGACGGTATTATCGGTGCTTTTCTTGGCTTTGATGGCAGTGCTCATCATAACGCCTTCAATTGAAAGTGCTACTATTGCAGCCACTAATAAAATAAGGGAAAGAAGTGATGGATTATCTCCTTTTCTCAGGAGCCACACCACTAAGAAAGACAATGCCGCGACTCCAATTCCGATGAGTATACCTCCGACCATAAATGTCCTTTTTTAATTGAAGTGCAAAGAAAGCGAATTTTTTTGAAAAGAGAAAGATTTAAGTAGACAATTTTGCAAAAAAAATCTTCTTTTAAACAAGGAAGGCAAAGGTGTTTCATAATTTTCAATGTGAAGAAGACTTTTGTTGGTCTTGCCTTCGGGTGCATTCACCAAGGACTCATATTTCTCTCCCAATGATGCGGTCGGTAGGCATGGCTTCAGCGATGCGCTCCAAATCGGCTATCGCGTTGCTTTGACTGTTTTCTATAATGCTGTTTAACAATGAATTATAATCAAAGCCTAATAATCCAAAGGAAGGATACCCATCGTTGATAAGAGAAGCAATAAAGAGTTCTCTGGCCTTTTTGGCATTTCTCGACTGGCTCTCATGGTCGGCTATGCACCGCATTACGACGGCCTCCACTTTGTCGAAGTCGCTTAATCCGATGATGAGATGGTTTGACATGAATAATAGTTGGTTATGTATTAGTTAAATAGCCTCCAGTTGATACCAATGAAAATTCGGCTGTCGCGCATGGGGTAGTGGGGCGCGATGAAGGAATTATAGTTGCCGGAGAGCAGGAACATGTTGCTGTAAGAGAAGTAAATATGAGCCTTCTTTACTTTGAGGGCTATGGCCAAGTCGATGAAGGGGAAATTGCCGATTTGGACCTCGTTTTGGAGGTAGAAAGTGCGTGTGGCGGGCATGTAGGCATCGGCGTAATACTTGGTGAAATAACGCACCGTAATGCTCGGATACAAAGTAGCAGCCTTGTGGAATACGGATTGAGCATAACCGATTTTCAACTGACCAAGGAGCAAGGGCAGATGCATAACCTCTTCATTGCTCGATTTTTGCAGGCTGGCAAAACCCTCAAACTCAAAACGCCATAGTTTTTGGTAGAAGCTGAGATAAGCCTCACGGATGCTGAAAAGGCCTTCATACTGGGTCGGGCGGGCATCGGTGCCGAAATAAATCAGGTTGGCGATGCTGGTCTGCTTGACCCCGATGCAATAGCTCTTATAGTTGTATTTCAGGTTGAAAGTCAAGTAGGTAGCAGCTTTGAAGTCGTTTTCCCAACGGAAATGGTTGGAGGTGTATTTTTCCTCAAACCAGTTGGCGGATTGCCGCTTGATTTCTGCATCAAAAGTGGCAAAACCAAAATTTTTGTTGCTTGTCCCGAGAAACTGTTTCCATTGCCCTTTGATGTCGAAATCCCCGATTTGATAGCCCAAAGTGATAAGGTCGGCATGTCCTGTGATGCGCGTCGACTTGAACAGGTTAATGATGATGCCGCCGTTCACGCTGAGTTGTTGGTAGTTCCTTGAGAGAACGGTTTCGCCTTCTATATAGTCGAAATGTTTCACAGAGTAGAAGCCATGCGTGAGACCTGCATAAAGGAAGAAGGGGATGTCGTCGTTGTATTTTTGGTAGCCCAAACTGTTCCATCTCACTGTGTTTCTGATGGCTCTGACTAATGTGGTATCAGTTGTTTTTGAGGTGTTGAGCAAAGTGTCGAAAGATTGGTAGAAAGCAACGGAAGGGGAGGACTCGTTGTAATACAACTTGTTGTTCAAGTAACTGAAACTGTGGCAGATTCTTCCCAAAGTAAACTTTCTGGCTTTTGTTTTTGGGACGATGTCTAAAGTGTCAGAAGTGCCAGTAAGCAATGAATCCATTGGCTTTTCCATGTCCAATGAATCTACTTGGATTTCATCATGGATGGAAATGCTGTCTATTAGTGAAAGTGTGGAGTCGATAGCGATACTGTCATTGATATTGGGAATGCTATCTATGATCGATGGAATGCTGTCAATGATGATGGGAATGCTGTCATTGCTGAAAGCGGTACTGTCATTGATAAACGAGGTACTATCGTTGATGAACACTGTACTATCATTAATAAACAAGGTGCTGTCAACGGTGAGGAGGTTTTCCGCAATGGTGTCGTTGCTCTTTTCAAGGATGGGGTTGTTTTCCTTTTTCTTTTTCTTCGGGGTCTTCACTTTTCCGTTTTGGGGCAACAGATTGAAGTAATGCTCGAATCCGATACCGCTTGAAACGACAAAATTGGTCGCCGTGGTTAGGTTAACATTGATGACGGAATTGTCTGACTCTGTGTGTGAACTGTAGTCATCGTCACGGACAATGCCACCGTTTTCGCCCATTTCCAATTTGTTGCGGTAATAGTAGGCCATAACGCCATAGCGTTTGCTGTCAGTTAAGTAGTGTGCATTAACCCAGAAGTAGTTGTTGAGGGTCTTGTTGTTTTTGAATACGCCGGGCGAAAAGTCGGAGTTGAAGGCAAATGAGATGAACAGGTTATGAGTGAACTGACGCCCGAATTTGACATTGAGATGCTGCTCTTTGTCGCCAGTGGTCATCACATAGCGAATTTCGGAGTAGGGTAGGACGGACTGGTAGGAAACGATGTTGCTTTCGTTCTGCATAAAAGCGGAAAAGGCAGGCAAGGTCATATCGAAACCCACCTGATGCAGATGTTTGAATCTCATGGATTTATGAGCCAATCCTGTGTTACTCAGCGTGCTATAGATGGTCCGCTCGCGTTCCAGAACCTCATGGTCGGAGGCATGGAAGGTGAGCGTATCGATGACTTTGGAAGCATTCAGGAAAATGCTGTCGAAATGATAGGTATTATATGTTACGAAGGTGGAATCGATGGGTTTTGTCGGCTTAGGAGTGGGCCTTTTGGGGACAATACTATCTTGGGTAGGATTTTGTGAAAATCCTAATAAATTGGTTATCAAAAGAATAAAAATAAACATCAGATTCCTTCGCATAGCTTGGAAATTGGCGGTAAAGATAATAAAAATGTTGATTATGATGATAGGGGAGATTAAAAGGAATGGAAAAGGGTAGGTGTTTGCATTTTCCGAGACGCGATAAATCGATGTCTTAGTTCGTTCGGATTTGCAATCCGAACGCATTGAATATCAGCATTTGTAATGCGGAACAAACAAATTGTACATTGTCGTATCGGATTATAAATCCTTATATTCCAACACGGCTGGATTGCAAATCCATCCGAACCAAGTGTTTGCCATTTATCACTTTGCCACATGGAATAATTATTCCGCATTGCGAACAAGGCGAACAGAATGTCCAATATTTCGTCTTTCTGAATGTGACATAACAACGCCTTCTCCAAAATATACACCATCGTATGCAGGTGCCTCATTACAATAAGAAGCGGACCAATAGTAACCGCAAGCACCCACTCGAGTAGGACTAGATGTATAGCGTTCTCCTGCTGCTGGAAGAAAAACGGCTCCGTTACTTTGGAATATATTAATCCAATCGGATTCGGAAATAATATTACTGCTAAAACTAGCACTTTGATTGGTATTTATCAATACATAAATAGAATTAGTCCAATCATCTGGTAATAAAATAAGTCCATTGATTCCGTTGACTTGTGCTTCTGCATATCGTATACCTGTAATTGTATTACGATTGGTTAAGACATAAGACCATTCATAATATGTCAAAGTCCGCCATAGATTTTCTTCATCTCCTCCATTTGAGATGGCATTATATCCCCAATCTGCCTGACCTGTAAATTCATAAAGATTGTGATTGTAAGAGCCATAAGCATAGTATTTAAAGTAATATAGCTTGATATACTCCATGGCTGATAACAGATAGCCCCATGGTTATAACCACTTGTACCCCAGCCAAACAAATCTCTATCAAGCATTTCGGACGTTCCTGTCTGAGCATCGCCTATATAATCCCATTGGTGGTCGGCAAACTTCCAGTAAGGTGTGGCCGCACTACCAATATACTGCAAATTCCCTTGTGAGAAATAAACTTGGTCGCCATTGGCATTGATGGTGAACAAACCATTAATTGCACCTTCAGGAACATTACCGCTACTATCAAGCGTTGTAAAACTTTGCTCCTCACCGTAAGTAAGACCATAATCCGTTACCACATAAGCGCGTACAAAAAAGGTGGTGTTTTGAGTCAGCCCTGTCAATATAGTGGAGATATCACCTGTGTCAGTGCCATCTGATGTATGGTTGTCATCCATGGTGGGCATCTGCACAGTGTCCCAGCATATGCCACGGGCATAGATGTGATTGCTCTCACCAATGGTAACGGTGCTACCCACTACCGCGGTTGCAGCAGTAATATCTGTCGGTTCATAAGTAGTCACCACCATTTGCGAAACAAGTTGCTGCGCACTGAGTATCAATGTGACAAGCTCTGTGCGATTCGACTTGTACATGTAGCCATGGCCGGGGTAGAACTGCGAAATGGAGCCTCTCCATTGCCCATTCAAATAAGTGGCATTGCCAGTCTGCGACTTAATCATGTCGCCCGCCGCTGGGGTGAAGGTTCCCAACACCGTTGCGAAATCCAACGTGTCCACATTCGGAATGCTGATCCAAGTCCATCCTGGATTCAAAGTAATCGTAACTTCTTGAGCGTTAAGGTTCAGGCATGTCGTCATCATTGCCGCCATGCACATCAATGTCAGTAATACTTTTTTCATGATGATTGTTTTATTTGGTGATTAAATGTTTGATTCCATGATTCTAACCTGTTTTCAGCAGCAGACAAAAAAAGCGTGAACTTTACCGTTTCCCGCTCTTCGAGGTATTTGCCGAACCTGTACACACGTTAAATGGTTTTGCTCATGCTCTAGCGTGAGCATCAGACCAAATACTTGTGTACCTTCTCGTAAAAATGGCAAATTCTCGAAGAGAAGAGATTTGTCTAAATGCTTTTTTCAACTATTTAAATATCAACGAATTGTTATGCTATATATTCAAGTTAAGTTGGACTTCCGTTTATTGCATTGCAATAAATAGCAATAAATTGGAAACGAAGGAACAATCCATATCTTTTTTCGGCACGAAATCATGGAAAGGTAGGGGAAAGGGTAGGAGGGTACCCCTAAAAACAGAGAAGCCCGCACCGTTTATGGTGCAGGCTTTCCGTTGTGGGTGGGCGGCGAACTACTTTCCCACGTGTCACCGCAGTATCATCGTCGCGGCGGGGCTTAACTTCTCTGTTCGGAATGGGAAGAGGTGCGCCCCC
>JAEEGK010010529.1_pt1 | contig 21306 bp, 10 predicted proteins | sample 8958771 | NCBI WGS metagenome assembly JAEEGK01 (sample SAMN16246547, study PRJNA631951) | gut metagenome | biome: gut microbiome; feature: rumen; material: SC-attached | host: Bos | place: Iran: Karaj | collected 2018-10 | reverse complement strand
TAATTCTAATTTATAATTAATTTAAAATTAGTTTATCATTAAATTTGTATAAATAAATATGATTAAATATTATGTAAGTTCTAGTCCTGATTATTCAATAGATATAAAAGATCCTTTTTTAATTCTTTTAAGTAATTATGATGAAAATATTAAATCTCTTAATTTAAAAAAAATCAAAAAATTATTACAATTAGATAAAATTAATGTTAATAAAATAGATTCAATAAAAATCTTTAATAAACAAAAAAATGCTTTTATTGAATTTAAAAATAATTATCAAATATATGAAGATGATATTGTATTATTATTACATTTTTCAGAAGATAATGATAAAGATTTAGAAAATTTAGATAAAAAAATTAGTAAAATAAAAAAAAGAATAGAAAACAAAATAAAAATAGATAAATCCATTGATTTAATATTTTTATATGCCTCTCCAATAGTAAATAGTATTGTAAACAGAAATGAATATAATGAAAATGAATTTCAATTAGATTACAGAGGAGAAATAAAAAAAATATTCAATTCAATTGAAAATAAAAAAAATTTCAATGTAATTTTTGATTATTGTGATTTTTATATATTAAATAAATCAATAAGAAAATATCCAAAAATATTACATTTATCATGCCACGGATGCATAGAAAAAAACGAATTTTATTTATGTTTAGAAGAAAAAGGTGTGAAATGTTCAATTTCATTAGACAAAATATGTAAAGTTATTGAACAAGAAAAAAGATTAAATGAAATTGATTTAGTTTTTATTTCAGCTTGTCATTCTAAACCTTTAGGAGAAAAATTTCTAGAATTAGGAGTTAAAAATGTTATTTGTATATCAAGTGAAACTCCTATTACTGATATTGCTGCTCAAAAATTTTCTCAAGAATTTTATTCTGAATTATTTAATGGAGAATCTATTAAAAATGCATTTGAAAAAACAAAAAATTCTTTTAATGATATTGAATTTAATAAAGAATTGAAGATTTGTTGTTGTGAACATAAACATAAAAAAGATTGTTTTTTTAAACCAAATATACATCATAATAAATTTCATATAAAAACATGCAAATGTATTTATAATGAATATCATATTCACAAATATGATTGTAAATTTTTGAAATTTTTAAAATCAAACAATTTTTGTTCAATAAAAATGCCTAACAATACTGAAAAAATTTGTTGTTGTTCTCCAGAAATTCCACACAATGAAAGTAGTAAATTTATATTATTATCAACAGATAAAGATCATGTAATAAATTTTGAAGACAAAAAGGAAAATTATTTAAATTTAAACTGTGCAATTAAATATTACAAAGAAAAAAAAAATAAAATTTTTGGAAGAGGAAAAGAAATTAAACAAGTCTATGACATGTTTGAAAATAATATTAATTTTATTTTAGTTATTGGAAAAAGATTTGTAGGTAAAAAATTTTTTGCTGAATCTGCAGCGATTTATTTAATAGAAAGAAAAATGATAAAAAAATTTGAAAAAATTCAAATTAATAGTTCATTATCAATAAATTATTTATGTAATCAAATAAAATCTTTTGATCATGAAGATTTCAATAAATCTGAAATTTTATTTATTATTCATTTTTCAATAGCAATTAAAAATGAAATTGAAACTGTAAAAGCAGTTTTATCAGAATTAAGAAGTTCTTTCAATTTATATAAATATTTAATATTAATAGATATAAATGAGGAAAAAATAGATAATGAATATAATTTTATTAAAAATGAATTTAATGTTAAAGAATATGATTCAATTAAAATAGATACATTAAATAAAGAAAGTGCAAAAAAATATTTAAATCAATTAATTTATAATATTTATTTATCAGAAAAAGATTTAGAAAAATTAATCGAAGAAATTGAATATTATCCAAATGAAATAGATAATTTAAGTCATATTATTCAAAATGAAACTAGATTTGATAATATATATAAAAAAACCATTGAAGAAAAAAATAAAAATAAAATAAATAATTATGAATTAGAAAATTTTCTGAAAAATAAAAATACAAAAGAATTATTATTTTTATTAGCCAGTTTACCTAAAGGATTATATCAAAATGAACTTTTATTTTTAAAAGTTGAAATGGAAAAAAATAAAGAAATTAATAATTTTATTAAAAAAGAAGAATTAAATGAAATTATTTATAAAATAGATGAAAAATATATTTATAAAATATTATTAAATTTTGAAAATGATGAAGAATTAATAAATCAATATTTAAAAAAAATTATCAAAATGTATTCAATTATATTTAATATTTATTTAAATGATATAAGAGAAGAAAATTTAAAAAAAAATTCAAATTATGAATTTAATGCTTTAAATTATTATGGAATTTGGAAAACATTCAATGAAATTAATTATAAAAAATGTTTTAAATTTCAAAATTTTGATATTTCATTTATTAAAGATGTAAAAAATTATTTAGAAAATTCGAGATTTAATATAGAATTATTAATAGAAAATAACAAAAATAATTTAAAAAAATTATTAAATGATGATGAAGAATTTTTAGAATATTTTGAACAATTATTATTATATTTACCAACAATATTTAAATATAACAAATTAATAAATGAATGTATTGATTTATTATATCAATATATAAAATTATGTATAGAATTAAATTTAAATAATTCAAAAGAAAGATTAAAATTATTTTTATATTCAATGGAATATTATCCAAATTTTCAACCAAAAAATTTTTCACATGAAATTTTATCAGAAGGAAGAGCAGAAGCTTTTTTATTAAATGCATATAAAGAAATTGAAATTGATGAGAATGAAGATGTTATTATTGAAAATTTAGAAAATGCATTAAAAATATTTGAAAAAAATGATAAAATTAAAATAAAAACATGTTTTGTAAATTGGATATTAGGACAATATTATTATAAATTATATCTAAATAAGAAAAAAAAATATTATTGGGAAAAAATGGAAAAATATTTCAACAATGCCATTAATTATAATGGTAAAATAGATAAAATATATAAAATATATAAAATAAAATTTCAAATTGAATTTGGAACCATTTATCAAAAACAAAAACAATATGAAAAAGCTAAAAATTATTTAACTTTAGCAAATGAATTAGCTAATGAAATTAAAAATGAATTATCAAATGAATTATCAAATGAATCATCATCAATGGAATTTGCAAAAGAATTTAATATTAAATATATTGAATATTTTATTCAAAATACACAAAATATTCTTTATAGTATTAATAAAAATATGAAATATAATATAACTATTTTATCTGCAAATCCTTTAAAAAATGAAAAAAATGGTATATATGCATATAATAATTCTCAAATAATTTTTTTAAAAAGATTAAATTCAAAACTTAAAAATTTAAAAATTAAATTTGATGTTCTAAACAAAGAAAATTTAGAAGAATGTCTTTCTTCTTCTGGGGAAATATTAATAATTAGATCAGATGATTTTAATAATGATGGAGATTTAATAATGGAAGAAAAAGATGGAAGTAGCAAAATTATTGAAAATAAAATATTATTAAATTTATTTAAAAATTCTGCAAATGAATATAAAATAATAATTTTAGCATTTTTAAATAGTGAAATTTTATTTAAATTATTTCATGAATTTAAAGTGAAATTTAAATATATTATAACATTTGATATAATTCATCAAATTTTAAAACCTGAAAATTATTTTAAATTAAACAAAAATATTGATAAATTTATTTTAAATTTTTTAGAAAATTGTGAAAATGAAACAATTGAAAAATCGTTTTCAATTACAAAATCTAATGAAAATTTTAAACTTATAAAAAATATTATTAAACTTAGGGGTGAATTTAATGAAAAATTATTTTCTTCAAAAAATGAATTAAAAAAAAATAATAATCATTTCAATAGAAAAATTGAGCCAAATGATTTAATTAAAATTGATGTTTTAGCATATTTAAAAAAAATAGAAATGAGTGAATTAAATAGGTTTATAAATGAATTAAATGATTCAAAGCAAATTATATATGAATTAATTAATAAAATAAATTTTTATAAGAAAGTTAATTTATATGGTCTAAATAAAATTATTAAAAAAGATAAAATAAAAGTAAATATGAAAATATTAATTGCAAAAGAAATAGCACTTTTTTATCATAGACATAATCAATTTAATGATGATGGTATTTATTATAAAGAAATAAAAAGAAATGATTTTTACAAACCAAATGATATTTTAAAAAAATTAAATATTCAAAATTATTCATCAGATAAACCTATATTTATTATAATTAATGATTTTAATGAAATATTAATTAATAATATAACAAAAATTTTAAAGCCTAATTTCTATTTACTATACATTACAAATAAACCAATTAAAAAAAATGATTTTTTTAAATATAAATTAGATTATAATAATGATAATGATGATATTAATATAAAATATAGTTCAAAATCATTGGTTGATGATAAAAAAAAAAATGAAGATTTTTATTCAATGAAATCAAATGTTTCGGATAATAGTAGTCTTAATATTAGAAGAAATTATAATACTTTTATTTCTTCAAATTTTGAAAATAATAATTATTTAATGAATCCTAGTGATATTATTGATTTAAATGAAAAAGATATAAATAATTGTAGTTTTGTTTCTATAGATGAAAATGAATTAATTATAAATGATAACGAAGATTATTATCATAATAATAATATAAATTCAATAAATTATATTTCTAATGAAGATAATAATAATAATTTAATAAATAATAAAGATAATGAATATAATTATGATATAAATGATATCTCAAATAATAATAATAATAATTCATATGAAGATAATTATTTTGACAATGATAAATATTATAATATAAATAAATGATTATTTTAATCTTTAAAAATTAATAAATTAAAATTTTATTATTATTAAGTTAAAGAATTTTAAATATTTTTATTAGAATATTTATAAAAATTTTTATTTTCTTTTTAAAAATTTATTTATTTTATAAAATAAAATATATTTTTTATTAAAAATGATTTAAATAAATAAAATAATATATAATAAAATTTTAAAAAATTTTATTTTTAATATTAAAATTAATTTAAATTAATATAATATACATAATATAAAAAAATTATTTAAAAAAAAATAACTATTTTAAATTTTATGATGTTTATTTTTAATTTTTTAATAATCATTAATGTAAATAAATATATCAATTTTAAATAAAATATCATCACAATAAAAATAAATATATTTATAATAATAATATTTAAATGTTTTTGAATTATTAAATAAAAAATAATATATCTAAATTAAAAAATAAAGATATATAATATTTAAGGAGCAATTCCAAATAAGCAAACGAAACAATGCATTTGTTCATTTTCATATTTAACAGTAATTGAACCATCAGTATTAGGATTCCATAAACAAGTAGAACTAAAATGTAAAGAAGCATCTCCTTTTTGGAAAATAGTTCCATTACATATAAATTTAAATCCTCTTTGTTGAGAATGTAAAGTTTTAATAACTTCATCAGTAATTGCATTACACCAAGCTTGAGCATCTTTTTGACTATATTGTTGATCATTTAAATGCTTATGAATAATTTCATCTACTATTTGCGTAAGTTCATCTTTAAGTGGGGCAAATTGAAGTTCAGTTGACATTTTTATATATTTTTATTTTTACATTTGGATTTTTATATTATATTTTTTATTAATTTTTTTTTAATTTAATTTAAATTTAACAGCTTTTTTAAAAATTTAAATTTTAAATTTATAAATAAAAAACAAATTAATATAAATAATAAATATATTTAATTAATTATTTAATATTTAAATATTTTTTGACATAAAATTATAAAAATTTCTCATTTAAAAAAATTATTTTTTTAAAATTATCTAATATGAAAATTTTTGATAAAAATTTATATTATTATTTTTTAAATTTTACACAATATTTAATTAATAATATTATATTTATAAAAATAAATTGAAAAAAAATTAAATTTAAATAAAAAATTAATTGTTTAATTTTATTTTAATCTTGGATAAAATTCATATAAAAAACAATTTAAATCAATATTTCCTTGTTTTTTTCTATCTATTCTTGAAAATAACAAATCAATATCTTTTTGAACACAAGGAAATTCATATGAATTTAAAAAAATAGTTAAATCTAAAACATTAAAATTTCCTTTATTAACAATATCTATTTTATTAAATATTTCTCTAACATTTAACATAAAACATTTATTAATTTCATGTCTATAATCTTCAAGTTCTTTTTCAGATTCAAAAATCAAATTAAATAAATTTTTTAATAAATTTTTAGTTTCATGAGAAAATATGTCACCTTTATTATATTTAGGTATATAATTTTGAGGTTTTTTATTATATAATAATTCTTTATAATATTTTTCAATAGATGAAATCATTTCAATAAAATCATTAAATTCTATTAATTCATTATTATTAATAGCATATTTTTTATATAATAAATGTAATTCTTCATTTGTTGGATTAATATCTAAAAAATTTAAACCAATTTTCATATCTGTTATTGTTATAAATTCATTATTATATTTATTATTTATAAAAATTTTATAACAATCTTGAATATTAAAATCATTTGTTAATGCTAATTCAATTTTTATTTTATCTATATTCATTTCATATTTTGTTATTTTTTTAAAAAAATTAAATATTAAATTATAGTTATTTTTATCTAAATTTGGATTGAATTTTATTTTATCTATATTAAAATTATAATATGATGAATCTTTATTATTTTCAATTAAAAACTTATTTTTATTATTATTATTATTGTTTATATTATTATTTAAACTATTATTATTAATATTATTTGTCATTGAACTATTATTTAAATCATTTTTATTATCATTTAAATTATAATTATTACAATTATTATTATAATTATATCCAAAAAATTTATATAAATCTTTTAAACTTACTTCATTATTTTTATCAATATCCAAAACTTTAATTATTCTTCTAACATCATCTTCATTAAATTGTTTTTTATTTTTATTTAAAAAATTTGATATACAATCTTTATCTAAAATATTATTCTCTCCTTTTATTGAAAAATACATATAATTTATTTTGAAATCAAATTGATTATTTAAATCTTTTATTAAATAATCTATTTCACGTACAAAATTAATTAATTTTTCCAAAACTCTACAAAAAGCAAATTGAGTAGGATAAGGAATATAAAGACTATTTGGAATTATATTATTTATTCTTTTTATTGGTCTTCTTTCATCTGATAAAATCATGTTTAAAAATTCAATATAGTTTAAAGAATTATTATTATTTTTATCAAATAAATTTATTACATTTTGGCATTCTAATAAAGTACTAAATATTGAATTTAATTCTAAAAAATATTTTAAATTATTTGAAGAAATTTCATTTTTAGAATCATAATCAATAATTTTAAATATCACATATGGTTCAAAATTATTTACATTATTTAAATTTTGTCTTGAAATTTCAATAGATTTTTCAAATTTATTAATTTCCATTAAAAAATTACAAATTTTTTCTTCTGTTTCAACACTTAATTGCATATTAATAAATAAAATTAAAAATATAAATTTTATTATTTATTTAATTATAAAATTAAATAATAAATTAAATATTATAATATTATATAATTTTTATATTTATTTTTTCTTAATATTATAATTTTTTTAAATAAAATATTTTTTATAAAATCATATATTTCAATAAAATAAAATTAAATAAAATAATTTATGGGATGTCAATGCGTGAGTTCTAAAAACAATCATTCAGTTCCACAAGTAGAACCAAATCGTTCAAATTCTTTCTTCAAAAATTCATTTAATGAAGAAAAAACATTTCCAAAATCACATAGAAATTTAAGAAATTCTAAAATAAATATAAAAGAAAAATCTTTAGAAAAACCGAATAATAATAGTAAAGCATCGACGTTAACTTCATTTCATAAAAATGATAGATTATTAACTAAAAGTGACAAGCCTATTGCAATTAATAGTCAATTAGTTGTTAGTAATAATAGAGAAAACGTATTTAAACAATATAAAATTATAAAAAAAATAGGTGAAGGTTCATATGGTGTAGTTTGGAAAGTAAAACATAAAAAAACAAATTTAATAAGAGCAATGAAAAAAATAAAAAAAAAAAATAATAAAGCAAATGATGAAACAACAAAAGATATTATAAATGAAATTGAATTATTAAGAAAATTAGATCATCCAAACATTGTTAAAATATTTGAATTTTTTAATGAACCTGATGGTTATTATTTAATAACTGAATTTTGTTCAGGAGGAGAACTTTTTGATGAAATAAAAAAAAAGAAATATTTTCCTGAAAATATTGCAGCGAATATTATGTATCAAATTTTTAATGCAATAAATTACTGTCACACCTTTGGAAAAATAATTCATAGAGATTTAAAACCTGAAAATATTTTAATAGTAAATCATGATGAAATGACTGGTTTTTATAGAATAAAAATAATTGATTTTGGAACAGCAAAAATATATGAACAAAATAAAAGTGAAAATAAAATAATTGGATCTTCTTATTATATAGCACCTGAAGTTCTACATAAAAATTACAATGAAAAATGTGATATTTGGTCAGTTGGAGTTATTTTATATATCTTATTATGTGGGAGAGCTCCATTTACAGGTCATAATCATAATGAAATATTATCTAAAATTAAAATAGGCAATTATGATTTAAAAAGAAAACCTTTTGATACAATAAGTATTGAAGCTAAAGATTTGATAAAAAAATGCTTAGAAATGAATGTAAATAAAAGAATTAGTGCTAAAGAAGCTTTAAATCATAGTTGGTTTAGTAAAAATCATACTAAAAAAAATTTCATGAATATACCTGACTATTTTTTACAAAAAACTATTAAAAATATTATAAATTATAAACCAAAAAATGAATTACAAGAATTAGCATTAACTTATTTAGTTCATAATTTACCTGATTTATATGAAATTCAATTATTAAATAATGTTTTTAATATATTTAATAATTCCCCAAATTCTCAAGGAAAATTAACAAAACCGGAAATAAAACAGGCATTAAAAAAATATTTATTTAAAAATAATAAAAATGAACATCAAATAGAAAAATATTCAGATGAAATTTTTAGACATATTGATATAGATCATAATAATTACATAGAATATGAGGAATTTGCAAGAGCAGGAATAGATAAAAATATTTTTAGAGAAACAAATGTTTTAAGATTTATATTTGATTTTATAGATAAAGATCATTCAGGCGAAATTAGTATAGATGAATTAAAAGAAGTATTTAAAATTCATTCAAAAAATGGAGAATTATTATTAAAAAAATTAATCCATTCATTAGATCAAGACATGAATGGACAAATTTCTTTTAAAGAATTTACTGATGTAATGATTAAAATTATAGAATGAGATTAATTGATTTACTAAAATAATTAAATTATAAATATATAGATATTTGGATTATTTTAATTTATAAATAAAGATAATATTTAATATAATTTTAAAATCTTTTTTATATTTTCTATATAAATTTATTTATTATTTTAATAAGTAAAATTATTTTAAATTTATTTATTTTATATTTTATTTTATTAATGATTTCTTTAGGAAATATTCGGGCAATAATTGTTGGAATAACAACATATTTTTCTATGAGTGTTGGAATTTTTTTTATATTAAATACACATTTTATAATAAATGATGAATCTTTTTCATATAAAAAAAACTTTATTTGTTCTTTATTTATAATGATGTCATATTTATTAATTTCTATTTTATTTTTATTTTTAAAACATAAAATATTTAAAATATTTTTTTACATTTATTTTTTATTTTCATGATTTATTTTACATTGTTGTTTAGGAGCATTATTATATTTTTTAATAGGAAACATATTTTCAAAATATATAAATTTATTTATATTATATGGTTCAGGATTCTTTCTCACATTATATGGAATATATAATGAAAAAAATATAAGGTTTGACAAAATTATTTTAAAATTTCATAAATATAAAGGAAAACCAATTAAAATTTGTCATTTGAGTGATTTACACTTAGGTCCAATATATGGAAAGGAATTATGTGAAAAAATAATAAACTTAATTAAAAAAGAAGATTTTGAACTAATTGTTATTACAGGCGATTTAGCAGAAGGTGATTTTGGAGATGTTAAAATAACTCAAGATATGTTTGAACCATTTAAAAATGTAACAATTCCTATTTATTATGTAACAGGAAATCATGAAGAATTTACTAATAAAGAAGAAATGTTTAAATTTTTATCAAACTCAAATATTATTCATTTAAAAGATAAATGCATAAACTATAAAAATTTATTTAATTTAATTGGAATTGATTATAATAAGCCATATAATCAAGTAAAAAATAATTTAAAAAATATAACACCAAAAAATACCGATTTAATAAACATTTGTATAAGTCATATTCCATTTTTTAAACCAATTGATTTAATACCATATAACATTGATTTATTTTTATGTGGTCATACACATGGAGCTCAATTATTTCCAACAATAATTTATATATATTTAAAAAATACAGTTTTTAATGGTTTATATACTTATATAAATAATAATAGAGAATATTATGTTTATGTTGTAAGTGGAGTTGGAACAAGTGGACCACCCTTAAGAGTTTGCTCATATAGCAACATAGGACATATTACAATAGAGGGATATTAATTAATAATAAAAAAATAAAATATTTAAGATTATTCAAATTTTATAAATAATAAATTTATTATATAATATAATGGTATATATATTAAATAAATTTATAAGTATTTTTTTCTTTTGTTATATATATTGTCATTATAATTATAATTTTATAAATAAAACTAATTATGAAACATTAGAATATAATTCAAATAATTTAGAGTTTATTTTATATAAAAATGATAAAAATGAAATAAGTATAAATGATGGATTTTATATTAAATTTAATAACATTTCTCGTCCAAAGCATTTATCTTTTTCTTTTAAATTACCATATCAATATGTTTCTCCTTATTTAATTGCTAATTTAAGATTTCTAATTGGAAATACAAATTATGAATCAAGTGTAAGTAATTTTGAAGGATGTGATTTAAGATTAACATCTATTAATTATGATAATTTAATTTCAAATAATTTTAAAACAAAAAATTCCGATTTAATATTTTTTAGAATTATTCATTTTAATAAAATAAATTTAAATGATTTGCCTATTTATATTCCACAAACAATTAATATTTTTAATGAAACAAGTTATATAAAAGAAAATAAAAATAATGAAACTTATATTCAAATTGATATTATTTTAAATTGGAAAAAAAAAAAGGCAATTTTGTTTTTAAATAAACAATATATATGGAATATTGCAAGTTTAGATAAAACAAAAAAAGATAAATATCCAGTTAAAACTGAAACTGATTTTTATCATGAAAATTTTTCAGGAGATATGAATAAAATAATATTATATAATTTCAAAAAAAATACTTATTGTCAAATTAAAAATTTAAATCTTTGTGAAGATTTTTGTAACGAAGAAATTTCAAATTTATATAAATTTCATATTTCTTCTAATACAGTAATTTTTAATTATATATTATTAATAATAATATTAATTATACTAAAATAAAAAAATAATTTTTTTATAAAATTTATATAAAATTTAAAAGTTAAAAATAAAATTAAAAAAAAAAATAAATGTCAACTGAACTTCAATTAGCCTCAATAAAAGAAGAACTTACTCACGTTTTAGATGAAATAATTCATAAACATTTAAATGATCAACAATATAGTCAAAAAGATGCTCAAGCTTGGTGTAATGCAATTACTGATGAAGTCATTAAAACTTTACATTCTCAACAAAGAGGATTTAAATTCATATGTAATGGAACTATTTTCCAAAAAGGAGATGCTTCTTTACATTTTAGTTCTACTTGTTTATGGAATCCTAATACTGATGGTTCAATAACTGTCAGATATGAAAATGAACAAATGCATTGTTTCATTTGCTTATTTGGAGTTGCTCCATAAATATTATATATCTTTTTGATTTTATTTAGATATATAATAATATGTATTTAACTAATTTAAATTATTTAATTTAAATTTTATTTTATTTATTTTTTTGTTCTTTTTAACTTATACATAATATTTTTTAATTTCTTTAAAATATCAAAAAATATTTTTAAATTATTAATATTTTTAATTTATTAATTATATATTTGATAAAATTTATAATATAATATATATTTTTTATATTAAATATTTATTATTATTAATAAAATATTATTAATATTTAATTTCCAATATTATTTTATGGAAAATTCAAATAATAATATTGATTTTGAAATTCCAGAAGAAACAAAAAATCCATTTGAGCCCATTGATTTATTTATTTTTGAAGAAGAAATGCTCGAAGAATTTAATAATTTAATGAACAGTGAAGATTTTCCTCAAGAAAAAAAAATATTAATAGTATCAAAAGAAACCCTAAAAATATTCAATTCATTATTATATTCAATAGATGTATTACGAAATAACAATTTTGAAGAAAGAATAAGAATGATCGAAGATTGTCCTATTACAATAGAAGATATATATCATTTAGTCTTTTTTATCCCTCCTAAAGTTGAATACATAAACATAATAGGAAAACAATTAGAACATAATTTAATTCAAGTTGAATTAAATACAAAAAAAAAAATTTATAAAAATCATGAAACATATTATCATTTAATTTTAGTCCCAAAAAAACCTCAATTTATAGATAAATTCATAGAAAATACTGAATATAATGCATTATTTAAAACATATGAATTAGATTTTGATGCATTTCCTTTAGATTATGATATATTATCTTTAGAAAATGAAGATATTTTTCAAGAATTATTTATAAAAGAAAATTATGAATCATTATCAAATTTAGCTTCTGTTATTTTAAGATATGAAGGAATTTTTGGAAAGATTAAAAATGTATATTATAAAGGAAATTTCTCCCAAATATTATCGAATATTATTAATAAAAGAAGAAAAGATGAAGGATTTGATGACTATAAAGATTCAGGTGATGAAACATTAGCTTGTATTATGTTCGATAGAAATATTGATTATATTACACCTTTTGCTAGTGAATATATATATGAAGGATTAATAGATGAAATAATTGGAATAGATTATAATAAAATTATTATTGATTCGGAAATTTTAGAAGAAAATTCTAAAAATAATAAAAATAATAAAAATATAATTATTAATTTAAGTAATAAAGAAAAATTTTTTACTATGATTAAAGATTATCATTTTGATAAAATAAGAAAATTCCTTCCTAATCGTTTAAAGCAACATCATGAAATATTAGATTCTAGTAAAAAAAATAATGATTTTAATAAAATGGAAGAGAATTTAAATTTAATGATGGTATTAACAGAAGAATCAAAAAAATTAATGAGACATATTTCAATTGCAGATTATTTATCTAAAATAATTTCACATCCTTCATATAAAAAATATATTGAATTTGAACAAATTTTATTAGGAAGTGGAGAACTTCCAAATGGTTTACATGAATTTATAGAAAATGAGATGTCAAAGAAAGTAAATATGTATAAAATATTGAGATTAATTTGCTTAGAAAGTATTGTTTTAAATGGTATTAAAAATAAATTTTATGACCAAATTAAAAAAGATTTTATTAATATTTATGGCTATCAAACAATATTTTTATTAAGAAAATTAGAAAAATTAAAAATATTAAAAAAAAAAGAAAATAGTAATTATAATTATTTAAAAGATAAATTAAAATTAATAAATGAAAATGTAAATTTATTTAATCCAAATGATCCTTCTTATGTTTTTGGAGGGTTTTGTCCTATTATTATAAGATTAATTGAAAATTTAATTGAAAAAGGTTGGAGAAGTATTAAAGATATTTTAGCTAGAATTCCAGGTGATTTTAATTGTCCTGCAGATGAATATGAAGTTGTTTATCCTAAATATGAAATTAATTATATTTTATTAGTTTTTGTTGGAGGTATTACTTATTCTGAATTGGCTGCTATTAGATATTTAAATAAAAATTCTAAAAAATATAAATTTCTTATTATTTCTGATTGTATGATTAATAATAAAAAAATATTCGAAAGTTTAAATAAACAAGATTTTCAAATTTTAAGAAAATTAGATGAAGAACCACCAAAAATTGTGAAAGAACCTGAAAAACTTTTTTTTAAAAAAGATGAAAAAGATAAGAGAAAAACTATTGAAGAAATAAATAAAGAAATTGAAGATAAAAAAAAAGAAGAATATTTTAAAGAAATAGAAAATCAAAAAATTTTAGAATTAAAAAAAAATGGACAAATATATAAAAATTCTAATAATATAATATTTACTATGGCTAAATGTGGAAAAGATATTGAAGAAGAAAAAAATAAAATAAATAAAAAAATCTAATTTTAATATTTAATTATAAATATATTATTTATTATAAATATTATTTAAATAAAATATTTACATTAGATTTTAAATATTTTTTAAGACCCTTAAAGAAGAATAATTATCATTATTACAATCATTTACATGAAAAATTTGATAAAAATCTTTCCCAAAAACTTGGTTGAATTAATATAACTTTTTTTTTCTTTATTGATTCATTTATATTTGAAAGTTTTTCATCAAACAATATTTTATTTGCATTTTCAATCATATTTATTGCATCTTTATTTTGTTGATCATTATTATCATTTATAATTCCATTATTAATTAAATTTTTATGGTCGTTTATTAATATTTGATCATTACTTTTATCATCATTATTAATATTCATTTTATAATATAATTTTTTATTACTACTTAGATTTCTTTTTGATATTTTTCTTGGTTTATTATTAAAATCCATAATAAATTCATCATTATTTTCATATTTTTTTAATTTATTATGATATTGTTCAATAGATTCAACATTATTTGGAATTGAATTTTCATTTAAATAATCTTCAAGATTACTATTTTGTTTTTTCTTTTTAATTTTTTTAGGTTGATTTTGTATTTTATTTAAAATTTTTTCAAAAAATTGTTCTTCATTGTTATTATCATTATTTAGTAAATGAAAATTTGTTTTTGTTCTTTGAAATTTTTTTTCTTTATTATAATTATTTAAAATAAAACCATTTTGAATATCATCATATTTATTAGTATTATGAGTATTATTATTATTATTTTTTGAAATAAAATCAGGTTCACCATAAAGAATATATTCATATTTTTTAATCCATTCACATTGAAAAATTTCTTCGATTTTAATTCGATTATTTTTATTAAAATTTAACATATTTTCAATTAAATTTTTTAATCTATAATCAATTGTTTTATAAGAAAAATTCAAAGGATTATTTAAAATACAATTAAAAATTTCTTTTTTGTTTTGAGTTCTAATATTAATATCAAAAGGTAACTTTCCATAATATATTTCATATAATAAAACACCAAGTGACCATATATCATCACTTTTAGTATATATTTCATTATTAATTAAATTAGGTGAATAATATTCAAAATTTGTTGAATTTTCATAAAATTCTCCTTCTTTACAACAAAAAATAAAATCATATAATTTTAATCTATTGTCATCTGTTAATAAATAATTTTTTGAAGATATGTTTTTAAATATAATTCCATTTTTATGTAAAAATAATATTGAATTTAAAATTTGTATAAAATATGAAAAAATATCATTTTCATTTAAATCTTTTTTTATTATTTGTGATAAATTTACTTTTGATATGTTTTCTAATGTTAAAAAATATGAATTTTCATCTTGATTTGATGAATATAATTTTTGAATATTTTCATGATTTAATTTATAATAAATTTTTAAAACGTTTTTTATTTGAGATTCATCAATATTTAAATTTTTTAAATTTTCTTTAGAAATTTTCATTAAAGAAAAAAATTTATTTATTTCTTTATTTTTAAATAGATATGTTTTACTATAAGCATTTTTTGTTATAACATAAGGAACATTATCAATTTTTACTAAACTCAATTTTTTTAATTGAAATTCAGATGAATTTAAATTTAAATTTTCTTTATAAATTCCATCTTTAATTAATTTAGATAAATTATATGTTTTTTTATTATCGATTTTATTGTTATTTATTATATTTATAACAAATGAATTTGAATGTTTTTTAATTTTATTTTTTTTTATTTCAATAATATTAATTTTTCCATTCATTTTTATTATTTTTTTATTATAATATTAAAAATATTATTTTTCTTAAAAATATTAAATATAAAATAATTAGTTATTAATTTCTAATTTTTCTTTTTGTTTTCTTTCTTCTTCTTCTTTTAATTTTTTTTCTTTTTCTCTTTCTTGAATAATTTTCTCTATTTTTTCTCTTTTTTCCTCTCTTTCAATAGCTTTACAATTATCTAAATATTTATCTCTATAAACTAAATACGAATATGAAATAATTCCACCTTTGATAATTATAAATGAAAACAAAAAAAAAATAACAGAAAATATAATATAACCACCTTTTCCAACATTATGAACAATTTCAAAATAAGAATTTGTATATATTAAATTATTATAAGAATTAGATAAAATCGAATTACTATAATCATTAAAATCAGAATTTTCCATAGAACCTCTAAAAAACGCTTGTAATGCTTTAACAAAATCAAATTCCATATAGTTATGAATATTTAAACTAAAATCTCCTCCAAGGTAATAAAATATAGCCATACTAATCATTATAAAAGGAAAAAGTATTCCAATTGTAAATGGTAATAATTCAAGCATAAAATTAGTAATTGATTTACTAATGACTTGAAATTCAAAAACATAGTAATATAAAACATATAACAAAACACCAAAAAATGCTAAAATATTTATACTTTCTAATATATGAATTATTTGATTTCTATAAGCTATTTGAAATAAATCTATGAATTCGTCTTTTGGAATATTATCATCATTTAATTTTCCTAAAAATGTACTTCTTATTATTAAAATTATATAATAAAATAAAATATCTATTAAACATAACCATTCAAAAAAATTTGGTAATCTAAATTTTTTTTGTTTTTTATTTAAAATATTTTTCAAATCCTCTTCTTTTTTTAATAAGAAAATTAACATTCCTAATAAAAGCAAAGAAAAAATTATACTAAAAATTGTTACAACATCAATTGATTTGTCCATATTAATTCCATAAATTTCATAATAATGTATTTTTTCTTGGTCAATTTTAACACAATCATTAACAATAATAAACATCATATTCATATTTATATTATATGCATTAATAATAGTTTTAAATAATAAAGTTTTTTCATGTTTAAAAAAATCTGAATGATTATATTTTCCTTCAATTAATTGATCTTGAGTTAATTTCAAAAAATAACCATTACTATCAAATTTTTTAACTCTAGTTTTTAATTTATATCTTGAATCAAAATGTCTATAGGGATAACTATCGTTATCTCCTTTAAATTCTTTTTCAATTTCTTCATTAAAAATATCATAACAATTTTCTGGAATAAAGCCTAATCTATTATTTTCACAATTTTCATTTTTTTTTTTTATTTTTAAAACAAATCCAACTGAGCCATAAATTTTATTAAATTTACCGAAATAATTATTTTTACAATCTGTTGAATTACAATCTGTTAAATTAAATAAATATCTAGTTTCATTGACAATATCTATAGGTTCTTTACCATTAATATAATCATAAAAAAAATTTTTATAAGATTCTCTAAAACATCTGATTGAATCTGCTCTTAGAAAATTTAAACAACTTTTGATCCATAAAATTAAAAATATTATAAAAATTGCACTAAAAATAATAAATTTTATTCCTTTTACATTAAAAAATTTTAATAAATTTTCGAATGGATTTTTGCTTCTTATTATTTTTTTTGTTTGAGTATAATTTAAATCATCAATTTCATTATCTTTTCTTTTTTTAAAAGTTATTTTATCAACCACAATAATTTTCGGTTCATAATCTTTTATTTTAACTTCGCTTAAAGGGAACAAAGCAGGAACGACTCTTAATTCATCTAAAAATATGTTTCCATTTTCATCAGAAAAATAAAATTCATCTGCTTCTTTTCCAAATTGTAATTTAGTTTCATCTTTTAATTTACTAAAAGTTAAATTTTCATTTAAAATTGTTTTAAAAATTTTCATATTTTGATATTCAATTCTAATTGTTAAATTTGTACCAAATCCATTTTCATCATTAATATCTTTTAAAAATTTTTCTACGGCAGCAGAACATTTTTTTTGAAGTTCTTCTTCATTTATTGGACCTTCTATTCTTTTTGCTAAATTAATATCTTCTATTTTTTGTTCGGTTTGAGCTTCAATTGCTGCTAATTCATTTGTTAATTTGTTTTGTTCTTCGTAAATTTCATTTAATTCTTTTGTTAATTTTTGTTCTTCATTTAATAAATTTGAATATTTTTCTTTTATTAAATTATAATCTTTAATATCAATTTTTGGATTTTCTTCTGTCATTATTTTTTTATTTATAAATTTTTTTTATATGAAAAATGAAAATAATTTTTTAATTTTATTTTTTTAATATTATTTTTATTATTTTAAATATGTTTAATTTTAATCAAATTTTTTTTCCTAACAATAATAATATTAATAATAATAATAATAATCAAGAACTTAATAATTTAATTAATGAATTAGAAAAAAATCAAAATATTGAAATTAAATATAATATTAATAAAATAGAAAAAATAAATTTTATTTTATCTAAAACTTCAAATAATATTTTTGGTTTAATTTTTAATAATCCTTATTTTTTAAAATTATTTACGATTTTAAATAATTTTTTAGAGAAAAAAAATATTACTGAAACTGAATTAATAATAATTTTAGATTGTTTGTATAATTTAATTGATATTCAACCAAATTTATTAAATAATAATTTTGATAAATTAAATTTAAATTTAATGAAAATTTATAATGAAAATGATATAAAAATAAAAGAAAAAATTGTTAAAATTTTATATATAATAATTAATAATTTTTTTAAATTAGATTTCAAATGGATTATTTTTATTTTAAATGATATTAATTTATATTATACAAATTCAAAATCGACTTTTTTAATTGTTTGTAAAAATATTGCAAAAAATAATAATGGATTTAATTTAAATGAAAATGAAACTTATGAATTAATTTTATTATGTGTGAATTTATTGAAATTTTTAAAAGATGAAAATAATTTATATTTAATTTTTATTGAAGTTTTTTTAAATATTTCAATATTAATTAATAATAATAAAAAAAAATTATATTTTAATTTAGATTCTTATGATATTTTAATTTCTCATTTTATAAATAATAAAAATAATGAAAATTATTATAAAATGTTTATTCAAATTTTTATAAATTTAATTAATATTGACAATGGATTTAAAAAATATTTAGAAATAAAAAATTTTATTTATGATTTAAATAATGATAAAAAATTTAATAATGAAAATTTATTATTTTTAATTAATTTATTTCAAAATGAAACTTTTTTAATAAAAAAATATGATGAAATTATTATTAATTTAATTAATGATAATTCTTATGAAATTAATTATTTAATTAATTTAATACAAATTTTAATAATTGAAATTGAATATAAAAATTATGATTTTTTAAATAATTTAAATATTCAAATTATTTTTGATATTATTAATGAAATATTAAAAACAAATAAAAATCAAAATGAAAAAATTTATAATTTTATTATTAATTTTATTGAAATAAATCCAAAAAAAAATTTTGAAATTTTTTATAGAAGTGGATTATTAAACAATAATAATAAATTTAAAGATTTAATTGAAAAGAATAAAGAAATTGTTGATAAAATAAATAAATCTAATGAAGAAATAAATAATATTAAAATAGATTCAAATATTATTAATTTTTTAGAAGAAAAATATTTTTCTCAAAATGAAATTTCTAATTCAAAAATTTTAAATAAAATTTTAACATTTTTGGATAAAGATTATGATAAAAAATGTATTATGAAAAATATTTATAGCAATTTTAATAATATTATTAATAATGAAAATTTAACTAAATTTTTTAATGTTTTAAAAAAATTATTATTTTTATACGAAAATGAATTTATAAATGAATTAAATAAAAATAAACCTGAAAATTTTTATTTTAAATTAATTTATGATTTTAATAATTTTGAAACAATTGATAAATGTGAAATTGATAATTTAGGTGATTTTAAAGAAACATTTTTAGATTATCATAATAGATTAAAAAATATTAAAGAATTTTTTATTCCAATGAGTAATAAATTTTTAATTGAAGACCCTAATTCAAATTTTTCAAAAATTTTAAATAATCATATTCATTTAATGAAAAAAATAAATGATGATGATGAAAATCCTTTTTATATAAAATTTACTTTTTATTATTTAAATAATAATGAAAAAATATTTATTAAAAAAAATGATAATTTAAATGAAGAAATTAATTTTATGTTAAATAATGAAAATATTTATTTTTTTATTAATTATGATATAAAAGAAGATAATTATAAAAATAAAATAAAAGAAAATTTTATAGATTATAATAATTTAAATTGTATTTATATAAATAAAAAATTAAATGATTTTAAATATGATGAAATTATAGAAAAAATTTTTAATATAAAATATAATAAAATAATTAATAATATTGATTATTATGATTTTAAAAATAAAGATTTAAAGATTATTATTTATTTAATTAATTTATTTTTATTTTATTGTAAAATAAATAATATTGAAATTAATAATTGTAATATAGAATTTGTAAATAATTATTTAGAAAAAAATATTTTTAAGAATAAAAATTTAAAAACAAGTTTAATTTATAATTTTTGTAAAACAAATTATCTTAAAGAAATTGTAACATTTGAAAATCGTTTAAATATATTTAAAATAACATTTGATAATCGAAGAAATTATTTTAATTTAAATGAATTACAAAATTCAAATTTAAATAATAATAATTCAATTTCATTAAATAAAAATAAATTTAAATTTTCAGTTGAAAGAAAAAAAGAATTTGAAAATTATTATAAAATTTATTTAAACAATTCAAACATTTTTTCATACAATGGTTATATTGAATTTGATTATATAAACGAAGAAGGAAAAGGATTAGGACCAACAAATGAATTTTATACAAATTTTTTTGAAAATTTTTATGA
>JAEEGK010010527.1_pt1 | contig 21310 bp, 19 predicted proteins | sample 8958771 | NCBI WGS metagenome assembly JAEEGK01 (sample SAMN16246547, study PRJNA631951) | gut metagenome | biome: gut microbiome; feature: rumen; material: SC-attached | host: Bos | place: Iran: Karaj | collected 2018-10 | reverse complement strand
GATATAAAATATCATACTTTTCGGCATATACATCCAAAAATTCGGCATTTTTTATCGCAGCATCAAAAAACTGCATGGCAACATCATATTCACCTTCAAACTGGTAAACTTTGCCGCATAAAAAATCTGCTTCAGGATATACTTTTAAAAGTTCCACGTAGGAAACAAGTTTTTTAACCGATCCTTCAAAAAAATCCAATGATTTTTTATCGATAAAGGAATTTATAATTTCTACAGCATCTTTAGCATTTCGCGATTGCAAAATAGAAACAATATCCGGAATATAATCGCCTTTAGTCCTAACGGCAGCAGGGCTTAGCTCTTTATCAAGAATAAAAAGCTGCCATTTGCACAGCTGCTGCCGGATTTCCTTTGCTTCCAGAGCTTTATTCAAAGCCCCGCCATAATCAAGTAAATCAAATTTTTCCTGCGCTTCAAGTAAAACCTCATAATCTTTTTTTTCAGGTTTAACAGGATTTTTAGCAGATAAAGAAAAATTAGTAATTATACAAAAAATTATGGCAGAAAATAATGTAAGCTTTTTCACAGGGATTTTAATTCCTCTCTAAAAGCATTATCGGCATCTTTTGCGTCAATCGTTCGTATTATTTTTCCATGTTTGAAAATAATTGCTTTATCCCCTGCTCCGGCAATGCCAATATCTGCGTGCTTACCTTCGCCAGGACCGTTTACAATACATCCCATTACGGCAACCGTAATATCTTTATTCATTGAAAGAAGTTCATTCTGCCAGCGGTCTACAAAGCCATGAACATCAAAGCCTACACGACCGCAACGCGGACAAGAAACAAGTTCAACTCCGCCCGGACGTTTTCCACATTCTTTTAGAATTTGTTTTCCTGTAATAACTTCATTTTCAGGGGTTGAAGAAAGACTTACACGAATTGTACTTCCGATATTGTTTTTCAACAGTTCGCTAAAGGCAAGAGTACTTTTAACAACGCCTACAATCAAAGGCCCGGCCTCTGTAACACCGATATGAAGCGGAATATCATATTTTGAAGCAAATTCCTCATTGGCTTCAATTGTTTCTTTTACAGAAGAAGCCTTCATGCTTACTACAACCTGATCAAAATTAAGTTCATCAAAAACAGCAACTTCACGGGCGGCAGTTTCTGCAAGAGCAACAGCACGCGATAATTCGCCTTTTTCAACTTTTTCAGCAAGGTCTTTTGGAAGACTTCCGGAATTTACTCCAATACGGATTGCAACACCTTTTTCCTTACAGCCTGAAACAACTTTTTCTACCCTGTCACGACTTCCGATATTGCCAGGATTTATACGAATTGCTGCAACATTACCTTTTAAACATTCAAGGGCAAGCCGGTAATCAAAATGAATATCTGCAACAAGCGGCATTGTTGTTTTTTCTGCTATAGCGCACAAAGATTTTGCACTGTCAGTATCAGGAACTGCAAAACGAAGTATATCACAGCCAAGAGATTGCAAAACATCAATTCTATGTACTAACGAAGAAAGGGCATCCTGATTTTTATATAAATCAGTAATGCCCTCTTTCCACATTGTCTGGATTGAAACAGGGGCAGAGCCGCCTATTTCAATCTGTTTTGTAATCCCCTTGCCGCCTATAATAACAGAACGGGGAGATTTATACATAAATTATCCTTATTAGCTGTTAGCAGACAATCATTGAGAATACCATTGCGAACAAAGCAACAGTTTCACAAAGACCTACTACCATGATGTACTGTGCAAAACCTTTTCCTGTTTCACCGAGAGCATCAGAACCTGCTGCACCTGCTTTTCCCTGAGCAATAGCAGAAGCACACATTGCAAGACCAGAAGCAAAACCAAGTCCTAAGAGGAACCATGGATCACGAGTAGATGTCATCATTGTCTGCATAAGAAGGAAGCCGTAAATTGTCTGTGTCAACGGAGCACCAGCAAATACGGTAAGGATAAATGGAGCAGGTTTGTTATTCAAATAACAGCGTTTCCAAGCACCAATTGCAGAACTTCCAGAAATTCCAATACCCATTGCTGAACCAAAAGCAGCAATACCCATACATACAGCAGCACCAAGCATTCCAAAATTCATATTTATCTCCTATCCGCAAGCTGCGGTTATTTATTTACCGTTTCACTGAACGGCGCGTATTTAAATCCAGACCACGACATTCCCAAATGCGATGAGAATTCAAGCGTATTCAAACGAACGCCGTGAACAATAACAGAAAGAACATTCAAAATCATATTCAGTCCATGACCAAATACAAGAAGAATGACAAATGTAGCCAGCAATGCAAGCCTTCCCCACATTGGTCCTGCCATCTGATTAACCGTATTAGAAATTGCAGCACCTGCAAGTCCTACAGCCCACAAACGGATATAAGAAACAATGTCTGAGAATACGTTTACAACGCCCAGCAATACGGAAATGATGTTCTTTACGCTTTCCATAACAGAAGCAAGAACACTTCCATCGTAGTTAGCAAAGATAAAGTTAAGACCAAATCCTGCCAGGACTAATGCAATTGAAACAGTTCCAACCGGTATTCCGTATACAATCTTGTCGAAGCTGAAAATAGAGCTGTCAACAACCATTGAAAGAACAACGTAGAACATGCCCCAAAGTTCAATAAGGGCTCCAAAATCCCCCAGAGCCTTAAGAGATTTTATATTTTTCGCAATAGCCTTTATATGTGCAACTGTAAGCTGCAGCAGAGCTAAAGAGAAACAGAAAATCTGAAGGTTCTGCGTAACTGTTGTAACGCCAGTCTTTCCTGCATATTCATCAACAAATGCGCTGGAAAGCGGTTTTACAGAAAGATTTTTAAGCCAGTCAGGAATCTGTTCGATTGAAAGACCAAACCATGTACAGGTTACGCATCCCCAACCTACAGTTGCAAGACCTAACAACAGTAAAAGCCCTAAGCCTGCACCGATTTTCTTTCCTTTTGCCACAGAAAGAAGCATACCGATAACAGCAGCTCCTGTAAGCAAAAGTCCGTATCCGCCGTCTCCAAAAATCATTCCGAAGAATACAGTAAAGAACAAGAGGAACCAGCCGGAAATATCATATTCATGATAACCTGGAACTGTTCCAAGAAAGTCTGTAAGCGGATAAATCAAACTTACAAACTTATTGTTCTTAAGTTTTGTCGGTACATTGTCTTCTTCTGAAGGTTCAGAAATTGAAATTGCCCAGTTTTCATTTGCGGCAGCCTTTTTAAGAACATCTAGACTGTCAACCGGAACAAAGCCTGAAATCCATGACAAAGAAGCAGAAGATTCTTCATCTTCACCTTCCATACCTGAATTTACAGTTTCAAATTCAATTTTCTTCAAAAGGTCATCACTGTATTTTTTCAATGCAGGAATGTAAACGGCTTTTGAAGCTGTGTCTTTGTCCAGAGAAACAATCTGTTTTTTAGATGCTTCAATTTCGGCTTTCAACTCTTTTGTTGAAAGTTTTGGAAGCGGCACAGCATAAGCTTCTGCAGGTAAATCAGCAGGACGCTCACAATCTGCATTGTCAGAAATCAACAGGAAGCGGATTTGATTTTTATCACGGTTTACCATAAGGGTTTTAGCATTTTCCCCGATAAGCCGCCATTTATCCTGTGGGATTTCATACAATGAAAGATAAATTCCTTCTTCTGAAAGAGAACTCAAATCGCCAGGAGTAACTTCACCCCATGCATTCAAGCGTTCCAATTCCGCAGTATCCTGATTAATCAATTCTGCCAAAGATTTTTTCTTTTCAGAATTTTCAAGGACAGCGGAACCAATATTTTTAAGTTCCTCTACAGATGCATCAGATTTCATAGAAGAACCTTTTGGAAGTTTTATTTCTGAAAGGATTCCCATTGCATTTCTGCACTGTTCAAAATCTGATTTTAGCTGAGCCAGTTTTTCACCTGCACCTTCAAGAGATTCAAGATGAACAACTCCTAAAGAACGAAGTTTTTTAAGGGCTTCTTCTTTTTCAGCTTTAAGCATTACAAGAGAGACTTTTTTCATTTCTACAATCATTCTGCCCCTCCTGTTACATCTTTAGATACCGCATCATTTGATGCCGCATTCTGTAGTTTTTTCTTAGAAATCTTACTGCGAACAACGGCAGCGACCTGCTGGTCACCAAGATAAACGCTTATCTTCTTAATATTCGCCTTTGTCTCAGGAATCATAACCTTTTCAAAGAGGTTTACACGCTGAGTTGTTGTTCTTAATTCAGCGGAAAGAAGCCGTACCTGTTCATCAAGAACGTCTGCTTCAAGATCCAGTGACAAAGCCTTTTCCATGCGATCAGCAGCAAGATCAATCCACAGCGGCGTTTCAAACAAATCGTAATCTCCGCGGGCGAAATCAGCACCTTCGTATATAGGAATTTCAACACCGGCAATATTGCCAGTTCCTTTCCTGATATTTTTTACGGTCACCATTCCAGGCTTAAAGGCTTCTGTTTCACCGAAAACGGCAATCCATGCCTTAAACTCTTTTTCAAGAGCTTCCCTTCTGGCTCTGACTTCTTTGGCGCGAGTATCAATAGTACGAATTTCTGTCTGAAGCTGCTGTTTTTTAAGCGTAAGCGTAGGAAGATAGCGCTGATACATTTTCAGTGCGTCTTTCTGTGCTTTCTGCTCATTTTTTGTCAGCTTAATTTTCGCCATGAATCATCCTCTTATTTTGAAGGCCAGAACTGTTCAATAAGTTCTGTTTTCAAACCTGTTTCCTGTTTTTCAAAACACTGGGCAAGAATTTTCCATCCGTTGTCGAGTGCTTCTTCAAGCGGAATATTTACACTCAAATCCATCATCTGAGATTCAAACATAACTCCATATTTAAGAAGCTTTTCATCCCATGAAGACATATTGAAACCCATTGATTTCTTTTCAAGGGTATCTTTGTACTGAGCGTAAAGACGAATCATAGCATCCATCAAAGAACGGTGGTCTTTGCGGGTTTTGCTGTTTACCTGCTGTTTAAGACGTGAAAGCGAACCGAACGGTTCAATGCGTCCGCCTTTAAGGTAATACTGACCTTCTGTAATATACCCTGTGTTATCAGGAACCGGATGAGTTACGTCATCACCAGGCATTGTTGTTACGGCAAGAACAGTAATAGAACCAGAATCAGCAAAGTCAACAGCCTTTTCGTAGCGGCTGGCAAGCTGTGAATACAAGTCACCAGGATAACCACGGTTAGACGGAACCTGTTCCTGTGTAATGGCAATTTCCTTCATTGCATCTGCAAAGTTTGTCATGTCTGTAAGAAGAACAAGAACATCCTTTCCCTGAAGTGCAAACTGTTCAGCAACTGCAAGCGAAAGATCAGGAATCTTCATACATTCTACAGTCGGGTCAGCAGATGTATGAATGAACATTACTGTTTTGCTCAATGAACCGCCCTCTTCAAGAGTATTCTTAAAGAAAAGGTAGTCATCATATTTAAGTCCCATACCGCCAAGAACGATTACATCGGCTTCTGCCTGCATGGCAATACGTGCAAGAAGCTGGTTGTAAGGTTCACCGGAAATAGAGAAAATCGGAATCTTCTGCGAAACAACCAGTGTATTGAATACATCAATCATAGGAATGTTTGTACGCATCATACGGTTAGGATTGATACGTTTAGACGGGTTTACAGAAGGTCCGCCGATACTTGTTAAATTTTCTGCAAGAGCAGGACCATGGTCGCGTGGCTCAGCAGAACCGTCAAATATACGGCCAAGAATGTTTTCGCTGAACGAAACTTTCATGTCATGGCCTAAAAAGCGAATCTGATTATTGGTTGCAACACCGCGTCCGCCGGCAAATACCTGCAATGAAACTATATCACCGTCAATTTTGTTGACTTCGGCAAGTGATTTACCGAAACGGGTTGTAATTTCTGCAAGTTCGTTAAGTTTTACGCCCTGTGCACGGACTGTGATAACGCTACCGTTAATACTTTCAATTTTGCTGTATACCTTATTCATTATTCACCGTCCTTGAGAAGTTCTTTAACTTCATCCTTAAGCTTTGCAGATTTTTCAGCAAGAGTATTTTCAACGGTCTTCTCAGCATCTTTAAATTCTGCACTTTCAAACTTCTTATAGTTCATATCAATGAAGTTCTGGCGGAGACTGTTAAAGAATGCACGTGCTTCATCTTTATCTTTGATTTCAAATGTTGAACCAAGGATTGCAACAAGCTTTCTGAATGTATAGTTCTGGCGTTCAATTGAAGTTGCACCTTCAATTTCATCAAAACTATCCTGCTGCATGTAAACAGCATCCAGGAATTCAGCTTTAAGGAAAACAAGGAAGTCTTCAAGACTTGTACCTTCTTCACCAACAACCTTCATCATGGAGTTAACTTCCTGACCTCTGCGGTAAAGGTTTCGGGCATATTCAACTAAATCCGTACGGATAACTGAAGTATACTTTGACCATGAATCAAGCGGGTCAATAGCAGGATAACGGCGTGCATCTGAACGTTCACGGCTTAATCCGTGGAAAGCACCAACTACTTTCAAAGTAGCCTGAGTTACCGGTTCTTCAAAGTTACCGCCGGCAGGAGAAACTGTACCACCGATTGTAACAGAACCTGTACTTCCATCGCGGAGTTTTACAATACCTGCTCTTTCATAGAAAGAAGCGATTGTTGATTCAAGATATGCCGGGAATGCTTCTTCACCAGGGATTTCCTCCAAACGTCCGGACATTTCACGCATTGCCTGTGCCCAGCGTGAAGTTGAATCAGCAAGAAGAAGAACATTCAAGCCCATCTGACGGTAGTATTCAGCAAGTGTAACACCTGTGTAACATGAAGCTTCGCGGGAAGCTACAGGCATTGAAGAAGTGTTACAAATAATGATTGTTCTTTCCATCAATGAACGGCCTGTACGAGGGTCTTTAAGTTCCGGGAATTCTGTAAGGGTTTCTACAACTTCACCGGCACGTTCTCCACAAGCTGCAATAATTACGATATCAACATCGGCATTACGGCTTGTTGTGTGCTGCAATACAGTTTTTCCGGCACCGAAAGGACCTGGAATACAATATGTACCGCCACGGGCAACCGGGAAGAATGTATCAATAAGGCGAACCTTTGTTACCATTGGTTCTTTTGGCATAAGTCGTTCTGCATAGCAGTTTACGGCACGTTTTACAGGCCAGCGGAAAGCCATACAGATATCAAAATCATTGCCTTTTTCATCTGTGATTGTTGCAATTACATCGTGGATTTTATAGCTTCCACCTTCTGCAACCTTTTTAACAGTGTAAGAACCGATATAGGTATACGGAACCTGGATTTTGTGTGTAAAAGGACCTTCCGGAACTGTACCCACATAGTCACCGGCAACAACCCTGTCTCCAGGTTTTGCAACAGGTGTAAAATCCCACTGTTTATTTTCATCCAGAGCAGGCAGATAAACACCACGCTCAAGGAAGTTTCCGGAATGTTCTGCAAGGAGCGGAAGAGGATTCTGCAATCCATCGTATACCTGACCTAAAAGGCCAGGACCTACTTCTACGCTCAACAAATCGTCTGTAAATTCTACAGTACAGTCTGTTGAAATTCCGTTTGTCATTTCATAAACCTGCATCTGAGCAATGTTTCCGCGGATACGGATTACTTCGCTCTTCAGCTTTTTATCATCAACATTTACATAGCCGACTTCGTTTAATGAAACAGTTCCGTCAAATTGAACGGAAATCATATTACCATTAACACCGACTACTTTTCCTTTTGTTTCCGTCATGTATTTTCTCCAAGAATTCTATCATATATAGTGTGGTAAGACGACATACCCTTTTCTTCATTAAACAGTTTCATGCGGGCTGTAAGCATCAATTTTAAACCGTATGCAAAAACTGCATCTACTGAAAACTGATCCAGCGGTGCAATCTGATTAATTACATCCAGTCTATACTGATACAGATACTGCTCTGCGGATAACGGACTATCCATTCCAACAGCAGTACGGGCAGCCTGCAATACATCTCCGGTGCAAGCTCCGTTAAGTGCTTCACTTTCTTTCTGAAGATTTAAAGCACGAACCTGAGCCAAAGCAAGCCTGAGTGCACGTTCTTTTTCGTACCAGGCATCAACAAATGCTGAACCTGTTACAACCTCTTTTCTTGGCGGAACCAGAGTAAGATTCTTTAATATATTCAAGCTCTTTTCGTCAAGGAAACGTTCACACAAGTCTCTGAAATATTCTTCAGTAATAGGGAGATTCTGTTTTTCGCCTGAACTAGCTACATCGGGCAGCTGTGATACCAGGTAATACTGATTTCCCACTATTATTTTCCTTCGGTTGCAGCCGCCTTCATAATTGCTGCTGTCCGCGGATTAAGATAAGCCGAGAACAGATCCGATACTGCTTCAGCAGAATAGTCATAATAAGCTTCTCCATTGTTGATTCCAATTCTGAAACCAGCAGAAAGACTCTTATCTGCCTTAAGTTCAAGACCTTTTGCAATTTCTGCCTTTAATGCAGAACGAAGCTGACCTTCAAGTTCTTTAAGCGATTTTTCACTTAAAAGAACTGAAACATCAGTTGCTTCCTTGTTATTACTCCAGGCTTTTACAGTTTCAGGAATCAACTTAACAAGAAGATCCTTTGAGTACGCAGCTGCAGTTTCTGCCTGAACAATTGCTGAAAGCTCATTAGTAATGCTGTCCCTGAATGAAATTATAAGGTTGCGACCTGCCTGTTTAATTGCATCTTCGCTTGCCTTTTCCATTCGCTCCGTTTCTGCCTTAGCGTTTTTTACGATCTTATCAGCCTGCTGTTCAGCATCTGAAACAATCTGTTTTGCCTTCTCCTCTGCCTCCGAAATAATTTTCTCTGCAGAAGTTTTAGCAGCACTAACGCCGTCCTTTTTGATTTTGTCAATCAATTCCTGTAATTGAACGTCCATTAAAACCTCTCTAAAAATTTATAACCAACTTTATAATTCAAATATAGGGTTTTGAACTATATTATAAAATTATACTACGGTATTGTTCAAAAATAAATGTTTAAAAGAAAATTTTTTTATAAAACGCGGAAAACTAAAAACATCTGGTAACGCCCGTAATTCAAAAAGAATACACAAGCGTTACCAAATGGATAGTAATTTTTTGTTATTTTACTAACTTTTAAACTGACTTTTTTGTTTAGCTATACTTTGCCGATATTTAATTTACCAGCCAAGATTTGCCCGACACTTAAAAAGAAAATTCGTAAATTGTATGTGCACTGTATTTTTCACCAGGGCTTAAGATACAAGACGGGAAATTCTTTTTGTTAGGTGTATCCGGGAAACACTGAGTTTCAAGACAGAAAGCATCATGATTTTGATAATGCATTCCATCTTTGCCAAGCTCATTGTTCAGATAATTTCCTGCATAGAACTGGATTCCTATCTGATCTGAATAAACACTCATTTTTCTGCCTGAAACAGGCTCTGTAACAACAGCAATTTCTTTCATTTCACCTGAAAATGCAGATTTCATTCCTGATTTATATGCTTCCGTTACATAACAGTGATCATAGCCTGGAGCGACCTTATCAATATCTTTGCCAATTGTCTTTGGAGTGCGGAAATCAAAAACAGTTCCTTCAACAGGGATAAGTTTTCCTGTAGGAATAAGATATTCATCTACTTCAAGATATGAAGGACATTTTAACTGCATAAGATGATTTAAGGTTGTACCGCGTCCTGCAAGGTTAAAATAAGAATGATTTGTAAGGTTTACAGGAGTCGCCTTGTCTGTCGTACAATTATACTCCATATAAATCTGATTTTTTTCATTCAATGTGTAAATAACTTCACAGTCCAGATTTCCAGGATAGCCCTGTTCCATATCATGGCTTGTGCGCTTAAAACTTACGCCAAGTCCGTTTTTTGTTGAAACGATTTTTGAATTCCAGACAACTTTATCATAACGGAAAAAACCGCCGTGAAGGCTATCATTTTTGCCGGAATTAACATCCAATGTATATTCTTTGCCTTCAACAGTAAAACGTGCATTTCCAATTCTGTTTGCAAAACGTCCTACAATAGCTCCGAAAGAAATAACGCCTGTTGTATAGCCTGCCAAAGTTGAATAGCCTAAAGCAACATCTACTTTTCCGCCTTTTCCATCCGGCAAGATAATGCTTGTAATAATACAGCCATAATCCGTTACAGAAAAAGACATTTTCTCATTTGAAATTGTGTAAATCGAAGCAACTGTTCCGTCACACAAAGTTCCAAAATACTCTTTTTTAATTTCCATTTTTATTCCTCCTTTGAAAATCCCCTTAATTATAAGACACTGAAAATAGTTCAGTGTGTCACATGCAGAAACAAATCAGCTATAAAGTCATTCATTCATATCCAACGCAAACTGAACTTCCGTTACAGAGCGGGATAAAGCAGTTGCAATCTCTTCCACGGTTTCACCGCGCATATACCGTTCATTTACTTCCTGATTAAAAGTTTTTTTCATAACAATAGGCTCTTCTGCCAGATGAACGTTACTTCCAAGAACAGGCACTTCTGTATATGATGAATCTAAATCTTCCTGTAAAGGAACAGTATTTTCTGTCTGAAAAAGTGACTGCTGTAGTGAAGGATTTTTTTTCTGCGATGCATTTTTCATATAAGCCTCAACTTTATATGAAGGACGCACAGATTTATTAACAGCACTTTCTACTTTTGATTTATAATCTTCTGCCATGCGTTTAGTTTCAATTTCAGATTTTAATAATGAAAGATGAGTATCAGCCTGCGCAATTACAGCCTTTAAATCCGAAATTCTTGATTCAATCAACGTAATATTGCGCTCGGCATTACGGTTAACGTCAAGAATCATTTTATTAAGTTCACTGCGGGTATTTTCTATTATGTCATCAGTAGAAAAAAGCTTATTAAATTTTTTAAAAAACAAAAACCAAAGCAAAAGATTGATAAAACAAATAGTACAAACAACAATTACTGCCACAAACTACCTCGTAATATCTATATGCTGTCCTAAATATGATTCCCTGATTTCAATTTCTTTTTTTACTTCAGGAGTTTCATCTTCTTTCTGTTTTTTTTCATGCTTTCCGCCAGGCAAAGCACCCTGCCCCTGTCTGCCATCTTTTTTTATGTTAATGGTTTTTGCTTCATCAGATGCAGTTTTCTGAACTGCTTCAACCTGTTCCGTAGTCTGCTGAATTACCTTAGTCTGCTGCATTGCATTCGTCAGTTCAGAACCTTTCTGCTGATGCGATGCAATTTTTGAAACATTCGACATCTGAGAATACATAATCTGAAGGTCTATCGGCTGGATTCCCATTTTTTAACTCGCTAAAAGCTTAAGATTCAGTGCAGTAAAACTGCACTGCCATCAACTATATCCGTCAGGACCTTTTATATCTTCCACGGTAGGCGGCTCATACTTGCCCCTTCTAACAAAACTATTTTCAAAATAGAAGGTAACATTTTTTACATTTGCACGAACTTCATCCAGAACGTCACGAACGTAAATCTTTACACCGGCATAAACAGTACCTTCTGCCTTTACCTTTCCTACAACTTTCAACTCACGAAGGCGTTCCTGAATTCCTTGAATTTCAGAAGAATAATCTGATGACTGGGCAGTAATTTCATCCTGCCGTGTTTTAAGTTTTGCAAGATGCTCTTCTTTTTCCTTAGGAAGCTTACGGCGGATTTTCTTCATATTTTCCAAAGTAGAAATATCAAGTTCCACTTCTTCCAGTTCTTTTACAAGCAGAGCCTGCATTCCCTGTAAATCTTCAAGCCTGCGTTTTGCATCAGGATCGTAGCCGACATAAAGAATAGTTTCCGTTCCACCAGGAGAGCCGATATTCTTTGCACAAATTTCTTCCGTTGCAAAAAGCACACCGCCTGTAAGCTGAGCTTTCTTTCCCTGAAGAATAATACGCTTTTTGGCAGTAACATCAGAATTCATTATACTGTCAGAAACCATTACATATTCGCCGGCTTTTACCTTTGTTGCCTGAATGAATTTTGCCCACAAAGAGCCGCCGGCTGTAATTGTTCCTTCGTCATGTCCAAAAATACCCTGAGAAACAACAATATCACCGTCAGCTTCAAGATTACTCTTTCCAACAGTTCCTGTAATTTCGATATTGCCGGAAGCCTTTACGTCAAATCCGTCATCAACATTGCCTTTAATTACAACAGTACCAAGGAATGTAATGTTACCGGTCTTGATATTTACGCCTTCAAGTTCAAGAACAGGTTCTACGTTAATCTTATCATTTACAAGAAGAACCTGCCCGTTTATATCTGCAATAATTGTAGTTCCGTCTGAATCGAGGGAAACATTTTTCCCTAACGGTAAATTAATATCCTTGCCGTTTTTTGCTTCAAGATAGCGACCGAACAGGGTTTTTCCTGCCTTGCCGCGTTCTGCAATCATTTTTTGTGCCAAAGGCTGACCTGCAACTACGTTCTGAATTTTATTCAATTCCTTAAAATTCATCTGACCGTTGGCAGCTTCCTTTACACGAAGTTTTGTTAAATCTGTTTCAAACTGATAGGCTATATAAGCATCCCGTCCGTCAACAGGTTTTATTCCGGACATTATTTCGTATTCCTGATCGTAAATCGGATTATCAACAAATTCAGAAATACGTTCTGTATCAAGAGGAATCTGAACGCCCTGAGTATTAAGAACCCTTTCAATCTGTTCGCTGGAAATATCACAACCACCGATTGCAGGTGCAGTTGCCGTAAGCATAGCGTGCATTTCATCATTGGAAATTTCAACAACAACAAGGGCATCACCAACACGAGAATGATTGAATTCCCCAACTTTTACATAGGCATTACCAGAACCTTCTGCAACGATTTTTTTAACAAGATTTTCATCAAACGAAATTGTATCAGACCGTTTGATTGAAGAAATAACATCCTTAAATAATACAGGAACACCCTCGCCTTCAGGCAGGGTAACTTTTAAGTTTATGCCGTCTGCAAAGCGGCGTACATAGAACATTCCGTCTTTATTAACAATCTTTTCTTCAACTTCAAGTTCATCCTGAGAATCTTCAAGCCCTGCAACAAGTTTTTTCTTTTTGGCAACAGCTTCCGCAGTCTGATAAACCCTGATTTTCCACGGGTGTTTTGATATTCCCAGAAATCCTTTTGAGCCTTTTTCTACAATCTCGTACTGTAAATTTGAAGAACGCTGGTCAAGCTGAATAGCCGCATCCGCAAGAGCTTCTTCAAGAGAATCTGCATGCACATCTACGGAATGAAGCTCTTTGTCTAATAAGAGCTGAGCCTGCATATCTTTGCGAATGACATCCAGCGTAACCATCAGACAATTCCTTTTCTAAAATTAGTCAGCTTTGCACGAAGACGAAGATTTGCCTTAGTATGCAGCTGAGAAATACGGGATTCACTTACTTCAAGTACCTGCCCGATTTCTTTAAAAGTTAAATCTTCATGGTAATACAAAACAATTACCATTTTTTCTTTTTCAGGCAGTTCATTAATAGCCTGAATAATTACTTTTCTGATTTCTTCCCGTTCTACCTGAATGTCAGGATTTAAACTTGAAGGTGACTCAATACTGTCGCCTATAGAAAGATTATCGCTGTCATCAGAAGAATACCAAACATCATTCAACGAAAGAACACTGGTTCCAGAAACCTTCATAACTTCTTTCTGATATTCTTCTTCGCTTATTCCCATATGAGAAGCAACTTCTGCATCCGTAACGGTTCGTCCGAATTTTGCTTCAAGTTCTACAATTGTATCTTCGATTTCTCTTGCTTTCTGCCTGATAGAACGAGGAATCCAGTCCAACTGTCGCAATTCATCAAAAATAGCTCCACGGATTCTTGTAACCGCATAGGTTTTAAATTTTACGTTCTTATCCGGCTCAAACTTGTTAATCGCATCTAGAAGTCCAAATTGACCAAAACTAACAAGATCGTCAAATTCAACGCTATTCGGCATTCCTACAGACATTTTTCCGGCGACGTATTTAACCAGCGGCATATACTGCCGGATAAACTTATCACGCAACGCAGGAGAATTTGTTTTTTTAAATTCCATCCAAAGTTCTTCTTCTGTTTTCTGATCGTCAAGCGCTTCTGACATATTTTATTCCCATATATTAATTATCATTAGCAATTGCAGTTCTTATTGCCTGTGCAAGCAACTCAGTATCTTTTATATCAGACACAGAGCCTTTGCTTTTTGTTTCCGTTTTAACAGGAGCAGCTGTAGCAAAATCCGAATCACTAACCATTGCCCCACTTTCTTTTACATCATCTTCAACAATTTCCGACAAATCCGGCAACTCGTCAAGTTCACCATCTTCAGAACTGTTAAACGACGAAGATTTCGGCTTAGCAGATTCTTCCTTTTCCAGAGCCGTTTTTTCAGCTTCAGCTACGGAACTTAAATCCGGCACAAAACCTTCAAAACCGCCTTCTTTTTTTTCTTTAGAAGCAGAATCTGAACTAACCGGCTGTTCTTCAGGTTTTGAAAGAACTTCCGGAGCCTTTTCATTTACAGCAGGATTTTGAAGTGCTGCTTCATCTTTTTTTACTTCAGGAACAGGTATTCTTTCTCTATTATACGACGGAGTCTGTTCTTTTGCCACCTTAGAATTATCTAAAATTCCATGATAAGTACGAACAGCATTTGTAACAGAAAAATCCGGTTCCTGCTCGCCGCCTGGCAGATTTTCATCTGCAATTGTAATATCAACCGTATTTGCAGTTTTTTCAAGCGGAGAATTAATACTTTTTTCAGATGAAGAAGAGAGAGAAGAAGAATCTGAAACGGAAATATCTAGAAATTTTTCTGCAACAAATCCAACGCCCCACCCTAAAACACCAAAAATCAAGCCAAAAATTAAGGCCCTTAAAAAAATGACAAGGAGACCTGCCCCGCCGATAAAACCGGCCAGACAAGAAAGACAAAACCCCATCATTGCCGAACCGGCAATGAGTTTTTGATTTTTCATCATTCCCCCCACATTTTACATATAAAATTATATACTACTTTACTGAAAAACTCTAGTAAACATTTTATTTTTTTCTGCTAAGAAAGCGTTTTAAGAAACTTGCCACGCCTTCATTTTCTACAACTTCCGTATTTTCAATTTTATTTACAAGATGTTTTATGCATACGGAAGGTCTTGAAGCCGGATTCATTACTATAAAAGGTTTCTGCCTTAAAACACCTGCAGAAACAACCGGGTCATCATAAACAAAACCAAGATAGTCAATTTTATAATTTAAAAACTGTCCTGCAATATTTATAATACGGTCAGCAATTCTTTTTCCTTCTTCCGCAGAATGAACCCTGTTTACAAGAAGCTTTAAATTCAGTTCACGGTCAATAATTTCCGTAGTAATCATTTTTATCATTCCATAAGCATCTGTAATTGCAGTAGGCTCCGGTGTAGTTACTACAAAAATTTCATCAGCCGCAGAGACAAACTGAAGTACATTCTGTGCAATACCTGCACCAGTATCTATGATGATTATATCTGCATTATCAAGAGAACAGAACTGCTTTGCAAAATAATCAAGTTCATCAACATTAAGATTTGCAATTTTTGAAAAACCATTGGCACTGGCTATAAATTTTATTCCATATTCAGTATCAAGAATAATCTGCTGCATGGTTTTCTGCTTGTTTATAACCTGCATAAGATTATAGTGAGGAACAATATTTAAAAGAACATTTACATTTGCCATTCCAAGGTCAGCATCTACCAGAATAACTTTCTTACCAATCTGAGCATACGCTATTGCAAGATTTACGGAAATATTGGATTTTCCAACTCCGCCTTTGCCGCTTGTAACCGCAATTATGCGGGTTCCGCCTGAACTTTTTTTTGTATCCTGATTTCTGCCATTACCCATTAATGCCCGTAATTCAGATGCCTGTTCTTCCATAATTATTTTACTCCAAATTTATCATCTATATGTGTTCGATCAATTTTAAAGTCATTTAAGAACATTAAAAAATAACTGACGCTCGCCTTCTGTATATTCTTTGGAACTTTCTGTCCGTCCGTAATATAGGAAATACTTTTCCGCTTTTCATGCAGAACGCTGATTACATTTCCATACTGTTTTGTTTCATCACACTTTGTAATTATAACAGACTTAAAATTAAAAGGCTCATAGTTTTGAATAATATTGCTTAAATCACGTGCTTTTGTTGTGGCAGAAAGAGCCAGATAAACATCTGCATGTAAATCATCCAAATCAAGAACAGAGCGCATCTGTCCAATATTAACCGCATCATTTGGGCTATAGCCGCTGGTATCAATCAGAAAAGCATCGGTCATATCACGGTACTGATTGTAAATAGTCTTTACATCGTCTAAAGTTTCAGCCTTATCAACAGGAACTTCCATAATTTCACCGTAATTTCTAAGCTGCTCAAGAGCTCCAACCCTTGTTTTATCAATTGAAATAAAACGCATCTGAGGACGCTCATTTCCATTATCCCTGGCCGAAAGAATAAGATTAGCGGCAATTTTTGCGATTGTTGTAGTTTTCCCGACACCGGTAGGCCCCACAAGAATAATCACATGCGGCGGCCTGAAAGTTTTTTGCGAATGAATTGAAATAGTTTCTCCAATCCAGTCAACAACAGTTTTTTCTACAAAATCAAAATCATCAAGCTGATCCAAAGAAAATTCTGACGCCATACGTTTTGAAATTTCTGAAATATACGAAAAAGAAAATTCATTATGCTCAAGCATTTCTTCTATTTTCTGAATCGAAGGATGCTTAGAAGGGGTTGCAGCAACAGACATTTCAAGTTTCTGCTTCAGCAAATCCTTTAATTCTTCTACTGACTGCTTAACCTGCGCAACCTGTTTAATAGAATCAATATTTCCGCTGGCATTGCGGAGCAATTCATCACGGTTACGCTGAAAATCTGAAGAATAAGTTTCTGAACGATAAGAGTCTGGCGTCGGTCTGCGGGAAATTCCATATGGACGAAGAGTATATGTAACTTCTATAGCTTCTTTCTGGCCAAAGCCTAAAAATCCGCCCAAAAGAATCTGTTTTTTATTTAAAATCTGATAATCTTCACCGTATTTTTTCCACAATTGAGCTTTACAATCATCGTAATTTTTACCTTGTAAAGTAAATACAGGTTCTCCTCTATCATCAGTATTCATCCTAAACCTCTTTTATTTCCCCAAGAATCTCAAGATTTATATTGTTTCCTGCAGCCATAACTTCATTAATTGAAAGAACAACAAGGCCTGGGAGTTCCCTTTCCGTAGAAGATTTTACAAGCTGGCGTACTTCAGCAGCGCACAGAATTATAGGCATCATATTTCTGTCCTGCATAGCAACAAAAGCATCGCTTACTGTCTTTATCCACTTACGTCCGTCAACAGGATCAAAAGCAACAAACGGTCTTGATAAATCCGGAGGTTCAACCTTATGTTCCAGTATTTTCTCGGATAAAGCCTGCGAAAGATTCATAACACTCAGTTTATGATCATTATCCGCATACTGCATACAAATCTGAAGACCTAAAGCTTCACGTACTTTTTCTATTAATATCCATGTATTATGCGTAATTGAAACATAGTTTGCAATAGTTTCAAGAATTGCAACCATATTTCGTATAGAAACCTGCTCGCGCAGCAATCCCTGAAGGATTTTTTCGATTTCACCGTAAGAGAATCTTGAATCATCCTTTCGGTCGCCTTTAAGTATAACTTCATCAACAACAACAGGATTGCGTTCCTTGATTTTATTAATGATTGCGGCAACTTCCTGGCGGCCAAGAATATCAGCCGCATGATTTTTTATAATCTCTGTTAAATGCGTTGCAATAATTGTAGGCGGATCTACAACCGCATAGCCTGCACGCTCAGCTTCTACACGTTTATCTTCAGGCAGCCATATTGCAGGCATACCAAAAGCAGGGTCTTTTGTTGCTTCGCCCTGAAGTTCTTCTGTAACGCTTCCGGTATTCATGCACATATAATAACCGAGGCGGATTTTACTTCGTCCTGCTTCAATTCCACGGATTTTAAAGCTGTATTCACTTGGCTCAAGAGTCATGTTATCAATGATACGGATACTTGGAACAACAAGACCAAGGTCCAGAGCTGCTTCACGCCTTATTCTTAATACGCGTTCAAGCAGTTCTGCTCCCTTTTCTTTATCTACAAGCGGAATAAGGGCATAGCCAAGTTCCAGCGAAAGCGGATCTAAAGGAACTACAGGGCTTACATCTTCAGGACTTCCGCCAGTCTGATTTTTACTTTTTTCTGCTACAGCGGCAGCAAGCTGTTTTTCTTTATTGATTTTTTCAGATCTAATAATTCTGTAACCGGCATAAACACTGGCCGCACCCATAGGAATGAGCAGATACCACGGCATTCCCGGAACAAATCCTAAAAGAACAATAAATCCACCGCCAATACAATATACATAACCAGAAACCGTAAATTCCCGTTTAATCTGGTCTGTAATAAGTTCTTTAGATGAACTTCCTGTAACAAGAAGACCCGTTGCAAAAGAAAGCAAAAGAGACGGTATCTGACTTAGAAGTCCGTCACCAATTGTAAGGCGACAATAAACGGAAACTGCATCTACAAACATTTCACGACGCAGAACCATGCCTGTAATCAAGCCTGCAACAAGATTTAAAACCGTGATAAAAATTCCGGCATAAACATTACCGGAAACAAACTTAGAAGCACCGTCCATTGCTGAATAAAAATCACTTTCCCGGCGAACATCAGCTTTCTTAACGGCAGCCTCTTCAGCTGTAATTGTTCCAGAATTTACTTCGTTCTCTATATCGAACATCTTGGAGTTCATTGAATCCAATGCAAAACGTGCAGCAACTTCTGAAACACGGGTAGCACCTTTAGTAATTACAACGACCTGAATAACAATCAAGATAATAAAAATTACAAATCCAATTACAACGCCACCAAGATCATTTGCATTTCCAACAACAAATGAGGAGAAGGTCTTTACCATTTTTCCTTCAAACCTCATACCCTGAGAAAGAATCAATCTGGTTGATGAAATATTTATTCCAAGGCCAAACAATGTTGAAAAAAGAATAACCCGCGGGAAAGAAGAAAAATTCGGAGATTTTATTGTATAAAGTACATTTAGAAGAATGACTATTCCAAGACCAAGATTCATAGCCATGAAAAAATCAAGGAATACAGGGGGCATAGGAATAATGAACATAAGAAAAATAACAATCACAGAAACTGCAATTATATTCTTCTGCATTAATTCAATAATACTTTGTGTTCTATTGTTTGCCATCAGTCCCACCCAAAAAGCAAGCTTATTCTTTACGTTTAGAGATATAATCTATTTGTCTATATATTAAAGCAATAGCATTAATATAACTATATGGAATTATATCACCGACTTGCGTTTCTGCATAGAGTCCGCGTGCTAAAGGCCGGTTTTCTACTATAGGAACATCATTTTCTCTTGCAATCCGTTTCATCATCTGGGCAACTTCATCTGCTCCTTTTGCTGTTACCTGCGGAGCATCTGCTATATCAGGCTGATACTGCAATGAAACAGCAAAGTGTGTAGGGTTTGTAACAATTACGTCAGCTTCGGCAACAGCTTTTGGCATATTCCGGCTTAATAATTCCCGCTGTCCCTGCTCCAAATGACGCTTAACATCCGGATCTCCTTCCATTTCTTTATATTCCTGCTTTACTTCCTGCTTTGTCATTTTTAAGCTTTCGCGGTGTTCATGACGCTGTACAAAATAATCAGGGATAGAAAGCAAAAGAAAAAGAACTGCAACTATAATAAGAATCTGAGCTGCAATTGAAGCAATTTTTCCAACAGCAGAAAGAATCTGACCGTTGCTTACAATTTCAATAAGAGTAAAAATATTTCTTCGTATAGTTATATAACCAACAAAGATTATTATAAAAACTTTAATAAATGATTTTGCAATATTAAAAAGGCCCTTGCCCGAAAAAATTGTCTTTCGAAAATATTCACCAAACTTAGGAGTAATTTTATTAAAGTTAGGTTCAAGGGGTTTTGTAGAAAAAATGAATCCTTTATTCTGAACTATATTTGAAATGATAGCGGCAATAACTGCAACAGCCCCTACAGGCAAAAGCAGTTCAAAATAGTTATAAAGAAAAGCAGACATAAGATTTGCATCTGTTACATCTGGAGAATGTGCACGCGAAAAATAAAAATTAAATATATTAAGGCATTTAGACAAAAACCATTTGCCCAAAAAGATGAGAACAAGTATTGCTAATAGCAGAATAAGTGCGCTTGAAATATCCTGGCTTTTTGCAACACGTCCTTCTTTGCGAGCCTGTTCAAGTCTGTATTCCGACGGTTCTTCCGTTCTGCCTTCATCTTCGGCTGCCAATTATTTTACCTGTCCTCCTATTCCTAAAAATAAATCCTCCAATGATTTAAAGCCGCCTGCAAATGAACGCACAAAGAAATCTGTAATTGCCGGAAGCATAAGCATGATAAGCAGGAATGCGGTTAAAATCATAATTGGGAATCCTTCTGACAGAAGGTTCATCTGAGGAGCAGCTTTTGAAAGAAGTCCAGTACAGATTGTAATAAGCATAAGTGTTCCCATAATTGGTAACGCAATTATAAGAGCATCTGCGAAAAGCTTTGTAAGTCCTTTTAACATAAAGGTAACAAGAGTATCCTGGCATGAAGCAACAGATATTGCAGTTAGAGTTTTAAAGCTTGCAGTAAGTCCCCCAAGAAATAATTTCTGGAACCATTGATTCTGCATAAAAACAAGCATGGCAATAAAGTTGAAGAATTGACCCATAAGAGGGTTTTCAACCTGAGCCATTGCATCATAAGTACTTGCAGCACTAAAACCCATCTGGAAAGCTGTGAACTGACCTGCAGTACTAAAGGCGGCAAAAATTATTGTTATGTAAAAACCAATTATAATTCCTATAAAAGCTTCACCAACAAGAAGCATAATAAAATAAAGAGAGAATGCACCGTCTGTTCCAAGAAACATTCTGTAATCAGAAAGATCTGCTGTTCCTAAAAGAAAAAAAGCCATGTATCCGGCAAAGGCAACTTTTGTAACACGAGAAACTGCTCTTGTAGAAAAAAGAGGCAGAGTCATTATGAGGGCAAAGCATCTTACATAAATCAGGAGGTAGACAGGAGCTTTAGAAAGAATAAGGTCTATCACTTTCCAAATCCCCCTTTATTTTGCAAAATCCGGAATTCTACTAAACAAGGCTACGGTATATTCACTTAAGTTACTGAAAATAAATCCGCCAAGCAAAGCGACCATTAAAAGAATTACAATAAGCTTTGGAAGAAA
>JAEEGK010010526.1_pt1 | contig 21313 bp, 12 predicted proteins | sample 8958771 | NCBI WGS metagenome assembly JAEEGK01 (sample SAMN16246547, study PRJNA631951) | gut metagenome | biome: gut microbiome; feature: rumen; material: SC-attached | host: Bos | place: Iran: Karaj | collected 2018-10 | reverse complement strand
AATAATAATAAAAAAAAAAATATTAATATAAAAACAGACATTAATTTAAATGATAAAAAAAAAATTCAAAAAAATAAAAAAAAAAATTCAAAAATGTCAGAACTAAAACAAGTATTAAAAGAGCGAAACTTCCATCAAAACTTTGTAGGAAACATGTTTCTCTCTCCTCCAGAAGGAAATTTCAGTCGTGTAAACATCTTTGGAGAAATCTCATCTCTATCTGATTTTTTAGACGATTCCTTATATATGTTTTACGAATTTGCCCTTCCCTATGGTTGGAAAATCGATAACGAAAATTCAAATGCTCAAATATATGCAACTGAAAATTACAAAGAAGAAAATATAAATTATTTAAAAAGTATAAGTCAAGTAAGTACAGGATACGTAAATCCAAATGCATATTCATTTAAAAGAAGTAAAAATTTTTCATTTTATACAAGTTCAATTAAACACGATTTACATGAACATGATTTAAAAGATTTAAATTGTCTCATTCATAATTTTTCATTACCATTTGAATTAGAATTATTAGGTCATAATTCAATTTTAAATAAATTAACACCAAAATTATTAATTCAAATAAATTCAGTTGATTCATGGGGAAGACATAGAATTGTAGGATATACTTTTATTAATTTATTATGTCAAACTGGAAATGTTTCTTTAGATGTTCCTTGTTTTAAACCAGTTGAAGATATTTATATGAAAAAATATTCTTTTTTTTTAGGAGGTTCAAGAAAAATTCCAGATTTGAGAGAATTAGTTAAAACTGCTTCTGATCTTGATTCTAATGTTGAATCTCTTATGAATAGATATGGAATTAAAACTGAATATTCTGGTTTAGTTCATGTTAATTTTAATTGTATTGTACAAAATAGGGAAAATATGGAAAAAGCTAGGAAAATTGTTAAGGAAAGACAAGGAATTGAAAATTATAATTTAATTCTTGGAATTAATACTGCACTTGGACAAAAAATTGCTGATATTACTGATGTTGATAAACAAGGACAAATGCAAACTTCACAACATGGGTTTATTAATAGATATGGGTCTTAAGAAATTTTTTCTTTTTTTTGGGTTTTGGTTATTTATTTTTTAGTATATTTTTTTATTTTTTTTATTTTTTTTATTTTTTTTTTTTTGAATTTATTTTAATTTTTTTTATTATTTTTATTGCTATATGTTTTATATATTTATATATAAATATATTATTAATTAATGAAATCATTAAAAAATACTTCTATACAAAAAAAAAGTGAGAATAACACTTTAGTGTTTTCTTTAAATGAACATAATTCTGAAAAGCATTCAAAAATTCCAAAATTAATAGAAGAAACAATATCAGAATTAAATTCAAAATTTTTATTACTTGCAAATACTTTAAATCAATTAAAATATGAGATAACAGAAAAAATGACAAATATATATGATATTTCAATTGAAGAAAATTATTCTACTTTAAATAGTGCAAATTTTCAAAAAATAGCAAATAAATCAGATAATAACTTTAACCCAAATTCTTTAAGAAATATTCTAAAACAAAATTTAATTAAAACTTCTCGAAATGATTCAAAACAAAAAAGATTAAATCACAATATGCGTTCAAATACTTTTGGAGATAATAAAAATAACAATTTAATTAATAATTTTTGTTCACCTCAAATGAAACGTAAACAAAATAATAAAAATAATAAAAAAAAATATTATAAACCAATAAAACCACAATTAATATATAATAATAATATAAATTATAATAATAATAATATTGAAGAAAATAAATCAAAATCTAATGAAAAACAACAAATCCCAAAAAATGTGTCTTTTAATTCTAAAATAATAATGAATAATGGAGCAAATGAAAAACAAATAAAAGACCAAGACAATCATAAATATAAAATTAGATTAAATTCTGATGATGAAAATTATATAGAAAAAAATAAAAAAAAAAAAGTTTTAGAAATATTAAAAACATCTCCAGTATTATCAATAGAAGAAAAAATGAAAAGTATAAATAATACTTATTCTAATAATTTAACCCTTCAAGAAAATGAAAAAAAAACAAATATTAAAACAATAAATAAAATAATAGTAAATGATAATAAAAATAGTTCTTTAGATTCAAATGAATTTAGTGATAATAATTCTAATTCAGATAATGAAAATATGAAATTTACTTTTCCAACTAGAACATCTCAAATTGGAATTAATTTTTTATCAAAAGAAAAAGAAGAAGATCTTTATAATGATAAATCAAATGAAGCTAAAAAAATATGTGAATTAATTTATATTCTTTTAGAAGAAGAATCACAATTTGAAGAAAATCATGATGTAAAATCTTTATTTAAATTTCTTTTTGACACTTTTAAAGTTGATTGTATAAAAGATTTATTTTTTAAAGTTATTTATCAAAAAGTTTATGTTTCAAAAACAATTGATAATGGTATTTCAAAAATTTTTCAAAGATTAGTATTAAAACATAATAAAGAATTTAAATTAATATGTAAAGCAACCAATCAACCTTTAAGTTGGTTAACAATGAATATTTTAGAAATAGATAAATATTTCCAATTAGTTTATGACAAATAATTTTTTTATTAAAATATAATGAAATATATTAATATTAATAAATTCTAATTTTTATAATTTACATTATTATAATTATCTCTATTTTTTGAATTAAATATTTTATTTAAACAATTATATAAAATTAAAAAAGATAAAAAAATAATGTTCCAATAATAACAAAACTCCCTAAAATTGAAACAGAAAAAATATACCAAATTTTATAAGAAAAAATAAAAGAATCCCTATCAAATTTCGGTTGAACAATAGTAATACTAGAAAAAATCCCTGAAATTAAACCACCAAAATGTCCCCAAATATTAATATCTAAATCCCCATTACAAATAGGAAGTTGAATTAATAAACTAACAATAACAAAAAAAAACAATACATAACTCATAAAAATTTTACCAATAGGTCCAAATTTTCTATCTAATTCTTTCCATTTAACAATACAATTCCCAAAATAAGCACCAAAAATGCCATAAACACAAATTGAAGCCCCAACACTTGTAGAATAAGGTTCAATTAAAACAGAAAATAAACTTCCAATATATCCACTTGATAAATAAATAATACAAAAATATTTTGAAGATATTAAATATTCTGTATAAGTACCAAAAGTAAAAATTCCCATAATATTATAAAATAAATGTAAGAAATTTCCATGTAAAAATGCATTCATTATCCATCTATATAAATTTAATGGTATGTTTTCTTTTAATTTTTTTCCACTTAATGCACCAAATGATATTAATGTTGATGATTTTGGTGATAAGAATGATGAATCTTTTTTTGTGTCTAAACCTGAATATAATAATGTTAATATAAAGAATAATATATTATTCAAAATAAAAATGAAACAAAATGAATTTAATTTAAATTTTGGACAACATAAATCACGTAAAAAATTTATAAATGATTCTTTTCTTGGATCGATAATTTTAGTATTTTTATCAGGGAATAGTCCTTTATTTCTTATTTTCTTATAATTATTATTATCACTTATGTTAATATTATGTAGATTATCTCTCATATTAATAAAATTTTATTTAATATTTATTAAATTTAAAAATACTTTTATTAAATTAAAAATGGATCATAATTCTAAAAATCAAGGAAAAAGTAATCAAAATGAAGAAAATCCTAAATATATTGCTTTACCTAAACCAAAACATTTATGTGGAAAAGGTAGACAAAATTTTGGCCCAGAACCAATAGAAAGAGTTGAAATAAAAAAAAATTTTGTTTTAAAGAAAAATAACTAATAATAAATAGAATATTTTAAATTTATGACGTTTTTTAAACTTGATTAAAATTAATATTATAATATTTAATTAAAAAAAATTCTTATTAAAAAATATAAATAAACAAATTAAACAAATAACTCTAAAAATAAAAAATAAAACAAATAACTCCAAAAAAAAAAAAATTAAAATATAATAAAATAATAATTATATAAAAAAAATGGAAACGAATTATAATGATATTTTAGCAGATAAAAGATCAATAGCTCAAAAATACGGTAACAAAGAATTAATGAAAAACAAATTAAAACCAAATCCAAAATATAAACATATAGGAAATATAGTAGACACAGGGAAAACAATAAAAAATACAAGTTCAGTAAGTGATAATTTAGTAAGTAAAAGAAAAAGTGAATTATTTAAAAGAATAAAAGGTTCAACAATAATAAAATTACTTCATTCAAGTGAAAATCAAGGAGAAAATATTTATAATGTAGGAAATGAAATGAATAATAATAATAATGATAATAAAAGTGTAGTTTCAAATAAAACAAATTATTCAGGAATAAGTAACAATACAAATATTTTTGGTGATTTAAATGAAATTGATTATATCATTTTAGATTTAAGAGAAGAATGTGATTATAATTTAATTCATATTATTAATTCAATTAGTTATCCTGGTTTTTTTATATCAAGAGATAAATTTATTCCTGAATTATATTCTATGAAAAATAAAGATAGAAAAATGATTATTATGTATCATTTTGATGAAAAAAATGGTATTCCTTATGCAAATTTATTATTTCAAAAAGGTTTTGATAATGTTTTTTTATTAAATGGAGGAATTGAAGAGTTTGCTAATAATTATCCTGAGTATTTAGATGGTGTTGAAAAAGATAAATATATTAATTTAAAAATTGAAAATGATAAGAAAAAAAAATTTATTGAAGAAAAAAGAGCCGGTGGTGCTAGGAATAAATATCGTTTTGGAAAGTAATCTTTTTTTTTTGAGTTTTTTTGAAAGTTATTTGTTTTTGGTTTAATTTTTATTTATATATATGATTATTAAAATTTATTATTTTTGAAAAATTGGTAATAAAAGTTATTTTTTCATTTTTTTTTAAACATATTTTTTTTTTATAATAAAAAGTGTAAAAAATATATTATTTAATTAATTAATTAAAAAAAGTATAATTCATTTTTTGTTTTTTTTTCACTTTTCTAAAATTATTTCATTTAATTAGCCAAATGGATAAAGAAATAATTGATGATGATCTTTCAGGAATATCAGTTAATAGTTTTTACATTCCATCACATAAATCAGAAAATTATTCAAATATAATAAAAATATTAAAAAGTGATTTAATAACTACACAAGATATGATAAATTCAATTGGTGATATACCATTTAATCAATTAAAAACAAAAAATCCAAAACTTTTTGAAATTGAAGAAACAAGAAATATAAATGGTTTCATTGATAAAATAATGGAACAAAGTACAAATATTGATAAAATTTATGATATATATGGAACAAATAATCCAGAAGAGTGTATAAAAAAATTATATCTTGAATGTAGTTTATATGATTTACTGATTAAGAAAACTTGTGATTATTTAACTTTATTAAAATTAAAAAAAAATGATAATGAAGATTATAAAGATTCATTAACAAAAATAATTCAACAATTTACTGAACAAATATCATTTAAAGAAAGTCCACATCATAGAAAAAATCAATTAAGTGATGAAAGTAATATTTCAAGTAATGATGATATAGTAAAAATAAAAGAAAAATATGAAAATGAAATAAATGATTTAAAAGAAAAACTTCGTAGAAATTCAATAAATATGAGAGAAGATTATTCAAATAATAATCCATCAAATGAAAATGAAACAAATATAAATAATATGACATCAGACAAAGATAATAAATTAAAATCTCTTTATGAAATATTATCAAAAGGAAAATTAATTTTATTAGAAGCATATGATAATAATAAAGAATCACATCAAAATATTTTAGCATTTGCTAGACAAACAGAAAATGAAACAGGAATTTTTGTAATTAATTTAAAAGATTATGAAACGAATTTTAGTTTAGATTTCTCGAATTTATTTGGTTTAAATCATAATGAAAGTGAAAAAACAAATTTTAATACAATATGTTATATTGAAGATTGGTTAACTGATGGAAGAGGAGATTTTTATTTTTTAAGAGAAATAATTAATGAACATTTAACAAGGAAAATTCCACCTTTTTCAATTATTTGTTTTGGATTTTCAATTGTTCCTTTTAATGAAGAAAATTATAAGAATTGTATGGATAAAAGTAATGCGAGAATGATAACAGAAATAAGAATGAATCCAAAAAATTATTTAGATTCATTTCAAGTGAGTAATCAATTATATGAAATTTTAGATAAAAAAATGTCAATTGAAGAATTTGCAAAATGGTATTATTATACTATAAATTTATTAAGTAAATATAATGTATCATTTTATGATTATATTAAGAGATTAGAATTTATTAATGATAATAAATTAAATACAATATTCTTTCAATATTGTTATGATATTTCTCATATGAAAAAAGTATTAGAAAATACACCTAATAATATATTAATTGAAGAAGCTGAAAATATAATTAAAGGAAGTGATTTAGGAACAATTTGTGTTATTACACCTGAATTAGGAAGATGGTCTACTGTTGGTGGATTAGGTGTGATGGTTGATGAATTAAGTCAAGGTTTATGTAATTTAGGACAAGATTTAATTATGATTAGTCCATATTATAATATGAATAAGAAAGGACAACATGATTATTTAGCAAATGATCCTTTTGATATTCAATATATTAGAAATATTAATGTTAAATTAGATGGTAATTATACTTTTGGTGTTCATTATGGTGTTGGTAATGGTGGTATTAAATATTATTTTTTACATAATTATAATGTTTTCCCTTATCCTTATGCAGGGGGATATGCACCTGATGTTTTAAGGAGAACTTGTTTATTTGCTAAAGCAGCTCTACAATTATTATGTGATTTAGAAATTATTCCTAATTTAATAGTTACTAATGATTGGGTTACTGGATTAGTTCCTGCATATGCTAAATGTGGTCATTTTGGTAATGTTTTCCATAATTCAACATTCTTTCATATTTGTCATAATTTAGAACAAGGATATGAAGGTAGAATATATCCTGCACCATGGGAAGGTACTTTAAATTATATACATCAATTACCAGTTGATTTATTAGTGGATCCATTCTGGAAAGATACTGTTATTAATCCATCAAGATGTGCTTTAATAATGTGTGATCAATGGGGTACAATATCACATTCATATAAAAATGATATATTAAAAACTTCACCATTAGCTCCTTTACTTAATAGAAAAAGTGAACCATTTTCATTCCCAAATGGAATTTTTAAAGAAAGACGTTTAAGAACTTTATTATCAAAAGCAGGTGATGATCGTTCAGAATGTAAAAGATATATACAGAAGAAATATTTCAAATATGAAGATCCTGATTTGAGTGTTCCATTATATTCATTTGTAGGTAGATTAACACAACAAAAGGGAATAATATTAATATTAGATTCAATAGAAGAATTAATTAAAAAAACAAATGGTCGTATTACTTTTCTAATAGGAGGTAGTGGTGATAAAAATGATCCATATGTTAAATCATGTATAAAAAAAATGAATTACTTAAGTAAAAAATACCCTCGTTCATTCTGGTCAAATCCATATGAATTTTTCACAGATGGTCCAAAGATAAATATGGGTAGTGACTTTGCATTAATACCATCAATGTATGATCCAGGTGGAATAGTTCAACATGAATTTTTCATAGCAGGAACTCCAGTAATAGCACATTCTACAGGAAGTTTAAAAGACACAATAACAGAATATAATTTCAAGACTAAAAAAGGTAATGGAATAATATTTGAAGAATACAGTAATATAGAATTTATAAATGCAATAATTCGTTCATTAGACATTTTTAATAATAAAGAACATTATTCAAATATACGTAAAAATGCATTAAATAGTGTAATAGATATAACTGATGTATGTAAAGAATGGTGTCGTGAATTTTATCGTTTAAAAGGTAAAGTATTTTTCAATACAAAAGATGTATTAGAAATAGAAGAAAATTCAGAATTATCAATTTCAAATTCTCAATCAATGAATTCTAGTTCAGCTGAAATTAATTTAGAGAAAGAAAGAATTCAAAGAGCAAGTGAATTTTTAGAAAATGTAGATGAATATTTTTGTAATACTTATATTTTTAAAAGAGAAGATGAAGAGTCATTTGATGTACAAAAGAATAATTATCAAATTAGTCATTTACCTGCTTTAGCTCCTATGTCTATTGTTGTTGATGATGCTGTTAGAATTCCTATTACTTTTGCTTTTGATGTTAATTATGGTGAAAAAAGACCTAATTCTATTCTTGTTTGTGGAAGCTTTGATAATTGGTTAGTTAGGAGACCTTTGTCTTTTGATCCTGTTAAAAATCAATGGACTGTTACTTTGAAAATTAAAAAAGGGAAATATTTTTATAAATATATTAAGGATGGGGAATGGATTGTTAATAAGAAAGAACAAACTTTTGTTGAGGATAATGGAATTGTTAATAATTTTGTTAATCTTTGATTTTTTTTTTTATTGTTATTGTTTAGTTTTTTTTTTTAATTAATTAATTAAATTAATTTAATAATTTTTTTTTTAAATTTTAAATTTTTTTTTTGTTTTTTTTATTAGTTTTGAAAAAGAATTAAAAATGAATACATTAATTTTTGATAGTAATAATTTAAATAAAAAAAAAACAAAGTTTTCAAATATTTTAAAGAAAAATTATCCATATAGAAATACTAAATTACCAATTAATACTAAAAAAATTAGAAGTTCATCAATAGATACTGAAAATATATCTGTTAAACATTTTTCATTTTCAAATTTATCTCCTTTACATAATAAAGTTTCAAATATAAAGAGAATTTTAGATATTAAAACATATTCAAATAAAAATATTATAAATCATTCACATAAAGAAACAAATTTTTTAATGGAGAAAATAAAAAAGAAAAATGAAAATATTAAAAAAATAAAGAATATGTTAGATAATTCTGTTGATATTTTTAATAAGAATATTAATAAAATAAATGATGATAATTTAATGCAAAAATTAGTGATTTATTTAATTGCTTTAGATGATTTTATTAAATTATTAGAAATTAAAGATGAAAAGGAATTATTAACAAGAATAAAAAAAGGAATAGAAGATATTGTTAAAAATATAAATTATAATTATAAAAAATTATTAAATGAAAAAACTAGTATTTCTAATTATAATAGTGTTCAAATTACTAAAACAAAAGAAACAAATCAAAGATTAATAGATAGTTTTAAAAAAAGAACTGAATATAATAATATAAATTCGCATAATTCTCATTTTTACCTTAAAAAATTTTTTTCAGAAAAAAATATTTCAAATTCAATTAACTATAATTCAAGAAATAATAAAAATAATTCAAAAATTGAAGAAAATTTATCTGATTTAGAATCAGTAAGATTTTTAGATAAGATTATAATGAAAAGAACGAATTCATCAAAAATTATTCCAAAATTAGATTTTTCATTCTTTTCTTTATATAGAAATCAAATATCTAAAATTAAATAATATATTATGTAATATTAAAATGTAGAATTATATTTTTATATATAAAAAATAGTAAAATAATTTTTCAACATTTTTTATAAATATTATGAATATTTTAAAATATAATTTAATAAATATTGTTTTAAAATGTATTATCAGTAAGAAAAATTATTTATTCACTTTTAGATTAAACATTTTATGTGAAGTATGGAATAAAGACTCAAATTATTTATTTGATTATGAGAGTAATGAATATTCTATATCATCAAAGACAATAAATACAGAATGTTTTTTAATGAAAAATGATAATGATGTAAAATTTATTTTAAAAAAAAATTTAAATGAACAAATAGAAAATAATTCATCGTTTTTTAGTGATTCAAAATATCTTGGTTACATCAATAAAACAAATAAAGAAGAATATTTTTGGACATATAATCCATATAAAAAAAATTCATTAAGAAGAACATATGATAGTTTAGATTGGTTAGTTATTGGAAAAACAATGTTTTCAAAAAAAAATAAATCCAGTTCATTTTATAAACTTAGAACAGGCGACTTAATAAAATTTGGTAAAATAATATTTTTAGTTCGAGAAATAAAAAATTTAAAACAAAAAGAAAATTTATTAAATAAAAAAACAACAAATTACTTTTACGGAAATGAAACAAGTATAAATGTAAATGAAAAATTAAAAAGTATATACATTCAAATAAAAAACAATACAAAAAATGAAAATAAATTAAAATCATATACATGTAGAATATGTTTACAAGAAGGTGATTTTATAGGAGAAAATCCTTTAATAAGTCCATGTAATTGTACAGGAAGTGTTAAATATCTTCATTTAGAATGTTTAAGAAAATGGTTAACTTCAAAAGTAATAATAAAACATTCATATGATAATTCAGTAATATCATATTCATATAAACAATTTGAATGTGAGTTATGTAAAGAACAAATTCCAGAAAGAATAAGATATAATAATGAAATAATATCATTAATTGAAATGGAAACTTTTCAAGAACCTTATATTATATTTGAAAATATTTATCATAATAATATTAATTATATTGGAAATTATTTTGATTATCAACATATTTTTGTTATTCATTTATTAAATAATAGAAATAAAATTAAAATTGGAAGATCAAATGATGCTGATATGAGATTATCTGATATTTCTGTTAGTAGAACACATGCGTATTTACATTTAAAAAATGATGAATTTTATATTGAAGATTGTAAATCAAAATTTGGAAGTTTATTACTTATTCAAAATAAAATTATGTTTCTTCCTGATAGATTAATTTCAATTCAAAATGGAAGATTTCATTTAAATTTTTATATGAATAGAACTTTTATGAGTTGTTTTAAATGTTATAAAAATAAATTATTTAGTAAATTAAGTTATGATAAACAATTAGATTCGTGTTCACAAGAAATTTATATTCATTTATTAAATAATTTAAAACAAATTATTACTAAAGATGGTTCTTTTAAAGATGATTCTATTGTTTCAGAATCAATTCATGAAAGTACTAAAAGAGAAAGGGAAAATTATATGAATTTGAAAAAAAATGAAAAAAATAATAATACAAGTAATTTAAATGATATTTCGAGTAATGTTCAATTATTAAGTGAACAAACTTTTATCAAGTTAAATGATAATAAAAATAATTTTAAAAAAAATAATAAACATATTTTGGATAATATAAAAAATGTTGAAGAAGAAATTAAAAAAGAAAATGATGATATGATATTATCTAATAGTGAAAATAATTTAATTGAAAGATTTAATGTATTATCAAAAACTTTTACAAATAAAAAAATAATTTTAAATTTTGAAAATGAAAGATTAAATAATAAAAATGAGGAAAATAATAATATTGTTAGTCCAATAAGATTAGGGAGAAGTTTAACAAAACATGAAAAAAATAAAAAATAATCTCATATAAAAAAAGTATTAAGGTCAAAATTATGATATTAATAAGTTTGTGATATAAGAAAAATTATTTTATTGTATTTTTAAATTTTTGTATAGTAGAATAAACATAAATATTTATTAATATCTTTAATTTTAAATTATCAAAATTAAATATAATAAATATTTGTTCAGTCAATTTTAATTATAAATAATTTATAATATAAATTTAAATTTGATTCACTAAACAATACATTATATTAAAATCAGCTCCAATAAATATTTTTAAATATGTAAAAATGAAATAATGTATTATCTTTTATTTACATATTCATTTATTTTTTTAATAAAGAAATATGTCTGATATCTTTTCGAGAATCTATACCATTATTTAATTTTTTTTTTTCTTTATTTTTTCCTTTTCCTTTTTTTAATTTTTTATTCCAACCTTTTTTTAAATATGAAATACTAAAAAATTTATTAATAATATTATTGAATTTTTCATTATCTTCCAAATCAATATATTTAAAATGATAATTATATTCATTTTCAATATTAGAAATGATATTTTTTATTTCTAATAATTGAATATTATTATTATTTAAATTATCATTATTTTTGATAATTAATAAAAATAATAAATTATACATATCATTTTGATCAAATTCATATTTCATTTTTTCTAATAATTCATTAATATAAATTGCAGAATTTATATTTTCATTATCAATAATCATAATCATCCCATCACTTATTTTGTAATAAACATCAAACATATTACTATTAGATAATTCAGAATTAGTATCTAAAAATTCTAATCTAATATAATTTCCAAGTAATTTAATATTTTTTTTTCTGAAAACTAAATTACCAGAATATTGTTTTGTTTCTGTATTTTTTTCATCTAAAACTTTTGATATAAAATAACTTTTTCCTGATTTTGATGCACCCATTACTAAAAATTTAAGAGTATTATCTACTATATTAATATTTTCTGATAAAAATTCATTTCCATTTATTATTGGTAATATTTTTTCTTTATCAAAATTTTGAATTAATTTATCATCATTTAATGTTTTACTTCTTATTAGTTTTAAATGTTTTAAGAATTTTTCTGAATTATTAATTAAATTATCTTTTATTTTATAATTTGTTGTATTTGTTTTTAAAGGAATTTCTTTAATATCAAAAATATTTTTTGAACATTTAGTTAAATTTTCATAAAACATTTTTTCATTATTTTGTTTAAGTGATAAATTTAAATTTTCAATGTTATTTAATAAATTATTTTCTTCTTCTTTTTCATCTTCGCTTGAATCTTCTTTTGTTGTAATTTGAAAAGTTGAATTAACTCCTAATTCATCTATTTCTAAATCATCATAAGCAGGAAAATTTTTTAATTGTTTTGATATATTTATAGTATTTTCAATTGAATTTAATCTTGATTTTCTTCTTTCATATAAACTTCTTCTTTTATTATATATTTGTTCGAATTCATCACTATTCTTTGCATAAAAACTTTCTGATCGTTTTCTCATTTGAAGTTAAATTAATTTATTTTATAAAAAATGAATAAAAATATTTATAAATTTAAAAGTTTTTTTCATAAATGATAATCTTCTTTTAATATAAAATAATATTGAAATTTTTTTTATCAGTTAAAATTAAATATATATAAAATTAAATCATTAAAAAAATTATTAACAAATTTAAATTATAAAAACCCAAAAATAAAAAAAAATAAAAAAAAGCATAACTTTTAAAATTAAAAAAAAAAAAAAAAATTAAATGGTAGACTCAAACATTCACTGTGTAATTGACAACGGAAGTGGTTTCATAAAAGCCGGTTTTTCTGGTGAATCAGGTCCTCGTTATCACTTCCCAACAATAGTAGGTCACACAAAAGTAGAAGGTGTGTATGTCTCAAATGAAAAAAAGGAAAGTATAATAGGAAATGAGGCCCAACAAAAATTTGGAATTCTGGACATAAATTACCCAATTCAAGAAGGAAAAATAATAAATTGGGATGAAATGACAAAAATTTGGTTTCATACATTCTTCTCAGAATTACAAATCGCCCCAGAAGAATATAATATTTTTTTAACTGAATCACCTTTTAACTCACGTGAAGACAGAGAAAAAATAACAGAAATAATGTTTGAAACATTTAATTGTCCTTGTATGTATTTAAGTAATCAAAGTGTATTAAGTGCTTATTCAATTGGTAAGAGTACAGGATGTGTTATTGATTGTGGTGATGGAAGTACTAATTTTTCTCCTATTTTCGAAGGACTTTTATGTAGAAATGGTGTTACTCATATTCCTATTGCTGGAAAAGAAATTTTTGAAAATTTATATAAATTACTTTCAGTTAATAATAATATTGAATCTAAAATGCAAAAAGAAAGTTTAAAGAAAGTTAAAGAAAATTATTGTTATATTTCTGAGGATTATAATAGTGAAATTAATGGTAATTGTAATGAAAGTGAAATTGAATTACCTGATAAGAGTAAGATTAAAATTGGTAAAGAAAAATTTCAATCTTGTGAATGTTTATTTAATCCTAAAGAATTTGGTTATAATTGTAATTCTTTACAAGAACAATTTATGGAAACTATTAAATTAAGTGATATGGATATTAGAGAATTTATGTTTGCTAATATTATTTTTAATGGAGGGAGTACTTTGTTTAAAGGATTTAAACAAAGAGCTGATAAGGAAATTAAAGAAATTTCTAAAGATTATTATCAAGGAAAGAAAAAAGTTCATTTTTATCCTGAAGCTAGATTTATGAGTTGGATTGGAGGTTCTATTTTAACTTCTTTAAGTAATTTTGAAAATTTATGGGTTACTAAAAATGATTATAAAGAAATTGGAGCAAGTATTGTTCATAGAAAATGTTTTTAAAATAAGAAAAAAAAAATAATATATTTTTTTTATTATTTATATATACTTAAATTAACCTAATTTTTTTTTTAATTTATAATATATAATATATAATAATTTTTATATAATATATAGTTTATTATTTTTTTTAACAACAACCTAAAAATTTTCCTAATTTTTCATTTTTTTCATTATTTAATCTTCTATCATAACTTTTATCATGTAATAGAATACTTCCTGATGAATGCATACTTTTATTAAATGTAATTGAATCAATTATATTATTATTCATTTGAATATTTTCATTTTCTATTATTTCTCTTGCTAATTTTTCAAAAGCTAAATCAACATTAATTCCATTTTTTGCAGAAATTTCATAATAAGTTAATAAATTATCTTGTGCAAATTTCTGAACTTCTTCTAAACTAACTTCTCTTTTCATATCAACTTTATTTCCAACTATAATAATACTAACTTCTTTAGGCGCAATTTCATTAATTTCATTTAACCAATTCTTTAAATTTAAAAAAGTATCCCTATTACATAAATCAAATATTAATAAAATTCCATTTGTATCTCTATAATATTGTCTAGTTAAAGCTTTAAATTTTTCTTCTCCACAAGTATCCCAAATTGTAATTCTGGCAATAATATCTTCATCAATTTGATATTCTTTTATTCTACTTTGAGGATTAATTGTACATTCATATTCATTATTATATTGACCATACATATATCTATTCATTATTGCGGTTTTTCCTACTGAAACATCACCAAGAAGAATTATTTTAAAACACATTATTATTTTTTTTGAAGCATCTTTTTGAAATATTGAACTTTTAAATTTTGAATCATTTAAATATGATGTTGAATCTTTTTCAATAGAATTATTTTTTATACTTATTATTGATTTCATTATTTTTATTGTTTTATAAGAAAGTTTATTAAAAACTAAAAAAAATTAAATTATTAATTGAATTAATATTTAAAAAAATGGTAAAAAAATATTATTTTCAATATCAATGTCAAAATGTACATATAATCAATTAAAAGAATTAACTACATTTTCTCAATTATGTACATACATATCAAACAATTGTCCAGGAGATTATATAAATTTTTATTATCTTCACTTTTGTACATTCAATTCACATTATTATTTAACAATACCAATATTCACAATAATTTTAATCATATTATTTTATTTATTATCAGATACAAGTAATAATTTCTTAGGATATTCATTAACAAAATTAGTAGATAAATTAAAAATAAATCAAAACATTGCAGGAGTAACAATTTTAGCTTTTGGAAATGGAGCAAGTGATGTTATTTCAAGTTTAGTTGCTTCAAATGAAATTGAAGGTTTAGAATTTGCAATTGGTTCTTTAATTGGAGGTGGAATGTTTATTACTTCATTAGTTTTTGGATTAGTTATTTATTATGGTAATAATTTAAGTGTTAACTCTGAATTTTATAATAGAGATATTATTTTATATATTATTAGTGTTGTTTATCTTATTTTAATTTGTCTTTATGGAAAAATTAATTTAGGTATTACTTTTGGATTTTTTATTATTTATATTATTTATGTTGGATTAGCAATTTATCAAGATAGAAAACATAGAATTCCTTTTTCTGTTCTTGAACAAAATATGAATTTTAATAAAATTGATGATATTAAAAATAATGATATTGATATAGAAAATAACGCTATTGAATTAATAAGTGGAAGTAGTTATAAAAGTATTGGAGATAATTATAATCCAAAAATAATATTAAGTAAAGAAGGAAGTAATGATAATATTAATAATAAAACAGAAGAAATATCAAATTATAAAAAAGAAGAAAGAAACGAAGTGTCAATTGATAGTGAAGTTTCAACAATTAATACATCAATATCAAATAATTCAAAATTAGAAAATAGTATAATTGCAGCACATGCAGATAATATTAAAGATGATATAAAAAAACAAATATTAAATCAAGTAAAAGAAGAATTAGTATATAATAATCAAACAGTATCAAAATTATTAGATGATAATATACAACAATTAAAAATAAAAGTAAAAAAATATTATTATAATTATAAAGAAAGTAATTGGGATGATGATGCATTTTATTGGAAATTATATTATATTCTTCTTGATTTACCATTTACTTTAATTAGAGAATTAACTATTCCAATCTATGAAGATAAAAAATGGAATAAAATAAAATTTTGTTTAAATCCTTTATGTCAATTTATTTTCTTTACATATACATTAAAATTATATAATTATTTTTTAGAAAATGTATTTTCCTTAATTTTAATATTAACAATCTTAATTGTAATAACAATATTTTCAATATCAAAAGTAGATGAAGACACACCAAAAAAATATGAATTTTTAATAATAATTTTAACATTTATAATGTCTTTATTTTGGTTATGGTTTATAGCAAATATTTTAATAGCAATATTACAAACAATAGGATTAATTTTTAATATACCAGATTCATTTTTAGCAATGACAATATTAACATTTGGAAATTGTGTAACTGATTTATTTTTAAATATTAGTTTAGTTAAAGGAGGATATGGTGAAATGGCACTTGCAGGATCAATTGGAGGTCCTTTATTTAATTTATTAATTGGTTTAGGTGTTTCATTATTTAAAATGAATATTAATTTTGGAACTATTGCAATTCGTATGTTTACTAAGGAAAATTTTATTTGTATTTTAGCTATTTTTTCACTTATTATTAATTTGATTAGATTATTTATTCAAAGTAGAAATAATGGTTATGTTTTAAGGAATAGTATTGCATATGGAGGATTTATTGTTTATTTTTTGTTTCTTATTGCTGTTATTATTTTTACCTTTTTTAGAAATTTAGTTTTTTAGATTTTTCCTTATTATTTATATTTAATGGATTTAATAATTTTTATATTATGTTTTTTTTATTATTTATTTTGAATTTATAAATACTGAAAATAAATAAAAATAAGTGATTGTGTTATTTTCATTAATATTTTCAAATAAGTGAAAATATTATTTTTATTTTTATTTATATTGAAATTATTATTTTATAATTATTTTTCATTCATTGGTCCTAATTCATTCATTTCTTTTTTTATTTCTTTTTCTTCTTCATCCTCATTATCTTTTTCATGTATTTCTTCAATTTTTTTCTCTTCTTTATTTTTTAAAATTGTACCAATACTTTTAGATCTAATTCCATATTTTTTCAAATACTTAACTTCAACTTTATTTTTAAATTCAAACCAATTAGGAACTCTAACATAATTAATTAATTTCAAAATTAAAAAAATAATATTTTCAGTAATAATTAACCAAATTAATTTTTTACTTCTTTTCAAAGGAATAAAATGTTTATTAGTATAAAAAATAATGCATAAATTAGAAATAATTCCTAAAAATGCCATAATTTCTTGTACTTTATTAAATATTTCAATTCCTTTTGATTCATTTAAACTTTTAACATAAACTAAATATTTCATAGTAAATCCAGTAGCTAATCTCAAAAAAATAGTTAAAAGAAACATAAAAGCAAAACTTATTTTTGAGCAAACACCAAATTGAATAACATAACCAAAATTAAAAATAATTGGCATCATTGCTTTTGAAATATCACTATCACCAAATTGTTTTCTTGTGTAATAAATATATTTTTTTGAATAATTATCTGAATAAGTATATTTTTCTAATATTGTTTTATCTATTTTTTTCTTTTGTTTTCTTTTATGAATAAAATAAAAAATTGTCTTTGATGCAACGACTGTTATATCAGAAATAATTATCATTGTTAATTGATTACCTAATTCTTGAAAACAATCATTATATGCACAAATTTCAAAATATCTTTTTCCAAAAGCAATGTAATACAAATTAAAGTAATAATTAAAGAATTCAAAACATAATTGTTTCTTTAATAAAGAATATCTATATTCATTTTTAGTTAAATAATTTTCTTTATCAGTAACCCATTTATTTAATTTAATATATAATTTACTTAATAATTCTCTTGAAATATAAATTGCAATTGGGACAATATAAAGCCAAATAGAATTTATTTTATTTCCTGATTGAAGTAAACCTTCTGATTTTTCCTTATTATACATATTTAAATTTTGAACATAAAAAATTAATAAATTAACAATAATAGTACCAAAAAGTGTAGCAACAACAATTAAAAAACTAATAATATCTCTAATTAAAGCTTTAAATTTATCATAAATAGGAATTTTAACACTCATAAAAATTTCAACAGTTTCTCCTTCATTAGAAATAATCATATCATTAGTTTTTTCTAATTTAAAATGATCCATTCCCCAAATATAATTATATAAAATTTCTCTTTTTTCCCATGAAACAACATAATAATTTCCCCATAAAACAACTAAAGCAGCAAAAGATAAATTTAAACCTAAAATAATATTTTGTCCATATCCATAAAAAGTAAACAAAGGTTTAATTAATCTATATAAAATACCAATAATTGCAGGGAAACAACTCCATAAAACATAATGTGTAATCCAAGAATAAAAATAACCAATTTTTTCACCAAATGTACATCTTAAAATTCGATTTAATTTCTTAGTTCTAGTATCATTAAAAGGAGTAGAATATGCATGAACCATTTCAGAAAATTTAATAGAATCTTTTAAACATTCATAATTAGGGATATAAATTAAATTTTTAATAACTCTATCAATCTCACCTTCTTTTTTTGTTATTGAAGTTTTAATATAATCAATATCAAAAATAGTTGATAAAGAAGCATAAGTAATTCTTGCTTTATCAATACAACGAAAACAACTTGAACAATTTAAATTATAAGTTTGTCTATAATCAATTAAATTTTCACAACTATCACAAATATGATAAAAATCATTTTTATCATATCTTCTAAATTTATCAGAAAGTGCTTTAATAAAACTTGCATAAGGTGGATATTCTTCAATATAATCTAAATTATAATCATGATATTGTAATTTATTTAATTCATTTACTTTTTTTTGTTTTGTTAAAAAATATTGTGATAATGTTATTTCTTTACCATCTCTTAAAGTAAAAGTACCATCTTTTTTTCCTATTATTGGAATATCTTGTATTCTAAATTGTACTTGATAATGAAATGTTTCTGCTAAATCCATATATGTTGTTTCTTTACCATAAAAATCTAAATCTAAATTTGAAAATTCATCTATGTAATATTTTACTCGTAATCCTGTAAATAACATTGTGAAAAATTCAATGTAACATACAAATTTATCAAAGTTTGAATCTATGAAATCTAAATCATTTTCTATACAAAATTCTACTATATCACTACGAAAGTCTGTTATTCTATTACAGAATAGTTCTTTTAAGTATTCTTTATAATTTATTGTTTCCTTTTCTTCTTCTTCTTCTTTTTGTTCTTGTTTTAATTCTTCTTCATCATCTGTAAAAAAGTGGTTTAAATCTATTTTTAATATTGAATCTTTATTATTTGTATTATTTTCATTTTTATTTATTTCTTCAATATTATTATTATTATTTAATATTAAACTAAAAGCTTCCTTATTTAAAATTGTTTTAGTATTATTATTATTGTTATTATTATTATTTTTATTAAAATAATATAAAATAGGATGATCCTCACTCATTTCAACATTAGATTCTTTTCTAACTAAATTAGTAATATTTCTAAAATTATGTAACTTTTCTTCCACAATTTTTTTTCCTTTAAATTTTTCATCAGGAATTAAAATTAAACTAACATAAGTAATAATTTGTTTCATTTCATTACTATAAGATTTTTCAATTCTTTTTTCTAAAGTATAAACTTTAAAAACTCTAATATAATAATCTAATAAAATAGTTTTTAATCTAGGTAAAACTTCAGAATCTTTTGCAACTCTTCCTAAAGGACTTAAAACTTTTTTCATATATTCTTCTTGAGCTTTAGGTAAATATAAATATAATAATTCTGTATTTTTACTATTAATAACAGGATAACCAATTAAAGGAGGAAGTGGATATGATAAATCTCCTCCTGTTAATCCAGTTATTAAAAGTTGGGAACTTTTACTTATTGAAGTTTTTTTTCTTAATCTTATTTTTTCCATTGTTATATCAAATTTATCTCCTATATTTTTTTTTAAATGTTATTTTTTTATTTACTCATTTTATTTAATGATGTACCAGTTGATTCTGGGTATGATGCTTCCATTTGATTATAATCATTTTTATTAATAATATATTTAATTGAAAAAATTTTTAATAAAAGATATTTTTTATTTTTTATTAATTTTAATTATTAAATTATATTAAAAGTTCAATTAAATTTTATATTTTTTATCTATATAAAATTAGTTTTCATTTAAATATTTTTTTAGTAAAAAAAAATTTAGCTTGAAGAATTAATGATTAAATTAAATGTTTTTTTTTTTATTAAAATATTTCTTTTTATCAATTAATTTTTAAAATATTGAATTTTAAAACTTTAATTTTATTTTATTTTTATTATCTTAAAATGAGTGTAATACATTGGACAAGAATAAAAGAACATTTACTTCCTTCAATTATTCAAGAAATAGAAATGACTGGAAATAGATATGTTGATTTAATAAATAAAATGAAAGAAAGAAAAACTCAACAAGTTTTAGATAAATTTTTCCAAATGAGAATAGATATATCAAAAAGAATTGAAGAATTAGAAAATTATTTTGATGATAATTTTGGTAATCCTAGAATGGTTATTTTACAAAAAGGAATATTTCAATTAAAAAAATTATTATTTTATAATCCTGATAAAAATAATGATTTAGAAGATTCAGATTTAAAAGAATTTAGAGGATTAACAATTGATTTAAATCAAATAGAAGAAAATTTCCCTTTTAAAAATTATACAAAAAATAATATGAAAAAGAATATTAATAAAAATAGTAAATTAAATAATAAAAATAAGAAAAAAGAAAATGAAGATAAAAATAATGATGAAGATGATTTAATTAAAAATTTA
>JAEEGK010010524.1_pt1 | contig 21315 bp, 10 predicted proteins | sample 8958771 | NCBI WGS metagenome assembly JAEEGK01 (sample SAMN16246547, study PRJNA631951) | gut metagenome | biome: gut microbiome; feature: rumen; material: SC-attached | host: Bos | place: Iran: Karaj | collected 2018-10 | reverse complement strand
AAAATTAAGATGAAATAAAAATAAAAGGAAAAACTGTGATTGAAAAATAAGATTTAGAAATAGAAAAAAAATCAAAAAAAATAAAAAAGTTAGTAGAAGATAAAAGTTCTTATCAACAAATAATAAATGATTTAAAAATATTAATTTCTAGTTTAGAGAATTCAAAAATTGATTTAAATGAAGATTTAAAAAACAAACAATCTCAAATTAAAAGTTATTTAAATTCAATTATTATATTAGATGAACAAAAAAGATTTTATGAAAATGAAATAAAAAAATTAAAAGAAGATAATATAAGATTAAGAGAAGAAAATGAAATAGCAAATTCTTTTAAAGGAAGTAATATATCATCCAAAAATAATTTAATAGCAAAAACAAAAATGGATTATAATAAATTAAAAGAAGATTTTTTAAAATTAAAATCAGTAAATGAAGATTTACAAAAAAATTTTATAAATAAAAAAAATATAGATATAAATGAAACTTTAAGTAAATTAAAAAAAAATACTTCTGAATTAAATGAAGCAAGACATACAATTCATCTTCATATAAATAAAATAAAAGACATATTAAAAGAAAGTGATTATGATAATTATTCAGATAATATAAATTTAATTTCTGCAAAAACAATTGAAGATAAACTTTATTTTTATTTTGAAAAATTAAATGGTTATATTCAAAATTTAAAATTAGAAGCAAAAAATACTAAAGAAGAATTAGAAAAAAAAGAAAAAGATATTAATATATTAAGAAGAAAAAAAAATATTTATGATAATATTAATAATATTGAAAACAATGAACAGAACACTATTAATTATAAAGGAAGAAATACTGATTTTATTAATTCTTTAATTAAAACTGATTTAAGAAAAACAATTAAAAAAAGAAAAATGAATGATACTCAAATTTTTTGTTTAAATGAAACTAATTCAAAAAATTTAAATGATAATAAAAATAATAATGAACTTAATACAAATAAAAATAATGATAAAATTATGGGTTATTCTAATTTAGATACTGGAAATTCTACTGTAAATGAAAATATAAATTTTCCAAATTCTTCAAATAAAGAAAATATTACTAGTATGTTTCATTTATAAAAAAATTATATTTGTAATTTAATTAAATCATTGTTTAATTTTTACTTTTTTTCAATTATATTTTTTTATCATCAATTAATATTCTTTATTAATTAAATATAGTACAAATTAATTTATATATTAAAAGATTATATTGATTTTTTCTAAAGATTTTTTAAATATAATTCAATTATAAGATGATTATATTCATGAAATAAATAAATATAATATAATAGAATATGAAATAATAAATATAATAGATTTTATAAAATAATTTATAAATAATAGAAGTAGTTTAAAAAAATATATAATACAAACTTTAAGAATAAAAATTAGTTCTGGAACCAAATAAAGACTTCATTAAATTATCACTTTTTAAAAAATTAGCATCAACAGAACAATGACTTTTTTTCTTTTTCTCTCTTAAATAATTATATTGTTCAATTTTTAATTTTTCAATGGTATACTCATTCATTTCTATTTTTTTTTTAATATCAATAATACTTCTTAATTCTTTAATTCTTCCTTGTGAGGCTAAATTTTTTTCATTAAAAATAATAGAATTATATTTCCAAGTTCCAAAAGAAGAAGAAGCAGAATGAGCTCTTGATTTAATTCCAGAAGATCTATTTTTAATAAAAGAAGAACTTATATTATCATTTTCTTTTAATTTAATTTGATATTTTTTTATATTTGGATTATGTAAACATATTTGAATTTTATTTTCTTGTTGGGGAGGAATACAATAATATTCATGTTTTTCTAATAATTGTTCTAATTTTTCATATAAATGCTTTTCTGTTTGCTCTTTTAACCCATATATATTTTTATTATTTGTTTCCTCATATTTTTCTTGATTTGATATCATCTCATCTTTCATTCTTTTTAATTGTTCTATTAATTCAATATTTTCATTTTGTTTTTTTGCTAAATCTATCACAAATTTTACCATTTTTTCATCAAAATTTTTTGGGAAATCTTTTAATGTAGGCTCATATTTTAATTGTAATAATCTCCTTACTATCCATGATAAACCTATTTTTCTTGTATCATTTCCTTTATTCAATAATAATAAATAATATTTTGTTCCACTTTCTATATTTTCTTTTAATTCATTTTCTAATTGAATTATATGGTCATTTAATGTTAAATATTCTTTGTAAAAATCTTCTCCTAATTTTGCAAATTTTTCATCACATACTTTATTATCATTTATTAAATTTATTATATCTTTTTCTAATTTTGTTGTTTTATTATTTGTCTCATGATATATATTTCTATTATTTATTAATGAATATTTAGTTTTTTTATTATATGATTTCTCTAATTTTTCCTTTAAATTATATAATACATCCAATTTATTATCTAAATCTAGAGATAATTTTAATTTATTATCATCTTTTTTTCTATATAAATTATGTAATTCTTTAATTACTTTATTTCTTAATTCTTCTTTTTTTTTTATTTCTTCTTTTAAATCTTCTATATAATTCTGAGCTTGAAATTCTTTTGCAATTTTCATTTGAGTTACTTCTGATTTTCTGTTTAAATATATTATATCTTCATAATTTAAAACTGAATATGAATGTTTATATTTTTTAGGAATTTTATCTGGATTATTTATATCTAAATGGTATTTATTTGTTGATTTTATTTGAATTGAATTTTTTCTTGGCTTTGGAGGAAGATTATCAGTAGCGTTTAAATTTATTATATTTACTTTTTCATATGTTACTTCTTCTTCAGTTAATTTTAATTTTTCTAGATGAGGTAATTTTATTTGTAACATTGTGTTTACAGATTTTGATGGTTTTTTCAATTTACTTCTATTATATTTTGGATGTGGAATTTCCATAATTTTTAAATTAATTATTTACATTATTATATTATTAATAAATCACATTTTTTAGTTATTTAATTTAAATTTTTTATTTAATAATATCTTTATATATTATTTTCCTTATTTGATTTTTAAAAATGTATTTATCATCAATACCATTTGAATTATTATATATTTCAAAAGTATTATTTTTTATACATTCTGCAAATTCTTCTAAGACAGTCATTATTTTTAATTTTGTATTTGATTCTTTCTTATCTTCATTAATTTTGTTTCTTATTTTATTTCTTAAAATATAAAGTTTACTTTCAATATTATCTATATATCTGTTATCTGGTTCATAATAAAAGACTTTTGTATCAAGTATATTTCTTCTAAAATAAAAATTAGTATTTTCAATATAATTAATGAAATTTTTATAATAATCTAAATTAATATTTCCTTGAATAAGAAGTTTTTTAGTTAAATATTCATTTGTGAAAGAATATTTAAATTCTTTATTTATTACTTTAATTTTGTTATTATACTCAATAAATATATCACAAGCTTTTTTTCTTATAGCAGGAAATTCATCATTCATTAAAAGAAAAGAAATAAGTAAAATCTTATAATTATCTATTTTTTCATCTTTTAAAGAAAAAGAATAAATTATATGTTCAAAAGCTAAAATTGCTCCAATTCTTAATTTATCTAAATTTTCAGCTAGTGAATAAGAATATATTAAATCTAAAACTTCATTTATTTCTTTATATGAATCTTCTATTAATAATGGTAATAAAATAAAAGCTTTATTCAATAATTTTGTTTTTTCTTTATTTTCTTTCATTATATTAATTAATTGAGTAAAAATTAATTGTTTATCTTCTTTTGATATTTTTGATAAATTGTTTTTTTCTGATAGAAATACTGAAATTCTACTTGATACATTTACACAATATTTACTTAATTGTAAATCCTTTATTGGGTTTATTATCGATATATCTAATTTATTTGAAAAATTTTTAAAGAGATATAATATGAATTCTTCTAATTTTTTATTATTAAAATATTGAATGAAGTTATCTCCATATATTAAATTATAATCTAATTTTTTCAAAAAGAAATTTATTGAATGTTTTATAAATTTGAAATATGAAAATTTCCTAGAATTTATATTTAATTGAATAAATAATTTTTCTAAATCAATTTTCTTTTCTTCGTAATTAAATCCAATTATTGAAAAATCATATAAATCTTTTAATTCATTTTCACTTAAAGAATTAATTTTTTTAATTAATTGAATAAATTTAGATAAAGCAAAAAAATTAATATTTCCTTTTATTTTTTCTTTATATTTATTAACTAAATTAACTTTTTCATTTTCTTCAATTTCTTTATTTTTAACTATCTCATTAATAACATTATAATAAAAGTCAATTTTATTATTATATTCTTCTAAAGATTTATAGTCAATATTATTTAATTTTTCATTAACATCAAAAATTAATTTTTTATAATTCCCACCATATAATTTCAAAATAGCACAACATAATAGTTTTCTAAATAATTTATTATCTTTTTTATCCATATTAAACAAAAGTTGAATAACTTTATTTCCATTTATATTTTCATAATCATTAGGTTTAGCACTTCTAAACTTAGTAAAAAAAGTCACAAATAATAATAAGCAATCATTTAATTTATTTCCATTATTAATATTTTTTTCTAAAATAAAAATAATAATATTATAAAAGTTGTTTTTATCAATAAAATACTCACAAAAAGTTGGTAAAACTCTTTGCATTTCAATTTCATTTTGCATAAGAAAATTATTTTTAATAACTCTACTAAACATTAACATACAAGCATTTTTAATAGTCCAATTTTCACTTTCTAAACCATCGATAATTTTCATAATAATATCATTATAAAAATTTCTAACAAAAGGTTTAATTAAAGTATCATCTGAAATAACTCTTAAAATATGAAGACAATGAACAGAAGCATCAATTTTATCATTTTGATATTTATTAAAATTATCTAATAAATTATCAATGGCATATTTTAATAAATCTATTATATAATTATTACTATATGAAGGAGAAATATAGCTTTTTATTAAAGTTACTATTAAAAAAGGAATTCCAGCACTTCTTCTTAAAGTACTTGAAATAACATGATTAGTTAATTGATTTGATATAAAATCTATTATTTTATTTTTACATATTTCTCTATATGAAATGTATGGATCATTTGATTTATTTAATAATATTGATATTTTTAATAAATTTTCATTCATTGCTTTCACTACTCCCATATGCTTTGATGTTATTAATATTGGAATTATTTCATTCAAGGAATTTGATAATGGTTTTAAAAAATAAGTTTCAAAGGAATTTTCTCTTTTATTTAATGAAGAATATATTATTGGGTAATTTGAATAAAAAATATCATATATTAAACCTAATGTATTTAAACTAAATTTTGATGTGTTCCATAATGAAATTAATATTTTATCTTCGTGATCTGGAATATTTTCATTTGATTCTAATTCATTATTTTCTAAAGAAAATTCACTTACTCCATTATTTATTAAAAATGATAAAAATTTTGTGTTTAAATTTATTATTTCATGAGATAAAGAAAATAATAATGATAATGTTGTTTCATTTGATATTGTCTTTTTTTCTTCTGTTGAATTTATTATTATATTTGATTTTTCTAAATCTAAAATATTTTTAAGAAAAATATAATATGTATGAATTGATTTGTTTTTTATGTCAAAAGGACTTTTTTGAAAATCTTTATTTGAATTGTTATTTAAACAATTTATATATTCATTTAATTTATTATTTATTATTTTTTGGAAATTTATTATTGTTAAGTTTATAATATTATTGTTGTTATCATTTAAATTTTCTTCTATTTTATTATTGAATATTTTACTCATTGTTTCATTTAAAAAATCATATCCTAAATGATATATTAATAACATAAATAAATAAGCACTTCCTTCAGCATCCATTATTCTTAATGAAAAAGCATATTTGTCAATTTCTTCAATTAATTGTTCTTTTATATTTGCAATAATATTTTTAAATTGTTTTTGTTTTAAAATATCAAAAGAAGTCATTCTTATAAAGAACCAAGAATGCTTTAATAATGATATTAAACTTATACATAATTCTTTATTATATATTATTTCAGAATATTTTTTATAAAAATTATCTATTTTTTCATTTTTAATATATGATAAATTTTCTATTAATTCACAAAAATATTTTAATAAATCTAAATAAGTTTGTAAATTTTCAACTGGTCTATCATATATATTATCATTAAGAAAATTTAAAAGTTTAATATAATTATTTAAAGAATTATCAATATATATTTCATCATATTTTTTCTTTGTTAACATTTTACTTATTTTATTAAAATATCCTTCGAAATAAACTTTTAATGATTTAAGAAGACCACTTTTATATTCTGCATTTTCAGATTTTAAATTATATTTTATAATTTTATAAACAATTGGAAATATTTCATTTTTTTCATCAAATTCATTTATAAATTCCATTATTTCAAGAGTTAAATATTCATTATTTGTTATTGATATTTTTTTAATATTATCAATTGTGAGTTGTAAATCAATATTAATTTTAGAATATGAAACATGAATAATATTATCTTTGATAAATAAAAATTTTTTATGATTTCTATATGGTCTTAATAAAGCAAAAAATATTCCAAATGAACTATCAATATTTTTATTATTAAATAATTCTTTATATGCCTCTTGAATTATTAATATATAATAAATAGGATTATTTTTTTCTATACTTACAAAAAAACTATTAAATAATCTTAAATATTTTATTGATATTTTTTTTAAATATGATAAAATATAAATTGGATATGAATTTATAAATAATGTATTATCTTTATCATTTTTTTTACAAAAATCAAAAAAAATTTTTGTATATTCATTTATTAATTGAATATCTTTTTTATCATATGGATATGATAAAATATATTGTAAATATTTTTTCCTTGTTTCAAAATTTTTATTTGATAAATATTGAAATAAATTTCCTTCATTAAATAAAGGTTTTATTTTATTGTTTATTATTTTAAGGAAATAATTATCAATATATTGATTAATTTCTTTTTGAAAGTCAAATTTAGTATAGAATAAATTTAAAATAGAAAAAAAATTATCTTCAATAAAACCAAAATTTTCTTTATCTTTTTCAATTTTAATAATAAATTGATAAATTGTTTTATTTTCTTCAAGAAATTTTTTTAATTCTATTTCATTTTCTTTATTTGATAAAGCTTTTGAAAAAGCAATTAAAAACATATCATTTATTATTATTGAATATTTACCATTTGTGTCGTGTGAAATAAATAATATATAAAAATCTAATAAGCTTAAATCTTTTTTTTCTTCTGTTAATTTTAATATTTTATCTTTTATAAATTTATTTAGGAAAAATAATTTTTCTTCTTTTAAACAATTTAAATTATCATATTTACAATTATTAAAATATCCTTTCATATAAATAAATAAAACTTCATAATATTCATATTGAGAAAATTTTGATAAAAATTCAAAACATTTTTTATTAAATTCTTCATTATTTATTTTTAAAATTAAATTAAAAAGAAAATTAGATAATATAAAAATCATATCTTTTGTTTTTTTTGTATATGTAATTATATTTAAATTTAAATCATTATATATAATATCTTTTAATTGAATTAATAAATTTTTTTCTACCTCTGAAAATGAATTTATAAGATTATAAAAACAATTAAAGAAAAAAGAAATTATCATTCCAATATCATCATTTAAATTTTTTAATAATACATTTGTTTCTCCTTTAAGAACAATATTGGAAAATATTTCTAAAAATTTTTTCTTTAAATCTTCTTTTAATTGTTTTTTTGAAATATCATATAAATTATTTATCATTAAAACTTTATATTTTAAATTTATTACTTCTTTATTTAATAAATCTATATTAATAAATCCAAAAAATTTAATTAGAATATCATTAAAATCATTAATTTTCTTTTTAAATATTACAGATAAATCATTTTTAAATTCTCTGTGAATATCTAAAACATAAAGTAAAACACAACAATAGAGTAATTTTTCTTTTTCATTATTATCAATTTTTTCATTTTCTAAAGAAAGAAATTTTTTAAAATTATCTTTTTTACAAGTAATATTATCATTAAGTATTATATTAGTAATCATTGTAATAATCTCATCAGATAATTTAACAGTATTTTTAAAATGAGATAAGAAAGAATCCATTAAATAAAAATTTAAATAAAAAATAAACTAATATTTTGGATAATAAAATATAATTAAACAATAAAAATAAATAATCAATTATTTTCATAAAACTTAATCAAACAATATTAAAAACAAAAACAAAAAAATTTTTTTTATTTCACATCTTACAATAAATTTAAATATTATTTTATATTAAATAAATTTAAGATTATTATCATTTATAACATTGCTAATTTTATTTTTTTAATAATATTTACATTTTTATTATTACTTCTATTAGATAATATATCTGATAAATCTGGATTATCTTTTTTTTTTCTTAAAGAACTAACATCTTTCTAACTTTTAGGTTCATATAAATATTCATTAGACATAATTAAATTTGTTGAAGATTTTTTTGTTGTAAATTCTCTTCCTGTTCTTTTAGAAATATTAAAATCAGATAAATTAACATCATTAATTAAATAACTTAAATGAATTTGTAATTTATCATTTTTTAATTTTACTAAATTTGTTCCATATTGTGTTTTCATTTTAATATTATGAATTCCAAATATTGTTTGTCTTATTAATTTATTTCTTGAATTTAAAGGATTATCTTCTTCAAAATTTGATTCACTTCTATTTTTCTCTATTGTTAATTTGTTTATTATTTTTTGATGGCTTAATGAATATAATTTTTTTTTCTCTTTTGAAAGTGAATTTGAGTGACTTAAATCTAAGAAATTTATTTTTGTTTTTAAATTTAAAAATTTGTAATTTTTTGGATTTTCAGGATATTTCATTAATTTCATTTTAGAAGTAAAAATTCTTTTATTACTATATGTTTCTATTGTTTTTTTTTCTTTAGGTTTACTTAAAATCAATTCTTTGAAATATTTCTTTTTCATTAATGATTTTATTTTATCATTTGAATTTAATAATCTATTTTCTTTATTGTTTGGAAGAAAAAAAGGATGAATCTCTTTAAAATTATTTAGATGCAAAATTTTTAATTTTTTGATATTATATCTATTTTTAAAATTAGTTCTATTAATAATCTTATTATTTTTCGTTTAATAATATTCCATTTATAAGTTAATAAAAATCTAATTTTACTCTTAAAAAAAATAAAAAAATAAAAAATTAAAAAAAAAAAAATAAAAAGACTGAAAAAAACTATTTAAAAAAATAATTATTTAAAAAATATCTAAACCAAAGAAATGAATTGGGAAGAAGAAGATGAAAGTAATGAACAAAGTGGTGAAGAAATAGAAAAGAAAGAAGAAAGTCAAAACGACTCAGACTCTGATGATCAGAGACGTCGAGTAAGGACTCCAAAGCAGAAACTAAAAGATTTAATAAAAGAAAATTATCACAGTATAAAAAATTCCATTTCAAAAAATGATTTTTCTAAAAATAACTATACTACAATTTATGAAAAATTAGAAAATACTTTAAAAAACACAGAAAAAATTTTATCAACATTTCCAAAAGAAGAAATTCCTATTTTTTTTTTAGAATTATTAACTTTAGCAGAAGAGAGTATAAATATATCAAAAGAAGATCAAAAAAATTTAAAGAAAGAAATGAATACATCTTTAAATAATATAAAGAAAATTTTAATAAAACATAAAAAATTAGAAAATTTAATAAAAGAATATAAATTAAAAAGACCAAATGAAGAAGAATTAAAAAAAGAAGAATTAGAAGATGAAGAAGAAGAAAAAGAAAATGAAAAAAGTGATGAAAGTGAAAGTGAAGAAGTTGTTGATATAATAAAATTAATGAAATTAGATGAAAATAAAACTCCTGCTGAAAGAAGGTTAAAATGGGTTAAAAAAGAAAAGAAAGTTGTTGAGAAAAAAGATAAAGAAGAAAAAGATGAAAAAAAAAAGAAAGTGATTTCTACTAAAAGTAAATTTTATGATGAAAATGAAAGTGAAAATATTAAAAAAGTAGAAGAAGAAAAAATTACTGAAGAACAAATAATAAGAGAATATAATGAAATGTATGACCAAAGAGGACAAAGTAAAAGTCCAATTGAAAATTCTTCTAGATTACTTTATTTATTTACTAAAACTGAAAATCTTTTTTTGAAAATTAAATTATTATCTCTTTCTAATTTAATAGTTTTTGATTCTAATCCAGGACAATTAAATTCTATAAGTTTAGATTTATGGGATAAAATTTATAATAATACTTTAATTTTACTTCAATTATATGATGAATTAATTTTAAGTAAAAATGATAAAAATAATAAAGATATTGAAAATATTGTTTCTTCTTTACAAAATGACATTACTTTTATTATTGAAAAATTAGAAAATGAATTATATAAATTACTTCAATTTACTGATAATAATTCTATTGATTATATTAGTGTTATTAAAAATGAATGTTATTTTCTTTCTATTTGTAAAAAACTTGAAATTTTTTACCAAAGTTTAAATAATAAAAATGCCATTGCTAAAATTTATTTATTAGTCATTTTACATTTATATTATAAAAATGAAGATATGATAAAAAAAACAATAAAGAAATTAAATATTAAAATAAATGAAGACGATTATCTTCAAAAAATGTTAAATTCAAATTCAAAAGAATATTTTAAATCATTATGTAATGAAATATATCAATATTTAGATGAAAAAAATAAAGTAAAAGCAATGTTATGTAATGTATATTATTTATGCATAAAAAATAACTTTGAAGAAGCAAAATCACTTTTTAATTCATCATATTCATATGAAATAATATCAATATTTAAGGATGAGCAATTAAAAACTTTATTTAATAGAACTTTTGCTCAATTAGGTTTATGTGCTTTTAGAAATGGAAAATTAAATGAAAGTTTATTATATCTTCAACCTTTATGTTCAAATGGAACAACAAAATTAAAAGAATATTTAAGTCAATCATACAATAAAGAAAATGAGAAAAATATATTATTTGATAAAGATGATAAAAAACGATCAATTCCTCATTTAATGTTAATTAATGTTGATGAAGTAGAATGTGTTTTTTATTTATCTTCAATGATATGTGATATAACAAATATATTATTAAATAAATTAGGTACTTCTAGGAATATAAAATCTTTTGGAAATTTTTTTAGTAAAATGCTTATTAATTATGAAAAACAAATTTTTAATGGTCCTCCTGAATCTAATAAAGAAAGAGTTCTTTGTTCTAGTCAATTTATTATTAAAGGTGATTGGAAAAATTGTTTAAAAGGAATTAATAATATTAAATTATTTAATAAATATTCTTATGTTAAAAATATGATTAGTGAAAAGGTTAAAAAAATAGCTTTGAAATGTTTTTTAATTTTCTATCAGAAAGAATATAAAAATATTAAACTAAGTTTATTAGAAAAAAGATTCGAGTTAAATGAAGAAGAAATTAGGAAAATTATTAATGATATGATTTTAGATGGAGAATTAAAAGCAAAATGGAGAAAAAATATTTTGAAAATGATTTCTGGTGATAGAGATACTGCAAATATGATGAAAAAATTAGTTAATAATGTTGAAGTTATTTCCAGACAAAATTTAGAATTATTACAAGCTTCTGTTTTAAGAAATTTAAATGAAGACAATTAATTATATTTAAATAAATTTTAATTAATATTTATTTTATTTTTTGAATTAATTTAATTGTTTTAATATAAATGATTTGGGTTAACTTTTATTAATTTTTTGAAAAATAGATAATATAATAAATATAAAGAATTTAAATTTTAATATAAACAATAAATAAGTAAATATGATTAGAAATATAATTTTATTTTGAAAAAACATTTCAAAAAAAAACATAATTTAAATAACTTAAAAAAATCTTTTTAAATTATTATTATTAATATTATTAAAAACTTTACCTTCTTTTTCTTTTATCACAAACTCCAGCAATCATATCCAAAGGTTTAACAACACAAAAATCAATAACTTTAAGAGTAAAATCCCATTTTAAAATAGCACAAATAAGTAAAAACAAGAATAAAGGAGAATAAATAGTATAATTTAGACTATCAGTATTTTTTCCTTTAACTTTAGAAATATTTAAATTAACAATTTTAACTCCATTATAAATATCTCTTTCATCACTTAAATCAACAGTAACTTCAGAAATTAATCTTGGATTTTGTTCAATTTTTCCTTTTTTTTCTAAAATTTTTAAATGATATTTAACTTTATCTAAATTTCTAAAAACAAAAGAACAAGCATTTGATACAGGAATAACTTTAATAATATGTTCATCATCTTCATCAGGTTTAGTTAATTCAACATATTCATAATTAATTTTATCTAAAGGACAATTTTCTTCTTCATCAGTAAAATTTAAATAAGCTCTTATATCAATTTTTTTTGACCTTTGTAAAACAACAAAATCAACATTAAATATATCTTCTTTTTTTAAAGTTATTGGAATTGATATTGGAAGTGCTTTTTCAATATTTGAAGTAGAAGGAATTTTAACTTTAATTAAATATGCTTCTCCTGGAATTAAACCTTTTAATCTATATTCGCCATTTTTATCTATTGTTGTTTCTTGTATTATTTTTGTTTTTGTATTTATTGATTGAACATATAATCCTTCTACTTTTTCTTTATTTAAATTATTTACTTTTCCAAAAATTGAAAAAGCAACTCTTTTTGCTTTTAATAATATTTCTATATGTTCTCCTCCTTTTATTGTCACTAATTTTTGTTGTTGATCAAATTCATATTCTTTTAATAAAGGTTTTATATAATAATCACCTGAATATAATTCTAAGAAATTAAAATATCCTTCTGCATTTGTATTATTATTTAATCTAAAACCACGATCTGCTGATGATAAACTTAGAAAAACTCCTTGTAATGGTTTTTCTTTATCATCAATAACTTTTACTTTTAAAAAAGATAATTTTTCACATTTAAAATTAAATTGACTATTTTCACTTTGAACAATTTTATATCCTTCTTTAATTGCTTTTAATTCATATGAATCATCCATTGATAAAGGACCAATTTTATATTTACCAAATTTATCAGTAACAGCATTTGCAACTATAACATTATCATTTTTATTATATGCTGTTATTTCTATATCTTCCATTGCTGGAGTCACTTCTCCTTCTATTATTAATCCTGTTTTTATTAGAAATTTCATTTTATTTGAATCTTCATTACATTCTTCTTTTACATTTAATTCTTTTTTCTTTGGCATTATTAATAATGTTTCATATACTACTTTTGGTATTTTTTCTTTCTCTATTTTTGGAGTTATTATAAATTCTGTGTTTGGTTTTGTATAAAATGAAAATGATGTTTCTTTTAAATTTGATATTTTTATTTTCTGGTTTTTATATAATGATATGTTATTATTTATCATTTCTTCTATATTTAATTCAATATTTATTGATGTTATATTATTTTTTTTAAATGATTCTATTGCTTTATTATCTAATTCTATTTTACCTTGAGTTCTAAATTCTTTTGGATTTAATTCTATTACTGTTGCATTATCAGTATTATATATAAATTCTTTTTCTTGGAATAAATAACATGATTTTGGAATAATAACATATTTTCCTTCTTTAGGTAAGCAAATCTTTTCATTTTTTCTTTCAAAAATAACATTTTTATTTTCTTTAGTTTCAGTATTTAACCATTCAATTTCAACATCATGTTGTGATTGATAAAAAAGTGAATAACCATTTTGTTTAAAATCAACATTTTTAATATCAGAATTTTGAACTTTAACAATAATATCTTCATTTTCCCAACACCATTCAGGTTTAATAATAGCTAATTTATATTGTCCGCTTAAAATATTATCAAATTTAAAACTAAAATCATTTGGGTTTAATTCACTAGTTTGAATTTTATCATTTTTAGTAGAAATTAACTTTATTTGAATACTTTTATCACAATTTTTAATACAATTAACTTTCCCTGAAATTCCAACTTTACTTTGATAAAAATTAGCATCCAAAACAGGTTTATCAATAATATCAATTTTATGTTGTTCTGGTTGTAAATGTAAATCAGAATTTTTTTCATCTTGAGTTAATACTGGAAATAATAAATAATTACCAGGTCTTACTTCAAAACAATATTTTCCAATTTGATCAGTTATTGTTCTTCTTTCTTTTTTTGAATTAATATCTTGTAAAACAACAGTTCTTTTTGAAATAGAAAAGAAATCAGTAGCTTCAATAATAATTTTACCACATAATTTATAATCAGTAACAATAACATCTGGAATTTTATCAATATGATTTGATAAATGTATATTTGTTAAAGGTTCAAAAAACATATTATCCGCTTGAGCTTCTAAATCATAATTTCCTTGTGTCATTTTTTCTAATATATATATTCCATTATTATCTGTTATTGCTTTTATTTGACCATCTATTTTTATTGTTACTTTTGGAACTCCATTTCCTTTTCCATTTATTACTTTACCATATATTGAAAATACTCCTCCTATAAATGGTTCTTCTATTTTATAATCTCCATGTTGAATATTTACTTCCTTTTTTATTGGGGTTAAATTATATGTTAAATAATCATTTTTTTTTACTGATTTTATTATGAAATTTCCATAGGGAATATTTATAAATTGGAAATTTCCTTCTTTATCACTTTCTATTATACAAAATGGATTCATTTTATCATATATTAAATCTGGACTTTTTAAATATTTATGTTCACAATTATAATTTTTTACTAAAGTAGAATTTTTAGAATATATTAATATTAATATTTTTTCCATTGGTTCTCCATTTTCACTTTGAACTCTTCCTGATAATTTATATCCTTTAATAATTAAAGCTCTTTTAAATGAATTTTCCTTATCAATTTCAACATTAAATTTAAATTCATTATATTCTTTATCAAAAATATCTAATTTATCAACAGGTCTAATGATATATTGTTCTTTAGAAGGATATAAAGGTTTATATTTAAAGAATCCATGTTCAACAGTTAAAGTACTTTATAATTTTTGATTTTTCTCATTATACAAAGCTAAATTAATATCTTTAGGACCTTCATTAGAACCAAAAGTAGAAATTTGACCATCAATGATAAAATTAATAAATTTAGAACAATAATCTTTTAGATTTTTCCCTTCATCCATATTAAATATATATTGTTCTGGTTCAAAACTCATTCCATAAGGACCAGAAATTTTTAATATGAAAGGATCATTTTCATAAACTGGTAAAAAATAATATCCTGATGCTGCTAAATTTGTTTGCTCTTTTAATACCATATCCATTGTAAATGATTGAACTGTTATTTTTGAGTAATCTATTTTTTTTTTGATTTCTGGATAATTTTGATCAAATTCTAAAAATCCTCCACATATTTGAGTATCTGTTTCTGTGTTTTGAACTTGCATTGTCTCTTCTTCAATTGTTATTTTTTCCAAATTTAATATTAATATAAGTTTTATCAGGAAATTTTGAATTTTCATTTTTTTTATTTTTTTTTGGATTTTTTAAATGTTTTTTTAAATTTTTTTTGGTATTTAAATTAAATTTTTCTATCATTTTTCTGTTATTTTTTATTTTTTTATTTTTCATAATTTATTATGGATGAAAATTATAATGAAGGGAAATTAACGAAAGATAATGTTGATTATATTAAAAAAGCAAAAGAATATGTGAATGAAATATTAAAAGAAAAAGAAGAGCAAAATTTAACTGAAATTGAATATTATAACAGAATATATAAAACATGTTTAGATATATGTGAAGAAGAAAAAGAAAGTGATGCTTTTATTACATTAATATCCTCAATATTATTTGATGTAGATAATATAGAATTATTTCCAGATAATAATGATAATAATAATTTAAAAGCATTTTTCCATGAAATAAATTTAGATGATGAAATAAAAGAAAAAATAATAAATTTAATAAATGAAATATCAAATTTAAAAAACGAAGAAATAAAACCAAATTCATTAGAAGGAAAAATTATAGAAGATGCAATTAATATAGATAATTTATCTGCAGTTGGAATTTGTAGGATTTTTTCTCAAAATAATTTAATTTATAATGAAAATGAAGAAGAAGAAATTGAAGATAATGAAAATAATATTTCTTCAATTAAAATTTTAACTAATATTGTTGTTAATGTTAAAAATATTTTAAACACTGAAAAAGGAAAAGAAATTGCAAATAAAAAAATAGAATTTTCTTTAGTGTTTTTAAAAAATTTTTATTCGGAAATGAATAATAAAAATAAATTAAAGTTAATTGAAGATTTAGAAAAAGATGTTTTAAAAGATAAAGTTAAATTTTATTCTAAAAAAGCAAAAAAAGAATTAAATGATTTAATTGAAAAAGAAAAAGAAAAAGATAATTTAAGAGAATATTTAAAAAATGAATTAGAAACTCAATTTGAAAGAGATAATTTAGAAAGAATTTATCAAAGAGAAAGAGCTCAAACTGAAAAAAAAATAAATAAGAAACAAAAAGAAATTGATTTTAAAATTAGAGAATATGAAGAACAATTAAAAAGAAAATTTAAAATTAATAATGAGATTGAATGAGCAAAAAATTTTAATTTAATATTAATTATTTTTTTTTTATATTAATTTAATAATTTAAGGTATGAAGATAATTATTCTTTTTAATTTAAAATTAATGAAAATTAAATATTTATTTAAATTCTATTTATAGTAATTAATATATATTTTTATTTTTTTATTTACATATTTTAATTGTAATATTATTCTTCAAATTCGATTGATCTTCTTTTTGTTTGTTATATCATAATAGTTATTATATATCTTTTTAAATAAATATTATTATTTTTTTTGATGATTATTCATATAAAATTTAAAAACAATTATTTTAAAATTACTAAGATATTGAAATAAAGAATTATAAAAATACAATTATGATTTTTTTTATATCACATAATAAGAGTATTAAAATATATGATTAAAAAAATTTTTCCTTCAAAAAGAAATCCTTCAATAGAATTATATAGATTATTAGGTTCATTAATAGTAATAGGAGTACATTGTATAAGTTCAGTTCCAAATCAAAAAAAAGAGAAATTTGAAAATAAAAGAAAAGTAGTAGAATGTTTTTTTGCAGATGGAGTTGCAATATTTTGGTTTATTTTAGGATTTCATTTATTTAATAATAAAGATTACTTTATATTAATAAAAAAAGTTTTTAAAGCAATATACATTAAATTCTTTTCATTAGTTTTTTTATTCATGCTTTATAATAATTTTTTTAGGATGAACCTCTTTTCCCAAAATTTGAAGATTTTAAGAAAGCATTTTTTACACTTTTAACTTTTATATTGTTCTGCTTCATGGTATCTTTACACATATTTTTTTGTTATTTTTTTATTTCCAGTTTTAAATCAATTTATAAAATATTTAGATGAAGATATTTCAAGACAAAGAAATTTTCTAATAATAACTTTTATAATGTTAGTAATAAATGATTTTATGTATAATCAAACATTTTTGTTTTCACATATTTCAATAAATTCTGTTTTTCCTGCTTCTATTCAAATAATTTGGGGTTATTTATTTTATAAAAATCATTTACTTTTTCAAAGAAAAATATATTCGATTATTTCAATCGCTATTTTTATATTAATAAATTTTATTAGAAGTAGATTTCTTATTAAATTTCCTTGCAGAAATATTGTTTTTTGGTATTCTTCATTTGGAATCTTAAATGCTTTAATGATTGCTATTTTTTCTTTTTGTATTATTAATAATGAAAAATGTGAAAAAAATTATCACTATTTAATTAATTATTTTGCTTCTAATACTTTTGGTGTTTATTTACTACATATTTGGGTAAGAGATATTTTATTAAATAATAATTATGGAAAGTATCTTGCTTCTTTTACTTATGAAAAATATGTGAATAATTTTATTTTTGTTGTTTATTATTTAATATTATTAACACTTAGTATATTTATTATTTGCTCTATTATTGTTCAAATTTCTTCATGGATTATTAACTTATTCTTTAAAATTGTTGAAAATGTTATGAAGGTTTTTAAAAATAATAAAGTAGATTAGATAAGGTTAATTAATTATTAATTTAAATTTTTTCTATTGAAATGTTATGAAAAAGATTTCATCAAAATTATTTTTTTATAAGGTATTTTTTCTCTTCATCCTAATTAAATGTAATTCCTTTATGAAGTATCTTATTCATAAAAAATAATGTAAATATCAATAATATAAAAATAAAATTTAATATAATAAAAAACTCACAAAAATAACGTTTCATTTTTTTGAAAGAAAACATGATTAATTAGTCTTTTTCTATTAAATGATTAATAATCTTGGGAATCACAAAAATTTGTGTCGTTCTTTTTGAAAATTAATATAAATTTAAGTTTAAATAAATAGTTTTGTTAAACTAACATAAGTCAAAAGATATTTTAATTATTCATTTATAAACAAAAAGATTTTTTTCATAAAGAAGATATCATTTGATGAATGATAGAATAACTCAATTAATAATATTTATAAGTTTATTAAACCTTGTAAATTCAAATCTAAGACTTAATCAACCAAAAAATACTGATGATATTTTAAACAAAATATCAATTTCAACAAAAGTAAATCAAGAAACAAAAATTCCATATATCTCAAATATATTTAAAGAGGATTCTAAAACAAATATGGATTTAATATTTGATATTGGAGCAAATTATAATATTCTTCCAACCAATAATTTCAGAAAAAATTGCAATTTAGAAAAAAAAAAAAAAATGGCGGTTTCAGACTTAAACATATCAACAATTTGTTCAGAAAATATTTTTTATAAACACAAACAAGTATATTTAATTCCAATAAAAGATTTATATTTTATTCCTTTAAATATTGAAGAAAATTTAAATGGTGAAAAAATTGAGAAGAATTATATGAATAATAGTTTAATAGGTTTTTCCAAAAAAATTCCAAAAGAATATAATTTCCTTTTAAAAGTTCAAAATTACTTTCAAATGATAGAAGAATCTTTTATGTTAGGATATATAAAAACATCAAATTCAATAGAAGCGAAAATTAAAATAGGAAATTTAAGTGAAATTTTTTTAAAACAAAATTATTCATGGAATGAAATAAAATTAACAGAAGTTCTAGGAAAAGAATATAAATGGTCATCATTAATAAACAATATTTTCTTTGGTAATGTTTTTGAAGATTTTAAAACTGATAAAGGATATAATACCATTAAATTAAATAAACCTCATATTAATATCCCTAATATGAATATCATTTTTGAAAGTATTTATAATAAGATTATTGTCCCAGATAAATTTAGAAAAGATTTCATTTATAATATCAAAAGAATTAAGAATCATCAATGTAATGAAGAATGTGATAAAATTTCTTGTAAAATTATTTGTTCTGAAAAAGACATTCATTTTTTTCCAATTATTCATTTTATTGTTTCAAATAATATTGATATTTATTTTAAAAATTATGATTTATTTTTTTTTGATTTTTTTCAAAATAAATATATTTCATTAATAGAATTCAATAAAGAAGTAAATTACTTTATTTTTGGAATTCCTTTCTTTCAAAAATATAAAACTTACTTTAATAGAAATAAGAATCTAATGTTAATTAATTCTAAATCAAATAATCAATTAGTAAGTTTTATCCCAGAACAAAGTACATGTTCTTATGTAAATTATGGAAATGAAATATTTTCAAAATGTAATTTTTTAATTAAAAACAATAATAAATTTAAAGATAATTATTTCGATATTTCTTTATTAAATAAATATTCATTTATATTTTCACAATCAACAAAACAAGAATCAGAAAAAATATTTTTGGGAAACAAAAAAGAAAAGAAAAAATCAGAAATAAAATTAAGTATAATAATAGCAACATATAATAGAAAAAAGCAAATAAAAGCTCTTTGTGAAAGTATAAAAAAACAATCATTTAAAGATTTTGAAGTAATTATAGTAGATGATGATTCATCAACAGATACAAAACAAGAATTATTAAATATTCAAGAAAAAGATAAAAGATTTAAAATATTTTTTAAAAAACATACAGGATTTCCTTCAGAAGGAAGAAATTATGGAATAAATTTAGCAAAAGGAGAATATATATATTTTTCAGATATTGATGATTTACTAACTAATTCTTTTTCTAAAATATTTGAAAAATGTGTTTCTACTAATTATTCTATTTGCCAATTTGGTGCATATTATCTTGATTCAAAAAATGGAAAAATTTTAAGTGTTGCTATTACTGAAGGAATTTTTAAAAATAACCGATTAGGTAAAATTCATAAATGGAATGTTGTTTGGAATAAAATTTTTAAGAAAAGCATTTTGAAGAATGTTAAATTTTATGATATTTCTAGAGAAGATTCTTATTTTATGATTGAAATTTTTGATAAGTTACCAACAGTTTTTTGTATGAAAGATATTGGTTATGATCATTTTATTAATAATGATAAGTCTCTTTGGCAAATGCAAAGTAAAGATCCAAAAAGAAAAAAAAAAGAAAAAAAATTTGTTGAAGAAGTTTTCACAGTTAATGCTAATTTAAAAACTAATATTGCTAAAGAATTATTAAGTAAAATGTAATAATACTTTTTAAAAATTGTATTTTTCTTTTTTCTCTTTTTTATAAAAGAATTTTACAAAAAAAATAAAATAAATAAATATTAAATGTTATTAAAAATAAAAGAATATTATTTTAAAATAATAAATAATAATTTATTCCAAGGGAATATAATATTTCTCATAAAATTCCTTTAATTCATTTTTTTTTAAATTATCAATAAGTTGATTAATTTTAGGAGCATACTTAGCTAAAATATCTTCATCTTTAACAAGAAAGCAAAATTCAACAATCATAACACCTAAAAAGAAATCTGCAAGAGAAATCTCATTTCCCAAAAAATATTTATTACTTCCTAATTGAATATATCTTTCTTCAAATTTCTTTAAATATAAAATCAATTTATCTTTATAATTTTTTTTCATTTCATCATTAGCTTCTTTAAATTTAATTGGTCTATACATTAAAGTAAAATCATCTCTACAACATAATAAGCTTTCTATTTGATATTGTAAATCAATATCTTTAGGATATAAATTTAAATGTCTTGTTATATA
>JAEEGK010010519.1_pt1 | contig 21319 bp, 19 predicted proteins | sample 8958771 | NCBI WGS metagenome assembly JAEEGK01 (sample SAMN16246547, study PRJNA631951) | gut metagenome | biome: gut microbiome; feature: rumen; material: SC-attached | host: Bos | place: Iran: Karaj | collected 2018-10 | reverse complement strand
TTTGAGCGGTTTTTGATGATTTTCTTCACCTCTCGGACACTTGTATTTTGTGGGTGTACAAACTAGTCATCAGATGACCCACCGGGGACGGGGGTTGTGGTCCACTGGGGACGGGGGTTGTGGACCATGAACCCCAATGGTCCACAACCCCCGTCCCCAGTGGACCACAACCCCCGTCCCCGGGTGGGTCATCCCCCTCTACTCTCTCTCAAATGCCTCCAGTATCTCCTTACTCTTTAGTTTCCTCCCCAGCCTGTACTCACTCCAGTCCGACGACATACGAAGCAGTTCAAGTATCGTCGCCTCGGGTACCGAGAAGGTGAAGATGTCCATTAAGGGCGCAGTGATGATATACGACGTCATGCTGACCGTGTCGCGGCTCACTTCGAAGCTGCTCTCCGAGGTGTAGGGCGCGCCGGCAACGCCGTAAGGGCTCTCTGTGAGGCCGCTGCCGGTGCGGCTGTACCACGTGCCTTCCGTGAGCGGTGCCTCTCCGAACTCTGCGATGCATCGCAGCTCAAACACCGCGCGCACCAGCCTCGCGTCGATCACGTTCTTCGCAAGCGCCGAAAGCGCGAGGTAGAGAAGCTTCATGAGCTCCTCCTCGTCCATGCCTTCACGCGCACAGTTCGAGGCCATCTCGCAGAAGTAGATCCCGTAGCAGGCTCTCACGGGGTCGTCCCTGAGCTCCTCAAAGAACCTCGTCTGATCAGCCGACTTTAAGGTGTATGCTTCTCTGCCCTCGTAAAGCGTAAAGACCGCGAACGTAAAGCTCTGCGTGCATGCGGAAAAGGAGTTCCCGGGTCTTCGGGCACCCCTCGCGAACACTGTTATCCTGCCCCTCTGCGCCGTGAGCACGACAAGTCGCCTGTCATACTCCCCGCAAGGGGCGGAAAGCAGTACTATTCCCTGTGTTCTGATCTCTCCGTTCATGCTGTTGTCCTGTAACGCCTATATTACCTGTTCCGTGAAACCTTTATCACTTATTCTTCGGACCCTCCGCGAATCCGTAGTCTTTGAGGAACATCTCGCTGTCTCTCCAGTCCTTCCTCACCTTCACGAACAGTTTGAGGAAGATCCTGCAGCCCATAAACGCTTCCATCTCAAGCCTTGCAGCCGTTCCGATCTTCTTGAGCATGGAGCCCTGTTTGCCGATTATGATGCCCTTGTGAGAATCCCTCTCGCAGATGATAGACGCTTCGATGTCGAAGATGCCTGTGCCTTCGCCTGAAACGATGCCCTCATCGTCGTCATACTCGACATACCCGCCACCCCTCGCTCGCTCCTTCATGAGTTCGACGCACACGGCGATCCCGTGGGGCACCTCGTCCTTCAGGAATTTGAGCGCATTTTCCCTCACAAGCTCGGCCGCGATCTGCTTTAAGGGCTGATCGGTGAGCTCGTCCTCGTCGTAATACATGGGACCTTCGTCGAGCAGGTCGAAGATCACGTTCTTGAGCTCTTCCTCGTTCTCGCCCGTCGCGGCGCTCACCGGCACGACCTCATCAAAATCGGCGAGCGGCCTGTACATCTCGATAAGTCTCGGCAGCTCAGTCCTCGGCACCGTGTCGATCTTGTTTATGACGAGCACCTTTTTGGCCTTGCTGCCCTTAAGGAGCTGCGACACACGCTCGTCACCCGCTCCCGTCTTCTTCGACGGTTCAACGAGCCACAGCACGACATCCGCCTCACCGAGCGTACGCTTCGCCGTATCCTCCATGTGCTCGCCGAGCTTATGCTCGATCTTGTGTATGCCGGGCGTGTCGATAAAGATCATCTGCCCGCGCTCCTCCGTAAGGATCGTTCGTATGCTCGTGCGCGTGGTCTGCGGCTTGTTGCTCGTGATCGCGACCTTCTGCCCGATGAGCCTGTTCATAAGCGTCGATTTCCCGACATTCGTGCGCCCTACAAGAGCTATAAAACCTGACTTGAACACTTCTTATTCTCCTTCTCGCTTTCAAATGCCACCTGCCTTCATCGAGCAAGTACATCCACACAGGATTCTGTGTCATTTATATTCATACATGTCGGCCTCGATTCACCGCGACCGTATATCTTTCCGAAAACAATTCAAGCGTAGCGTTTTCGGGAAGATATACGTGGCAGGTGAATCCTTAGTAATCCCATATATAAATGTCACAGAATCCGTAACTTTAGTACAAGTTTCGTATCTCTGTAAAGAGTTTATTTTCGCGCTCTATATCGCTCTCGCTCCCCACAACGCATATATTCCCTGCCTCAGTAACCTTGCGGACAGCGCCCGCGAGCCTGCGGATGTCCTCGCACGAAGCCGAGAGGATCGCATCCCTGCGCCTCTGAACCCAGTCGCCGTCGACTCCGCTCATGTAGCACGAGAGCGAGAACCTGCCCTTCATGTCGGGCGTCATGGGTGTGTCGATCGCTCCGATCGTTCCGATGATGAACTTCGTCATCTCGCGCTCATCGACATCGAAGCTCTCGATGTAGTCGGGCGCCGACTTATAAGTCTCGAGCGTCTCTCCGATCGCGGGATCGCGGTACGAGTAGAACGCCATGCTTCCGCACTGTCTGCGGTACGAGAATCCGCACCCGTACGCGCCTCCGAGCACTCTGATGTTGTTCCAGAGGTACTCGTTCGAAAGGATCGACGCAAGTATGCAGAAGTGCCCGGCCTCTTCGGGCGATGAGCACTCATGGATCCCGGCAAGGGCGACGTAGTTGACGTCTCCCGCATTCTTAAAGGCGAGCTGCCTGCTGCCGATCTCGTATTTCGGACCTCTGCCCTGCGGATCCCTGCGTCCGTCACGACCCTCTCCCTCGCATCCGGCCTCTGCGCTCTCCGACTTGTTTTCTCCGGCGCATCCCTTTCCTGTATTCTCCGGCTTCTCTTCGCAGTCACATCCGGCCTCTGCGCTCTCCGACTTGTTCTCTCCGGCACACCCGGTCCCTGTATTCTCCGGCTTCTCCTCGCAGTCACATCCGGTCCCTGTGTCTGCCGGCTTGTTCTCTCCGGCGCACCCGGTCTGTCCGGCAACTGCGGCCTGTGCTTCACCGAACTCCTCTATTCTCTTAATATATCCCTGCAGCGCCTCCCCGAGCCCGTCGAAGATCTCACGGGTTGCCGTGATATTAAACGTAAGTCCGCTCTTGCGTACGATCCTGCCGAGCACTTTTCTCCCGCACTCGATCGCTTTCACGAGTTCTTCGTCCGTCGACGATTCAAGCCTGCACAAAAGCTCGTAATACTCTCTTCCCGAAAGCGCCGCCGTAAAAGCGTCCGAGCTCGAAACCGCAGCACGTGCCGACATCATTGCAACACGATGTCCCGCGCTCGCGAACACGCCTCTCATGTTCGTGATGCACTCCCCGATGACCTCCCGCGCCCTCGAAAGCGAGGAAAAGTCGGTGTCGAAGAATACCTCCGAAATGAGTGACATAAGCGCTGCCGCTTCGCGCGCGAAGGCTTTGCCCGACATCGAGAGTACGGGCCGGTAGTCATCCGTGCCGTCCACCACGTAGGTCGAAACCGAAGCTCCGATACCGCCCGTGTGGATGCCGCTTTCGTTGTCGAGTTCGAGATATGTGTAGTTTTTGGTGTCGAGGTTTCCGAGCAGGCGCAACATCAGCCCCAGGTACGGAACTTCCGCGGTTTCGATCCCGCTCACTTCAAACATCGCGTCGATGTAGAAGATCCCGTTCGTCTCGGTTTCGTGCAGCACCGTGGGCACCCCGTGCACCTCAAGTTCTTCGTTTATGGGCACGAATCCCTTGCGCTCTATATCCTCGCGCCTGAGCATCGGTACCGTCATGAGCTCCTCCGGCGTGGGTGGCGTCTGCTGGTAGTCCCTGAGGTGTTCCGTCATGCGGACCGTCTCCTCGATCTGCTCCTTTGAGAGGCTTTCTTTAAAGGCACGAAGCTCTTCCCCGAGCGCCTCATCCTCCTCGCGGTCGAGGCCTTTCTTGGGTTTCAGGACGCACCACACGTTCGACCCGCCCTCGAGCATGTACTCGCGGACGAGATCCTCGTAGTAGTCTGTGTCTATAAGCGTTCTGAGCTCTTCAAACAGCTTCCTCACACAGAGTCCCGTAAAAGCGGCCCGGTCGTCGTAAAGCCAAGTCCCGAGCGACCTGAAGATGTAAATGAGGCCCTTGGGCATCGACCCGAAATCCTCTTCGCAGAAGGAGAATTCCATGCGCGTGAGGGCGCTTTGGAGCGAACGCTTATTTAACCCCTCCGCAACCACCTGCTTTAGTGCCGAGGTAACTGTCTGCTTTACTTCCGGGAGCTTGGCGGCGTCAATGTTACGGATTGAGAGTGTGCCGAAGGGCTCAAGGATCTCGTCCTCAACGATGAACGAAACCTCTTTGCCGAGGCCCTTCTTGACGAGCGCTTCCTTGACGGGCGCGCCGGTTATGTCGAAAAGCACCTGGCAGATGAGGCCGAGTGCCGTGTTTGTCTTGATGTCCCCGCAGTCCGCGAGTCTGAACGCCCAGTTGATAAAAGCGGCGTCCTCCTCGGGGTCGCCCTCGGCGAGCGGATAAATGCCCTCCGAGAACCTCTCACCGATCGGAGGCTGGCTCTTCATGCAGGGCGCAGGCTCTGTCGCGTCGAAGGCCGAAAGGTACTCCCTGTCGAGGAACTCGAGCCTCTCGGTGACATCGAGGTCGCCGTAAAGGCTGATGTAGCTGTTCGAGGGATGATAGTACTTTTTATGAAACTCAAGGAAATCCTCGTAGGTAAGGTTCGGGATCGCAGCCGGGTCACCCCCGCTCTCGTAAAAATAGGCGTTGTCAGGGAAAAGCTCCCTCATCGTGCGCCTCGCGAGCCTCTCCTCGGGTGACGAAAAGACCCCCTTCATCTCGCTGTACACGATACCGTTGAGTTCGAGATCGCTCTCCGCGTCCTCAAGCTCGTAGTGCCAGCCCTCCTGCATGAAGATCTCCCTGTGCTCATAGATCGCGGGGTAGAAAACGGCGTCGAGGTAGACGTCCATCAGATTTGCGAAGTCCTGCGCGTTGCAGCTTGCGACGGGGTAGCAGGTCTTGTCGGGATACGTGAGCGCGTTCAGATAAGTATTGAGCGAGCCCTTGGCCATCTCCATAAAGGGATCTTTGGGTTTAAACTTGCGCGAGCCGCAGAGCACGCTGTGCTCAAGGATGTGCGCCACTCCCGTGTCATCCTTCGGCGGCGTACGGAAAGCGATACAGAAGGACTTGTTGGGGTCGCTGTTGCTGATCACGGCGATACGCGCACCGCTCTTTTTATGTTTCAAAAGGTATCCCGTACCTCTGCAGTCGGGAACCTCTTCCATGCTTATAAGGGTGTATTTCGAGGGTAAAAGATCGATTTCCATGCAAGATCCTTTCGACGTAGTCTAAAGCCCGAAAGCTCCTCGGACTATTTTATCCTTTCGTCGCGGATTTATCAATATTCCCTAGCCCCCGCAGAAAGCTTTCTTCAGTTCATTTTTGCTTAAAAAGTCGTGGTCGTCCCGTGATTTTCTTGTTTCTTTTTCACAAGTCATGAAACAAAGAATTTTATCTGCAAAAATGTTAACTTTTCTTTGACATTGGTTCGCGTGTATGATACATTAGTTTTTGGGTGTCGGAAGTCGATGCCCGTGTTGATTTTTATTTTTATGGAGGCAATTTATGAAGAAGGGTACTGTTAAGTGGTTCAATGCAAAAAAGGGTTTCGGATTCATCTCCGACGAGGAAGGTAACGATGTATTCGTTCATTTCTCAGCATTAAACATGGACGGCTTCAAGGTTCTCGAGGAGGGCGAGGCTGTAACATTTGATGTGGTTGAAGGCGAAAAAGGACCTCAGGCTGCGAACGTTACAAAGTGCTAATCACACTACTGGTTATGATCCGTCTACTAATCGGTTAGTTTATAACATACAGTTTATAAAATAATAATTAGATTTACAGGTTATAACAAGGGCCGGCCCGTAAGAGCCGGCTCTTTTCTTCCGAGGAGAAGTCCCGGGGTCAGAGGTACTGAAAGGACTCTGCCCGGAATCCCCGGGGTAAATGCGCTACAGAACGCACGTTTATAAAAGTCTTAAGAGAAGGAGTTGCCGGATGAACAGTATGAGAAAAGGTTTTTTTGACGGGCTGCCCATTGGCCTCGGCTATCTGGCAGTCTCCTTTTCGTTCGGTATTTTGGGCACAAGCTACGGGCTCAAGGTATGGCAGACCCTGCTCATCTCCATGACATGCGTGACTTCGGCAGGCCAGTTTGCGGGGCTCACGATCATGGTCGGCGCCGGCTCGCTCATCGAGATGCTCCTCTCTCAGCTCATCATCAACTCGAGGTACTCCCTGATGTCCGTCTCCCTCTCTCAGCAGGTGGACGACGGGTTTAGGACCCCTGCGCGCATCGCGCTCGGGCACTTCATCACCGACGAGATCTTCGCAGTGGCTTCTTCGCGGGGTGAAAAGGTCGGAAAGCGCTATTTTGCGGCGCTCGCCACACTCCCTTATCTCGGCTGGAGCCTGGGCACTCTGCTCGGGGCGATCTGCGGCGACATCCTCCCCGCTTCTATCTCGACAGCCCTCAACGTTGCTCTGTACGGAATGTTCATCGCCATCTTCATTCCTCCCATGAAAAAGTCGCGCAGCATCACAGTCGTCGTTCTTATAAGCGTTGCAGTCAGCGTTTTCCTGTACTACCAGCCTTTCTTTGAGATATCGTCCGGTATCAGCGTGATAATCTGCGCCGTTGTTGCTTCCGTTGTCGGTGCGATCTTCTTCCCCGTTAAAGAGGAGGTGCACCATGGGTAACGAATTCTTCATCTATCTCGCTGTGATGGCCGTTTCGACCTACCTCGTGAGGACCGTTCCATTCGCACTCGTCAGCCGCAAGATCACGAACCGCTTCGTGCGCTCCTTCCTGACCTACGTGCCTTACGCGGTGCTCTCGGCCATGACAGTTCCCGCTATCTTTCATTCAACCGAAACGCTTATGTCGGCGACCGCAGGTTTCCTCGTTGCGCTCGTTCTTTCTTTGTTCGAACGCAGCCTCATCACGGTGGCCTTTTTCTCGTGCCTGGCCGTTTTCGTGGTCAGTCTTTTCTGAAGCACCGTTTTTCCACGTTTTTTGACTGTTTTTTCGCATAATATTCTTTATTTATCAGACATTTTTTGTTATAATTATGGGAAAGTTTCAATCAATCATGATCAGGAGGTTTACTTGTTATGTTCTGTGAAAATTGTGGAAGACAGCTTCAAGACGGTGAAGTCTGCACATGCACACAGCAGGCTCCCGCTGTGAACGAACAGCCGGCTCCCGAGACTCAGGCTCCTGCGGCTCCCCAGCCTCAGTATTATCAGCCTCAGCCCCAGCCCGCTTACCAGCCCACTCCGGCTCCTGCGCCCGCTGCGGCTCCCGCTTATCAGCCCGCTCCGGCTCCTCAGCCGGCTCCCCAGCCCGCACCTCAGCCTCAGGCTCCTGCGACTCCCCAGCCCGCACCGGTTCAGCCCGCGTACAGTCAGCCCGCGTACAGTCAGCCCGCGCCCGCTCCGGCTCCTCAGCCCGTTTACGGACAGCCTGCATATCAACAGGCTTATCAACCTGTTGCAAAACCTGTAGCACAGAGGGCATACAGCTATGGCACACCTCGCTACAACGTGATGGCTCAGTTCCTTTCATCACCGATCATCCTTGTATTCGCCATCTTTTATGCCGTAGACCTTTTGTTCCGCCTGATCGGTGTGGCTACTTCGTTTGATATTGTCAGCATTTTCAGCATCATCTTCATACTCATCGACTCACTCGTTGTTGTCGGTGCACTCATCAGTTTTGTTTCAGCCAAGGGCTACATTTCAAAGGGCACCCCGATCTCACCCGCGGGCCTGACCATTGCATCGGGTCTTTTTAAAGCGTATGGGATCGTGTTTATCGTGATCAGCTCGATTCTTACTATTGCCATCCTGATCGTCTGCTGTGCAGCGGAAAGCGCAATCCCTCTGATCATAATGGTCGTCCCGATCGCCATGATACTCGTTATCATATACTATTTCTCGCTCAGCAGCGCTTTTAAGTCAATAAGGCACGAGATTTCGAACAATCACTACAGCAAAGGTATATCCCTTTATCCCGTAGTTTTCAAGTGCATCGGCACAGCATTTGCGGTTATCGGATTAATATTCACTGTTGTGATCACTTCCACCACGGCAGGTATACTCGGTTTAATAAACAGAGGCGGTATATTATACGAGCTCAGGAGAGAGCTCGGAAGAGACCTGTATGACGCGATCATGAGCTTCATTATCTCCTCCGATGAAATGATTGGGTTCACGATCATTTCATCCCTGTTTGGGATTGCCCTCTCTGTTCTCGGTATCGTAGTCCTTGTAAAGGCAAGACAGGCAAAAGCTCAGACTCTCATGATGAAAGAGTGATGACAATCGGTTTCACAAGTGATATACTGTCTTTTGGGTGGTTAGAATTCTAAACTACGTATAATAGGTTATTGGAAAACAATTTTGAGGAGGTATCAATGGAAGAGAAAAGAAAAGACAAACGTCTGCCTATCACCATGACACTGGAGATTTCATCTCTCTTTAAGCAGGACAACATCCTTCTGAGCAATCTGGATGCTCCCATCACAGTTTTTAATGTCTCAAAAGGAGGACTTGGTTTTTCATCTGCTAACGATCTTCCTCTCGGATTCTACTTCAACGCATGCCTGACCATCGGCTCGAACGATGCGAAGCTCTACTGCGTAGTTAAGATCATCCGTAAAGAGCCCGGCAAGGACGGTGAGTTCACCTACGGTTGTGAGCTTGTCGGAATCGCTCCCGTGCTCGCTTACATCTTTGATGATTACGAGAAGACACTTTCAGATTGATTTTTCATTTTCCTTTCTGACAAAAGCCCCTCCGAAAAAGGAGAGGCTTTTGTTTTGTCTTTATACTGCTTTAACGCTTATCTGAAAAATTCGTCGATTCCGTCTGCGATGCCGAGTACGATCTTGTTCTGATAGTTGTCGTCGATCAGCTTTTCTTCTTCGTCCTTGTTGCTCATGTAGCCCATCTCAAGGATCGTTACGGGTACTTCCGCCCAGTTGATACCGGTCATGGTATCTGTTTCCCAAACATATCTCTTCTTTGCTCCGGTGCTCGAAACAACGTTGTTGAGGATCGCGTCGGAAAGCTTTCTCGATGAGGTGTAGAGCTCTGCATTGTACTTGTTCTCGTTCGTCATGCAGATCGTCTCGACACCGTTTACACTCGTGTCAGACGAAGAGTTCGCATGGATCCTGACGAAGGCCTGCGCACCTGCATCTGCTGCGATCTTGGCTCTTTCGGCATTCGAGATGTCCACATCGTTGATCTCACGTGTCATAACAACCGTGTAGCCTCTTGCCACAAGCTCGTCACGGAGTTTAAGTGAAACCGTAAGATTGAGCTTGTACTCGGCGAGTCCGCTCGTGTTGCCGCTTGTTCCCGAAGAAACCTTTGCTTTCATCTCGCTCGAACCGGGTCCGAGAGGCTCTTTGTCGCTGTTGCCTTTTGTCTGATGTCCGGGATCGATGCAGACGATGTGGCCGTTGGGAGTACCGACTCCCGTGGTGAGTGTAGCCGTGCCTGTCTGTGTGCTCGGAGCGGCGTTTCCGTCTTCAGTAGGCTCATCAAATGTTCCTGTTACGAGAGGTGTGTAAATGTAGCACTCCTTGTCCTCGTAGATGACTCTTGTCCATTCCTTGTTGTAGCCTGTACGCTTAAGTCGCTTTGCCGTCTTAAGGTTGGCCACTACATCGGTCTGTGTCGAAGGACCCTGTCTTAAGTTCACATCACTCTTTGTCTCAACGTAGTCGTCCTTGTCCTCAAACTCGAGAGCGACCGGCGTGGGTGTAGGGGTAGGTGTGGGATCGGGCTCCGCTTCCGTTTCGGGTTCGGGCTCGGGCTCGACTTCGGGCTCCGGTTCGGGGATCGGAGTAGGGTCGATCTCGATATTCTCTTCGGGCTTGATCTCTGTCAGGGAAGCTCCCGAGTCAACGACCTTTGTATCCTTGCCCTCATCCGCGGTATCGATCCGGGTCTTGTCATCCGTCAGGTCGGACGATATCGTTTCGGCGTCCTTGTCGGCTGTCTTCTCGGAAGCGACCTTCGTTTCCTTTTCTGAGCTGTCATCACCCAGCTTCATGAACACCAGTACCGCTATGAGCACCAGGATAAGTCCGCCGAGAACGTACGGCATTATCTTAAGAATCTTGTTGTTAAACACTGTGGTTTCCTCCTCGATGTTACTTATTCTATTCCCAGATATTCCTTCTGTTCTTTCGTGAGCGTATCGATACGCTTTCCGAGAGTTTCAAGCTTTCTCATGGCTACTGCCCTGTCAACTTCACGGGGAACGGGGATCAGTTTTTCTTTAAGATCTTTGCCGTGCTCGACAAGATATTTTGCACAAAGCGCCTGGATCGCGAAGCTCATGTCCATGATTTCCGCGGGGTGACCGTCTCCGGCAGCAAGATTGACAAGCCTGCCTTCGGCAAGGATGTTGATCCACTTGTCCTCTGCGATCCTGTAACTCATGATGTTGTTTCTCATCTCACGTGACTCTGTGGCCATAGCCTTTAAGCCCGCAACATCAACCTCAACATCGAAGTGTCCTGCATTACAGCAGATCGCGCCGTTCTTCATGACCTTGAAGTCCTCGGTCGTCACAACACCGCTGCAGCCCGTTACTGTTACGAAGAAATCACCGAGAGGTGCCGCTTCATGCATGGGCATTACATCAAATCCGTCCATAACGGCTTCGATAGCCTTAACAGGGTCTACCTCAGTCACGATGACTCTCGCGCCGAGGCCCTTCGCTCTCATCGCAACGCCCCTGCCGCACCAGCCGTAGCCTGCAACAACTACTATCTTTCCGCAGACGATCAGGTTGGTCGTTCTGTTGATACCGTCCCAAACCGACTGACCCGTTCCGTAACGGTTGTCGAAAAGATGCTTGCAGTCCGCGTCATTGACAAGGACCATCGGGAACTCGAGCTTGCCGTCCCTGTTCATTGCCTTAAGTCTCAAGATGCCCGTGGTCGTCTCCTCGCATCCGCCTATCACTCCGGGCAGGAAATCCCTGAAACGAGTGTGTAGTGCGTTTACGAGATCGCCGCCGTCATCGATCACGATCTGGGGCTTGCATGAAAGCACGTTATTGATGTGGGTGTTATACTCTTCTTCCGTAACTCCGTGCCATGCATGAACCTCGATCCCGCTGTCAACGAGCGCTGCAGCAACATCGTCCTGTGTCGAGAGAGGGTTGCTTCCGGTGACAAACATCTGCGCTCCGCCTGCCTTGAGTACCTTGCAAAGGTACGCGGTCTTGGCTTCAAGGTGGATGGAGAGTGCGATCCTGATGCCTTCAAACGGTTTGGTCTTCGAGAACTCTTCCATGAGTCCGGAGAGGAGTGGGCAGTTTCTGGCTACCCATTCTATCTTTCTGTGCCCTGAGGGGGCGAGGGTAAGGTCTTTGATTTCTGAATTTCCTGACATGTGATCTCCTTTCGGTGGTGCTTTGAGAATTAAAACACCACTTCCTAATAGAACAGTATAGCAGATGTTGGGATTGGGGCAAGGGGGAATGTTGGCGGAGGGAGCGAAGCACTAAGGTGTACTTTGGTGATAGTTGGACGCGGAGGGGATGCTTGAACACCGCATCCGGACAAAACGCATGACAGGCATGCGTTTTGTCCGGATGTGGCGGGGCGCGGGACATTCTGTTAAGCTTTCTTTTTTTATCCCATCAGAATCCATCACGTATGTTCAAAAGCCCGTAATTACGGACTTTTGAACATACGTGACCGTGGCATTGATCATGCCACTTACTCGAAAAGGAAGTTCATTATTCGTGCTGAAAGTAAACTTTCGCACGAATAATGAACTTCCTTTTCGAGGGATTCTGATAAATGTCATTATTTACAGATTGTTCATAATTAAGTCATTTTTTTCTCATATTTATGGGGTATGATGGGTTCAGATAAAAAATACAGCTTAACAGAATGTTGCTAATAACATTTTTTCATAAAACAAAGCCCGGCAGTTACCCTCCCCCTCTACCGGGCTTCTCCTCTGTCTTGAGGTTGATTTTCGCAGTTCTGACCTTTCACATCAGTTCCTTTTCCGCATCGCCTTTCACATTGCCTTTAATCCTTGACCTCACTAGCGGCCTTAACCACTTCATTGATTATCCTGTTGACTTCATCATAATCAAATTCGTTGGCTGCATCGATGGCTTTTTCGAGTCTGCGGCGTTCGTTGCCCTTTAATGATTTCTTGAGGTGATCGAGACCTTCGAGGATGAAGTCGATCTCGAATCTCTCGAGTGCCCGGCGTGTATAAGCAAGCACCTCTTCGAACTCTTCGGAAGAAAGAGGCTTCTCTGCTACCCTGTTGTACTTTTCTTCGTGTGCGATCCTGACATCGCGCTCGTAATCCGAAAGCGCATCCTCGAGCGCATCAGCCATGGCGGTCAGCTTTATCATATATGCGTCAAGGCCTTTCCTGAAGTCCTCGTTGCTTCTTCCCACAGGTTCGGCGAATTCCTTGACTGAAAGCTTCTCCATGAGTGCCGTCTCGAGTCTGAGATTCTCGATACCGATATTCGCGAAAACGCTCTTAAGGCTGTGGAGTGCGATCCTGACCTGCTCTCTGTCCGAAAGCTCGGGATAACATGCAAGGATCTTATTGTACTCTCTGATGTTTCCGATCGAAGCCTTGAGGAGTCTCTTGTAACCCTCGGTGTTGCCGATGATGTTCGTAAGGCCCACATTGTAGTCGAGCTGGGGGATCTTCTTTAAGTATTCCTTCAGATCGATCTCGCCTGTCTTGTCGGCTCGGCTCGAACCCGTACCGTCCATCTTCTCGCGAAGGATGTCCGGGATCGTGTACTCCGATTCGGAAAGATTGTCTCTGATGATGTCGTAGAGTTCGCTGAGCTTGATGGGCTTGGTGAGCGCGCCCGTCGCTCCGGCTTTCATGAATTCACGGAGAAGGTCCGCTCCGAGGTCGCCGGTCATGGCGTAGATCCTCATAAGCGGTTTTATCCTGCAGATAAGACGCGTCGCTTCGATACCGTCCATCTCGGGCATGACGTAGTCCATCAGGATGAAGATATAATCATTGTTGGAGACCATGTCTATGGCCTGCTCGGCCGACTCTGCGATGTCCGAATCGATCGAGAAACCCTCCAGAAGGTCATGGATGAGCATTGCGTTGATCTCGTTATCGTCTACTACGAGTGTTTTTAAAGCCATTCCGACCTCCTCTGTTTTGCGGACTGCTTCCACCGGCTCCGGTGTTCTCTGTTTTGCGGATTGCATCCACCGGTTCCGGTGTCTTGGTTTTCTGTCCGTGACGCACCGGAACATCGACCTGTGATACTACTTCTTGCGTGACTTACTCAGATAATCTATCAGATGGAAATTCTCATTCTTATGAGCAACGAACAGGGTTCCGACCTTTTCGCCGCTGATGATCCTGTTTATGATGCTCATGTCGCTGCCTGCGGCAATGATCATGTCGGCTCCCGAGTCGGTCGCGATGCGGGCAGCTTCGATCTTGGTGCACATTCCGCCGGTGCCCACGACACTTCCGGCGCCCTTGCCCATGGCGAGGATCTCGTCGTCGATCTTCTCAACAACATCTATAAAACGCGCGTCTTTGCTTGTTCTGGGGTCGTCGGTGTAGAGGCCCTCGATGTCCGAAAGGAGGATCAGAAGATCCGCCCCGACAAGAGCCGCAACGATCGCGGAAAGCGTATCGTTGTCACCGAACTCGATCTCGTCGGTTGAAACGGTGTCGTTCTCATTAACAACGGGGATAACTCCCATCTTGAGGAGCTCTGCAAAAGTGGCTCTGGCGTTCCTGCGGCTGATGTCCTCGATCATCGTGTACTTCGTGATAAGGACCTGGGCTGCGGTAACACCGTACTCGCCGAAGATCTTCTGGTAGAGCATCATCAGGTTTGCCTGACCGACTGCCGCACAGGCCTGCTTTCCGGCCTTGTTCTTCGGCTTCTCCTTGAGTCCGAGGCGCTTCACTCCGACAGCGATCGCACCGGACGAAACAAGGATGACTTCCTTTCCGCTGTTGTGCAGGTCAGTAAGCCCTCTGACCAGTTTCTCAAGCTTATCCAGGTCCATGAGACCCGTCTCTTCATGAACAAGAGAGGATGTGCCGACTTTAACGACAATCCTCTTCTTGTCAGTCATTGTTGCATTTGTCATGATACTGATTCCTTTATTTGGCCAAAGCGGCCTTTTTCTGAGCCATCACAGTCACTGCTTCACGCACAGGCTCCTTGTTGAGGGGCATCTGAACGATCGCCGTGTTGGGGCTCATTCTTTCCTTTTGGACGATATCGCTCTCGAGGTCCTTGGTGAGCAGCACGAGCGGGATGGAAAGCTGTGAAGCCGTACCTCTCACGTGGTTTAATATAAACGCCGAGCTGTCCAGATCGATCATGATGACGTCGGGGTTGATCTCCTCGAGTCTGTTGTTCGAGTTGAGGACCGACTCTCCCCTGATCACTTCGTAGCTGTCTTTCAAGAAGCCGTTGATGAGCTGGTAGATGAAATCCTTGTCTTCGAAGACATAGACCTTCTTCTTGGGCTCTCCGCCACCGAGCGCCTCTTCGACTCTCTCGAGAAGGACCGGCTTCTGGAGCGGCTTGATAACAAAACCTGCGGCACCGAGCTTAACGCACTCGCGAACCGTGTTGATGCCTGCCATACCGGTCTGGAAAAGGATCGGGATGGACTCACAGCCCGGTATCTCCTTGATCAGCTTGAAAAGCTCCTTGCCGTCGATGTCCGGCATGGCTATGTCAAGAAGGATCAGGTCCGGCTTGTAGGTTGCGAGCCTGTCAAGCACGTCGTATGACCTGTTTATGGTCGTGACCTTGTACTTTGCACCCAGGTAGAGCCTCGAAAGATCGAGCACTACAGGGTCGTCATCGATAACGAGGACTTCCTTCTGTCCGGCCTCGTCCGAAACGTCGAGCTTTTCCATAGCCCAGTGACAGATCGCTTCAAGCTCCATCGGAGCCTTTCTGTAGTCCGTCCTGCCGTCGGAAGTGCGTGTCCCCAGCATGACGACAGCATCGTCATCTGCGACCACGAGCACAGGCGTGTACTTCGAAGCCTGCATGTTTCTGATCCTGCGAAGGACCTGGATATGGTCGAAACCGTTCCCCGTGTGCATAACGATGGCGTCGGGATTTATGTGTATGATACTGTTGAAAGCCGCGAGCGGAGAATCGGCAACGCTGACTTCAAAATCCGCTCCGCAGTGCATACCGAGCCCCGTGGTCAACGTATCATCATTAATGACTAAAAGCTGAATCATGTGTTCCTCCTCAATTCTTTCCAAAGATCATATCTGATATTTCTTCAGAGCATGGAGAACACCGTCTTTATCCTCTTCAAGGAGTGATCGGCGCATCTCGTCAACAAACGCCTCCGTCTTGTCAGGCAGATTAAAGAATGCCAGAACCTCGAACAGATCGGAAGCGGCTTCGAATCTTCCCTCCAAAACGCACTGCCTGATCTCCTCAAAGGATCGCGCGATCTCTTCGTCTCCCGCGACAAGCCCTTCCTCCTTATCGATCTGCTTTACGGTCTTTTTAAGATCCTCAATGAAAGCTCCGTAATCATCCGCCAGTACAAATCCGTCCTCGATCACACCGTCGCGCTTCCCGGCTCTGCACCGGTCCTCGAGCGTCCTGGCCCTGTTTGCAAGGTCCATGGCTCCGACGGTTGCGAAGTTGTTCTTGAGAGCATGTATCTCGGTCAGGAACTTTTCGTAATCCCTCTCCTGCATAAGTCTCTCAAGCTGTGTCTTTTTCTCGTCACCGTACCGACAGACGATCCTGACCGCCTCCCTGTACTGTTCCTCGTCGTTGCCGCAGTTACGCAGTCCTAAGTCCGCGTCAATGTAATCCGGCATGTACTCTTTGATGTTAGCCAATCGATCACCCCTTTTCCCAGTCTGATTGTTACACCCTTTTATCTGCTATTAAGCTCTAACGCTTATGTTACACCGCGTCAGTTCTTCTTTCTCCAAAAAGCATGTGCAGATCCGCAGCACCATGCATGGTCCGTCAGTCTTTCTTTCTCCTGACGTATGTGCAAAATCTGTAGCAAAGATCGTAATACGTCTTCTCTTCGGATTCCTCGGTGCACTCCCACTCCGGGTCGTCATCGAGATTCGGCAGAAACGAGTCTGCCGCAAATTCGTAGTCGATCTTGGTGACATATGCGATGTCACACCTGTCTATGAACTGCTCGTAGACGCTTTGTCCGCCGATGATATACACCCCATCACTGTCGCGGCCTTCAAGCAGCTTCTCGAGCTCGTCCGTCCCGTTCACAACGATCGCGTCACGGTTCGTGTAGGACCGGTCGCGTGTCAGGATAATGTTCTCACGTTCAGCAAGGGGCCGGCCTCCGGGAAATGTGTCGAGTGTCCTGCGCCCCAGAACCACAGTCTTTCCGACTGTTTCGTTCTTGAAAAACCTCTGGTCGGAGGGGATGCTGACGAGCAGCTTGCCTTTGTAACCGATACCCCAGTTTTTATCAACACTGGCGATAAGCTTCATGCCTCTTTTTCCTCTGCTTGGATCACCCGGGAAGTGCTTTCTCCCCGATGATAAAATACTATCGTAAATATTATCATAAAAATTTGGCTTTTTCAATACAGACACATCAAAACACTCTTTATGTGGTGAAAACTCGATTTTAGGTGAAATATGGGGCATGAAAAAACGAAAGAGGAATTTTTAAGGGATAATACTACAAGCCTGTTTCTCCGAGAAAAAATAAGGCCCTGCGATAGTTTCCCCACGTGATCTCGCGAGCAAGCTCGCTCGCGGGGCGTGCACTCCACGATACGGACAAAATATTAAAAAGTCCATCCGCAAGTATGCTTGCAATGGACTTTTTAAATTCAGAAACCATCTGCATAATATCCCGAAACATTTTTTCAACAGCTCACATGGTTCACAAGCTCTTCTTAATAAGGTCATTATCACTTAAAGCCGCTTCTAAAATTCGGCTTAAAACAGAGGTATAACCCTTACCTAATGACTTTGCTTTTCTTACTGCCTGAGGCGAAAGGCGCAATGATACTGTTTGCTTTTTACGTTCTTCGTTCCTAATGTCAGAGATTCTTCTGAACTGAGAGAGCTCTTCATCAGAAAGCTGAGGGCAGTCTTCATCGTAAACAATTGGTTTGTCCTCTAGTTCGCTGAGCATACGAATTTGAGCTTTAGTAGGCTTTTTGCTAACATCAATCTTCTTACTTACCATAATATACCTTCCTTTCTGCTTCATTGGCCTTACGAGCGGAAATGATACGAATAGTATCTTCTCTGTCGGTATACACAACCATAATCACAGTGAGCATTCCGTTAATAGAGCCGATTGTTATATATCGGTCTTCTTCTGTACTATGACGTTCATCGAAGAATTCTATTCTGTTTTCATCTCCGAAGACAAGCGCTGCTGTAGAAAAATCTATTCCATGTTTTTCTATGTTGATTTGCTCTTTTGCTTCGTCCCATTCGAACTGCATATCGTATTTCTCCGATTGAAAAATTTGCAATACAAATTGCAATACATATTGCATTGCTTTCTTTACTATATATTATCACAGTCGGGGAAACAAATCAACTGAGTCTATTGTATTCAAATTGTATGCCAAAGCTGTTTTTGCATAGACACTCGAAATACGAAAAAAGCGCGTAAACACAAGTTTTACACGCTTTTTTAACTGAGCGGAGAAGATGGGATTTGAACCCATGCGACGCTATTAACGTCCTACTCCCTTTCCAGGGGAGCCCCTTCAGCCTCTTGGGTACTTCTCCAAACACTGATCGTGGTGCCGCTTGATACCGGGGCACGTCGGTTTTATGAACTTTATCCGGAATGTGACTTCCAAATATGAATGCGGAAACCAATCGGTTCCCGCATTCAGCGGAGAATGTGGGATTCGAACCCACGGTCCCTTGCGGGATCACTGGTTTTCAAGACCAGCGCCTTCAACCACTCGGCCAACTCTCCTGATCCACGTCTCTGACCCGGCTTCTCATACAGCGGGTCTCGAACACGCAATGATTATAGTATCATGAGGTATTTTGATAGTCAAGTTTTTTTTACACTCCAAAAAGATTATCCCCATAAATTCTATATCTAATTTACTGAAATCCCTATAATAAGTTTGCTTTACTCATTTATTATTTTCAAGTATAATGTCTTCAAACTGCTTACAGGAGGGCTATCTTCAGATGAATTCCACTCAGATCGAGATCAGAAGACAGAAGCATGTGGACGCTGTTACGCGTAATTACGACTCTGTTCTTTACCTGATCAACGCAATTGTCTCAATCATATTTGTGGCATATTTACTTTATTTCGTTTTTGACGGCATTTTAAGCTCAGAGTTTACCGACTTCTCGCTCGGTACCAAGCAGGATTCCGATTCCGTTTTCCTTTCGGTTTTCCTTATCGCTCCGTTCGCTATCTGGCGTATTCTTAAGGCTGTTTCATCACTCGTTCTTTACTTCACGGGACGCAGCGCAGCAAAGAAGAACACAAAGATCCACAAGACCGGCATCTCGTTCATGGCTGCATTCAGCAGCGGTGAGAGCATCACAATGATCGCTGTTCTCGCTCTCGGCGGATTCTACACGATCCTCATGAGCTATGCTTTCTACGCAGCAGTGGACAAGAAGACAAAAGAGCCCCTGTATGGGACCGTTGAGTCTTATCTTCCTTTTGTTATCTTCGTCATCTGCATGGTAGTCGGAGTTGTGGCTGTTATGTACCTCAAGTCCGCATCACAGACCATGTTACTGATCCTCCAGAACAAGGATACCTACAAGAAGATCTCCCCCATCCCCGGATACCTTTCGTTTGTGGTGGGCGTTCTTCCCATCATCATCGCTTTCGTATTCAACCCTGCTTATAACACCATCACGGCCAACATTGTTGAAAAGCATGACCGTCTCATTGCGGTCGTAAACATGGTTTACGCCGACGGCTTCCTCACAGTTCCCTTCATCATCCTTCTTGTGCTCATGCTTGGCAAGTTCGTGATCTCGGGTCTTGTGTACCTCAAGGCTTCGAAGGCGGGTATTTCCGATACTTTCGAGCATTCACTCGAAGAAGTAGCCTGACGGCAGCGATTCCCGCGCCGGTCACCAAGATCAGCAGGGCGATCCACTGCGAAGTGCTGAGCGGTCCGAAGAATCCACGTTCTTCATCGCCGCGGATGAATTCAAGCATAAATCTTACAGAACTGTATATCATCAGATAATAAAAGGAGAGCTTCGGGCTCTTCTTTTTTTGCGTCAAAAGCTTCTCTGCAAAAAGAAGTGCGAAAAACATGCAGAACTCAAACACCGATTCGACGAGCTGTACGGGGAATCTCTTCACGCCGTCCGCCATCACAAGCCCGAAGCTTTCGACCTCAACCCCGTAGCAGCAGCCGGCCAGGAAGCAGCCTATCCTTCCGAAGCCGTGAAAGAAAGCAAAAGCGGGAGTAAAGTAGTTGAGAACCGGGCGCCTCGCGGTACGGGTCATCCTACAGCACACCAATAGTCCCGTAAAGGCACCGAGCACGCCCCCGTAGAAGACGTATCCGGCTTCAATGAACTCTTTGATGTAGATGTCTGCCGTCACATGGCTCTTCACCATGTCGGGCAGCTGTGTTATGTAGAAAACGATCTTTGAACCGATGACCATCCCGGCGATCGCCGAAACGACCAGCGACGTGAGGATCACCCTGCTTACTTCGAGCCTTTCGCGCCGCACGATCAGAAACGAGATCGCAGCAGCAAGTCCGATCGCACACATAAGCGTATATGAATCAATTCCAAATATATCAGGACACATATTTTCTCTCCGTATTTACTGTGCTGTTATTTCCCGACTGCAAACTGTTCGTCTGTGCTGCATCCATGTGATTGTGTCGGGGCGCACGGATGGTTTACAGAATCTTACTTTATCACGTCTGTCAGGTACTTTTTGACAAGCTCCTCGCCGACACCCTTAAGCTTCACGAACTCCGCTGCCACGAGCGATGTCCTGCCGGCAAAGCGTGTCTTAAACTTCTCGACTCTCCTCTTCCACGTCGTGTAGTTCACGTAGTAAACCCCGCCGCTCGAGTCTGTGTGCGGTCCCCAAAGCGCGCAGCTGCGCTCCATGTCGTGGTCGATCTTCCCGACGAAGGCGTCCACGATCTTTAAGACCTTCTCCTCCGAGAGGATCGTCGTGTACAGCAGCTGCATTCTCGAGAGGAAGAGCTCCATGAATTCGGGGTTCTTAAGAAGCTTAAAAACAAGGGCATTGAACGTATATAGCCCACGATTGTACCTTCCCAGCATAAACGTCGGGCCGTTCGTGCCGTCGTCGTTGAGGGTGAGGTCAAGGTCGTAGAGCGCGTAGCGCCACTTGTCGTCTCCGACCTTGTAGACGCGCAGGTTGTCGGTGTCAATGTTGTGCAGCCAGATCTGGATCAGGTAGTAGTCAGCCACGCTCTCGAGCGAAACGAGCGACTCCACATGCGCGTAGGCTTCGGGGTCGGTCAGTTCGTGGCTTCCCACATAGTCCCAGAGGTCGGTCCACTCCTTGCCGGCTGTACCGCACTTGATCTCCTTGCACTGCTCGACGATCGTGACATCCTCCTCGTTGCAGCCGTAGTGTGATGCGATCATCGGCCCGTCGATGTGCTCACGGATGTAGTAAAGTCCCCTGTACTCGCCGTTCAGGTAAAGGTTCACGGGACGGTAGGACGTGGTCAGCACCTCGTCGACAATCCCTCCCTGCCTCAGTATCTCGGGGACGAGCTCGTCCTTGAGCATTATGTCCTCGTTGTCCTGGGAACTGCCGCGCAGCACGAACGAATCGAAGCTGTCTATGTCGAGATTATCAAAAAGCCTGTAATGCAACTTGCTCTCACCGAACTTCTTTGAGAACTTTATCCTGTAGCTTTTCTTGTCGTAGACCGCGCTCGTGTTGCCGTGCGCATTCATCCCGACAGTCTCGTCAAAGACCTTGAGACCGTCACGGTACATGGCGATGCTCGCGGGGTACCTGGTGCTACTGTGCGGTGATGCATTAAGACGCGAAAGATCTCCGACGCTTATACCCACGCACACATCATCGAGCGTCTCATCGGGCTCATTTATAAAGAAGGAAAACGACTGCAGTTTCGTTTTTTCTACAGCAGTAGTTCCGCTATTTATACTGCTTTCGGTTTTTTGAAGCGTGTCAGAAACTTGTGATGTGGTGGTGTCAGGATTCTGTAGTGTGTCGGTGTCAGTGTCTT
>JAEEGK010010518.1_pt1 | contig 21322 bp, 17 predicted proteins | sample 8958771 | NCBI WGS metagenome assembly JAEEGK01 (sample SAMN16246547, study PRJNA631951) | gut metagenome | biome: gut microbiome; feature: rumen; material: SC-attached | host: Bos | place: Iran: Karaj | collected 2018-10 | reverse complement strand
CACATGTAACCTTCTTCTTTAACGGCGGCGTGGAAGCTCCCAACAAAGACGAAGAGCGTATCCTCGTTAACTCACCCAAGTACATTCCCACATACGACAAGAAGCCCCGTATGAGCGCTTACACCGTATGTGATAAGCTTAGCGAAGCCATTGCGAAAAAGAATGAAGACGGTTCTTCTTTCTACGATGTAATCATCTGTAACTTCGCTAACCCCGATATGGTAGGCCACACCGGCGTACTTAATGCCGCTATAGAGGCTATTGAAGTAATCGATAAGTGCGTAGGCGAAGTGGTAGAGCTTGTTAAGGAGCACGACGGCGTAATGTTCATCTGCGCCGATCACGGTAATGCAGAACAGCTGGTTGACTACGAGACAGGCGAACCTTTCACCGCTCACACCACCAACCCCGTTCCTTTCATCCTTGTTAACTACGATCCCGCTTACACTTTAAGAGAGAACGGCTGCCTTGCAGACATCGTTCCCACCCTTATTGAGTGCATGGGCGAGACCCAGCCTGCAGAGATGACAGGTAAGAGCCTGCTTATCAAAAAGTAATGCTTGATTTAGAGCGATATGTGTGGTAACATACATAATGCTTGGCACGAGTTGCCGTAATTTCGGCGATTGTGCCGTGTATATTCAGGAGGTCTGATTTAATGGCTACATTGAGAATAGTTGTAACAATTGTATTTATAGTGGTTTCTTTAGCACTTTTGATTGTAGTACTTATGCAGGAAGGCAAGTCCGCAGGACTCGGCGCTATTTCAGGCGCAGCTGAGACATACTGGGGCAAGGCCAAGGGCAAGAGCATGGAAGGCATGCTTCAGAAGGTTACCAAGATTTTGGCTACCTTATTCATCGTACTTGCTGCAGTACTTAACATCGGTAAGTTTTAAGGATTAAACATTTTTGGCCACTCGGGTTTCGGGTGGCCTTATTTTTTTGTATAATAATGGTATGGAAGATAAGAGAGATAAGAGAAAAAAATTAATAACAGAGCTCTTTAAGGATGACCTTTACTCCCCCATGAAGAGAAAAGAACTTGCGATTTTCATGCAGGTGAGTGAGGACAACAGAGGCGAGTTTGATTCTATTATAGACGAGCTCTTAAATGAGGGCGTTATCGAGCAGACCAAGCGCGGTAAGCTCGTATTAAAGGATGAGAAGGCCGGCAGCGTTAAAGGGGCTTCTAAGGCCTCAGAGGGCGCCAAAACGGGTGCTTTGTGCTACACCGGCACCTATATCGGCAATGCCAGAGGATTTGGCTTTGTGGAGGTTGAGGGCCTGGGCGAAGACTTATTTGTAGGCGAGGGAGATTCTTTGAACGCTTGTCACGGTGACACCGTTCGCGTAGAGATTCTCAACGGCGGCAGAAAGCGCGGCGCGAGACTTGAAGCCAGAGTTGTGGAGGTTGCGGCCCGCAGCAACGACGCCATCGTGGGTACCTATCAGGCCTCCAAAAACTTTGGATTCGTAGTTACGGACAATGCCAAGTTTTCAAGCGACATTTTTATAGCCAAAGAAAACTCCATGGGCGCCGTAGACGGTCACAAAGTCATGGTGGAGATTAAGGACTACGGCGACGCGCGTCACAATCCCGAAGGTAAGATTGTAAAGATTATCGGTCATGCCGACGACCCGGGGGTGGATATTCTTTCCATCGCCCTTGCTTTCGGCATTGAGAGCGAGTTTCCTGAGAAGGTTCTTAATCAGGCCGATTCCATGAACAAGCCCGTAAGCGAAGCCGATATGGCAGGCCGCACAGACTTAAGGGATACCCTTATGGTGACCATCGACGGAGAAGACTCCAAGGATTTGGACGATGCCGTAAGCCTTTCCATGGAGGGCGACGATTACGTTTTGGGTGTGCATATAGCCGACGTGGCCAATTATGTGCAGGAGAGCTCCGCACTTGACCGTGAGGCTTTAAAGCGCGGCACCAGCGTTTATCTTGCGGACAGGGTTATTCCCATGCTGCCCCATACTTTGTCCAACGGTATCTGTTCTTTGAACGAGGGCGAGGACAGGCTTTCTTTGTCCTGCATCATGAGGATTGATGCCCAGGGACGAGTTAAGGATTACTCTATAGTTGAATCCGTGGTGAATATCGATCACCGCATGACATATACGGCTGTTAAGGCCATTATTGAGGACCGCGATGAGGCTGTTACGGAGCAGTACGCGGATGTGGCTCCCATGCTTAACAAGATGCAGGAGTTATCCCTTATTTTGCGTGCCAAACGTGAGAAGAGGGGTGCCGTGGACTTTGACTTCCCCGAGACCAAACTGGTGCTTGACGACAAGGGCATGCCCGTAGAGATTAAGCCCTACGAGCGCAATGAAGCCACCAAGCTCATCGAAAGCTTTATGTTGGCAGCCAATGAAACCGTTGCGGAGCATTTTTACTGGCAGGAAGCGCCTTTTCTTTATCGAATTCATGAGAATCCCGATGAGGAGAAGATCAAGAAGCTTCGTACATTCATCAAGAACTTCGGATACTCCATCAAGAGTACCGGCGACGATATTCATCCCAAGGAGTTTCAGAAGCTTTTAAAGCGTGTGGAGGGCACCAAAGAAGAACCGCTTATTGCGCGCCTGACCCTTCGATCCATGCAGCAGGCCAAATACTCCACAGAGTGTCTCGGACACTTCGGACTGGCATGTGAATACTACACACACTTCACATCCCCCATCCGCCGTTATCCTGACCTTCAGATACACAGAATCATCAAGGACAGCCTTCGCGGTCGCCTTAACGACAGGAAAAAGGAACATTACAACAGTATTCTCACCGAAGTAGCCACCTCCACCAGCCGCGCCGAAAGAAGGGCCGACGAAGCAGAACGCGAGACGGTCAAACTTAAAAAGGCACAGTACATGTCCGAGCGCATCGGTGAAATCTTCGAAGGCGTTATCAGCGGTGTCACCAACTGGGGCATCTACGTGGAGCTTGAGAATACCGTCGAGGGTCTCGTGCACGTATCATCCCTGCGAGGATACTTCCGCTTCGACGAAGCCAATTACGAGCTTGTGGGCGAGGACACCGGCATTGTGTATCGCCTGGGTGAACGTGTTAAGGTAATGGTTCATGATGTGGATTTGGCTTTAAGAACCGTAGATTTTATTATTGCCGACTTTGAAGAAGGCAGTAAAACCCATGATTTTTACAGGAAAGGAAGAAAGTTTAGATAAATTCATAAAAGGTTTATTTACTTTTTCCTTTCTTTCGACTATGATATGGTATGTTGAAATGAGGTGAGTCAAGTGGCCAAAGAAGAGCCCCGTAAGCTTGTTTGTAACAATAAAAAAGCTTACCATGATTATTTCATAGAGGAAAAATACGAGGCGGGGCTTGAACTCTTCGGTACGGAGGTTAAGTCACTAAGACTCGGCAAATGTTCTATCAAAGAGTCCTTTATCAGAATAGATAAGGGAGAGGTGTATGCATACGGCATGCACATAACACCCTACGAAATGGGTAACATTTTCAATAAAGACCCTTTAAGGCCCAAGAAGCTTCTTTTGCATAAGTCGGAGATACTAAAGCTTCTTACCAAAATATCCGAAAAAGGATATACGCTGGTGCCTTTAGAGGTCTACTTTAAAAACGGTCGTGCCAAGCTTGAATTTGGCCTTGCCAAAGGTAAAAAGCTTTACGATAAAAGAGAGGACACAGCCAAGAAGGACTTAAGGCGTGAGCTTGAAAGAGACTTCAAGGTCAAGAATCTCTAAACAAGGGGCAGTCAAGGTTTCGACGGGGATTTTGAAGCCGGAGAAGCGAGCCGCATGGCGATGCGTTAAATGGCCAAATTAAAATTAAACGCTAACGAAAATTTAGCATACGCTGCCTAATGACAGCAGTCGGCTCTAGTGCACTCACACATTAGAATCCCGGCTTCGACTATGTGAGAAACGACACGTGCAAAGCTTTGAGCACGCGGGCGTATTATGAAGCTACCAAGACCCTTAGGGTGCATGCTCTCGATTGGTTGCGGGAATTTTAAATAACATGCTACGCTCGTAGAAGTACGGGGGATAGGTTTTCGGACACGGGTTCGACTCCCGTCTGCTCCACTAAAGAAAGGACCTGAATGGTCCTTTTTTTAGTGGAACGGAATAGTAAACCCATACGAAAACCTCAAAGTTTTCGAACACGGGGCGCAAAAGGTCCGGTGGACCTTTGCTCTGCGCCGACCGAAGTGAAACGTAGACCGACTCCCGTCTGCCGGCCTTTTTTAGTGGAACAGACGAAACTCCTCTTGACAAATATATCAGACTGATATATTATGCCATATATCAGATTGATACATGAGAGGATAATTTAAATGAAAAGACAAAAGATTAGAAGATTATTGCTTATTATTTCTCTGTTGCTGTTTCCGGTGACGCTGTATTATTTTAGTCCGGCGCTTATTATAAACGGTGCCTTTAAAAATGTTATGAACGGAAGCTTCATAACATTCCTGTTGATGCTGGTGCTGTCAATTCCTTTCGGAAGAGTGTTTTGCGGGTATTTGTGTCCGGCGGGAAGCTTGCAGGATGTTTGCATGAGTGTTAACGATAAGAGCCCGAAGCAGAGGTGGAGAAATAACATTAAATATATTATCTGGGCTGTCTGGCTTACAATTGTGGTAATATGTTTTATAGTAAACGGCGGTATTAAAGAAGTGGACCCGCTGTTTGAGACTTATCACGGAATATCTGTTTCGGACATTATGAGTTACGTGATATATTACGGAATTATCTGCCTTATAGCGATTCCTACGTTAATCGGCGGCAAGCGTACCTTTTGTCATTATTTTTGCTGGATGGCACCTTTTATGATTATCGGTACCAAGATTGCGAGAGCAATCCATCTGCCGAACTTACACGTCAGGGTTAAGGACAAAGAATCCTGCATTTCCTGCGGACTTTGCAGTAAGAACTGCCCCATGAGCATTGATGTGGTAAAAGAAATCGACAAAGGCGCAATACACAATACCGAATGCATTCAGTGCGGCAAATGCATCGACGGATGCCCTAAGAATGTTTTAAAGTATGGTATGAAGAACGGGAGAGAAAAATGAAGAATCTTATAGTGTTTTATTCGTTGGAAGGAAATACCGAGTATGCGGCGAACAGAATAAAGGAAATATCCGGTGCCGATGTGCTCAAGCTTGTACCTGTTAAGGCTTATGCGGATAAAGGCTTTGCCAAGTTCTTTTGGGGCGGTAAAAGTGCCGTGATGGCCGAAAGGCCCAAGCTTGAGCCTTACAGCGTGGATTTGTCGCAGTATGACAGAGTTATTTTTGGGTTCCCTGTATGGGCATCCAATGTAACCCCGCCCTTGAGAACGTTTATAGAGGAACACAGATCTTCTTTGGCAGGAAAAAAGATTGCGGCATTTGCGTGCCAGAGCGGCGGCGGGGCGCCGAAGGCGTTTAAAAAACTGGCTGAGTGCATAGGAATAGAGGCATTTGAGAAAACAGCGGTATTTATCGATCCCAAGAGCAAGCATACCGATGAAACCGACGTACTTATAGACAATTTTGGAAAAGAGCTTCTTTAAAGGGAAATCATATGGCAACTGACAAAAAAATCGATGTGGTAATCCTTGGGCTTTTGAGTCACGAGGATTTGACCGGATATGAGATAAAAAAACGCATAGACACAACCCTTAAATATTTCTGGGGCGCAAGCTTCGGAAGCATTTATCCCGCTCTTGGTAATCTTGTGGAAAGAAACCTTGCGGTGAACCACGAGGAGGCTGACAGCAATCGCGGAAAGATTGTCTATTCAATTACCGATGAGGGAAGAGAATACCTTAAGGACTGGCTTGAAAGGCCGGTTGTGAAGGATGAACTAAGATATGAGACTCTTCTTAAGCTTTTCTTTGGCCACGAAGGTGGCAGGGATACTGCGCTTGAACATATCGAGAGGTTCGAGGAGAAGGCAAGAACCGAACTTAATGAGTTAAAACAGGCTTTGGCAGTGTTGGAAAGCGTTATGGATATGGATGAAACCCATAAATACTATTATCTCACTGCCAAATTCGGTGTAAAATCATACGAAACCTATCTTGAGTGGTGTGAAGAAGCAAGAAAGATGCTATAAAGAAGACCGTCGGGAAACCGGCGGCCTTACTGTGTGGGGGAGAACTTATAAATAATCTTTTTTCATAATTTCGAAACACATTCGCCCGTTGTGATATGGGCATTTCCAAGGTTCTGCGATAGGAAGGGGCTTTTCGACATTGCCTGACTTGTTAACGCAGTAGAACCATTCACCGGTGCCGGCCGGGCGGGTGTCGATAATATGGGCTTTGATAAACATCCAAACCTTTTTTGTGGCTATCAGGTAATCCGGGCTGCCGGTTTTTTCGTATTGATTTAAAAATCCCAGAACTGTTTCCGCCTGCACCCACCAGATACGGTTCTCGTCTATGTATCCTTTGTCACATTCGTTGGCAAGAGAGTGGCCGTCAAAAGCAGTTATGTAAACCTGGTGGCACATTTCTTCAGTAATCGGATAGATTAATTCTTTATATTTTTCTTCATCAAGCACAGCCACGGTTTTGTCGATGAGCCAGGAGGTTTCAATGTCGTGACCGTAAGAGTAAAGGTCTATGAGGCTGTTATAAGCTTTGTCAAAGAAAACTTCCTGATGTTTTTTTTCTCTGTTATAGATTTTATCTGCAATAATTCGAAGTATTTTCTCAAGTTTTTCTTTCACAACCGAATCTTTCGAAGCTCTGTACAGTTCCGTATAACCTTCCGCAACGTGCAGGAGAGTGTTCATGGTTTTTTCGGCCATAACTCCGTTTTCGGAAAGGGCATCGTTATTAATCACCTTAAACTCTCTTGTGAAGGCTTCCATGTAGCCGTATTCGTCCTTGCACTTGGATTCTATGGTGTTAAAGACATCAAAGGCCAAAGAAAGGGCTTCTTTGACCCCGGACGCCAGATAAAAGGAGGATAGACCATATATTGCAAATACCTGATTGTAAGTGTGCTTCATGGAATCCTTGACGGTTCCGTCGCAATTTAATGACCAGTAGACTCCGCCGAATTCTTTGTCATAGAAGTGTTCTTTTAAAAACTCATAACCGTGACGGGCGTATTCGAGGAGAGAAGGGTCTTTCAGGAGCAGGTAGGCGTTGGAAAAGAACCAGATTATTCGACTGTTTAAAATGCAGCCTTTTTCATAGCTTTTTTCGATGGTGCCATTATAATCCACATATCCGTAAAAACCGCCGAATTCCTCGTCTTTTAACTTTTTCCAGAAAGGAATAAGGTCATTTGTCAGATGATTTGTTATTTCTTTTTTCATACTCATTATAAATCTCCTTATCCCTTAACCGCTCCGGCGGTAAGGCCTGAGTAAATCTGCTTCTGGCAGCTTATAAAGACGATGAGGGCCGGAAGTATGGAAATAATGAGGCCCGCGCAGATTAAGTTGTATTTGCTGCCGAGCGGCCCCACAAAGGTGTAAAGCGAGGTGGCAACGGTAGGATATAATTTTTTATCCTGAAGATAAAGGCTTGCGCCGTAATATTCGTTGTAGGTGCCAACACCCTTAAGAATGCAGGAAGTTACGATGGCAGGCTTAAGAAGCGGAAAAAGAATCTTGTAAAAAATCGAGAAATAATTGGCTCCGTCCATAATGGCCGACTCATCAAGGGACTTGTCGATGTTTTCGAAAAACTGAATGTAGATGTAAATGGATATTACATCGGTTCCGCAGATCATTATGATGTAGCCGGGAATCGAGTTTATGAAGTTAAGTTTTGTCATAATTTCATAAACGGAAATCTGCATGGCAACACCGGGGAGCAGACTTGCAAAAAGAAACAGGTTTCTGATAAGAGCATTTCCCACAAAAGCGAATCTGTTAAGCACATAAGCCAGCTGAGTTCCGATGATTGTGCTTATTAACAGTACGCATATGAGTATTATGGTTGAATTGATAAAAGCCCGTCCCATGTTGGCCTGTTTGAAAGCGCTTGAGAAATTCTCAAAATTGAGCCATGAGGAGGGAAGTGTCATAACGTTTGTTGAGTTGTATTCTTTGTCCGTTTTAAAGGCGGTAATCAGGCAGGATACCACCGGAAGAACGGAAATAAAGGAAAAAAGCAGGAGAGTAAAGTATTTAAATACTGTGAGTATAATTTTCTTTATATACATTAATATGTTCATTGCCGTGGACCTTCCTTAAAATTTCGATGCTTTGCCGGCGAGACGCTTGGCTTTTGAGTCGACCGGTGGCTCACCGTCGGTGAATACGTACTTAAAAAGAAGCCGTTGAATAATGGTTGCTATAAATATGATTACGAGCAGCACTATTGCCATGGCGGAAGCCAGACCGACTTTCTGTTGTGTATGGGCGATTTCGTGCATTACCACGAAGTATGTGCCTGTACCGTTGGCGCCGGATGTAATTACGTAAGGAGGCTCAAATGCGCTTAATGAACCGGAAATCGAAAGGATTACGTTTAACAAAATTATTGTTTTAATGCTTGGAAGTATAATGTATCTGAACTGCTGGAACTTGCCGGCGCCGTCAAGCATAGCAGCTTCGTAGAGTTCTGAATCAACGGACATAATGGCACCGATGAAGAGCACCATATTCTGACCGAAATATCTCCACACGGAGGTGCCCACCAGGGAGAAGTTGTTGATTCTTTGGTCCTTAAGCCAGTAGGGAAGATTCTCAAGATTGAATCCGCACCAGGAGAGAACCGTATCGAACACGAAACCTCTGGTATAGAAGAATTTAAAAATAAAACCGATGGCTATACCGTTTATAAGATAGGGAAAGAACATAAGTCCCTTAAATACTGCACCGCCACGGGTTTTAAAGCTTAAGATGGTGGCAAAATAAAGTGCGATGCCTAACTGAACCACGGAACCGAGCATGTAGTAAAGACTCAGTCGAAGAGCTTTAAAGCAGTCGTCACGGGTAAATACTTTGATATAGTTTTTTAGCCCCACAAACTTCTTGGCACCCACGTATTTCATATCGTAGAAACTGAAGGAAACCATTTTTCCGAAGGGCAGATATGTAAACACAAATAAAAGCAATAAAGGTATTGCCATAAAGGCGGTGATTACCAAAACCTTTTGCCCGTCTCTTGAATTTATCCACTCCTTGAATGTTCTTTTTTTCTTTTTCGCTTTTACTTTTGTCTGCATAAATAACCCCTTAAAAAATCGGGGAGAGATTAACTCTCCCCGAAAGATGATTTGTAGAAAATTTAGTACTTAACTTCGATACCAAGTTCTGTCTGAGCGTCGTTCCATGCTTTTGTCCAGTCATCAAAGATGTCATCAAGAGTCTCGGAACCGGTAACGCCTGCTTCAATGATCCTCTGTACTTTGCTGTTTCCGCCTGCGTTAAAAGAAAGCTCGGATTCGTTGTTCATGTCGTTTAATAAGGTTTCTTCGCCATCAAGAGCGGGCTGGTCGGATAAAACTTCACAGCCGTCAAATGCGGAGTACATGTCAGGGTTCTTGCCGCCCTTAACTACGGTGTAGCCGCCTTCGTTGTAGCACCAGTTGGAGCGTTCGGTCATCCACTTAACGAAGATGAGAGAAGCAAGTTTGTTTTCGTCGGAAGACTTAACATTGATTGCATAGTTGTAGTCGCCGCCTGCAAGAGCGTACTGAGTGCCATTTACGGTGATGGGGAAAGGCATGTATCCTACATCTTCGGGATGAGAATCTGCTTCCTGCATCTGAGCGTAAGCCCATGAACCGAGTACCATTGTTGCGATTTCGCCTCTGTTAAGCATACCCTTGGAACCTTCCCAGTCGGTGGTGGTGTAGTCATCTTCGATGAGACCGTCTTTGGATGCTTCGTAGAGGATTCTGTAAAGGTTGTAAGCGCCGGTGTCGTCGCCGGGATCGTCAAAAGGATTCTTTGTATGAACGAACTTCTGGTTCATGAAAGTGTCATCGCCGTTTGAAACTGAGCCGATGTATGCGTCCCATGCGCCCATGGTCCAGCCTGCTGCGTAATTGGTGTAAAGAGGAATTGCATCGGTCTTTTCTTTGATGACCTTTAAGTCTGCCAGGAACTCAGTGGGAGTGGTGGGAAGCTTGTCGATGCCGGCTGCCTTAAATACTGCCTTGTTATAAAGAACGCCCTGAGCGTTTGCCATGTAAGGAATACCGTAGCAAAGGCCGTCAAACTTCTGGGAATCCACAAAGTTAAGAACTCCGGAAAGCTTGTCAAAGGTGTCGAGAGGCATGAAGTAGTTCTTAAGCTCAGACTTGTCAACTGCGGGGATGAACATTACGTCGCCCCAGTCGCCTGCGTTAAGTCTTAAGAGAGAATCTTCCGCATAGTCGGTGATTGCTTCCATGGTAACTGTGATGCCGGGGAATTCTTTGTTGAATTCGGCAACCATGTTGTCCATTGTTCCGTCTGCCGCACGGTCTGTTTTGTGGTGAATGAATTTGATGGAAGCTTTTGTGTCCTTGTAGTCATCAAGGTTTAATTCGGTGTAAGAGGGAACGGCGTCGGTTCCTACGGTTACGGGTTCGCTTCCCTTAGAATCGGTTGAAGATACAACCGCTTTGTCGCTTGAAGCGGGAGCCTCTTTACTGTCGCATGCTGCCAAAGAAAGTGTGCAGGTGAGAGCCAGCAAGAGAGCTAAAAGTTTTTTCTTTTTCATAATAACCTCCTAATGTGTTTTTGCTTCGTTACCCGCTTGGTAACTTAAAATTATTATAGATGCTACTTAAAATTAATCAATAATTAACAAGAAAAAATTAAGCAGATTCTACTAAATCGACAAAGGAAGTTAATTAAATTTAAGCGATTTAAACAAGAAAACCACTGTTTTTTAAGTAACAAAACAGTGGTTTTTTGGTAAAACGTTTTAAGTTAAAAGCCCGTAAATAAGGGATTATTTGAGCCTTGAAACAGAATCCTTAAGAACTATTTTTCCGGGGATTTCTATGATGCCGTTTTTGTAGGATTCGTGTCCCATTTTTTTAATAAGATTGTTGATTGCTTTCTTTGCCATGTCCTTCATATTGACGTCGAAAGTGGTGATGTTTACCTCTGAAGAAGGAGCAAAGTTATAATTGTCAAAGCCTACGATGGAAACATCTTCCGGAACCGACAGCCCTTTAAACTTAAGAGCCTTAACCAGCTCGCTGGCGGTTACGTCATTGTTGCAGGCAAAAGCGGTAGGCATGTCTTTGGGAAATTTGAAGTCCTTAAAGTCAAGTCTGTCGCCCGTTGCAAATACACGGTCGTTGATAATATAGTCGGGCCTGGCCTCGATGGAATGCTCAAGGAGGGCTTTGCTATAGCCGAAGTATCTGTCGGTAATGGAATTGGTGCACATGAGAGTGCCGACATAAGCAATTTTGCGATGCCCCATTTCTATTAAGTAATTGACGAGCCGGTACATTCCGAGGTAATTCTGGGATACTACGGCATCGCAGTTTTCTTTGTGGTCGTAAAAATCAAGGTAAATGTAGGGAACCGTTATGGTTTCTTCAAGCTTATTTAAGTACTCGGAATTCATGGAGCCGATTATTACGAAACCGTCGGCCTTGTTGCCTTCGCAGAGCCTTGGTGTAACCAGATTTTTTTCGTCATCTCCGTTTACGATTTCAAGAAGGGTAAAGCATTCTCTTGAAATGGCTCTGGTAGCCACTTCCTGATACATCTGCCAGTAGAAGGACTGGGTCTGATCGAAGTATTTCTCTGAGATAAGGATTCCGATGTTGTAGGATTTGTTCTTTTTATAGGATTTGGGCGGTTTATAGTCCATTTCTTCCGCCAGTGAGCGAATCTTCTCACGCATGGCATCGGAAACACCCTCCTGCCCGGAGAGAGCCTTTGATACGGTAACGGCGCTTACACCCAGTTTTGCGCCTATGTCTGAAAGTTTGATTTTCTTTGCCATTTTTAGCCCCTTTAATATGATATTAGCATTATTTTAACTCTTAACTTAAAATTAAGCAAACTAAAATTAATTGGCGAATTATGAGTTTTTTTCGAGGCGCTGTAAGTGTATAATGTTTTAAGGAGGGTTAAATTATGGAACATGAGGTTACAAAAGCACAAAAACTCTTAAATGCACAGGGACTCATAAGCGAACCCGGATGGGCCAGAAGCGAGGTCTGGGAGTATAACAGGGAGAATATAAAGGCCCCCTGGTTTCGCCGCAAAGAATGGGACTATTATCTGTTTAATACAGAGGATTTTGCGGTTGCTTTTACCATTTCCGACCTTGGATATATAAGCTTACTCAGCGCTTCTTTTATTGATTTAAAAGAAGGATGGGAGAAGACCGACTCGGAGCTTGGTGTATTTCCCGGGGGCAAGCGTTACGGACTCGGTACATCCACCAAAGATGCGGGAGCATCCTGCAGCACAAAGCGCCTTGAAATGGCTTTTGACAATGCCGAAGGCGGTCGCACCATATCCATGGAATTCAAGAATTTCTGCAAAGAAGGAATCACCTTCAACGCGGAACTCTTTGTCAAAGAACCCGATATGGAAGCGGTTTACATTGCAACACCCTGGAAAGAGAAGCCCACTGCTTTTTACTATAACTGCAAAAGAAACTGCCTCGAGGCAACCGGCGTCGTAAAACTTGGGGACAAAACCTATAAGATTGAGCCCGGCACCTGCTTTGGCGTCCTTGACTGGGGAAGAGGCGTATGGACCTACGACAATACATGGTTCTGGGGCACAGGAAGCGGAACCGTTAACGGTGAACTCTTTGGATTTAACCTGGGTTACGGATTCTCAGACAGATCCAGTGCTTCGGAAAACGGATTCTACTATAAGGGTAAGATTCACAAGCTTGAAACGGTTGAGTTTAAGATTCCCACGGATGAAGCGGGGGGCAGAGAGTATTTGAAGCCCTGGACCGTTGATTCGACGGACGGAAGACTTAAAGCTGCTTTTGAGCCGATTCTCGACCGCAGTAACTGCATGGACTTTAAGGTGATTATAAGCGACCAGCATCAGGTATTCGGAAGGTTAAACGGAAGCATCACCATGGACGACGGCGAAACCGTTGAATTCAAGGACTTTATCTGCGCCCTCGAGGTAGTAAGAAATAAATATTAAGTAATAAGGACAATTTTGTAATGACTGAGAAACTTTATGACAAGGATGCCTACGGGCATGAATTTACCGCCACGGTTTTAAGCTGCGAGGAGGATAAAAAGGGCTTTAAAGTCGTGCTGGATCGGACTTTCTTTTTCCCGGAGGAAGGAGGACAGACTCCCGATACCGGCACCTTAGATGGGCTTGAAGTGATTCACGTATCCATTAAGGATGATGTTATAGCCCACTATCTTAACAAGCCTCTTGAGGTGGGGGCTACGGTAACCGGTAAGGTGGACTTTGACCACAGATTTTTGAAGATGCAGATGCACAGTGCCGAGCATATTTTTTCGGGACTAGTCAATTCCCGCTTCGGATACAACAATGTGGGCTTTCATTTAAGCGACAATTCCGCCACCATGGACTATGACGGCAAATTTTCTTACGAGGAGGCCCTTGAACTCGAAAGAAAGGTCAATGAAATAATCGTGGAAGGCAGAAAGATTACCGCTGTATATCCTTCAAAAGAAGAACTTGCGGCCCTTTCTTACCGCTCCAAAAAAGAACTTACGGGTCCGGTGCGGATAGTTACCGTTGAAGGCGTTGATGTATGTGCCTGCTGTGCCCCTCACGTAAGAAACACTTCCGAAATAGGCGTTTTTAAGATCACTTCATGGGAGAATTACAAGAGCGGAGTGCGCGTAAATTATCTGGCGGGCTTCAGAGCTATAGAGGATTACGAGCGCAGACTTTCTGACTTGAGAGAGATTTCAAGAACTCTTTCTTTTAAGCAGGGAGAGGAACTTGCCGGTGTTGTTAAACTTAGCAAGGATTTAAGCGATTTAAAGTACAAAGAAGTTGAACTTCGTAACAAATTTATTGACTTAAAGGTTAAGAGTGAAAAGACTGACGGAGAGAACGGCATTTGCATACTTCCTTCAGACTTTTCGTCCAATATGAAATATGCCTGCGATGCATTAAAAGAACTCTATTCCGGAGTAAGAACGGTTCTTTGCGGAAACGATGAAGAAGGCTACAGATTTTACGCAGAGTCCGAAACATCGGATTTGACTGAATTGCTTAAATTGCTCAAAGAAAACTTCGATGTAAAAGGCGGGGGAAAAAAGAATGCCATACAGGGCACAATCCTTGCAAAATCGGGAGAAATTCGTAATTTTCTGTAATAGTCTGTTAATATGTTTTTGTAAAAATATATTGGTAATATAAGCGTTATTTTTGATTTTTCATACAAATGCGAACAATTTGGTTTAATGTGTAGACAAAAGAGAGTATAATAAGCTTGTATGAGTTCCGAGAATGATATTTAAGGGCTTGGGGGAGCGAAAAATATCTGTTTAATTCGGAGGGTTACCAATATGGCAAAAACTAAGGCACCAAAGAACTCGTCTAAGGTTGGATTCTTAAATTCAATCAAGTTTAAAGTTATTTTAATTACTTTGCTTTCGGTTCTTGTTACTTTCGTTATTATCGAACTCATTCTTTTGCCCAATACCAAGAACACCATAGCCAAGACCAATCAGAATTACCTTTACGATATGGCTGTTCAGACAGGCTCAAGACTCGACAAAGAATTCGATGTTGTGGGCTATGATGCCGCGATGACATATGAGGCTCTTTCAAATATCTTCGCAGGCATGGGCATCATCGATATGAAGACCAGTTACATCTATGTTGTGGCTGCGGATTCCACCATGATGTATCACCCTACCAAAGATAAAGTGGGAAGCCCCGTTACCAATGAAGTGGTTAAGGGCGTTGCGGAAGGCCTGGCAAAGGGTCAGAATTTCCCTCCCAAATTTGTTCAGTATATTTTTAAAGGCGCAGCCAAATATGCGGCTTATTACGTAGCGACGGATGAAGCATCCGGACAGAAAGCAATCGTTGTTGCCACCGTTGACGAAGCGGAGATTATGGCTTCACAGAAGAAGCTTACTATGACCTCGATTATTGTGGGTGTTATTGTTCTTATTGCGGCTGTGGGAGTGGGATTTGTTGTGGCTTCCTTCATCGCTACACCTATTATCAGCATTACCGGGGTGGTCAATAAAACAGGCAATCTTGATTTCACAAAAGATGATACGGTTACGAAACTTAGCGGCAGAAAAGACGAGACCGGACTTATGGCCAAGGCGGTTGCGGAGATGACAGGCAAGATGGTGGGCGTAGTTTCGGATATCAAGAAGCAGGAGGAAGACTTAAAGAAAGCTTCCACCAATCTTAACGGTGCCGCTGCTGAAACCGCATCCACGGTTGAGCAGGTTGAAGCGGCAATCGGTGAAATTTCCGACGGAGCTACCAGCCAGGCCAACGAAACCCAGAAGGCTACGGAATCCATTATTCTTATGGGCAACATGGTTGAAGAGACCAATGCAGAGGTTGAGACCCTTTCGGAAACCGCTTCCGTCATGAAAGAAGCGGGAGATTCCGCTACCGAGACGCTGTCCCAGCTTGAGCAGATTAATGCCAAGACCAGAGAAGCCATCGACGTTATCGTGGAACAGACCAATACCACCAATTCATCGGCGGGTAAGATTCGTGAGGCTACCAACCTTATTACATCCATTGCCGAAGAGACCAACCTTCTTTCGCTGAACGCATCCATCGAGGCGGCAAGAGCGGGCGAGCAGGGTAAGGGCTTTGCGGTTGTTGCTTCCCAGATTTCAAAGCTTGCGGAGCAGTCCAATGAATCCGCAAGACAGATTGAAGCCATCATCGATTCCCTTATTTCGGATTCTGCCAAATCCGTCGAGACCATGGATGAAGTTCAGAAGATTATGGAAGAACAGTCCGAAAAAGTGGGCCAGACGGTTGAAATGTTCGGAAAGGTTAAAGAAGGCATCAACACCTCCATTAACGGTATTTCCAACATTGCCGAGAAGACGAGAAAACTTGACGATGCGAGAGTCAATGTGGTTGACGTGGTTCAGAACCTTACCGCAATCGCAGAGGAAAATGCGGCCAGCACCGAGGAAACCAGTGCATCCGTAACGGAAGTCAACAACGTTGTGCTTAACATTTCCAAGGATGCCAACGACCTTGATGAGATTGCTCTTAAACTTAAACAACAGATCGATCTCTTCACAATTTAGGGCTTATGTGATTTCAATAATCCCCGGTTTTAAATGCCGGGGATTGTTTTTAATAATATGAGGTGAGAAATGGAGAACATTGAGGCTTTGACGGTTGACGGTTATATTTTCGCCAATAAAGAAGACGCGGAAATAGCCAAAAACGAGATTCGCAAAATCGAATACATCGAATCCCACACGGACATGACCAACATAGCGATTGTTCAAAGTATATACGAGAAGGCTCTGGCGGAGCGCTTTTTCCAGACGCCCATCGGCTTTGAGTATTTAAGGGATTTGCAGAAGATACTGGTGTCGGGAGGCTTAAAAGAAGAACTTTTAAAGCCCATTCCGTTGTACACCACCTTTAAAAGAATCGATTTAAAGAACAGCGACTCCGTGAAAAGAAGAGTAACAAAAGCCGAGAAAAAGGAAATGTCTCTTCGCATGAAATACCGTAATGCTGTACTTGCGGCGGTAATACTCGGAGTGCTGTGCCTTGCCATGCTTTTTATTACTCTTCACGGAACTACGCCAAATGCCTTAAATTACAAGAATGCCATTACCAATCAGTATGCTGAATGGGAGCAGGAACTTAAGGAAAGAGAAGCGGCCGTGAGGGAAAAAGAAAGAAGTTTGGATATTTCAAGGTGATTTTCACAGAATGGACATATTCTTTTGATAAACTGGGCTTAAAACGGCGAGGCAATGTATAAATGGACAGATTAAAAGTACTGGTTGTGGATGACGAAGCCAGAATGAGGAAGCTTGTGAAAGACTTCCTTACCAAGAAAGATTTTGACGTATATGAGGCGGGGGACGGAAGAGCGGCACTTGATGCTTTTTACGAGCATCCGGACCTTTCGCTGATAATACTTGACGTGATGATGCCGGTTTTGGACGGCTGGCAGGTATTAAGAGAGATTCGAAGCGAGTCAAAGGTTCCCGTTATAATGCTTACGGCCAAGAGCCAGGAGCAGGACGAACTTCTGGGATTTGAGCTGGGTGTGGACGAGTACATTACAAAGCCCTTCAGTCCCAAGATCCTGACGGCGAGAGTTGAAGCACTTTTAAGAAGAACAGTGGCCGAGTCCCATGAATCCGTTATGGAAATGGGCGGCATAATGCTTGACAGGGGGGCCCACATAGTCAAGTGCGACGGGCGCGAAGTAGAACTCAGTTACAAAGAATTTGAATTATTACAGTATTTTATGGAAAATAAAGGGCTTGCGCTTTCCAGAGAGAAAATACTTAACGGAGTCTGGAATTACGACTATTTTGGGGATGCGCGTACCATCGATACGCATGTAAAGAAGTTAAGAAGCAAGCTTGGTGACAAAGGGGAACTTATTAAAACGGTCTGGGGCATGGGATATAAATTTGACGTTTAACGTCTGTTTTCGGAGGATATTTCATGTACAACAAAGAGCACGCGGAACACTTAATGGAACAATTCGCCAACAGAATTTCGGGCGGTGCTTTTGCATACAAAGATTCGGGGAAGCATGAACTGTTATTTGCCAATAACAACGTGGTTCAGCTTTGCGAGTGTTCCGATTACGAGGATTTCTTTAAATTTACGAGGGAATCCTTCGACGGAATGATAGCCGAAGCTTCCAAAGAAGCGGTTATAAAGGAAATATCCTCGGATATTCATTCTTTAAACAAAAATGCGGGCTACCTGTTCTTTAGCATTCGTACCAAAAGCGGAGGAATTCTTCCCGTCGAAGCTCACTGGAAGACTGTTTTTGATGCCGAAGAAGGACATGTTGTGTACGTTTTCCTGGTATCAAGAGAGTTTGAAATATCCGAGACCGGAATCGATCCCGTTACCGGTCTGATAGGCAAGTCCAAACTTAAAAAACAGGTGGAAGACCTGCTTGAAAAGACGGGACGAAGCGACAGGACATACTATGCCATTGTTTATTTTAACTTTGTAAACTTTAAGTTCTTAAACGTAACTCTGGGAGTCGAAGAGGGCGACAAATGCTTAAAGTGCATGTCGGAGATTATGGAGCAGGTCTACGAAAACGGCTGTATTTCAAGACTTTCCGACGACCATTTTGCGGTATTTGACAGATTTGAGGACATTCACATAAAGACAAGGGACGTTAAGACCAAATTCGACAAATTATACGGCGAAAATTACGGCGTATCCCTTAAGTGCGGCATTTATAAGTTCAGGCTGGATGAGAAGTTTGATTTTGAATCGGCCCTTTCTTTTTCCAAAATTGCCTGCGACTATATCAAATACGATGCCAAGGCTGATATCGTGGATTATTCAGAAGGTATCGCCAAGAGCATGATTATTTCCGAATATGTGGTACGAAATATCGATATGGCCATCAGCGAAGAGTGGCTTAAGGTTTATTATCAGCCGGTGGTTCGTACCCTTACGAAGGCGGTATGCGGCGCGGAATCACTGGTGCGCTGGATTGACCCTGAAGTGGGATTTCTTGCTCCCAATATGTTTATCGAGACTCTTGAGAAAAACCGTCTTATCCACAAGCTTGACTGTTTTGTGGTTACAAGGGTTTTGAAAGATATTAAGGACAGAATCGATAAGGGCCTTCCCGTTGTGCCCGTATCCGTTAACTTTTCCCGCCTTGACTTTATCATGTGCGACATGCTGGATTTTGTGGAGACCGAAAGAAAGAAATACAACGTCCCCATTAATCTCATTCACGTGGAAATCACCGAGAGCATGATTGCTTCCGATGAAGAACTGATGAAGAACGTTATCACCGAATTCAGAGATGCGGGTTATGAAGTATGGATGGATGACTTCGGAAGCGGATATTCGTCACTCATGCTTTTGAAGGATTACGTTTTTGATGAAGTCAAGTTTGACATGAGATTTTTGACGCCCTTTACGGACAAGGCCAAGGATATTATGAGAAACCTGATATCCATGTGTAAGGACATCGGTATCAGAACACTGGCTGAGGGCGTTGAGAACAAAGAAGAAGTGGAATTCCTGAACTCGGTGGGCTGCGGAAGAATTCAGGGCTATTATTTCGGAAAACCCGAGCCTATAGCGGACTTCTTTGCCCATGCGGAGGAGAAGGGTCTGCCCATAGAACCGGAAGAGGATACAAAGTTTTACGATGCCGCGTGCCCGTTTATCAGGCCTACGGAAGCGCCTCTTGAGATTATCGAAGATGACGGTGAGAACATTCATACATTATTCATGAACGATTCTTATAAGAAGCAGATTTTTTCGGATCTTCCCGACATCGAAGAGGCGGACAGACGTATTTATCATACCGATTCGTCTTTGGTTAAAAAGTACAGATTGTATATTGATTCTCTGGAAGAAACGGGTAAGTCCGAAGAGTTCTTTTACACCGTCGGCGGTAACATCATGCACTTTGTGGGCGAGGTTATAGCAAGAAGCGGCGGCAGAAACATTCTTCGAGGCCGCATAGACAATCTCAATTTGGACAAAAATAAGGTGGAAGGTTCCAATTTAAGCAATAAGCTTAGAGAACTGAACCAGCTTTTTGACGTTGTTCATCTTATAAATGTAACCGACAGCACCTTTACACCTCTTTTGGGCAAGTACAAATACTTTGACGGCATCGCCGACTACGGCGCAGATATTAAGACTGTTTTCGATTCTTTTGAAGAGAGAATCTTTGCGCCTGAAAAGAAAAAATTCCGGGCTTACACAGATGTTTCGACTCTGGAAAAAAGACTTGAAAAGAGCGACGACGGTTACTTGAGCGAAATATTCGGCGTGCGTCAGGAAAACGGAGACTACAGGCTTGAGGAAATCTTTCTTTTGCCGGTTTCGGGAAGCAGAGGCAATGAGTTCCTGTTCTGCATGAAGTATTACATGAAGGCCGAACTCAATCCTTATGTGATAGATATGAACGGCGAAGCAAGAGACGAGTACGCTAAACTTTGGGATAATCTTATCTGGAACTCACGTCTAAGGTTTTACTGGAAGGACAGAAGCTTTAAATACAGAGGCGTAAGTCAGGCGTTCCTTGATTTCTTCGGATTTGATTCTCCCGCAGACGTGATGGGCAAGACCGACAGAGACCTTGACCTTGTGGTTGATATCGATGCCTATGAAAAAGGGGAAAAAAGAATCATAAATTCCGGCGGCAAAATGATTAACGAATCCATCGAATGCAAAGCCGGCGGCAAAAACGTTATGACAATATTGAGCGAAATCCCCGTATACGATGACGGTAAACTGGTGGGGACGGTGGGCTTCTTTACCGCCGAGGGTGACGTTATCGGATTCGGTTGATTTGAGAAAGGTATGAACTAAAAGGATATGTCAGGTAACAGTGAGGAAGGAAAAAGAAAGATACACTCGCTTAACCGTGAGATTACGGGAATTTTTATCTGTATCATGGCACTGACCGTAGGCGCGTGTATTCTGGTCAACTCTCTTTTTCTTGAAAAAGTATACACAAGGGAAAAACAGGACGAAATATTGTCCGTATTCAATAAGTTAAATGATTACGGCAACGATGTGGATTCTCACGCGGAGGAACTTGAAACCCTGTGCGGCACACACAACATAAGTTTCGCCCTTCTTTCCTCAATATATGCGCCGGTTAAGATTATTTCCTACGAACCGGAAGAACTTCTTATAAGGGAACTTAAAAGGGTTCTTTTTGACATGGTTACGGAGGAAACGGTGGTAAAGCCCGGAGAGTATTCGGTTTACAAGCTCAAGGATGAAGTGAGGAAAACGGATTATCTCGAAGTTGTGGGTATTCTTAACAGCGGGAGCTTTGTTCTTTTGAGAACGCCTCTTGAAAGTATCAGGGTGAGCGCGGGGATAGCCAACCGCTTTCTTTTGTACATCGGACTCGGCAGCATGATAATAAGTGCCGTTGTGATATTCCTGTTTACAAGGAAGATTTCGAAACCCATTCTTTCTTTGGCAGACATATCGGAAAGAGTGTCGGAGATGGACTTCGAGGCAAGGTACACGGGCAAGGACAAGACTGAAATAGCCGTTCTCGGTCAAAGCATCAACAAAATGTCCGATAACCTTAAAAAGGCCTTCGGAGAACTTAAAAGCGCCAACGCCGAACTTAAGAAGGACAACGAATTAAAAACCGAGATAGACAACATGCGAAAAGAGTTTATCTCAAACGTTTCTCATGAACTCAAAACGCCCATTGCCCTGATTCAGGGCTATGCCGAAGG
>JAEEGK010010515.1_pt1 | contig 21325 bp, 18 predicted proteins | sample 8958771 | NCBI WGS metagenome assembly JAEEGK01 (sample SAMN16246547, study PRJNA631951) | gut metagenome | biome: gut microbiome; feature: rumen; material: SC-attached | host: Bos | place: Iran: Karaj | collected 2018-10 | reverse complement strand
CAGTATTCCTCAATGCTTATGCAAGACTCTCCAAGTGGGGTGTCCGATTGATGTTTGCGCTGTTTGTCCTAGCGCTTCTTCCGGGGCTTAAACAGCTCCATGTCCATACGGATATTGGCAACTTTTATACGATGAATGATGAAATTAAAGCTTCTGAAGCTTTGTCCTCGAAACTAAACAATTTGGGTGTTGCGCCGTCTTATTTTATTGTTGAAGGGGAACAAGATTATATCCTTTTAGAAAATGAAGAACTGCTTACAGAGCGTCTTAATCAAGCCGAAAAAGAAGGATTGGTAAAATCGTATTTGGCGGTATCGAATATAATCCCAAGCGAAAGCAATCGACAAAAAACATATAGTGATTTTCGAAAAATAATTTATGGAAATACTGGAATCCTTAAAGTTATGTTAGAAAAACCAGGAAGCTATCTTACCTCCAATGCTCGCGATTATTTAACTGAAATAGGTGTTGAAAATGATTCTGCTATTATTGCAAGTTTTAATTCTAATGTATGGTTAAATACATGGGATTCACTTCCTCAATCATTGAATTCGCTTTTGCAGATGCTGTGGCTTGGCCGAGTCGGGGATAAATACTACAGCGCCGTCCTTCCGCTTCACGTATCCGACAAATTCGATGCTCAAAAAATTGCAGAAGGATTGCCGGGCGTTCATGTCGTCAACAAAATGCAAAATATCAATAACGCTCTCACGAAAATTTCGCATGTTTCGCTTAAACTTGTAGGCTATGCCTATGCGGTTGTTTTCTTTATTCTTGTTTTTGTGTATAAATTTAAAGATGCTGTGCGGATTATTCGTGCGCCGGTCTTGGCGTGCCTCTTTGCCGCGTCAGTCTTTGGTTATGCCGGAATTGAATTCAATTTCTTTGCGATTGTTGGTGTGATTCTTACGCTTGGAATTGGTATCGATTATGCCTTGTTCTTTAAGGAAGGCGGCCGCCAAAACTTGACAACGACGCTTGCGATTATGCTTTCGGCAATGACAACTATTATTTCTTTTGGTAGCCTTGCTTGCAGTGCCTTTGTGCCAGTCCATACGTTTGGCCTTGCCGTTCTGCTTGGCATTTCCTGCTGTTTTCTTATTTCTCCATTTAGCGCAAAACGTTAATGTTCTAAATTGTTTTCGCCTATGGGAATCGAAAAAAATAAAATGGCAGATGGCTTGAACTGTTCAAGACCTGTTTATATCAATGATTATAGCCTTTATTGCATTTTAGGTGGCGATAAAGCTCAAATTCTTGATGCTCTCAAGAATGGCAGACGTGGGACTTTTACCACGTACGATGTGGCTGGCGTTCAGCGCCCTGTAGCAACGATTGACCCTGCGACGCTTGCTCCTGTCCCTGAAAAAAAGTTTGATAACCGCGTCAATCGACTTTCTCAAGCGGCTTTGGTTGGGCTTGAAAAGTCCATTCAAAAAGCGGTTGAAAAGTACGGTGCCAACCGTGTTGGAATTTTTATCGGTTCCTGCGATAACGGTTCCGAAGCGTCGATGGCGGCGCTCAAGTGCTTTAAAGAAACAGGTGCATTCCCGGATGGCTACGTTCTCGATTACCAGCGTGCTGATTTCCCGGCCCAGTTTATTGCTGAACGTTTTGGAATTACGGGGATGCTTTCGGTACATTCCACCGCTTGTGCGTCTAGTGCTAGCGCGTTTGTCTCGGCGCGCAATAATCTTTATGCGGGCAATTGCGATGTGGCGATTGTGGGCGGTGTGGATATTGCATCGCTTTCGGTGATTCTCGGGTTTGCCTCGCTTGAGGCGATGAGCGATAAGCCGACGAATCCTTTTAGTGCAAACCGCTCGGGTCTTACGCTTGGCGATGCTGCGGTGTACTTCGTGGTGACTCGTGAGCCTGACGCTGACCTTTGTACGGCTGATTGCGAAGGTCTCAAAGTAATTGGCTTTGGCGAAAGCGATGATGCGGACCACATTACAGCACCGCGTGCCGATGGGGAAGGGGCGTATCAGGTAATGAAGGCTGCGCTTACGGATGCTGCGCTTGACGCTTCTCAAATTGGTTATGTGAATTTGCATGGAACGGGTACGGAACTGAATGATGCCATGGAATCATGTGCGGTCAACCGTCTTTTCGGAGAATCTAATCATGTAGATGTTCCGGTTAGTTCGACGAAAGCTCTCACTGGACATACGCTTGGTGCCGCTGGTGCGTTGGAGCTTGCGTTCTGTTGCCTTGCTCTCCAGAGCGGTCGCGAATCCGGTGCAAACAAAAACTGTAGCAATGAAAGAGGCTTTCTCCTTCCGGCTCATTTATTTGATGGCGTTGTCGATCCGGAACTCCCGCCACTTCATTTCGTAAAACCCGGCGAAACATCAAAAAATCTCAAGTATTGCATGAGCAATTCCTTTGCGTTTGGCGGTTGTAATGTATCTTTGATTGTGGAGAATGGTTTGGCATGAAAGAAGTATTTGATTCAAAAGATTTAGTCAGTGAACTTGTACCCCACAAGGGTAAAATGCTTTTGCTCGACCGAATCCGTGATTACGATTTGAACGAAAAATCCATTACGACTGAAATAGATATTTGTCGCGACAACCTCTTTTATGAAGACGAGCTTGGTGGCGTTCCCGTGTGGGTTGCTTTTGAATACATGGCCCAAAGCGTCTCGGCACTGTCGGGAATCTACGGCCGCTCAAAAGGCGAGAAACCGAAGACGGGCTTTATTCTGAGTGTGAATGGATTTAAGGCCGATGTTCCAGTTTTTAAAGTTGGTGAAAAAATCGTTGTCAACGTGATTGAAAAAATCCGTATGGATAATGCGGTTACGTTTGAAGGCTCGGCGACAACTAACGGAATTCTTGCTGTTACGACAAAACTCAATACAGTCGAAGTTGATAGCCCGAAGAGCTCATTGAATATGAAATGATTTTGAGGTATGGAATAATGGAAAACGTAAAGTCTGTGTTGATTACGGGTGCAAGTGGCGGAATTGGTCTTGCCATTGCCGAGGCTGTAGCAAAAGAAGGTTACACAGTTGTAGCCCATTATAACAAGAATTCGGTTTCTATTGATGCTCTTGCCGAACGTATCCGTGCTAATGGCGGAAACATCCGTACGCTCCAATTCAATATTTGCGATCGGGAACAGTGCCGTAAAGTCCTCGAAAAGGATATCGCCGAGAATGGTGTGTATTACGGTGTCGTCGCGAACGCCGGTGTCTGTGCGGACTCCGTGTTCCCAGCGATGACGGATGAATATTGGGACAAAGTCTTGAATACAAACTTGAATGGTTTTTATAACGTCGTCCATCCGATTGTCATGCCCATGTGCCGCAAGCGTAAAGGCCGCATTATCACGATTTCATCGGTCTCTGGCGTAATCGGGAACCGCGGACAAGTGAACTACAGCGCCTCGAAAGCAGGCCTCATTGGTGCTACAAAAGCGCTTGCTACTGAACTGGCGAGCCGCAATATCACCGTAAATAGCGTTGCTCCTGGCGTTATCGAAACAGAAATGATTAAGGACGCCCCGCTGGACATGATTCTCCCGACCATTCCGATGAAACGTGTTGGCAAGCCCGAAGAGGTCGCGGCTACAGTCGTGTTTCTGCTTTCTGAAGGGGCCGCCTATATTACGCGTCAGGTCATTTCTGTTAATGGAGGCTTGGCGTGAGTCGTCGAGTTGTCGTTACTGGTGGCAGTTGCGTTACATCTTTGGGGATGGAACTGGACGATATTTTTTCGGAACTCAAAACACTGAAAAATCATATCGTTCGCATGGATGATTGGGACAAGTACGTGCAAATGAATACGCGCTTGGCAGGCCCCATTCTTTATGACTTGCCGGAATACCCGCACAAAAAAGTTCGCGGTGCAGGTCGCGTTGGTGTACTTGCCATCACGTCTTCGGACAAGGCCATGCAAATGGCTGGACTTGTGGATGAAAAGGAACTTCTCAAGTCTGGTCGCGTGGGTGTTGCTTACGGTTCTTCGATGGGGAGCGTGCGCCCGCTTTTGGATTTTGTGTCCATGCAGAATCCGCCGTATAACTGCGCCAATGTTTCGGTGACTACGTATATTCAGTCCATGCCGCAGACAAGCGCTGTGAATGTGAGTTTGTTCTTTGGCCTCACGGGGCGGCTCATCACGACGAATACCGCTTGCACGAGCGGCAGCCTCTCCATCGGTTATGCCTACGAGGCGATTAAATATGGAATGCAGGATGTGATGATTGCGGGCGGTGCCGAAGAACTTGCTGCTACTGAAACAGCCGTGTTCGATTCGCTTTTTGCGACGAGCATAAAAAATTCGACGCCAGAATTGACTCCTGCTCCATACGATCGCGACCGAGACGGCCTTGTTATCGGCGAAGGTGCCGGAACGCTTGTGCTCGAAGAGTATGAACATGCAAAAGCCCGCGGTGCGCACATTTATGCGGAACTGGTGGGCTTTGGGCATAATACGGATGGCGAACACATCACGCAGCCCAAGAAAGATACCATGCAGCGTGCACTTGAAATCGCTTTAAATGATGCCAAAATTTCGCCGGATGCGATTGGCTATGTGAACGGTCACGGAACCGCGACACATTATGGCGATATCGCTGAAAGCTGGGCAACCTACAACGCTTTTAAACAGCGCGCTGTCGCAATTTCAAGCCTCAAAAGCTATATGGGCCATACGCTAGGTGCGTGCGGTAGCATAGAAGCCTGGCTTGGCATCAACATGATGAATCGCGGATGGTTTAGCCCGAATTTGAACTTGAGAAATGTGGACCCGGAATGCGCTCCACTGGATTACATCACAGGCTCAGGCCGTGAAATCGATACAGAATATTTTATGACGAACAATTTTGCATTCGGCGGTATAAATACTTCACTTATTTTCAAGCGTGTTTAAACGTTTTTGTCACTCAGACCGGACCTGTCCTGAGCGTAGTCGAAGGATGCCGGAATCGCCTATCATTTGTATTAAAATTTTGTTAATGATTCCACGCGATAGCTGTCAAGAACTTCACGTCCTTTAAGGTCTGTTAGTTCAATAACAAAAGCGAAACATTCGACCTTGCCGCCCATTTTCTCGACGAGGTGCGCAGCCGCTTTTGCTGTCCCGCCAGTGGCAAGCAAGTCATCGACAATGACCACGCGTTGTCCAGGCTTTATCGCATCCTTGTGGATTTCCATGTGCGCTTGTCCATACTCAAGATCGTATGAAATTCCAATCGTTTCGCGGGGGAGCTTTCCTTTCTTGCGCTCGGGAACAAATGGCTTGTGGAAATGCTCCGCTATCGGAACCCCGAAAAGGAATCCGCGGGCTTCTAATCCGACAACGACATCGAACTCGGCGTTCTCGAGGGCCTTGTAAAATGCGTCAAGGGTGAGCTTTAAACCGTCGGGATCGCTTAAAATTCCTGTAATGTCCTGGAAAATGATTCCCGGCTTCGGAAAATCTGGAACCGCAATAATGTAATCTTCAATACGTTTCATTTACCCCTCTCGTTTTTTATGTCTTCGTCATTCAGAGCGAATCGATGAATCCTGTGAAATCTTGTGCACAATACTAGACATTACTGGATGTTTCGTAGCTACGCTACTCAACATGACTGCAGTGACTAATTACTATCCAACAACTTCTCGACTGTAGCAATAATCTTGTCGCGCTCTCCGCACCAGTTTGGCGCAATGAGCATTTCGCTCGGGCTTTCGCCGCTGAAGCGTTCAATCGCGATATCCGTCCCGATAATCTTTATCATCTCGGCGACCGCTTCGCAATATTCCTCGAACGTTAAAAGTTTGAACTCTTTGTTAATGTAATCTTGCGCTAAGGCTGTTCCGACAACGATGTGCAGAGGATGGATTTTCACCGCGGCAAGCTTCATGTCGTGAACTACTTGAGCCGTGCGCTTGAAATCTTCCATCTTTTCGCCTGGGAGCCCGACAATCACGTGCGTCGTGACCGTGAGCCCTGCGGCCTGACAGCGCTTCACCGCATCTTCAAATTCCGCAAGAGTGTGCCTGCGGTTGATGCCGGCAAGCGTCAAGTCATTTGCAGTCTGCAAGCCGATTTCAACGATAATCGGCTTCTTGCGATTGAGTTCCGCTAGGTATTCAATCTTCTCGTTTTCGAGGCAATCCGGGCGTGTGCCAATCGCAAGCCCAGCAATTTCCTTGTGCTTGACAATCGGATCGATGATATCGCGCAAATGGTCAATCGGGGCGTGCGTATTCGTGTAAGGCTGCAAGTAGGCGAGGATGCCCGCATTCGGATACTTGTCGCGGAGTTTCGGGACGAACTTTTCGAGCTGTTCCTGGATAGAAACTTTGGCCTGGTCAAAAACAGGGCTGAAACTGCGGTTGTTGCAGTAGCTGCATCCCGAAAATCCCTTGGTCCCGTCGAGGTTCGGGCAACTCATGCCGCCATTCAGCGGGAGCTTGCGCACCTTGAGGTAGTTGGGGAAAAGTTCCAGAAGTAAATCGCGATAAGGTTTGTAGTGCATGGCTTAAAGATATAAATAAATTGAAGGAAAAAGTGTAACTTATTTTTCGATTGGCATACCTCTCCAATCATAGGAAATTTTAATGAATCGTGTACTTTTTAAAAAAAGACAAACCAATCAAAATTTTTTATCGTTGTGTTTTTTTCTATAACATTGTTGTCTATTGAATATTTCTTTTTCATTTTCTCATTGACTAATAAACGACTTGCATTTTTAATAAGTTTGTTTTTATTTTCAACCAAATACTTTACACTAGCGGGAGACAAATAAAAAACAGAATCCGGAATTTCAGTCAGCCAAAGCAAATTATATGGATTGAAGTCATATTTTTCCTTTTTTATAATTGAATCAAGAAGGCAGTTCATTTTTCGATACCCTAACGGAAGAAGAATGTCTGCATCGTCTGCTTCATATTGTCCGTTTAAGTATTTTTCATATTTAAACATTGCTTGACTAAGCTGTGCGTCCCATTTACAAACTCCATTTTGAGAAGAAGCTGAATGAGCAAGCAGAAAAACGCCACTAAAAAGTACCGTTATTAAGGAACAACGGATAAAATAAGTCATTGGACAAATCACTTCATTGAATATTTTGTGATTAAGTTCGATAACCATACCTCTCCAATCATACAAATTTTTTAGCGATTTGAAATTGCACAAAGCGCAATACACTACGGTTCGGCAATGAAAATGCGCAAGTGCATTTTTGCGTGATGGAATCGGGAAAATTTAGCTGAGGAATTAGTTTTTTCGATATATTGTTCAATACACTTGCTACATTTTTTACAATGTCGGTATTATAGTCGGTCGAAATAGGGATTTGGGGCTCGCTAAATTCCTTGTTCAAGTATATATTTAGGTTAAAAATAACTGGATCCTTCACTGTCGTTCAGGATGACGTAAAAAAAAGTTCTTTTCGGCAAATTGATTGTTCTAGATAACAATATTGAGGTTTTCTAATGGTTTTGAAAAATAAAAAGGCTCTTGCCCTAGCGGCGTCTGTCGCCTTCGCGCTCTCGATTCCGTCTTTCGCGCAGTTGAACAACGGCGACATGGAATACGGTGACGGTGGTTGGTATCTCTGGAACAATCCGGATGGTCCAGCAAAAGCCGAATCGCAGATTGCTGTGCAGGGGCTTGGCGTCGATGGTTCTCAGGGCGCAAAGGTCGTGGTGAAGGAACTTCCGAATCCGTGGTGGGGCTTGCAGCTCCAGCCGCCCAAGTGGCTTGCGGATTCCGGCTTTTACAAGCTGACTTTCAAGGCTAAGGGTAATATGCCCATCAATTCTGTGGTGCAGGGTGGCCCTCCGGATTACCGTCAAAAAGAAAGCGCTTCCTTTGACTTGACGGACAAGTGGCAGACTTACGAAATGATTTTCCTTGCCGACCAGAAGGGTTACGGCCTCAACAATATTACTTTCCAGATTGGCTTAAAGAAGGGCTGGATTCAGCTTGACGACGTGGAAGTCGAGAAGATGGACGAAATGTCCGACCCGGCATGGTACGAGGCTGCTGACAGCCGTATTGATTCGCTCCGCAAGGCGGATTTCGTGGTCAAGGCAAATCCGGGTGAAAAGGTCCACGTGAAGTTGTTGCGTCATTCGTTCCCGTTCGGTACGGCTCTCGCGCTTTACGATACTAAGGACAGCACCGAAAAATGGTACAGGAATGCAGCCAAGAAATACTTCTGGCATGGTGTTTCCGAGAACCAGTTCAAGTGGCCGGAATACGAACCGAAGAAGGGCAAAATCAAGCGTGAAGAGATGAAGGAATACACGGATTTCACGGCTGAAAATCATTGGAAACTCCGCGGTCATGCTCTCATGTGGAGCCATCAGGGCTACGGCTTCGACAAGCATTATAGCAACAAGGGTAGTTGCGAAGAAATGGCCGAAAAGCTCAAGGCCCGCATCAATCGCGACCTCAAGGAATACAAGGGCAAGATTACGGAATACGACGTTTGGAACGAACCGATTCACGAATCTTGGACGTTCAACAAGTGCGGCTGGGAAATTCTCGATAGCGCATTTATCTGGGCGCACAAGGCTGACCCGAGTGCAATTCTTTACATCAACGACTACAACGTCGTTGCCGCTGGCGAAACGGACCGCTATTATGGTTTGATTAAGGGCATGCTCGACCGCAAGGTGCCTGTGATGGGTATCGGCGTGCAGTGCCACTTTGGGCTGCGTCCGGTGATTCCGGGACTCATCAAGGCGCGTCTCGATAAGCTCGCTTCTCTCGGTCTCCCGATCAAGGTGACGGAATTTGATGTGGGCGATTGGCAGGTTGGTATGAACGATACCGAAGAAGTACAAGCTGAAAAATTCGAAACGTTTATCCGTACTGCATTCAGCCATCCGGCTGTGAACGGCATCGTGTTGTGGGGCTTCTGGGACAACCGTCACTGGGTCAAAAACGGCGGCATGATTGCTTCGGATGGCCGTGAAAAGCCTGCCGCAAAGCGAGTCTATGACTTGTGGCACAAAGTTTGGACGTCGGATCTTAGGGCGGTTGCCGATGAAAACGGCGAAGCCAAGTTCCGCGGATTCAAGGGCTATTACCAGGTCAACGCTGGCGACAAGAAGTATCAGATTACCGTGAAATAGTATTGTGAATGCCGGCCCCGGCACACTTCGATGGTACTCAGTGCATCGCAAGGCCGGGGTGACAGGCATCGCTACAGAGTCGTCATCCTGAGCCCGTAGGGGGAAGGATCTAGTCAAGTTTTAAATGTTACTGGATTCTTCGCTGCGCTCAGAATGACGTGCTAAGATTGCGTAGTGCCGTCATGCCGAACTAAGGTTGGTGAGCCTGTCGAACCATGGTTGGTTAGCCTGTCGAACTAAGGTTGGTGAACCTGTCGAACCATGGTTGGTGAGCCTGCCGAACCACGCGGCTTTTTTCTATTTTATAAGCATGAAACAGAAAATCCCCGGAATCCTTTTTTTGCTTGCCATGCCCCTTTCTGTCCTCCTGTACATCAAGGTGGAGGCTGTTTCGGGCTCGGAGATTCTCGGGCTTTTTGCGGCTGTGGCGCTTTACGTTGTCGTTGCGCTTGTTATCGCTCTGTTTTTCAACAAGAATGATAGAGTTTAGAACTTTGGTTCGACAGGCTCACCAACCTTTAAGGTTCCTGAGCTTGGCCGAAGGGCCGACTAAGCTGCTCTACCAACTACTCTTCAATGATGGGGTGGGGCAGTAGTCTTATGCCGACGGGGTTCAGCTTTGTGTGCTCGCGATCAATTGTCGGAAGCTTTAACCCGTATCCTGCCGCCTTCAATCTATCTTCTTTAATTCCTTTGTTTGTAAGAAATTCGAAAACGAGATTTGCGCGTGCTTCCGAAAGAGCTTGCGGATCCATTGCTTCGCCCGACTTGACGCTGCACTGGATTTCTAGGGCAATTAACTTGTTGTGACGCATGATGGAAACGATGTCGCTCAAGGCTGTGTATGAGGAATTGAGCGGTTTGTCGGTCCCCTTATGGAACATGATGCGCCTTGCAATCTTATCGAGGTTCTGCTTTTCGCGGATGGGGCATCCGTTCATATCGACTTCGGTTTTTTCAATCGTATTGGGGCAGTTGTCCAGATAATCGTAAATGCCATCGTGGTCTGAATCCAGCGGGCATCCGATGGTGTCAACAGGGGCGTCTTCGGGAGTGCTCGCGCATCTGTCGTCTTCGTCGAATACTCCATCGTGGTCCATGTCCAGCCGACAGCCGATGCTATCGACTTTCACTCCTTGAGGCGTGGCTTCGCATTTGTCCAAAACATCGGGAATGCCGTCTTCGTCGGTATCGACGGGGCAGCCTTCTTTATTCACGGCTTCGTTCGGTGCGCTATCCTGGCACTTGTCCCATTCGTCCGGGACGCCGTCCTGATCGTTGTCCAAAATGCAGCCGTACTTGTTGACGGAAAGCCCTGTCGGTGTTTCCGGGCATTTGTCGAAAATGTTCGGGATGCCGTCTTCGTCGCTATCTACGAGGCAACCTTTCTCGTTGACTTCGTTACCTGCGGGTGTCCTGGGGCACCGGTCTAGTTCGTCTGGAACGCCGTCCTTATCAGCATCGCGGATGCATCCATCTTCATCGGTCGGGTAACCTTCTTTTGTATCCGAACATTTGTCCAAGTAGTCCGGCACTCCGTCCTTATCTTGGTCCAGCGGGCATCCTTTATCGTCAATGAGAATGTTTTCCGGCGTGTCGGGGCACTGGTCCAAGTCGTTGGCGATACCGTCTTCGTCTTCGTCGGGTGCGCATTTGTAGCCATTCTCTTTAAATGTTCGACCGGACTTGGGGCATGAGTCCATGCGCTTCTTGAAGTCTTCCATCTTTCCGTTGAGGTCAAACGTTCGACTGAGCCTGATGGATGCCGCGATGGGAGGGCTTCCCGGAACGGTATATGAATACGAGTGGCCATTGTTCTCTACAGTTATGGGGTGACCGCGACTGACCTTTCTCTTCCGGAAAAGGTCCATGCCGAGGTCGGCGCTTATCGAAAGAGTCGTCCGCTTCGGGAGCCTTATTTTAAGCCCCGGAGAGAATCTTATCTGGTCGTTCACGAACTCGCTCAGCATGTTTGACTTGATCCATGTTTCACCGGAAGCTTCGATAACAAGGGATACCCATTCGTAGGCGAACAGACTCAATCCGGAACCCCAGACGAAAACGTTCTCGCTGTTTTCGAATGTCCTGAGGTAACCGGCGTAGTTGTTCCAGATGATATACTTGTTGAAGTTTATAGACAAATAAAGCGTTCCCGCAAGTGCGAAGTCTGCTGCGGAGTAGGGGTGCGTCGTATTGTCTTCGTGGATGTACCAGAGGCGTCTGGGGCGCAATCCTTTCTCGTTGGTCCCGCTCGGAATGAAAAATTCAAGTGCGGCAGATACGTTGACCTTGTCCATTATTTTTTGGTTCGGGGGAGCCGCTTTGACCATGAGTCCAAGATCGCCAAAACCGAGTCCTTTGAGTTTAGTCTTGGCGGCGTTTCCGTCATAGTGGAAATTCAGGTGCATCCCGACTTCCAGGTTTCTCAGGATGCCGTAGCCGACATAGCCGATGATGGAATTCGAAGGGGATTCTTTGTCCAGTTGCTTTTGAATCCCGTTTTCGTCGGTCATGTAGCCTTCGATGCTTGCGGTTTCTTTGCTACTGGCCATTTCGAACCCGCCCATGATGAACAGGTCTCCTGGCCCCAAGGTACGTGCTCCAGGAATTTGGATTCCGCTATTGTTGTAGGAAAATCCAGTCTGGGCAAACAGGAAAACGACGCTAACAAGAATGGTTAAAAGAAACTGTTTCATTTTTATATAAAGAATTTAGACATTTTTTTTGATTAACTGTTTGCATTTTCAAATTTATGTATATATTTCACTTCCGAAGTGAGAAACAAGAACTCCGCAAACAAATTGCCGCCATGGCATAGAAAGTCGCAAAGGGCGTACAAGATCAACAGGATCATCATCATCCTGCAAATCGTGGCTGCGTTTGCGATGTGTGGGGTAATCCTGTATGGTATGAACAGATTGATGCAATAACAGTGGAGGATTCCTTAAATGAGTATTGCTTACTATTGTGGCCGTCGTCCGAAGAGTGATGCTTTCGATGACACGCCTGATCCGACTTTTTTAGGCGAAGAAGACGATCTGAACAAGGAAGAAGAAGAATTGTTGGAAGATGAAGTTGACGAAGAAGTCGATTTCGACAAGCCATCCTTTGGCCGTAATCCTATTTGGTCCGACTACGGCGAGGACATGGATTTTGACCAGTGATATGGTCGCCTAAGCTATTTCGACTTGGTCTCGCGTTCGCTATCCTGATGTTCTCTGCTTGCGCTTCTAAGCAGAAAAAAATAGCCGCGTCACCTCAGGTAAAACCTATCCAGGCGGAGAAGGTTTCTATTGATGTGCCTCGGGTAAACCCAGGAACGGAAATTGTCGGGGATTCCACTAGGCCTTCGTGGGTCTATTATCAGTATGGTCTCCAGGCTATCGACAACCATGAATGGGCGGTGTCCAAGCATTATCTTGAAGAATCGCTTCGCTTGCTGGTAACTGAAAAATACGATTCTACGAAGAGCGGCCTTACCCGTGCCGAAGATTCCATCTACAAGATGCAGATGCCGCTTCGCATTGTGCAGGCTCTGGAAGATGTCTATCCCAATTTGCCGGGCGAGGGGAGCGACTCGACTTCTTTGGACAGCGTGTCCTTGGAAGGTGTCGATGCTTATGATGAAAAAATGGCGGACAGTGCCTCAATCCGCGTGATAGAGAACTTTTTGGACACGGTGGATGCTGGACGGTTCTCGTTGCCGATACGGTTTAACGACCGCGTCATGCAGGAAATTTACTACTTGACGACGTCCGCACGTGGTTTTATCACCAGGTCGCTCACCCGTAAGACGGCCTACGATTCGTTAATTTATTCAAAGCTTGCGCAAAAACGCATGCCGCGTGACCTCATTTACTTGGCCTTGGTGGAATCGGGCTTTAATGTCAAGGCGTACAGCCGTGCGAAAGCGGGAGGCATGTGGCAGTTTATTCCTGAAACTGGTGCCCGTTATGGTCTCGAGTCCGATTTCTGGGTCGATATGCGCCGCAACCCGGAACTGGCGACCGATGCCGCGTTGAACTATCTTTCTGATCTTCACGATGAATTTGGCGACTGGCTTTTGTCGATGGCCGCCTACAACTGCGGCGAAAACCGCATCCGCCGGTTGCTCAAGGAAAAACAGGCCGATTCAACGTGGGGACCGAACCGCCCCGTGACTTACTGGGACTTGCAGCTTCCGCAAGAGACCATGCATTACGTGCCGCGCATTCTTGCGGCCATGGTGATTGGGCACTTCCCGGAACATTATGATGTCGAAATAACCAAGCGCCATTTGCCGGACTACGATACGGTTACTGTCTATGATTCGTTCTCGCTAGACGAAATTGCCAAGTTCCTAAAAGTTCCCGAAGATACGCTCCGTTCGTTGAACATGGAACTGACCATGTGGTGCACGCCGCCGAACCGCGATGCGTACTTGCTACGTTTGCCGTATGGGACGCGTTCCTCCTTCGTGCAGTATTACGACCGTATGGAAAAGAACGGTTTTACGAGCTGGAAACAGCATAAAGTGCGTAAAGGTGAATCCATTGGGAATATTGCGCAGATGTACGGCGTCAGGACTTCTGAAATCCAGCGTGCAAACGATATGCGGAACGGGCGTCTGAAAGTGGGCCGTACGCTTCTCATTCCGGTAAAGGTCGCCCCGCGCAAATCGACAGGCAAGAAACCGACAAAAGTTCGTACGTATGTCGTGCAACTGGGGGACAATCTTGCCTCCATTTCGCGTCGCTTCGGCGTTTCGCAGGAATCGCTCCGCGTATGGAACAACATCGAGGCCTGGTCCAACGTGAAAAATGGCGATACGATTTACGTTTCCAAGCCGGACCTCAAGCCGAACAGCTTTGTGCAGCAGCGGGTGACTCTCAAGAAGGGCGAGAAGTACGTCGTCAAGGCGGGGGATACATATTCCAAGATTGCAAAACAGTTCAAGGTGCCGGTGTTCCTGTTGTTGCAGGCGAACCAGGGCTTCACAAAACGTTTGACTGTCGGCGATTCCTTGGCTATTCCTGCTTATGTGCGTCCACCGCGCAAGATGTCCAAAGCTGTTGATGACGGGAAAACGGTCATTGAACCGCCTAAGGACTACGATACTGCGGACTCCAAGTCCAAATCTTCGAAAAAGTCATCTTCATCGACGAAATCATCCAAGAATACGACCATTATCTATACCGTGGAATCGGGTGACAACCTCTTTGCCATTTCCAAGAAGTTCTCGACTACTGTCGCAGCCATCCGCGAAATGAACGAAATGGGCAATTCTTCGAACATAAAGGTGGGCCAAAAGCTCAAGATTCCTGGCTCCGCAGCTTCTTCTGCTTCGAGTACGCCCAAGGTCGAAGAAATCACTCACGTAGTCAAGAAAGGCGAGGGCCTGTGGGATATTTCCCGCCAGTATGGCGTGACAATCGAGGATATCGTCAAGTGGAACGGACTGAAAGACACGAAAATCAAGGTTAACGAAAAGCTTAAAATCAAGACGACGAAGAAGAGGAAATAGGGCAAACGAGGGCGATTTTTATAAGATTCAGGCGATAAACCGTTATTTTAATAAAAAAGTGTAAATTCGTGTTAGCTTTTGTATAAATTGATAAATTTTTGTTTAATTTTAGACTTGAAAATTCAAAATTCATTGGAGTATATAATATGAATAAAAAAATCTTGGCCCTCTGTGCCGCCGGTCTCCTTTTGTCGATGACTGGCTGTGAAGAAAAAATGGACCCGAACGATCCGCAGTCTGTGCGCAGGTATTTGACGAAAAAGCAGATTGGCTTTACGCCGAATCAGTTCGTTTCTTATGCGGTCAACAGCGATACTGCCAAGATGACTCTTTTCCTCCAGGCTTCGTTTGAAATTGACCAGCCGGCAGATAATGGCAACAACGCTGTGGCCATCGCTGCAAACAAGGGTAACCTGATGGTGCTCGACTACCTTTTTGCCCATGGAGCCAAGGCTAACGTCCAAAACAGCAACGGCGAAAAGGTCATAGACAACGCCGTCATGATGGGCAATGCAGAAGTTGTGAACCGCGTCCTCAATCAACTCAAGAAGGAAGGCGTGGATCCGCAGAACTTGGGTACGGCTGTGCTTATCGCCGCAAAGACTGGCAAGACCGATATGCTTGAGATTTTGGCCAACGCAGGTGCTTCGCTCGAATCTCGTGGCCCGGATGGCTACCTCCCGATTCATTGGGCTGTTAAGAACGGCAACTTCGATGCCATGATGTTCCTCATCAACAAGGGCGTTGACGTGAATGCCAAGTGCGGTCAGGGCTACTCTGTGCTCGACTGGGCTACAAACGAAGGTTATCCGCGTCTCATTAAGGCTTTGAAGAAAGCTGGTGCCAAGAACACCAAGCAGTATTTCAAGGACGCCAAGAAGTAGTAGCTCTGCTTTTTCGGCTATCGTGCCGTTTGACTATACAAATGTTGCCCCGGATTTTTCCGGGGTCTTTTAATTTATCCCGGCCTCTTTTTTGCATGTCATCCCGGCCTCCGTGCCGGGATCAGTTTTTTATTTTTTTAACTTTATCTCAAAAGATTAATAGGAGATTTTATGTCCGTTCAAGTGATGGTTAATGGTATTCCGGGCAACATGGGCCGCATCGTGGCCGAAACATGCGTTGCCCGCGGTTTGGAACTTGTCCCGTATTCTTTGACGGGCGAGATTATCGTGGAAAACGAATCCGAAGTCGCCGGTAAGACCATTCAACTTTTGAAACCGAGTAATCGCGAAGAGCGCATCGGCGAAGTGCTTGCGAAGTACCCGAATGTCATTTGCATCGACTATACGCATCCGTCGGCTGTGAACGACAACGCGGCATTCTACGTGAAGCACAAGATTCCGTTCGTGATGGGTACGACCGGCGGTGATCGCGAAGCGCTTGCGAAACTCGTTGCCGACGCGAATCACCCGAGCGTGATTGCTCCGAACATGGCAAAGCAGATTGTCGCCTTCCAGATGATGATTGAATTCTTGGCCAAGGAATTCCCCACGGCGTTCAGCGGCTATAAGCTCTCCGTGGTCGAAAGCCACCAGAAGACCAAGGCCGACACCAGCGGTACGGCGAAGGCCGTTGTGGGAGATTTCCAGAAGATGGGATTCGATTTCTCCGTGGACGATATCGAGAAGGTTCGCGACGAAAAAGAACAGATGGAACGCATGCACGTGCCCGCGGAATATCTCGGCGGTCACGCTTTCCACACTTACAGCCTCGATAGCGAAGACGGCACGGTGCATTTCGAGTTCCAGCACAACGTGTGCGGCCGTAAGATTTACGCCGAGGGCACCGTCGATGCAGTGAACTTCCTCGCCGAACAGCTTGCTGCCGGCACCGCCAAACCCTTCAACATGATGGACGTCCTCCGCTCCGGAAAGATGCGATAAACAAGTAGACAGTAGACGGTAGGAAGTAGACAGTAATAGTTCCCTTCCTACTTCCTACTTCCAACTTCCTACTGCAAATGCGTTCCTATATCCTCCGCCGCCTGCTCTTGATGATTCCGACTTTGATCGGGATTTCGTTGGTATGCTTTATCCTGATTCAGCTCTTGCCGGGCGGTCCGGTCGAGGAGCTGATTTCTCGTGCACAGCAGGCCGCGTCGATGAAGGGCGGGGTAGATGCGTCCAAGGCGCTCTCGCCAGACCAAATTGCGCAAATCCAGGCGTACTTCGGCTTTGACCAGCCCGCGTGGAAGCGTTACCTCACGTGGCTTTGGAACGTATTGCATTTGAATCTCGGTGAAAGCTATACGTACGGACTTCCGGTGTGGGACGTTATTGTGAGCCGTTTCCCGATTTCCTTGTTCTTTGGCGTGACTTCGTTCTTTTTGAGTTACCTTATCTGCATTCCGCTGGGACTTTGGAAGGCAGTGCATCACGGCAGCAAGCTCGATTCAATTTCGTCGGGATTTATTTTTTCGGGCTACGTGATGCCGGGGTATGCTCTTGGCATTTTGCTTATCATTTTCCTTGCGGGCGGTTCATACTTGGACATTTTCCCGCTGGGCGGTCTCACGAGCGACGACTTCGAGGATTTTACGTTCTTTGGCAAGGTGTTTGATTTGGCTCAACATCTGGCGCTCCCGATTTTCTGCTACATGATTAGCGAGTTTGCGTTCCTCACGTTCCTCATGAAAAACTCTGCGCTGGAGGAACTGGGCCGCGACTACATGCGCACCGCATTGGCAAAAGGCTTGAACTTCAATCAAGCACTTGTCCGCCACGCTCTCCGCAACGCGCTTATCCCGATTGCGACCCGCCTTTCTGAAATCTGCACGCTCATGTTCGCGGGCGCACTCCTTATCGAGAAGGTCTTCGATATCGACGGCATGGGGCTTTTGTACTACAATTCCATGGTCAACCGCGATTATAACGTGGTTATGGGCATCATCTTCCTCAGCAGTCTGATGGCGATGGTCGGCCGCCTGTTCAGCGATATTTTATATACAGTCGTTGATCCGCGAATCAAGTTTTCGTAATTATAAACCCTATTTTTCTTTGTCACTTTCCTCTTTCTTTAAGTATATTAAAAGTATGCAGAACGAACCTATTCAAATTTCTCCCGTAATTCACGAATACCTTGTCTCTCATGGTTATTCAGAAAGTTTTTTGATATCTCCCATTGCTGGTGCCGGCTCGGGCAGGCGTTATTTCCGTATTGCCGAGGGCAATAAAAAATGTGTGCTGCAAGTCAGTGCCGAAGTGAATGAAGATTTCAAGCATTTTGTCGAATATTCTAAAACGTTCAGGGATTACGGCTTGCCGGTTCCGCGAGTTTTTTGCGTCGATGAGAGTACGTGCCAGATTTTGCAGGAAGATTTGGGTAAAAGAACGCTTTTGGACGAAGCTTTCCCTAACGGGAGCAAGGTGCTTTCGGGTAGCGTCCGCATCCTTTATCCAGAAGTAATCGATGCGCTTATCCAGTGGCAAAATGCAAGCCATCCGTTGTTCAGCCATCATACCGAAATTTGGCTCCGCCGTTTTGACTTTGCCGCCCTCAAGTGGGAAACGGAATACTTTACCGAAAACTATTTGAAAAAGTTCAAGGGCATTACGGAAATCCCGGAATCCGTGCGCCATTTCTATTCGTTGATTGCCGTTTCTGTCGAAGCGCAGACAAAAGTTTTGATGCACCGTGATTTCCAGAGCCAGAACATCATGATTCGCTCGAATTCCGAAGTGGCCTTTGTCGATTACCAGGGGGCACGTCGCGGTTCGATGTTCTACGATATTGCATCGCTCTTGTGGGACCCTTACGTGAATCTGCCTTTGCCGATGATTAAGGATTTCTTTGAGTATTGGCGCAACCTGTACCGCGGGACGAGAATTTATACGAAGGACGATGCGTGGGAAGGATTTGTCCATGCCAGTCTGCAACGATTGATGCAAGCGCTCGGTGCTTATTGCTTCCTCTCGCAGACAAAGAAAATTCAAAAGTTCGAACAATATATTGAACCCGGCAAGGCTAAGCTCCGCGAACTGTTTGGTGAGTTCAGGCCAATGGCCAAGGCGACTGACCCGGAAGTATTCAAGTTCATGGATTGGGCGTTACAGTAATGGAACCCATCTATACGCGTATTTATACGCAACCCGTTGAATTTAATCGCGCCTTGGGGTTTGCCTACGACGCTCTTGTTCATGGTCCTTATCCGTTTGATGCCTTGGCTGCATGGAAAGGGCTTTCGGAGCGTGTTGCCCAAGGGATTTATATGGGGCAGGGGCTTCTGCTTCCGCATACGCGTGTTCCCGGTTTAAAAGGACCGCTGATGGCTTTTGTCGTTTGCAAGGAAGGCTTTACCGGTGTGAAAACGCGTAACGAAGAATTGGCACAGTTCATGTGCATGCTTCTTTCTCCGGCGGAATCGGCAATGGCGCATACTGTCGCGATTTCAAATGTCGCAAAGCTTTTGCTGAACCCAGAATGGAAAGAAAAAGTCCTTGCCGCAACCGACGAGGATGAATTAAAGAAATTGTTCTAAAAAGAATCGTCATTCTGAGTCCTTTAGGACGATATAGAATTGTTAGCAACTTGTTGCTTTACAATTCTTAGGTTCGAAGGAGCAGAATCCAGTGATGTTTATCCTGGATCCTTCCCTTTACAGGGTCAGGATGACGAACATCCTTCCTACTGTCTACTTCTAACTAGTAGACTACCACTGTACGCTGCCGACGGCGTAAGCGCGGTAGCCTTCGTAGTCCCCGAAGAACCGTGTATAGCTGCATCTGAAGCTGAACCAGTCCCACGGAGTTACAGCCAAATTAAACCCGAGTTCCTTGTAGCGGAGCGTTGTCTTTTCGTTCAGGAACTTCTTGTCCATGGCGCTTTCGGGCGTGTGGATGTCGTTGATGTGCCCGCCGAATGCGGTGTCTTTGGCAACGGCTCCAAGGAATAGTGTCGCTTTGAGGAATTCGTATGTGGCGCTTACTTCGGTGTGGAGTTCCTGGCTGTTCGGGCCGAGGTCGCTACCGAGGCTCTGGGCGTAACTTGCGTAAGTGTATGCGCGTCCTTTATGGTGCGTATAGACCCAAGGTTCAATGCGCGTGTATTCGAACATCCAACCAAGTGTCGTGGGGCCCAAGACGATGTTGTCGCGTGCAACGCCGAGAGTGGCTGCCCATTTGTTGCCCCACCAGCTATCGTCGAACATGCTCGTGAGCGATTTCATGTCGTCCCACATGAGTTCGCCGTAAAATTCCCAGTTCGGGATTGTCTTGACGCTCAAATCGAACGCAAGCGAAATATTGTCCTGGTCGCCTTGCAGATGCTCCTGGAAAACGAAAGGGATAAACGGGATGGCGTATGCCCATTCGAATTCGCGCTCGGTGCTGTCGCTGTCCGGATTCGGGTTAGAGCCTGCGGGTTCGATGGTGGAGCCGTAAAGTGCTGTTTCGGAAATGCCGAACGTGATATCCTTGGGGAGATTCAAGTTGAGGCGGTGGGCATGGAAATATTTGCCGAAGTTTTTCTTTTCGTAGAGCTTGGTGGCGTATTGCGTATATTCAATGGGGCCAAGCGTGAACTGGTAGCCGAAATAGGGTGTCGGGGCGGCATCGTAAATGCGGCTGGAACTGTCTTGCCACGGGCGGTAGAAGTTCCTTTCTCCGCGTAATATGACGTGGTTTCGGCGGGCGGGCCCCCATTCGATAAAATCGAATCCGGCAAGCAGCTTGACTGGCTTGAGGTCGTAGCTTACGTTTGCGCCGAATAGGTCCCAGGTGCGCTTGTTTTCGCTCTGCTTGTTGTAAGGCAGACCTTCATCGGGATTGTAGTAGTTGAAGTTGATGTATCGGTTCGTATAGTCCGTGTTGATTTTAACACGAGCGTCGAATTGGAATGCGTCCGTAAATTTTCCGTTGGCAAAAAAACTTACGGACATGGAATTGTCGTAATGCGTTTTCGCGTTTGTGAGGTTTGTAACCACGACGGAATCCAAAAACTGAGCGCCAATGTTCAGCTCTTTTGAATGTGCAGAATCCGAGAACGTGATGTGGTGTGGCATGTTCTCGACAGCTGCCGAATGGGCGAGTGCGGTTCCAAAGACAACGCTAAGGACAAATCGCGAGGTCGATTGCCACAGTTGCATTACTTGACTTCCTTGTCTTTTTTCCAAACGCCGATGAGGCTCTTGTTCTTGCGGAAGGCGAGCCAGAGGGTGGGCCAGATGAGGATAAGGTCGCGGATGAGGCTTGTCCAAGCTTCTGCCTTGTCGTGGGCGTTTCCGTCGTCGAGTTCAAAGCAACCGCAGGTGATGCCGAGGTCGTTCCACAGCGCCCAGGCGAGCGCTATGATGAAGCTTACGAACATCCAGAAAATGGCGAATGAGGATTCTTTCACGAACGGCGAGACAATCATCGCAAGCCCGAACCAGAATTCAAATTGCGGATAGATTAGCGCAAAGAAGTTGTTCACGAAGTCGATGTGCAGCGCCGAGAAGAACTGGTACTGCGCGACGAGCGTTGCGAACTGGTGCGGGTCCTGGATTTTGAAAATCGAGGCGAAGATGAACATGCCGCCGATGCCTATACGGCAGAGCGTTTCGAGCGCTCGGATGGCGAAGTCCCTCTGAATCTTGAGGGCGGGGAAGATGAGTGCACATGCGATGATGACAGCGCCCACGCCAACGTGGATGTTGTAGCGGTAAGCCTTCGGCCATTTGTCTAGCAGCCATTCATGGTCCGTGAACGTGAGGAACGTTTCAGGGAAACTGATTTCGGCAACGCCGACAGCCACAAAGA
>JAEEGK010010513.1_pt1 | contig 21327 bp, 14 predicted proteins | sample 8958771 | NCBI WGS metagenome assembly JAEEGK01 (sample SAMN16246547, study PRJNA631951) | gut metagenome | biome: gut microbiome; feature: rumen; material: SC-attached | host: Bos | place: Iran: Karaj | collected 2018-10 | reverse complement strand
AGCGCGTTGAGAACTTGCTGAGTCTGCTCACACCCGAGGAGAAGGTGGGACTGATGATGAACAAGTCGATCTCGATCGACCGTCTGGGCATCCCCAGCTACAACTGGTGGAGCGAGGCTTGTCATGGCGTGCGTCAGGATGGCTATACGGTTTATCCACAACCTATCGGCATGGCAGCAGCCTTTAATGCACAGCTGTTCTACGATGTTTTCTCGCAGGTGTCCGACGAAGCCCGTGCCAACTGGAACCGTACCGACCACAATGATCCTAAGCTGTTTAACGTGCCCATGGGCGTTACCTATTATCCCGGTAACCCTGAGCTTACGTTCTGGTGTCCAAACGTTAACATCTTCCGTGATCCACGTTGGGGTCGTGGACAAGAAACCTGTGGCGAGGACCCCTATCTGAATGCCGTATTGGGTGTACAGACCGTGCTGGGTATGCAGGGCAACAACGATAAGTACTTCAAGACCCATGCCTGCGCCAAGCACTATGCCGTACACAGCGGTCCAGAGCCCTTGCGCCACTCTATGAACGTAGAGCCTACCAATCGCGATCTGTGGGAAACCTACCTGCCAGCCTTTAAGGCACTGGTAAAGAAGGGTAATGTGCGCGAGGTGATGTGCGCCTACCAGCGTTTCGAGGGTAAGCCATGCTGCACCAGCGACCGTTTGCTGATTGATATCCTGCGCAACAAGTGGGGCTACGATGCCATCGTACTGACCGACTGCGACGCTATCAACAACTTCTTTAATCGTGGACAACACGAAACCCATAAGGATGGCTTGTCGGCCTCGGTTGATGCTGTGCTGAACGGTACCGACCTGGAGTGCGGTAAGGTATTCATGTCGCTGGTTGAAGGACTGAAGAAAGGCCTCATCAAGGAGAGCGACCTTGACAATCACCTGCGTAAGACCCTGATGGGCCGCTTTGAGTTGGGTATGTTCGATCCCGCCGATATGCTGCCTTGGGCAAAATTGGGTGCCGATGTGATTAGCAGCGAGAAGAACAATGCGATGGCTGTTCAAGCTGCACGCGAGAGCATGGTTCTGCTGGAGAACAAGGCTGGTATCCTGCCACTCTCAAAGAGCATCAAAACACTGGCTGTGCTTGGTCCTAATGCCGACGATGTGAACCTGCTGAATGGTAACTATGGTGGTACACCTACTGCCGCCCACCAGCACTCACTGCTCTCAGGTATCAAGGCTGCAGTACCTGGCGCTAAGATTATCTACAACAAGGCCTGTGAGCTGAACGACGAATATACCACCATCCACCATCTGCAGGACTTTAACGATGGCAAGGGTGTGAAGGTGGAGTTCTTTAATAATAAGGAATTAGCAGGCGAACCTGCCAAGACTGATTACTACAACGAGCTGAACTTCTCGACCTTTGGCGCCTGGGGATTTGCCCAGGGCGTGAATCGCGACACCCTCAGTGTTCGCATCAGCGGTAAGTACACCTCAACTTTTACTGGCGAGATGAAGTACACCCTGACCACCGACAATGGCTACGTGCTGAAGGTAAATGGCGAGGTAGTAGAAGAGGCTCAGGCAGGTGGCCGTCGTGGTTTCTTCGGATTTGGTCGCAAGCCCCAGTACAAGTCGTTCCCTGTTGAGGCAGGTAAGACCTACGACGTAGTAATCGAGTACAAGCATGGTAACGGACAGTTTGCTATGCTGCGTGGTGATATCTGCGAGCGCAACTTGGTTGACTTTACCGACCTGGCCAACCAGGTGAAGGAAGCTGATGCAATCGTGATCATCGGTGGCATCTCAGCCCAGATGGAAGGCGAAGGTGGCGACAAACAGGACATTGAGCTGCCAAAAGTTCAGCAGATGTTGGTAAAAGCTATGCACAAGACTGGCAAGCCTGTTATCTTTGTGAACTGCTCAGGTTCGGCTATTGCCTTTGGTAGTGTTGAGGGCGAGTACGATGCTCTGTTGCAGGCCTGGTATGCTGGTCAGGGTGGTGCTAAGGCTTTGGCCGAGGTGCTGTTTGGCGATTACAACCCTGGTGGAAAACTGCCCGTAACCTTCTATCGCTCTAACAACGATCTGCCCGATTTCCTCGACTACTCGATGAAGAACCGTACCTATCGTTACTTTACAGGTGTGCCTCAGTATGCATTCGGCTATGGTTTGAGCTACACCACTTTTAATGTAGGCGATGCCAAGATCTCAGCCAAGCAGATGAAGAAGAATGGCAAGGTAACCCTGACCGTACCTGTAACCAACACTGGCAAGCGCGAGGGAACCGAGACCGTTCAGGTATATGTAAAGCGTCTCGATGATGCAGGCGCACCTATCAAGGCCCTGAAGGGTTTCCAGAAGTTGAACCTGAAGGCAGGCGAGACACAGAAGGCCACCATCACACTGGATGGCGAGGCATTTGAGTACTACGACGAGATGATCGACGAACTGGCCACAAAGGCAGGTCGCTATCAGATTCTTTACGGTACCTCATCAATGGATAAGGACCTGAAAACCATCGATTTTGTTGTTAAGTAATCAGCGTGTATCAGCACCCCACATCATTTTTTCACGAAGGGTGTTGAAATAACGATGATCAGAACGCTTAACAACCTTGATGTCATAGGGGGCACGACGGAGCACAATCCTCGTGCCCTCTTTGCATTTCTCCGATCGACCGTCGATAGCCACCAGGAAGTTATGCGAGCGACTCTCTACATCGAGCTCAATCACCGACGAATCGGCCAACACTATGGGGCGCACATTCAACGAATGGGGCGCAACTGCCGTCATCGAGAACACCTTGGTGCCAGGCACAATGATTGGGCCGCCATTAGAGAGCGAGTAAGCCGTTGAACCCGTAGGAGTAGAAATCACCAGTCCATCAGCCTGATACGTATTCAGATACTGTCCGTTAACGCTGGCACGTATCGAAATCATCGATGCAGTATCGCGTTTCAGGATGGCCACATCATTCAGTGCACAACTGCACTCTCCCAATGGTGCACCATCAGCCTCCACCTGTATCAGCGCACGACTCTCTACTGCATAGTCGTCGTTATAGAGTGCACGCATACAATGTTCTATATCATCGGGACTGATATCGGCCAGGAAACCCAGTCGGCCCATATTTATGCCTAAGATGGGGATATTCTTCTTGCCCACACGGCAAGCCGCCTTCAGGAATGTACCATCGCCACCCATCGAAATCACAAAGTCGGCATCAAAGTTATTGTCAGAGAAAACCTTAGTGGCCTTCACGTCCAAACGCTGATGATCCTTCAGGAAGTAATAGTACTCCATGTCTACGTAGAGCTCCGCGCCATAGTTGGCGATCGTTGAGAGCACCTTCTGGATACTGGCCGATTTGCGGGCCTGATAAATATTGCCCAACAGGGCAAACCTGAGTTTACGATGTTCCATTCTTGTATCTTTTGGGTGCAAAGATATAAAAATTCGTGCAATTCGTGTAATTCGTGCCAAAAAATTTGTATCTTTGCCGTCAGAATAACAAATTATCGAGAATATTATGGCAAAAGTTTATGTTTTCCTAGCAGAAGGTTTCGAGGATGTAGAGGCCTTGATTCCTATAGATGTATTACGTCGTGGAGGTGTTGATGTAACCACCGTTAGCATCTCTGAATTTCCTTTGGTAACGTCGGCCCACGGCGTGAATATCGAAGCTGATATTCTGTTTGAGCAGGGCGAGTTCGATAATGCCGACCTGCTGATGCTGCCAGGTGGTATGCCAGGCGCCAGCAACCTGTTCAACCATTCTGGTTTGTGCGAAGCCCTGAAGGCTCAGTACCAGGCAGGCAAGAAGATATCTGCCATCTGTGCTGCTCCAGGCGTAGTACTCGCCCCACTGGGTATTCTGGAGGGCAAGCAGGCTACTTGCTATCCAGGCTTTGAGAAAGCATTAGCCGAGAATGGTGCCCGCTATACAGGCGATTTGGTAACCGTAGATAGTAACATCACCACCGCCGAGGGTCCTGCAGCAGCTTTCCCCTACGCCTACGAACTGCTCGGACAGTTGGTTGACAAGCAAACTGCCGACCAGATTGCCGAGGGTATGCGCTTTAAACATTTAATGCAGAAATAATGGATTATATTATCATAGTAGCAGGCGGTAAGGGCTTGCGCATGGGGTCGGACATCCCCAAGCAGTTTCTGCCCATTGGTGGCAAGCCCGTACTGATGCGCACACTGGAGCGATTCCGCGAGTACTCTAAGGACATCCAGATTATTCTGGTATTACCCGAAGCCCAGCAGGCCTATTGGCATCAGCTGTGCCAGGAGTACCATTTTGATGTGGAGTACACCTTAGCCAATGGCGGACAAACACGCTTCCACTCAGTACAGAACGGACTGGCCAAGGTACCCGATGATGCTATCGGCGTGGTAGGTGTACACGATGGTGTGCGTCCCTTCCCCAGTATCGAGGTAATTCGTAACTGCTATACGACAGCAAGAGAAAAAAAGGCCGTCATTCCAGTCATCCCCGTTGTTGAGACCGTACGCCATCTGGAAGGTGAACAATCCAAAACAGTGCCTCGCGATGCCTATCGACTGGTGCAGACACCCCAGACCTTCGACATCCAACTGCTGAAGGCAGCCAATCGTCAGCCCTACAACGACGGTTTTACTGATGACGCCTCGGTAGTTGAAGCATTCGGCTACAACATCACCTTGGTAGAAGGCAACCGCGAAAACATCAAGATTACCACTCCCTACGATTTAAAAATCGCAGAGGTTCTTATATAATGGACATACTCAATCAGGATATCAAATACTTACCCGGCGTGGGACCTAACCGTAAGAAGATGCTGAGCAACGAGCTTGGCATTGAGAGTTACGGCGACCTGCTGGAGTACTACCCCTACAAATACGTCGACCGCTCGAAGGTGTACACCATCCACGAGCTTACGGGCGACATGCCGTTTGTACAGGTGGTTGGACATATCCTGAGTTTCGAGACCTTTCCGATGGGCCCGCGTAAGGAGCGCGTAGTGGCACACTTTACAGATGGCACCGGCATCTGTGACCTTACCTGGTTTAATGGTGGCAAATACGCCAAACAGAATTATAAGATAGGTACCGAGTATCTGGTGTTTGGCAAACCCACTGTGTTTAACAACCGCATCAACTTCACCCATCCCGACCTGGATGATGCTTCTAAGGTTGATCTCACAGCGATGGGACTTCAGCCCTATTACAACACCACCGAGAAGATGAAGAAGAGCGGATTGAACTCGCGTGCCATCGAACGACTCACCAAGACGCTCATCGAGAAACTTCCGCCACAACCCGAAACCATCCCCGATTTTATCTACCAGCCCTTGCATCTGGTAGGTCGTGACTTCGCCCTGCGCACGGTACACTATCCACAGAACGCCAAGGACCTGGAGCGTGCCCGATTGCGTTTGAAGTTCGAGGAACTGTTTTTTATACAACTTAATATATTAAGGTACGCGAGCGATCAGCGTCGCAAGTTCCGTGGGTATGTATTCTCTACGGTAGGCGATGTATTCAACACTTTCTATAGTCAGTATCTGCCCTTCCCACTCACAGGTGCCCAGAAGCGTGTGATTAAGGAGATTCGCAAGGATATGGGTTCTGGCCGCCAGATGAACCGATTGTTGCAAGGTGATGTGGGTAGCGGTAAAACACTTGTGGCACTGATGTCAATGCTGATTGCCATCGATAACGGCTATCAGGCCTGTATCATGGCCCCAACCGAAATCCTGGCCGAACAGCATCTGCAAACCATCATGGGATTCCTCAAGGATATGAACCTGCGCGTAGCCCTGCTTACCGGTATGGTAAAGGGGAAACGTCGCGAAGAGGTGCTCGAAGGTCTGTTGGATGGTACCATCAACATTCTGGTGGGCACCCACGCTGTCATCGAGGATACTGTGCAGTTTGCCCGATTAGGCTTTGTGGTGGTCGATGAGCAGCACCGCTTTGGTGTGGCCCAGCGCGCCAAGCTTTGGAGTAAGAGCACTAACCCACCCCACGTATTAGTGATGACTGCCACGCCTATCCCACGCACCTTAGCCATGACTCTGTATGGCGATCTCGACGTGAGTGTTATCGACGAGTTGCCTCCAGGCCGTAAGCCCGTACAAACCACACATGTTTTCGATTCGCGTATGACGTCGCTATACGATGGCATCCGTCGTCAGATTAACGAGGGCCGACAGGTTTACATCGTGTTCCCCCTGATTGAAGAGAGTGCTAAAAGCGACCTAAAGAACCTTGAAGATGGCTTTGAGGTACTGCGCGAAGCCTTCCCCGAATTCCGGTTGAGTAAGGTACACGGACGTATGAAACCTAAGGACAAAGAGGAGGAGATGCAACGCTTTGTACGTGGTGAGACACAGATACTTGTGGCAACAACGGTGATCGAGGTAGGTGTGAATGTTCCTAACGCCTCTGTAATGGTTATTCTCGAGGCCCAACGCTTCGGACTGGCCCAGTTGCACCAGCTCCGAGGTCGTGTAGGTCGAGGTGCCGACCAGTCGTATTGCATTCTCGTCACCCCCTTCAAACTGAGCGAGGACACCCGCAAGCGTATCGACATTATGTGCGATACCAACGACGGTTTCCGTATAGCCGAGGCCGACCTGAAACTCCGTGGTCCTGGCGACCTGGAAGGCACCCAGCAGAGTGGTATGGCTTTCGATTTAAAGATTGCTGACATAGCCCGTGATGGACAGATTGTGCAGATGGCCCGCGACGAGGCACAAAAGATTATTGACGAGGACCCAGAATGTAACTCTGAGAAATTCAGCATGTTATGGAACCGACTGCGCCAATTACGTAAAACAAATATTAATTGGGCGGCTATATCCTAAAACTATGTTAACTTGTGCTGTTATCGCGCACGTAGTTTAAAAAAAATTACTACCTTTGCAGCAGAAATCTTTTTCTATTGCAAACCATTATGAAGAAATTGTTTATATTTGCCCTGATGTTGATGCTTTCTATGAGCGACCTCGCTCTTGGAAAGGTTAACCCTGACCAGGCTCCAGACGAGGAGGAGATTGGCAACTTCGACTTCATTTATGGAACACAAGACGATTTGAACGAGGCATTCGAGAAGACCGAGATGATTATGAGCGAGGCTTTCTCACACATGGGTGCCCGCTACCGCTCAGGTGGTAAAGGTCCAAGCGCTTTCGACTGCTCTGGCTTTACCAGCTATGTTTACAAGCAGCAAACCGATTTGTTTATCGGTGCTTCATCAAGAGATCAGTATGCACGCAATATCCCCATCACCCGCGATGAGTTGCAGAGTGGCGACCTGGTATTCTTTACCAGTCCACGTTCTGGTCGAGGTGTTGGTCATGTAGGTATCGTGGTTGATGTAGATCCCATCAACAATACATTCACCTTCATTCACGCCAGTACCAATAACGGTATTACTATCAACAGTTCTACCGACTCGGGTTACGCCCGTCGTTACATCGGTGCACGTAGAGTGCAGCAGTAAACGGAAATCGACACATTTAGCCATATTAACCTGAAAAAACAACAAAATATCGGCGAAAGTGTTAAAAGTGAACAAAAAACACCAATATATTTCCGTTTTTCATGCAATATTAGTACCTTTGCACCGGATTTTTTAATTTGATATTAACTCAACTAAGGATATGAACATTAAAAGCTTTAAGAAAATAGCTGTTTTGGCATTCTCAGTTTTTGTTGCAGCCCCCGCGTCTGCACAGGATCTGTTGGCTAAGCAGGCACCAGTCGATCGCAAGATGAAGGCAGTCGACTCGATGGTTCTCAAGCGAATCATTGAGCAGGAGGAGAAGTACAACCCCTCAGCCGACCTCTACGAAGACTGGAATAATGTATATGCCCACCGCGAAACAGTACTCCCCGACTCATTCCGTATCGACCTGAGAGGTTTCCACATGCCTACCGATAGCCGTGTGCTCACCTCAAACTTCGGCGCACGTTGGGGACGTCAGCACAAGGGCCTCGACATCAAAGTATATATTGGTGATACCATCCGCGCCGCCTTCAGCGGTAAGATCCGTATCGTAAAATATGAGCCTAAGGGTTATGGTAAGTACGTAGTTATCCGCCACCACAATGGTCTGGAGACTATCTATGGTCACATGTCAAAGCACCTGGTAGTTGAGAATCAGGAGGTTAAGGCTGGTGATCCTATCGGATTGGGTGGTAACACTGGTCGTAGTACTGGTTCACACCTGCACTTCGAGACACGTCTTTGCGGTGTAGCCCTGAACCCAGCTCTGCTGTTCGACTTCCGCAATCAGGATGTTGTAGGCGATTTCTACATGTTCCGTCGCAGCAAGTACGCTGCTGAGTCGGCTATGGCCACTCGTCTGCGTGGTGTTGGTGGTGTAACCGCTGGCGATAACGATCAGGACGACGAGCTCGAGATTGCAACTGCCCCACGTACATCATCTAATGTACACTTCCACAAGGTTAAGAAGGGCGATACCCTGCAGGCCATTGCCCGCAAGCATCACACCACGATTGCTAAGCTCTGCGAGCTGAACCACATCGGCAAGAACATACGCTTGCGCCCAGGACAAATTTTGAAATACAACTAAAAAAATATCAGGAATCCCGTCAAGTTGACGGGATTTTTTTTGGTATATTGCTCACTTATTTGTATATTTGCGCCATAAACTTAAAACAAAAGCGTATGTACGACAAGGAAAGAGGGCTTTACATAGCCCACTGCTCTAATGGAGCACTGAGTATTACAGGTAAGATGGCCAACCGTCATGGTTTGATTGCTGGTGCCACAGGTACAGGTAAAACCGTTACCCTGCAGGTGATGGCCGAGACCTTCTGCCAGGCAGGTGTACCCTGCTTCATGGCCGATATGAAGGGCGACCTCTCGGGTATCTCGCAGACTGGTAAGCTGAGTGGCTTTATCGAGAAGCGCATGCCCGAATTTGGCATCGAGAATCCTGAGTTCCAGAGTTGTCCTGTACGCTTCTTCGATGTATTTGGCGAACAAGGACATCCCATGCGTGCAACCATCTCACAGATGGGTCCACAGCTGCTCAGTCGTCTGCTCGACCTGAACGAGACACAGGATGGCGTACTGAACATCGTGTTCCGCATTGCCGACGAGCGCGGACTGCTGATTCTCGACCTGAAAGACCTGCGCGCCATGCTCGACTATGTATCGCAGCATGCCAAGGAGTACACCACTAAATACGGTAATATCTCAACTGCCTCGGTTGGTGCCATCCAGCGCGCCCTGTTGCAGTTGGAGAACCAAGGCGCCAACCAGTTCTTTGGCGAGCCCTCGTTCGACATCTTCGACCTGATGCAGACCGAAGGTGGCAAGGGTATCATGAATGTGCTGGCTGCCGATAAGTTGATGATGCAGCCCAAGTTGTACTCTACATTCCTGTTGTGGCTTTTGAGCGAGCTCTACTCTACCCTCCCCGAGGTAGGCGACATGCCGCTGCCTAAGTTGGTATTCTTCTTCGACGAGGCACACATGCTGTTCGACGGCACATCAAAGGCATTGCTCGATAAGATTGAGCAGGTTATCCGTTTGATTCGTTCAAAGGGCGTGGGTATCTACTTTATTACCCAGAGTCCTACCGATATCCCCGAAAACATCCTCGGACAGTTAGGCAACCGTGTGCAGCATGCCCTGCGTGCTTACACACCAAAGGACCAGAAGGCAGTAAAAACAGCTGCCGATACATTCCGTCCTAACCCTGACTTCAAGACCGACGAGGCCATCATGAACCTGGAGACAGGCGAGGCACTTGTTAGTTTCCTCGACGAGAAGGGTGCACCCAATATCGTAGAGCGTGCCAAGATTCTGTTCCCGCTCTCGCAGATTGGTGCCATCACCGAGGGGCAGCGTCTCGACATCATCAAGCAGAGTCGTATCTATGGTAAGTACGACACACCAGTGGATCGCGAGAGTGCCTTCGAGGTACTGATGGCCGAAGCCGATCGCGCCCTGCAGGAACAGGAGCAGACCGAAGTTGAGGTTCCACAGCCTGAAGCTAAGGCCGAGAAAAAGAAGTCGGGTATACTGGCAAAGGTAGGCAAGGCCATTCTGACTGCCATCACCTCTACCCTGGCAGCTATGTTAGGCACCTACGTAAGCGATAAGGTAACGGGTAAGAAGACCAAGAGTCGCACTTCGGCAAAAGGTCGCGTAGTGAAAAACGCCACCAGCGCCGCTACCCGAACCATTACCAAGGAACTTACAAGAGACATCCTTGGTAACCTGATTAAGTAATTAAAGATATTCACATACAGTATAAATATACCGCTGTCGCTCGACGGTGGTATATTTATATTTGGTGGGGTTGATCAGGGATTTCACATCGTGAGTGATGCCAGTGCCGACAAGCTTGGCAGTGGCCTCTTTCATCGTCCAAAAGCGGATAAAAGTGGCTTCTGGGGTGGCAGATGCGGCGATTTCTGTTCTCTCCTCATCGTTCATTGTGTAGTTAATCAGACTATCCTTGAACTCACGGATACACTCCACATCTACGCCAACAGGCCTGTCGCTGATAACACAGATGGCAGCCTCCTTGCAATGACTCAGATTAAAATATATCTCCGGATGGCCCACAATGCTGGGTTTGCCGTGCTCGTTATAGTCGAAGATGGGGTTATCGGTGATGCCATACTCCTGGCGCAAGCCCTCCTTCAACAGCTGGTAGGCCAACACGCACAAACGCTGCCCCTGTTCGTGTTTAAACTTCAGGGCCTGCTCGCGGCGCTGCTCCGAAATCTCACCCAGCGCCGCCTGCAAATCAAAATCCCATATCTTCTCGCTTATATATACTCCCATTTTCTTTTTTTAGCAACGGACTACAGGACTTTAGGATTTATCTTTCAGATAAACTCGTTTATAATCCCTACCCTCACCAAAGTTAAGAAGTAATCCTACCTTATAGTGAGTAATAGTCAAATAATTAATCAGTTGAGCACTGTGTGCAGGTATCAATTGTGATACTGCTTTTAATTCCAATATAATCTTATTATCTACTATAATATCTGCAATATACTCTCCAATATTATGTCCTTTGTAAACAACCTCCAGGTGTTTCTGTCTTTCATACGAAACACCCAATTCGTCAAGTTCTATACATAGAGCATTTTCATATACAGACTCTAAGAAACCTGTCCCTAAAGTACTTAAGACTGTAAAATATGCCTTTAGTATCTTCCCTGATAGTTCTTCGTATAACATAAATCCTAAAATCCTGTAGTCCGTTGCTAAAAAATCATTCAATACCAATCTCAGGTGTGGGGATTTTGCGGTTGGGATTCTCCTTGGCACCTAGGGTGATTAGTTCTTGGGCTTTTTGGGTGACGCTTTGACGACCAGTTATCAACTTGTTATTGGTGTTGTCGTAAGCCTTCTGCACAGCCTCAATCTTACTACCCAGGTCGTTATAGCGCTGCACAAAGTCGCCTAAGCGATCCAACAACTGCTCAGCCAAGCCAAATACTTTCTCCTGATTCTCGGCCTGCTGGTTCTGCACCCAGGCAATGTGTATCATGTGCAGAATGCCCAACAGGTTCTGCTCGCCCGTTACAAACACCTTCTTTTCGAATGCCTCGCGCCACAACGTAGGATCATTGGCCAATGCCAACTGCAGCGACGACTCGAAGGGTACGAACATAATCACGAAATCAACCACATCGCGACCATTCTTCACGTATTTCGAATAGTCCTTACGTGCTAACTCGTTTACATGCTGGCGCACACTCTTGATGTGGTCCTGCAGGTAACGCTCCTTATCCTCGGGTGTCTCGGCATTCACGTATTTCTCGTAGGCTACCAACGATACCTTCGAATCGATGATAGCATCCTGCCCCTGTGGGTAATGCAGAATCACGTCGGGCTGCATCTCGCGACCAGTCTCATCGTGTTTCATGGGACGTCCGAGTTCATCGCGCAAACGGGCCTGCACCTCGTAGTGGATGCCCTCCGTCAGACCCTGACTATTCAGCAGGTCGCCCAGAATAATCTCGCCCATGTTACCACTCACCTTGTTATCGCGTCGCAGCACATTCGTCAAGTTTTCAGCCTTCTCACCCAGTTGCTGCGTTTGTTGCATCATCAGCAGCATCTGCTCACGAAACGAAGCCGAATGGGCTGCGCTCTCCTTTTGGTTTTCACTGATAGCCTTCTGCATGTTGGCGATAGCATCCTTCAATGGTTGCGTGATGCCAGATATTGTTTCGGTATTCGACTGCTTCAGTTTCTGGGCACTCTGCTCCAGCAGTTGCTGAGCCATATTCTTAAAGCGCTCTTCATGGCGCTGCGACTCTTCAGCCATCTGCTGATGCAGCAACTGCAACTCTCGCATCTGAGCTTCGGCACGTGCATGCAACTCACGGTTCTCACCCTCCAAGTGGCGCACTCTGCTGGTGCTCTCTGCCAACTGCTCATTCTTCAGTTTCAGCTCCATGCCAGTTTTGCCACCCTCTATACGGAGGTGATCCATTTTGCGATCCATCAGCAGGTAAAGCGCTACAGCACCCACTGCGATACCTATTATAATATAAAGTACAATCATAAGTCGTATTGTTTTTATTTTGCTGCAAAATTAAGCAATTTCTTCGTAATAAGGACCAAATGAACCTATAATTTTGCACAAAAAAAATGTGCATTCATTCGTTTTTCGAAATCACGCACATTTTCACTCGTTCCGTATATTACTTCATGTCAGATTAAAGGTAAACTAGATCAGATTGTTCAATAAAACTTAAAAAACTGTTGTTCGAGTACAAAAGTAGGCATTTTAATCTACCAAACCAAATCTTTTCTCCATTTTCTTCGCTTTGTTAACTCTATTTAACTTTAAAGAGAGGTTGTGTTCGTCCACACAAAACGAAAAACACACTAACTATGACTTTTTCTTTGCTTGGAACGTATAACCATGATTGACGACCAATGCAGTGAAAGACGTTTTTGACTAATTAAAGCGAATTTTTGGTTAAAGAATCTGTAAAATGTACGTTTTACACCTCTATATTTCGTCCACTCTTTTTAGATTTTTTAAAAATCTTATCACACTGTGCATCAGTGCTTTAGACATTTTGAGCGTATCATTTAGTCCACTTTTCGCTCTGTGCTGCCAAATGCGAGCATTAAAATTAATTATCTTTGCAGCAGAAAATCCTAATAGGGTATATTCTAACTTAACATTAACATTTAATAAAACCAAAGTATGAAGAAAAGCAGGTTAGTAATGATGTTTCTGGCACTTATGGTGACCATGACATCTTGGGCCCAGGGAATCGTGGGCACTGTGATTGACGACCAGGGCGAGACCGTTATCGGTGCTTCGGTCGTTGAAAAAGGTAATCCTCAGAATGGTACTATTACCGACTTTAATGGTAACTTCACCATTAAGGTTAACGAGGGCGCTACTATCGTAGTAAGTTACATTGGTTATGTAACCCAAGAACTAAAAGCAACCCGCAACATGCGTGTGGTGCTGAAAGAAGATGCACAGACTCTGCAGGACGTAGTTGTTATCGGCTACGGTGTGCAGAAGAAGAGCGTGGTAACAGCCTCAATCGCCAAGGTTAGCTCGGATGATCTGGAGGGTAAGACACGTCTGCGTGCCGATGATGCCCTGAAAGGTCTGGCTGCTGGTGTAAACGTTACATCTGCCAACGGACAGCCTGGTTCACAGTCGATGATTCGCGTGCGCGGTACAGGTACTATTAATGATACCAACCCGCTGTACATTATCGATGGCATGCCTACCGACCAGTACGGTCTGGAGAGCGTTAACCCTTACGATATCGAGAGTATCGAGGTTCTGAAGGATGCTGCATCAGGTGCCATCTACGGTGCACGCGCAGCCAACGGTGTTATCCTGGTTACCACCAAGAAGGGTAAGATGGGTAAGGCCCAGATTAACTATAACTTCAGCTACGGTTGGCAGAGCGCCTGGAAGCATCGCGACGTGACCAGTGCTACCGACTATGCCATCCTGCAGAACGAGAAATACGTGAACGGCGGACAGGCTCCTTTGTATGCCGATCCTTATAACCTGACCGATGCCAACGGTAACAAGATTACCGGTTTTGGTACCGATTGGCAGGAACTGCTGTTTAACGATAACGCCCCTGTAGTACAGCACGACGTATCGGTTAGCGGTGCTACCGAAAAGGTAAACTACTACCTGTCGCTGGGTTACTACACTCAGGATGGTATCGTGGGTGGTAACTACGGCCGCTCTAACTACGACCGTTTGACCATCAACTCAAACAACCAGTTCAACCTGTTCGACGACTCAAAGGAGCGCAACTTCCTGAACAAACTGGACATCAGCGCAAACCTCTCTTATATGCGCACACATAGCACAGGTATCGACACCAACTCTACATGGGGTTCGCCCCTGGGTTCGGCCCTGTACCTGGCTCCCACACTGCCCGTAACACTCACTGGTGCTGTGGCTCAGGATATGATTGACCGTTACAGCGCTTACGACCTTTATCGCGACGAGAACGGCAATCCTTATACTATTCCCAACTACGTAGGTAGCTATCAGGAGCAGAACAACCCCATCGCCATGATGCAGGGTAACCCCAGCCGCGGCTGGAGCCATAAGTTCAGACCTAAGTTTGCTATCGACCTGCAGATCTGGGACAACCTGAAGTACCACTTCACCTGGAGTGCCGAGCAGAGTTTCTGGGGCAGCGAGGGTGCTACCGTATCAAAGTACTACCTCTCTGGTAACAACAACAGCGACCACACATCGGCTTCAGCCGAGAAGGCCGACGCTACACAGTGGCAGGTTGAGAACACGCTGACTTACGACAAAGAGTTTGGCAAGCACTCTATCGGTGTAGTACTGGGTCAGAGCGCCCTGAAGTACAAGGGTAGCTACGTAGGTGCATCGCACTGGAACCTGATTAACGTAAACAAGCCTTATGTTGACTACACCACTGGTGGTAGCATTGAGACCACTACCGATGCCGACGGCCACATTACAGGTGTTAAGAGTCTGGTTAGCGGTTGGGCTGGTCCTAACGTAGAGCATCACCTGGCTTCGCTCTTTGCCCGTTTGAGCTACAACTACGACGAGAAGTACATGTTCCAGGGCACCATCCGCCGCGATGGTTCAAGCCGCTTCGGATCAAACAACAAATATGGTGTGTTCCCCTCATTCTCTATCGGTTGGAACATCATGAACGAGGACTTCATGAAGAACACCAGCGACTGGCTCAGCAACCTGAAGTTCCGCGCCAGCTGGGGTAAGAACGGTAACGAGAACATCGGTGACTTCCGCTACACCGTGCTCACCACCACTGGTGGCACAAGCAACTACTACTTTGGCCGTCAGGGCGTGATGAATTACGGTTCGAAGGCCAACGGACTGGCTAACGAGAACCTGAAGTGGGAGGAGAGTGAGCAGACCGACCTGGGTATCGACCTGGGCCTGTGGAACAACAAGCTTACATTTACTGTTGACTACTATATCAAGAAGACCAATGGTATGCTGATGACAATGCCTATCCCAAGCTACGTAGGTGAGACCAAGCCTATCGGTAACGTGGGCGACATGGAGAATAAGGGTATCGAGTTTGAGCTGGGTTACAAGTTCAACATTGCCGATGCACACTTTGCCATTAAGGCCAACGCATCGCACCTGAAGAACACCCTGAAGAACCTGGGTAACGACACTGGCTTCCTGAACTACGGTATCAGTCAGTTCAGCGATGGTGGCACACGTGCCGAGAACGGTCAGCCTTTCCCATACTTCTATGGTTACAAGACTGCAGGTGTACTGCAGAACCAGGCCGAGGCCGATGCTTACAATGCAAAGAATCACGCTTCGTCGGTTCCTGGCGACCTGATCTTCGTGGATGTAAACGGCGATGGCTACATTACCAGCGACGACCGTACCAAGATTGGTAAGCCAACACCCGACTGGACTTACGGTTTGAACCTGAATGCCGATTGGAAGGGCTTCGACTTCAACATCTTCTTCCAGGGCGTTTATGGTGCCGATATCTTCGACGCTACCTGGCGCCAGGATATCGCATCGGGTAACTACCCAACTTGGGTGCTGCAGCGCTGGACCGGCGAGGGAACCTCGAACAAGATTCCGATGCTGAAGCTGGGCGACTCGAAGAACTGGGTTGTTAGCGACATCTACGTACAGGACGGCAGCTACCTGCGCCTGAAGAACATCTCATTGGGTTACACACTGCCTAAGCAGCTTACCAAGCGTGTAAACATCGAGCGATTCCGCGTGTATGTTCGTGCCGAGAACCTGTTTACCTGGACTAAGTACTGGGGATTCGATCCTGAAATCGGTTCGGGCAGCACATCGATGGGTGTCGACTACGGCGTATATCCACAGGCACGCATCTTTACTGTAGGTTGCAACCTCTCGCTGTAAAATGTAATAATGTAATAATGTAAAAATTAAAGAATTGAAGTATTATGAATACGAAGATATATAAAACACTGTTCGCTGGAGTAGTAGCCGTATCGCTGACTGCTTGTAACGACAGTTTCCTGGAGGTAGAGAACCCCACTGGTGAGCCTCTGGAAGAATATTACATGACCGACGAGCACCTGAGCGAGGCCTGCACTTCGGCCTATGCCCCTCTGCACTGGCCCGACTGGGACGGAACAGCCTATAACGACCTGACTTGCGACGCCGAGATTATGGGCGACGACTTCTGGGTAGGCGGTTCGAGCATCAGCGACAACCAGCACTGGCACAAGCTGTTCAACTTTGAGGGCGACGGCAACAACACCCTGGGTACTCTTTGGGGCGACTTCTACAGCGGTATCAAGCGTTGTAACGACGTGATTAAGTACTGCTCATGGGGTGGCGGCAACGAAAAGAACCGCACATCGTACGAGATGCAGGCCCGTCTGCTCCGCGTGTACTATTATAATATTCTGTGGCACTACTACGGCAACGTTCCTTTCTATCTTGAGAACCTGAGCGAGCCTTACACAGCCCCACAGATTACTGCTGATGAGATTTATGCACAGCTGCTGCCTGAGCTCGAGGCCATCATCGCTTCGAACGTGCTGCCTATGCGTTGGGATGCAGCCAACGAGGGTCGCGTATCACAGGCTATGGCCTACATGCTGTATGCCGAGATGGTGATGTACCAGAACGACGCAGCCCGCTATCCTACTGCTCTTACTTACATGAAGCAGATTATCGGCGACAGCAACTACTCGCTGAATCCCGACTTCAAGGATCTGTTCTCAGAGAACGGTGAGATGTGCTCAGAGAGCATTTTTGAGATTACTTACGACGACGATAACGCCCAGCGCGACTGGGGCACACCACTGCATGCAGGTGGTACCGTATTCCCTACACTCTGCTCGCCTAACGGTTGGGCTGGTGGCGAAGGCTGGGACAGCGGTAACGACGGTTGGGGATTCCTGCCCATGCGCTTAGAGGCCTACAATATGTATGCCGATAACGACAAGCGTCGCGATGTTACCTGCTGGGACGTTCGTGGCTACACCTATACCGAGCGTTATCAGGACACTCACATCTGGCACGGTAAGTATCGTCCACAGAGTGCCAACAATCAGGACTGTCCTACATCAAAGAACCTGAACTACAATAACAACAAGCGCATCTACCGCTATGCCGAGACCCTGCTGAATGCAGCCGAGCTGCTGTTGCAGACAGGTGGCAGCGCAACCGAGGCCACTGGTTATGTTAACGAGGTTCGTACACGTGCAGGTCTTGCTAACCTGAGCAGCGTTACTATCGACGACGTACTGAATGAGCGTCACCTGGAGTTCTGCGGTGAGGGCAAGCGTTACTTCGACCTGGTTCGTGCCGAGGGTATCAGCGGTGCCACCGAAAAGGCTACCCTGAAGCTGGTTCCCGACACCTACGGCTATCGTACTAACACCTGGAGTGCCAGCAAGAAGCACATTCCTCTGTCACAGAGCGAGCTTGATGCCGACCCAACACTGGTGCAGAACAACTATTAATATTAAACATTAATGATTAAACATTAAAAAGATTATGAAGAATCTGATTAAATATACAATGGGTGCGCTGGCAGCAGGTGTGATGATGACCGCCTGCTCGCCCGAAAAATTCGACGGCGCCGACCCCAATGGTATTCCATCGGTAAGCGGTGTTGATTTCAGCATCAGCGTCGATCAGGAAACCAACCAGATGATTGCCACCTACACCCCACAGCCAGGTACATATCCTGTATGGCTGGTAAACGGTACCACCTACTCTACTCTGCAGGAGGTAGGCTATCAGAACCCCGAGGCTGGCACTTACACCATCGACCTTAAAATTGGTAACCGCAACGGTTTCAGTCAGGGTGTGGTAAGCAAGACATTCACTTTTAACGAGACAAAGATTGACTACAGCGCCGACTTTAAGCGTCTGTGCGGTAAGGAGTGGCGCATTGCCAACCGCGAGGTAGCCCACATGGGTTGCGGCCCTGCCGGTACAGCCGGTTCGGAGTGGTGGAGCGCTCAGCCCAACGATAAGAAGGACTTTGGCGTTTACGACGACCGCATCACCTTTACAGCCGATACACGTAAGGGCGGTACCTACACCTACAGCGCTGGTGAGGACGGTATGACCTACGTTAACACCGGTACCACCAAGTGGGGCTCAGAGGCAGCCGACTTCGACGCTGCTATCGGCGACCAGACTTCGACCTGGAGTTTCGAGATCTACGACTGGGAGGATGCCGAGGGTAACGTTACCAAGCAGACCTACATCCAGCTGGGTGCCAACACCCTGTTCCCATACATCTCGAGCGATGCTCAGTATGAGAATCCTAAGTTCCGTATCGAGGAGCTCACAGCCAAGAAGATGATTCTGGTTTACGATGCCCCCGACCGCTCGATTGCCTGGCGCTTTATCCTGACCAACGGTGAGGACGAGCCAGATAATCCCGACACACCAACAGCCGACTGGGATTACACCAGTGGTGCCAACCTGTGGAAGGCCGTCGACGACGGTACTGTTGAGAGCACATTCGGTTACTGGTTTGCCAACGATAGCTGGACTGAGATTGAGCACCCCGAATGCGTACACAATGGCGGTAGCTACGAGCTGACCATGCCCGAGGGTATTGGTGGCAGCCAGTGGCAGGGCCAGTTCCACATCGATACCAAGCTTACAGCCAGCGCTGCCAAGGCTTACAACCTGTATATGGTAGTAGAGGCCGATAACGACTGTGCCGGCATCACATTCAAGCTTACCGACAGCGGTGATAGCAACTTCCTGCTCGAGGAGCGCATCCCAGTAGAGGCCGACAAGCCATTGGTACTGAAGCGCGAGGGTCTGACCCTGAAGGAGGGTAAGGACGCCGATGCACTCCGTATGTTCTTCGACTTCGGTGGCACACCTGCCGGTACTAACGTTAAGATCAGCAAGATTTATCTGGAAGAGGCTGTAGCCATTAACTACGACGATGCCAACAACCTGTGGAAGGGCGTTGACGAGGGTACCGTTGAGAGCGAGTTTGGCTATTGGTTTGCCGACGACAGTTGGACAGCACTGCCCACACAGCCCGCAGCTAAGCATACTGGCGACACCTACGAGATTACACTGCCCGAGGGTATGGGTGGCAGCCAGTGGCAGGGTCAGTTCCACATCGACACCAAGCTTACTGCCAGCGCAGCCAAGGCTTACAACTTTAAGATTATTGTAGAGGCCGACGACGATTGCCCAGGTGTAACCATCAAGCTCACCGATGCTGGCGATACAAACTTCTTCTGCGAGGGTCGTCACGACATCCAGGGCGGCAAGCCATTCGAGTTTGTACTGAAAGGTGCCAAACTGGCCGAGGGCAAGGATGCTGCTGCTATCCGTTTGTTCTTCGATTTCGGAGGTTCGCCTGCAGGCACCACCGTCAAGATCAGTAAGATTACTCTGATTGAAGCTGAATAAAAAAAATAAATTGAATAATTAAATGAAACGTTACATGTTTAACACTCTATTGCTCATGCTCACCGCAGTCGTAGCTGGCTGCGGTGGGGGTGGCGATGATCCACAACCCGCTGCTCCAACGATCACGGTATCGCAGGAGAGCATCAATGCACCAGCCGCAGGAGGCAGCTACACGATTAATGTTACCACCACTGGCAAAGAGTGGGGTGTTTATGCCGATGGCGACTTTGTGAAAGCCACAGCTCAGTATGCTAACAATGCGGTGGCTGTGACCATCGACGAGAATCCTAATACCACAGAACGCACCGGTAACGTTGTCATTATGTCGGGAACGGCTCGCAAGAGCATCAGCATTACCCAGGCAGCTGCCGAGAAGCCTGCCTACAATGCCCCCGAAGGTTACACACTGGTATGGCAGGACGAGTTCGAGACAGGCTCAGAACTGAATGCTGCCGACTGGAAGCACGAGGTGCAGAACGCCGGATGGGTGAACCACGAGTTGCAGAACTACGTGAACCACAAAACACCCGATGGTGCGCTGGTAACACAGGTTAAGAACGGCACCCTGCGCATTACAGCCCTGAAGGAGAACGGCAAGATATACTCTGGTCGTGTGTATGCCCACGTAAAGGAGGGCTGGACCTACGGTTACATCGAGGCCAGCATCAAACTGCCAAAGGGCAAAGGCACATGGCCTGCCTTCTGGATGATGCCCGTAAACTACAAATCGTGGCCTGCCGATGGCGAGATTGATATCATGGAAGAGGTGGGCTATCACCCAAACTACGTATCATCGAGCCTGCATGCCAATGCACACGTACACTCTAACAATACGCAGGTAACCCACGAGATGAAGTGCGATGGTGCCGAGGGCGAGTTCCACACCTACGCCATCCTGTGGACAGCCAAGAACATCACCACCTACGTGGATGGCAAGGTTCAGCTGAGCTACGACAACCGCGGACTGGGTCGCGACGACTGGCCATACGATGATCCGTTCTACGTGATCTTCAACCTGGCTTGGGGCGGCGACTGGGGTGGCGCTCAGGGCGTTGACGAGAGTGCACTGCCTGCCACCATGGAGGTAGATTACGTTCGTGTGTTCCAGAAGAAATAAATGAAACCAAAATTAATACTCTCTATTTTGTTGACGATTGCCTGGGCTGGCCCTGTGCTGGCCCAGCAATATCAACAACTCACCGATGTACCAACGGTATATATCGAGACGGAGAACAGTCAGAACATCACCAGCAAGGAGGATTACATCATGTGTACTTTTACGATGGTGGATGGCGACAACACGCTCCGACTCGAGAACACCCAGATAAGAGGACGAGGCAACTCATCGTGGTGGAACTCTGACAAGAAACCCTACCGAGTTAAGTTCGACAAAAAGCAAACACTGTTAGGTGAGGACTTTGCGAAAGCCAAAAGTTGGA
>JAEEGK010010512.1_pt1 | contig 21329 bp, 17 predicted proteins | sample 8958771 | NCBI WGS metagenome assembly JAEEGK01 (sample SAMN16246547, study PRJNA631951) | gut metagenome | biome: gut microbiome; feature: rumen; material: SC-attached | host: Bos | place: Iran: Karaj | collected 2018-10 | reverse complement strand
TCGAAACGCATGCCCTCTTTATCTTCCTCGATGGCAGCACCATTGCGCTTACCATTCTTAAAGGTACCTTTGAACTTCGAACCATCGGCATAGCGGGCGACACCCTCACCATCGATTTTGCCATCCTTGAACTGGCCTTCGAACACATCGCCTGCCTTCGTAGTAAGTTTGCCTTTGCCGTTGGGCTTATCGGCTTTCCAGAGACCTACGTACTGATCGCCGTTTTTCCATACCATCGTGCCCTGGCCGTGCTTGTCGCCCTCGAGGAATTGCCCCGTGTATTTGTCGCCATTGGCATATTTCGAGATACCCGTTCCCGTGCGCTCACCGTCGACGTAGTCGCCTTCGTAGACATCGCCATTCTGGAACTTATAGATACCACGGCCATTCTGCATATTGTTCTTCCACTGACCGATATACATATCGCCTGAGGCATATTTGAAAGTGCCCTTACCTTGACAGACATTATTTACCCATTGTCCTTCATAAGAGGAACCATCACCCCAGTTGAAGTAACCCTGACCGTTTTTCTGGTCATCCTTCCACTCGCCTTTGTAATAAGCCCCGTTAGCAAAGGTATAAACGCCCTTACCAGAACGTTTGTCCATATACCAGTTGCCATCGTACTTATCGCCATTGAAATAGTACATGATACCGTGACCATGTTGATAGTCGCGGAACCAAAGGCCGTCGTAGCGGTTGTTGTTGGAAAAATAATACACACCTTTGCCATGCTGTTGGTCCTGGAACCACTCACCCTCGTATTTCTCACCATCGAAGAAAGTGTAGGTGCCAAAACCCTGACGCTTACCCTTCTCGTACTGGCCTTCATACCAGTTGCCGTTCTTATAGGTGGTCTTTCCCTTGCCGTGAGGCTTTCCCTGAAGAATCTCTCCCTGGAACTCTCCCCCATCTTTCGTGGTACATGATCCCAGTGTGATTTTCTGTGCCATCAGCACCAAAGGAAGCATGATTATCGTTGCTGAAAATATATATCTTATCTTATTCATCTTGTTCGGATTTCAAAATTGCTTTGCAAAAATACGAATTTTAATCGAGACCACCAAGGCTCATCTACAATATTTAACGATAATACTCATTTTCTATCAAAAATTATTATTACCTTTGCAGCCGTATGACATTTACAGCGATTATCCCCGCCCGTTATGCGTCGACACGTTTTCCGGGCAAGCCGCTGGCAGTTCTCGGCGGAAAGACTGTCATTCAAAGAGTGTATGAGCAGGTAAAAAGCGTGCTCAGCGATGTCTATGTAGCTACTGATGACGAGCGCATTTTTTCGTGCGTAGAGTCGTTTGGCGGTAAGGCAGTCATGACACGCAAAGATCATCAGAGTGGTACGGACCGCATTCAGGAAGCTGTTGAGAAGACGGCCACCCAAGCCGATGTCATCATCAACGTTCAGGGTGACGAGCCGTTTATACAACCCTCGCAGATCCAGACGTTGATGCAACTTTTCGACGATCCGTCGACACAGATAGGCACGCTTGGAAAGTTATTCGAAAGCATAGAGGCAGTTGAGAATCCTAACTCTCCGAAAATCGTGACTGACATGAAGGGCTTTGCTCTCTATTTCAGCCGTAGTGTTATTCCCTATATCAGAGGAAAAGAAAGACAGGATTGGTTTAGCGAATATCCCTTCCTGAAGCACTTGGGTGTGTATGCCTATCGTCGGGAAGTATTGGCGGAAGTCACAAAGCTGCCTCAGAGTTCATTGGAAAAGGCAGAGAGTCTGGAACAGTTACGCTGGTTACAGAACGGCTATCGCATCCGCGTAGGAATGACGGATGTGGAAACCGTTGGCATCGATACTCCCGAAGACTTGCAACGGGCAGAAGAATTCCTAAAAAACAAATCTTAGCGATTCGTAGAACTGAATTAACAGAATATAGAAGATAAACAGCGGGGCGCCCTTTCGACAACCAAACGAAAGGGCGTCGACGATATCTGAGAGTGTCTGGAAACGTCCTGATACAAGACCGAAGGTAATAGACACAAGAATAATACCAAAGCTAAGGATGGGTATCATGCTGCGTGAGAAAGGTGATGGGAACAGGCTACCCGTTGACGATAACAGAACCGCATGAGGCACAGCCGTCAACAAGAGTACTACGCCCACATAAAGCACCAAAAACACAATGGTGAGTCGCAAGGCCATCCGATCGCGATAGCTGGTATGCGGCTGTCCGATCAGTCCACACTTCTGAAGACACCCCAATGCAATCAGCATGAGCATGAGCCAGGCGAGCCAAGGAGAGGCAACCATCGATGTGAAATTGCCAAAGAACCAACGCACGCCCTCGCCAGAGAGCAGCGAGCGTACCCCGTCAACCCTCATGGCGGAAAGTATCCATGAAAGAAGGATGAGCACTGCCTCTGCTATCAGCAAGAGCAACATGAACACACCTAATCGCGAGGTCTTGCCCTGACTATTCATCATCGGCTACAAGATTGTCGATATCGATAATATGAAGTTCAATGGCACGTACAACCAGACGAGTGGCATTAACATTGCCAACACTCTCGGGGAAGAGTTTCTTGATCAGCTCATTCTGACGTTTCTCAAGACTTTTTACACCAAAGGGCATCCCCCGCAGACCTGTAATCTGTTCCTTGGTATATCCCAATGCCAAATGGCGCAGGAAACGCTCATCGTATTCATCTACCTCATAACTGACCACTGCCTCCTGCTTGGCAAGTTGACCACTAACAGCCTGCTTGAAACGTTCTACAATCTTTTCGAGGATGGGTTCATTGAAAACCAATGTCTTACCTTCCATTACCGAATTGACATCGCGACGCGTCAGTAATTCACCTGTTTTCAGGATGATACCGTCGGCGCCAGCATCCAAAACGTCTACCCAGAGTTTCTCATTCAGAATCTCACCCGTAAAGATCAGTACCTTGATATCAGGATACATCTCCTTCGTACTTCGACAGATTTCCACACCTACAGTTGTAGAACCACTCAGGCCCAGATCCAATAACACAAGGTCAGGCTTTTGTTGCTTGAGCAGTTTCCAATAGGCAGGTTCATTCTCTGCCGTACCGATGACCTCCGCCTCAGGGATATCGCTCTTGAGGATACCAAGAGTGCCCTTTAATTCCAGGAGCACGTCTTCAACGATGATAACTTTAAACTGATCCATAATTCTTCTATTCTATTTAATGATTTGACACTTTTGGAGCGGCAGGCAGGATGATGCGAACCACTGTTTGTCCGTCGCGTATTTCGGCCCAGATGCCACACAGACGGCGATTGGTAGCCTCGCCATGATCGCGTACAATCTGACGACAAAGCAGATAAGGAATGTTTTGTATAGAAACGGGCGTGAACAAGGTCTGCGCCTCATCGTCACTCAGATGAAGACTGGGCATCGGCATTGTAATCTCCACATACTTACCATCATGTATAGTCTGTACCTCTGAAGGCTCCTTGCCCCCACCCTGTTTGCGAAGGATAGAGAACAGGTAGCTGATGAGATTCTCGTCACCCAAGATACCGTTCGACAGACGATGAATATGCAGATTTGAGCGCTCTGTTTGGTCCATTGCCTGTTGCGAAAGCATACCATAGAGTTCACGATAATATCCCACAATCTCCGAGAGAGACTCTTCCTCACCCTGATCCACTAACTGTCGAATGCGTGAGGGATAATACATGGTTTCGTGTTTGAGGGTGGACAGACAATTATCGAGTACAGCATTCGATACGTGGAGATTAGCCGTCTCAAGTTCCAGACGTCGCAGTTCATCGTCCATCATCTCCAGGCTCGACATCTGCTGACGCTCCATCAGGAAACGATAATAGAGCCTATGACGGTAATACAATAAGTAATAGGCAGGCAGAATTGAACACAACACGAGGATGAGCAAAATAACGGCAATACGTTTGTTGGTCTGAGACTGTTGCATCATCCGACAATAATCAGCCAAGGTGTTATCCGCCGACATTTCCTTATAGAGCTGCGTGTAGATACGATTGTTGTAGTGATAGAGCTGCCACTCATGGAGAGCAAGAGCAGCCACAGCACTCTCATTACGGATATCAAGGATGATATTAAAATTGACAGCCAACGAATCCTGATACCACTTGATCTCCGGAATCATCAATGAAAGGTCCCCCTGACGCAACATCAAATCCTGACCTTTCGGACGGAGATGCTGGTAATGACGGTTCAGATAGTGACGGCAGGAATCTGCAAACATCAAGGTCCTTTCATAAGTACCATTGATATTAGAGAAGTAGGCAGAATCCGCAAAGATGCTAGCCTTTCTTACGTCATCATCAACTGTCGATGCCATCGAAGGATGAAGAGTGGCACAGAGCGTAAACATAGTTATCAGAAGACGCACAATGCCTTTTGGCAGACGGAAGGAGAAGCATGAACCACGACCTTTGGTACTTTCTGCCGTAATTTGACAAACAGAGAAAATCTGACTGATCTTACGGTATTTCTCTATGATACCCTTACAGTTCAACAGGCCGAAGCCGTGATTGACAAGGGGTTTGGGATCGAAGATATGTGCCAGCTGCTCTTCGCTCATGCCCTCACCCGTATCTGCTACCGATATCTCGACATAGTCGGGTGTTTGCTTAGCCGAAACAGTTACACTGCCTCCCTCAGACGTGAACTTACGGGCATTATCGGCCAAGGTGTTCAACATAAAGAGCGTCAACACACGATCTGCCTTTACCTGGGCATCTGTGGTCTGCACATCCAGGGTGATACCTTTCATGGCAAAAGCCTTGCGACTATGCGACATCAAATCGAAGAGAGGTTGCAGGGGGAAACTCTCGATTTTGAGATTCAATTCACCCTGACGGAGTTGTATCCACTGAGTAAGAATATCATTGTAATCGTTGATCTGGTCTGTAAGTTCACGGATATAGGCGAGACTCTCCTGCTTGCTGGCAGCATCGAGATCGTCCAAACGACTGATTTCGTGAATGATTCGATCGATAAATGGCGTAATACCATTGACGAGGGAAATCTTAGCTCGCTGCTCCAAATGACGACGCTCGTTATCTTCCAAACGCAACTTGCTAACAGACACATCATCCTGTCGTTGTTCAAGTTCGTCTTCGAGTTGGCTATAGCCTCCCTTTTTCTTCTTATTCAAATGGTTGAAGAGCAACAACAGGAATATCAGAAGGATAATGGCTACCACCACCGCCGCCAACATAATATTCAGCTGGTTGGCACTGCGTTCATACTGTGCTGCACGAGCCTCCAACTGACGGTCCTGGCGGGTTTCACTCATCAAATCGATATAAGCATTGCGATTTTCGTCGCTCAGTTGTTTTTCATCCATCGCTGAATATACCAGACTTAACTGCTCACGGATACTGGCCACAAGGTCTGGGGCTTGATAGATGGCTGAGTCGGAAAGTGCTTCCTCCAAATTATACAGTGCCGATTCATAATCATTAATCTGACGATAGCAAGAGGCTAAGGTTCGATAAGCACCAGCTATCTGATAGATATCACCATAAACTGAAAAGAGATGAAGAGCATCTTCTGCCAACCATCCAGCCAACATATCTTCATCAACGCCATCGGGATTGATGAACTTCATGGCAGGAAGATTGTCGGCTAGGAGTTGACGACGGTAATCAGGATCCATCAGATGTTCTGAAAGGGCCTCGAGGGCATTGGCTGCAAAATAGGGATAATTGCCTTGACGTGCGTGGATGAAGCAACGTAATAATGTGTCAAACTCCTCCTGATTGATTTCTTGTTGCGTACCCGTTGTTATAATGCCACCAGAGCCAACATAATACAGATAGTTCAACCATTGAGCTGTGTCACGACGAAGATCGTTAATATCAAGATCTTGTAAGGCATCTATAGATTGTCGCTCAAGTCCCACATAATAGTAATAGGTAGATGTAACGATAGCCATCTCTGATTCTGCATAGCGCAGACGCTGTAGCTGATGCTCACTTAATTGGGAACGCTCTTCATTGATACGCTTTAAGGCCTCCATCGCATTCTCGCGATATTCGTAAAACTCGCGGTTCTTGGAACGACGTTGACAAAGACGCATTTGTTGAACATAGCTAACAAGCAGTTCTGTTTGATTATCAGTAATTTGAGGAATTTCATTCAAGCGTTGCTCAGCTTTATCATATTGCATCTTTACAATATCTGTGAAGGCCAAATTGTTTAGTGCTTCTGCTCTGCCTTTGTCGTAGTGGGCGGATAAATCATAGGCTTGTTTTGCATAGTATTCAGTAGAATCAACACTCTTGTAGTGATAGGCATATGAGAGAGCATTCAGCTTGTCGACTGTCTGCCTATCAGTGCGCGTACAAGCTGAGATGAGAATGATTGATAGTATGAATAGCCAGAACTTCATAAAAAAAACAATCCCTCCCGCCATATTGGCAGCGAGAGGGATTAAATGAATATTATGCACGAGCTTTTGCTATGTAACCCAGTGCTTCCTTACACTTATCGGTCACATATTGCCAGTCGTTTGCCTTAACCTTGTCCGAGGGGAAAAGCTTAGAACCCATACCCACACAGAATACACCGGCCTTGAACCATTTGGTAAGGTTTTCTTCCTCGGGGGCAACACCACCAGTGACCATGATCTTAGACCAAGGCATAGGAGCTTTCAGCCCTTTTACCATATTTGGACCGACAACATCACCAGGGAACACCTTTGTCAGGTCACAACCCAGTTCCTGAGCTTTACCGATCTCAGAGACGGTCATACAACCAGGACAATAAGGAACAAGACGGCGATTGCATACAGGAGCAATATCAGGATTGAATAGAGGACCAACAACAAAATTGGCACCCAGCTGCAGATAAAGGGCTGCTGTGGGAGCATCCACGACAGAACCAATACCCAAAGCGAGCTCAGGGCACTCCTTATCAGCCCACTTTACCAATTCGCCAAAAACCTCCTGAGCGAAATCACCACGATTTGTAAACTCAAAAGCGCGAACACCACCTTCATAACAGGCCTTTACCACGTTCTTGCAAGTCTCAAGATCCTTATGATAGAAGACGGGCACCATTCCGGTATCGCCAATCTTCTTCATTACTGCAATTTTATCAAACTTAGCCATTATACAATTTACAATTTGACAATTTACGATTTACAATTGATTAGCGCTGAACGCGACCACTGGCATTACCACCTGCAAGAGACTCAACCTCTTCAGCAGAAACCAGGTTGAAATCGCCATTGATAGTGTGCTTCAAAGCCGAAGCAGCCACAGCAAACTCAAGGGCTTCACCCTGTGTCTTCTTGGTGAGCAGACCGTGAATCAGACCACCAGAGAATGAATCACCACCACCGACTCGGTCGATGATAGGATTGATCTCATAACGCTTTGACTGATAGAACTCCTTGCCATCATAAATCAGTGCCTTCCAGCCGTTGAATGTTGCACTATAACTCTCACGAAGCGTAGAAACAACATATTTGAATCCAAATTCTTTCATCATCTGCTTGAAGATGCCTTCATAACCAGCAGCATCAGTCTTACCGCCCTCTACATCTGCATCGGGCTTGAAGCCAAGACAGAGCTCTGCATCCTCTTCGTTACCGATACAAACATCCACATACTTCATCAGAGGACGCATGATAGAAATGGCCTTTTCTGATGTCCACAGCTTCTTACGGAAGTTCAGATCAACAGATACGGTGACACCTTGACGCTTTGCTGCCTCACAGGCAAGTTTTGTCAACTCAGCAGCCTTGTCGCTGATTGCTGGTGTGATGCCCGACCAATGGAACCATGAAGCGCCTTCCATAATCTTATCGAAATCAAAGTCGGAAGGAACGGCTTCTGCGATGGATGAATGGGCACGGTCGTAGATCACCTTTGAGGGACGCATCGAAGCGCCAGTCTCAGCATAGTACAGACCAACACGATCGCCACCACGGGCAATAAACTCGGTATTCACGCCATAACGACGCAATGCGTTGACTGCAATCTGACCAATCTCGTGCTTTGGAAGTTTCGAAACGAAATAAGCCTCATGACCATAGTTTGCTACTGAAATAGCCACATTGGCTTCACCACCACCAGGGATGATGCGGAATGATTCACTCTGAATGAAACGGTCGTTTCCCTGCGGGGAAAGGCGGAGCATAATCTCGCCTAAAGTTACAATTTTAGCCATTGTTTATTGTTTTAAATGATTACACTAATAATCTTCGTTTGCGACGACAAAATTAGACAAATTTTCCGAGAACTCCAAATATTTATGCAGAATTTAGGTAAAAAACTTACGGAAACGATTTCGGATATAATTATTTTAATAAGATGTTGGTTTATATCAGAAAATCTTTGTACCTTTGCCGAAAAATCGCAAGATATGGCAAAAGAGAACATTACCATCAAAGACATTGCAGCCCGTGCTGGTGTTTCAACTGGTACGGTGGATCGTGTATTGCATAAACGTCCCAATGTCAGTAAGTCGGCTCTGGAGAAAGTCAATAAGGCTCTTGAGGAACTTGATTATCGTCCGAATATGTACGCCTCTGCCCTCGCCTACAATAAGACTTATACTTTCTATGTGGTGCTGCCCAAGCACGAACAGGATGCTTATTGGGATGAGATAGAAGAAGGTGCCCAGGCCTGCTGCCAGTTCCGTCGTGATTTCGGTATCACGCTGAAGTTCGTCTATTATGAGCGTTTCAATGCTGCGGCCTTCACAAAGATGGTACGTGAATTCCTGACTGCCAAGATCGATGGTGTCATCATCGTACCTGCCACCCTCGAGCAGACAGCCCGTTTCACAGAGAAGCTCATAGAGCGACAGATTCCCTATGTGCTCCTTGACTCCTACATGCCTGACCTGAAGCCCCTGTCGTTCTTCGGACAGGACTCTTTTGCCAGTGGCTACTTCGCAGCGAAGATGTTGATGCTGATCGCAGGTCGAGAGAAAGAGGTGGCCCTCGTCAAGCAGACACGTGATGGTAAGGTGGCTTCCAAACAGCAGGCCAATCGAGAGACAGGCTTCCGTCACTATATGGTGGATCATTTCCCTGATATCAAGATTACCGAGGTGGATCTGCCACTCGACGAAGAGCATAAGGAATATGATGGCATCCTTGAGAAATTCTTCAAGGAGCATCCGCTGGTACACCACTGTATCACCTTCAATTCGAAAGCCCATATCGTGGGATCTTTCTTGCAGCGCACCAACCGCCGGAACATTCAGATTATGGGTTACGATATGGTGCCTAAGAATGAGGAATGCGTGCGTAATGGCAGCATCTCCTTCCTCATCGCCCAACATGCCTATCAGCAGGGCTACGCCAGTGTCGATGCACTCTTCAACGCCATCGTCATGAAGCGAGAGGTCAATCCCGTCAACTACATGCCTATAGAGATCCTCACCAAAGAGAATGTGGATTTCTATCGCCGTACGGCTATTTAAATACTAAAACAAATACAAACAATTATGAAACAAGCTACATTTTTAAAAATTAATCCTGCCGACAGCGTGGTAGTCTGTCTGCAGCCGAAACAGAAAGGGGACATCATCGAAATCGACGGACTGAAGATTACCGTCAATCAGGACACGCCTGCAGGTCATAAGGTCCTGATTAAGGATGCGCCCCAAGGTACCGACATCATCAAGTATGGTTATCCCATCGGTCATGCCAAAGTAGATCTGAAGGCTGGCGACTGGGTAAATGAGAACAATCTGAAGACCAATCTCTCCGGTACCCTCGAATACACCTACAACCCCGTGAACGAAGAACTGAGCATCCCACAAGAGAACCGCACTTTCAAGGGCTATGTCCGTAAGAACGGTGATGTGGGTGTGCGTAATGAGATATGGGTCGTTCCCACCGTAGGTTGTGTGAATGGCATTGCCGAGCGACTGGTCAGTGAACTGAAGAAAGAAACTGGCGAGGAAGGTATCGACGCCATCTATGCCTGGCACCATAACTTCGGATGTTCTCAGCTTTCGGGCGATCACGAGAACACCCGTAAGGTGCTGCGTAACATCTGTTTGCATCCGAATGCTGGTGCCGTACTCGTGCTGAGCTTAGGTTGTGAGAACAATCAGCCCGATGACTTTATGGCGATGCTGGGCGACTACGATAAAGACCGCATCAAACTTCTGATTACCCAAAAGGTTGATGATGAGATGGAGGCAGGCATGGCTATCCTTCGTGAGCTCTATGCCATAGCCAAACAGGACAAACGTGAAGATGTACCTGTGAGCAAACTCCGCGTAGGTTTGAAGTGTGGTGGCTCCGACGGTTTTTCGGGTATTACCGCCAACCCGCTTGTTGGTGAGTTCTCCGACTGGCTCGTAGCCCAGGGCGGCACATCTGTACTGACAGAGGTGCCTGAGATGTTTGGTGCAGAGACCATCCTCATGAACCGTTGTCGTACGGAGGGACTCTTCAACCAGACCGTCTCGATGATCAATAACTTCAAGGAGTATTTCCTCTCTCATGGCGAACCTGTTGGTGAGAATCCATCACCAGGCAACAAGGCTGGTGGTATCTCCACCCTTGAGGACAAGGCACTGGGCTGCACCCAGAAGTGCGGTAAGGCACCCGTCAGTGGTGTGATGGAGTATGGTGATCGTCTCTCAAGTACGGGTCTCAACCTTCTCTCTGCCCCGGGCAATGATCTCGTAGCAGCTACTGCCCTCGCCTCTTGTGGTTGTCACCTCGTACTCTTCACCACAGGTCGCGGTACCCCCTTCGGCACCTTCGTCCCCACGATGAAGATTGCTACAAATCCCGATCTGGCTACCCGTAAGAAGAATTGGATCGACTTCTCTGCCGGACAACTCGTTGAGGGTCGTACCATGCAAGAGATCGTACCAGAGTTTATCGATAAGATACTCTCTGTTGCCAGCGGCGAACCTGCTAAGAACGAGGTCAACGGCTATCGGGAGATTGCCATCTTCAAGAATGGTGTCACCTTATAATATATAAATTAGGTATAAAGCATTGAAAAAAGGATTCATCACATTATCACCACTCGTGGTGTTTATCCTGTTCTATTTAGTCACCAGCATCATTGCTGGTGACTTCTACAAGATACCCATCACTGTCGCCTTCATGGTATCGAGTGCCTATGCGGTGATTACAGCGGGAGGACTGCCGCTGATGCAGCGTATCAATATCTTCAGCCGTGGGGCTGCCACCGAACAGATGATGCTGATGATCTGGATCTTCATCCTGGCAGGAGCCTTTGCCCATTCTGCAAAGATGATGGGCAGCATTGATGCCACCGTCAATCTCACCCTCTCCCTCCTGCCGCCTCAGATGCTCTTAGCAGGCATGTTTCTTGCTGCTTGTTTCATCTCACTCTCCATCGGTACAAGTGTCGGAACCATTGCCGCCTTAATACCCATTGCCGCGGGAGTGGCTGGAGAGACAAATACCGATGTGGCTATGATGACAGCTATCATTGTGGGCGGCTCTTTTTTTGGCGATAACCTCTCCTTCATCTCCGATACGACGATTATGGCCACCCAAACACAAGGGTGCCGCCTCAGTGATAAGTTCCGTGTAAATTTCTTCATCGTGATGCCGGCAGCTATCATCATCTTGATAGTCTATCTGCTTCTTGGACAAGGCATCCATGCACCACAGAATGTGCCTTCTGTCGAATGGGTGAAAGTATTACCTTATCTCGTGGTACTCGTCACTGCCATTCTCGGCATGAATGTGATGGCAGTCCTCACCCTCGGTCTCATGATGACAGGTATCATTGGCATCTTCACAGGAGCCTTCGATCTCTATGGCTGGTTTGGGGCTATGGGTGAAGGCATTCTCTCAATGGGAGAACTGATCATCGTCACGATGATGGCAGGCGGTATGTTAGGACTCATCAAGCAACAGGGCGGTATCGACTTTCTCATCCACATGATCACCCGTCATGTGAACAGCAAACGAGGGGCCGAACTCAGCATTGCCACCCTCGTCTCCCTCGTTGATGTATGTACCGCCAACAATACGGTAGCCATTCTCACGGTGGGGGGTATTGCCAAACAGATCGGTGACCGCTATGGCGTTGACAACAAGAAGTGTGCCTCCATCCTCGACACCTTCTCCTGTACCGTTCAGGGACTCATCCCCTACGGAGCCCAACTTCTCATCGCCGCAGGTCTGGCCGCCATCAATCCCGTCAGCATCATCCCTTGGCTCTACTATCCCTTTGTGTTAGGCATCGTAGCCATCGGATCAATCCTATTCCGTTATCCCCGTAGATACTCTTAAGTTATGGACATCATACAGCGAAACCTCTTCCGATTATTACGCAGCGGAGCCTTTGGCACCCAGGAGCAGATTGAACCCATGTCGGCCTTCAAGTGGGAACGACTTTACCAGATTGCGATGCTCCACGATGTGATTCCTTATGCCTATCAGGGTATCACCAACTGTCGGCCCCAGTTCTTCATGCGGCTCACCGACAAACAGGAACTCACCTGGAAACGTGCCTATGAGGAGGTTACTGCCCACCAGACGGAGGAGGAGGAAGAAGACACATTTCTGCGGGCTGATACACTGACAAATCCCGTTCTCAACAGTCAGCTTCAGAATATCCTCGACGACGAACTCTCCGACATGACGACGCGCCAGGTGCTTTTGCAACTTATCCGCGTGGTGCGCCATATCCTCAACGAGGGCATGCCCATCCGTCAGCTGCTGGAATTGGGACTGCTGTTTCACCAGCATGGTAAACAAGTGGACTTCGATCAGCTCCGCCAATGGATCAAAAAGCTCCGTCTGACACAGATGTGCCAGCTCGAAGGCGAATGTCTGATCTTGTTATTCGGTTTTCATGCGGAGGATCTGCCGTTTGTCTCTGATCATCAGAGCAAACGCACCTCACAGATCGCCCAGGAACTGTTGGAGTTCACCAACACCCGTTCCCACGACTGGTATTTCTCACAGGATGCCGATAGTATCTTCGTGCATAACAGCAACTCTTCGGCGATGTTCAGTCACGTGCGCCGTTCAAGCCGTTATTTCCGTTACTATCCTTCCGAGGGACTTACCAATTTCTTCGCGTCATTTGTGCACTCTCTTTCTCATATCGAGGAATAGCATCCGGATCGGTTCCGCTGCCCTTGACATGCACATGCTTGAATCTGATATCCCTCAACCCGTGCTTGCCCATGAAGCGGCTCTTATCCACGTAGCCCTTCACGCCCAGGATCTGACCTTTGCTCGTATATTGCCACATGGTGATATCACGTCCGTCGGCCAGCACAGGCTCCTCAGGCAGATACATCGCAATCATCAGCTTATAGTCGTCCACCTTTCCCACCAGGTGCTTATTGTAGAAATTACGGTAGGTATAGAGCAACGGCTGCTGACGATACTCCCTTTCCACCATTCCGAGGAAGGTAATCAGCGAGTCGCAGAATTCGTCCGTAGGCAGTCCGCCGGTAGTCTCCACATCAATCATCGGAATCAGATCCTGTTCTCCGGGACGGCACTGCACACGGAAATTATCCAACTGCAACTTCAACGGTGTCTTCGGACGGAAGAAGTGATAGGAGCCCACCTTCAAACCATGACGGTGCGCCAGTTGGATGTTCCTTTCATACAGGTCGTCCACCCTGTCACCACCCTCTGTGGCCTTCAGATACACATACGCCATCTTCGTGTTCTCTCCCACTGTCTCCCAGAACACCTGTCCCTGATAGTGCGACAAGTCGATACCGTGCACGTGGTCACAGGTATCCTCACACTGCAGGAAGGGGTCATAATCGGGATCGTTCAGTCTGGGATCAATGGGTGTGATCTTCTTCACTACCTTGGTTCTCGCAGTCTTCTTATGTTTATGATGCTTGGCTGTACGATGGGTCTTCTGAGTTTTCTTGCCGCGTTTGGGGCGTTTTGAAGCGGTTTCGCCGACAGCTGTCAGAGCTATCAGCAGGGCAAATAATATGGTAAGTTTTCTCATTGTTTCCTGTTTTTGAGTGGCAAAGTTACTAAAAAAAAGCCAAATAATAGCATACATTCCCATTTTTTTCGTACCTTTGCCAAAAATATTAATATGATGAAGCAATTTCAGATTCTTATATGCCTTCTGGCTATATGTTTTGCAGCTTGTGGGAGTGACGAACCAAGTCCATCACCCGTGCCACCCGATCCTCCCGAGCCCACTGGTCAGAGTGAGCGCACCGTCCTAGTATATATGGCAGCTCAAAACAATCTCAGCGGCTTTTCTTCACTTGACATCGATGAGATGATAAAAGGTTCTTTGAGTCTCAGTGACAAACAGAACCTGATGCTATTTGTGGATGATCAGTCTTCCTCTGAGAAGTCTTATTTCATTCGTGTCAAAAATGGTAAGCTGATTGATTCTACCTTCGTGGCAAATCAATCCAGTGCTGATCCCGCGCTTCTCGAAAAGGCGCTGCGTTACATGCGTGAGAAATACCCTGCAAAGAGTTATGGCCTCATACTTTGGGGACATGCCAACGGTTGGATCATCAGTAAAGACTCCATCGTCTATAACACGCGTGCCTATGGCGTTGACTACACTTTCTCTCAGAAGAGGATGAATATACCCTCTATGGCCAGTGCCATCAAGAAAGGTATGAATGGCGAGAAACTCACGTTCATTCATGGCGACTGCTGTAACTTCGGTTGTGTGGAAACGGCTTATGAGCTGCGCGATGTATGCGATTATGTGATAAGCTCACCTGCAGAAATTCCTGACTTGGGAAATTACTACGGTGACCTTTCCGGCTACTTTGATACGAGTAGCACGTTCTACAAGAAAATCATCGATCTGTATTACGATTATTACCTGAAATACATTCCTGAGCATTCAACTATATATTACATTAAGGAATATGGCGACCTCGACGGTTATAGTGTGCCCTTCATGGCGGTGAAGACCTCTGAGCTCGAGAATCTGGCCTCGGCCACAGCCTCGCTACTCAGCACCATCCCCGACAAACTGTCGCCCACAGGTACACTCGATTATAGCAAGGTGATCTACTATGGTTGCTATGATGGACAGAAGTTCAATTACGACATGTACAAGACCCTGAAAATGAACACCGCTGCAGCCGACTTCAACGCCTGGACACCTGCCTTTGAGAAAGCAGTGCCCTACTTCCGTATGTCTGCATGTTGGTACACGGTCGTTAATAAACTAAAGAAAGAAATACTGTCATTCGATACGATTCAGGATGACTGTCATGTGTTAGCCATGTTCTTCCCGGGGGTCAGTTATAATGATGTCTATCCGAGTTGGAACAAGACCGTCCAGCAACTGCAGTGGAATGGTCCTATCAGTTGGCAGCAGTACGGCTGGTAGCCATCCGTTCTACATACTTCATTTCCCTCAGGATACGCTTTTGTCTTTTAAGCATGTATGCTGAGGGATTTTTACTTGAGAACTTTCGCGGGTTAGGCAGCGTAGCGGCAATCAGTGCGCACTGGGCTTTCGTCAAGCTCTTGGCATCGGTATTGAAGTGTTCCTCCGCCACTGCCTGGGCACCATAGATGCCGTTGCCCATCTCGATGGAGTTCAAATACACCTCCATGATGCGCTCCTTGGGCCACATCAGTTCGATCAGCGCCGTGAAATACACCTCGAAGCCCTTTCTCACCCAAGAACGTCCTGGCCACAGGAACACGTTCTTCGCCGTCTGCTGTGAAATCGTCGAGGCACCCAGTTTCCGTTTCTCGGGATGCTCACGGTTGCGCTTGGCTGCATGTTCGATAGCCTGATAGTCAAACCCGTGATGATCCAGGAACTTCGCATCCTCACTGGCCATAACAGCGATGGGCAAATCTTTGGAGATATTTGAAAGAGGTTCCCAGTCGTGACTCAGTTTCAGCTCCTCGCCCGCCTTTACCTGTTCATAACAACGGATCAACATCAAAGGCGTCACCACCACCGGGAGGAATCGCAGGGCCACAACAGAAAGAATAGTGGAGGCAAAGAATGCCACCACTATCCATTTCAGTGTTTTCTTAATCAACCGCATTTATTTGCCAGCCTGGGCATTTGCCTCGTTGATCATCTTCTGAGAAGCGTACATGTAAACCTCCACACGACGATTCTGCTCACGACCTGCAGCGGTAGAGTTGTCTGCCACAGGATTGTTCTGTCCGAAGCCATCCACGCTCTTGATCTGAGAAGCGGGAACGCTCAGGCTCTGCAGATAAGAAGAAACAGCAGCTGCACGATCCAGCGACAGTGCCTGGTTCTTCTGGGCACTCTGCTCAGCGGTAGAGTTCTTCCAACCCTGATTGTCGGTGTAGCCCTGAATAGCCACATCACAATCGCGGTTGTTCTTCAGCACATTGGCGAGCTCCGACAGCGACGCCTTGGATGAGGATGTCAGTGTTGACTTACCGGAACTGAACAAGATACCAGAATCGAAGGTCACCTTCACGGCGTCGAGACCGTTGGCATCCTTCACCTCTTCCACCTGTGCATTCTGAATGGCCTCAGCCTCCTTCTTGGCCTTATCCATCTTCTTACCGATGAGCGCACCGGCACCAGCACCAACGGCTCCACCGATCACAGCACCGATAGCTGTGTTACCAGCCAGTGCACCTACGATAGCACCCAGAGCAGCACCACCACCGCCACCGATGGCTGCACCCTTTTGCGTATTATTCCAGTTACATCCAGCAAGCACCAGTGCTGCGCACAGTGCTACACAAATTGACTTTAAACTTTTCATATTTCCACTATTTTTTTGTTTGTTAAACATTGATTTGACTGCAAAGATACAAATAAAATCACAAATCAGCATGTATAATTCATATTTTTTATGTAATTTTGCACGCAAAATTGATAAAACGACAAAATACAATGGCAAAAGAATTGAAAGAATTAACGAAAAGGGCCGATAACTACAGCCAGTGGTTCAACGACTTGGTAGTGAAGGCCGATATGGCAGAACAGTCTGCCGTTCGTGGATGTATGGTAATCAAGCCTTACGGCTATGCCATCTGGGAGAAGATGCAGCAGCAGCTGGATAAGATGTTCAAGGAGACAGGTGCCCAGAATGCCTACTTCCCCCTGCTCATCCCGAAATCCTTCCTCTCTCGTGAGGCCGAGCATGTAGAAGGCTTCGCCAAGGAGTGCGCTGTGGTCACCCACTATCGTCTGCGCGCCAAGGAGGATAAGAGCGGTGTCGAGGTCGATCCCGCTGCCAAGCTCGAAGAAGAGCTTATTGTCCGTCCCACCTCAGAGACCATCATCTGGAACACCTATAAAAACTGGATCCACTCTTGGCGCGACCTGCCCCTGATGTGCAACCAGTGGTGTAACGTCATGCGCTGGGAGATGCGCACACGCCCCTTCCTGCGTACCTCAGAATTCCTCTGGCAGGAAGGCCACACCGCCCATGCCACCCGTGAGGAGGCCGAAGAGGAAGCACAGAAGATGCTGAAGGTCTATGCCAAGTTCGCTGAGGAGTGGATGGCAGTACCTGTTGTTCAGGGTGTGAAGAGCGAGACCGAGCGTTTCGCCGGTGCCCTCGATACCTATACCATCGAGGCCATGATGCAGGACGGTAAGGCCCTGCAGAGCGGCACCTCCCACTTCCTGGGTCAGAACTTCGCCAAGGCCTTCGAGGTCACCTATCTTAATAAAGAGAACAAACCAGAATACGTATGGGCTACCTCTTGGGGTGTTTCTACCCGTCTCATCGGCGCCCTCATCATGACCCACTCTGACGACAATGGCCTCGTGCTGCCGCCGAAGTTGGCGCCCATCCAGGTAGTCATCATTCCGATCGCTACCAAGCCCGAACAGATGGAGCAGGTCAATAAGGAAGTCACACCGATTATCGAGGCCCTGCGCGCCAAGGGCATCACTGTGAAGTTCGACGATGCCGACAACAAACGTCCTGGCTTCAAGTTTGCCGACTACGAACTGAAGGGTGTTCCCGTGCGTCTGGTACTCGGTGCCCGCGACTTGGAGAATGGTACCATCGAGGTGATGCGTCGTGATACACTGGAGAAGGAGACCCGTTCTATCGAGGGAATCACCGAATACGTAGAGCAGCTGCTCGACGACATCCAGGCCAACATCTTCAAAAAGGCTAAGGACTATCGCGATGCCCACATCTTTGAGTGCGACAACTATGAGGAGTTCAAGGAGAAGGTCAAGGACGGCGGATTCTTCCTCTGCCACTGGGACGGCACAGCCGAGACCGAGGCAAAGATCAAGGAAGAGACACAGGCCACGATTCGATGCGTGCCCTTCGGTGTCGAGCAGACTCCCGGTGTCGATATGGTCAGCGGCAAGCCCTCTAAGGCCCGCGTCATCATCGCCCGCAGCTATTAATCATGCTTACAATACCAAACGAGGCACCCGAAAAATCGAGTGCCTCTTTTTATTATATACCCTCTCGGGCGAGTGTCCAGCCTTTCAGCATAGCGAAATAGTCAAGACTATCCGTACCATTTTCCTGAATCGCCATCGCCACACCGAGTGCCATCCAGCGGGCAGGCTGATCCGAAGGGATGCCAATCGGTTCATCTGGTGGAATCCCCGTCAGGCGACACACATTCTCAACATACGTCGCTGTTAGGTTCTCATTGGGCGGAGCCCACCTATTAATGATCATTCGGATCGTATAAAGCCGATACTTGTGATAATAGGTACGCGTGAGCAGATAAAATGCTGCCCGCCAACCATATTCCAAGCTCTCAAACTGGCAAAAAGACGAATCTGTCTGTTGGGCTCTCAAGCCCTTCCACTGATCCTTCGCCGTGCGACGGATATTCAATGGGTTATTGTTTCTTATTCCTCTTGGTAACATCTTTATACGCTTTTTTAAAACTGAAATCTGAAATCTGAATCACATATCCCCGACTTTTCCATGTCGAAATCATTTTTACCGTTTTCTCCGTATCCATGCCCTGTTTCTGTCTGACTCGTTTTGCTTCCTCAACAGAGAATGTTTCAGGCAGGAAATCCAGAAGGTTCTGCGGACCACGCTTGGAGGTGGGGATATCATCGTCTGCATGACGGATCTGTTCGCCAAAGAATATCATCTTCAGATAGAGATCATAGAAGAGACTCCAGCGGCAGAAATCCTCAATGGCCTTCTCCCACTTATTCCCGTTGGCCACATACAGCAGACAAGCCTTTCGGAAGGCATGCACGAGAGCGCGGTGAGAGAGGTTGTCAAACACGCGGTCTTGCGACAATCTCGCGAAATCGGCACACTCATCCTTCAGTTGCCGAGCCAGTTTGCGGGCTGGCGCACAGTCGATCACGCCCGTTGCGGCTTTCAGATTCTCAATGAAGGGCTTCAGTGCCTCATCATATTTCTCGTCATAATTGCCAAAGACCGCAATCTCTGCACCGATCTCCTCGTCAGGGATCGTAGCCAGACACAAGCGCGAGATGGGACCATCGGTCATCACATACTTAAAATAGCGCATCGCCTTCGATAGCGTGGTGTTTGCATTCCAGTTCAGATGCAGACAGCCCGAAGCCATCACACTCTGCGTACTGGCACGATCAGAGCCGAAATCATTGCCCTCATCATCACACAGTTTCATGGTAGTGAACTGATTGTTGCGACCCGTGCAACCCTCAATCTTATCCCATTGCTCCAACTCGTTCAGTCTGATATAAAGCGGCGCGCCCTGGGCATCATCCATGCGCTGCACAAGAGCAGCCTTGGTGATATCATATTTCAACGTCTGGATAATCAGATCGTCGGGGCGTTGCGGCTTCTGCTTATTGTTAGCCTTGTTGTTATATTCATCATTGAACTTCTTCAGTCTGATGCGGTTCTCCTTATCCCGTTCCACCATATCAGCGATAATATGCTGCAGAGGCTGTTTCGTACAGGAATCCTTACCCGTGCCCGTTCCGGCTATGATCAGACAACAACTGCGCAGATCGCGCTCCTGATTGTCGATATACATGAAACTGAGTTTTCTGGAATAAGTCGATAAGGGCGGAAACATTGCCTGCGCCACTGTTGCTTTATAGCGCTGAGGCGTGTGCTGCGTCACTGCCTTCACCAACTTCGGCAACACTTTAGGGATCTCAGGTGGCAACTTGCTCGCAAACAACTTCGACAGTTCCGATTGATTTTGTACAGCGAGCTCGGATTCACTTTGGGCACTGACCTCACCGCCCAGTCTCCTACTCTCTCGGAACACCCGTTTTTGAAACAGCGTCAGTCGCTGACTGGGATTATAATAATCCGAATAGAAGTCATTCACAAGCGTCTGGATGTTCTCATCCTGCCAGTTATCCGGCATCAGTTCTTTCAACATGCCCAGTGTTTCTTCCTTGGTCAGCAGTTGCGTGCAGCTGCTCAGGATCATCTTCACTGAGTTATGCCTACCACCCCGATCCACAAGGTCAGCATCCGTCACGCCCTCCTCCTTCATACATTCCCTGAAGATAAAGCGTGTCCGTTCATCCGCTTCGCAAATACTCCCCTCATTTGTCTCAGGTTTATCTGTCTTCTGTTGGTTGGGGGCAGACTGCTGCACTGCATTTTCCCAAGGTTTGAAATGCTTAATGGCCTTCTTGGCACCTGCGGGCACCTCTTCCTGTCCTTTCTTCTCCCTTTCTTTCAGCACCTCAAATTCTGCTGCCGACTCTTCAATCGACATATCTTCTTCAAAGATCGCATCATCGAGATAAAACAGGTTGTCGTCATTAGCGGGCCCCGTAAACATCACCCTTGCCTGGTCGTGGGTATTGGTGTCCATCTCGGTCTGGGTCACCATACTTACCTTTACCTGCGACTCCAGAATGGTCTTCCCCTTCTCTCTGCGACACACCGCATGCAGGCCGAAATTAGCCGAACCCGACAGTTCCAGCAGTCCGATCTCGTCTTTCTTTTCTAAGATACGCTGCTTGATGGCTGCCTGCTCTTCAGCCGACTGGCAATCTATGTCATGGGCAAAGGTCGATGCGGGATGACAACAGCCCTTCAGCACCCCATCAGGCAACAGGTCGTTATAATTAAACTGCACCTGTTTCAACTTGGCAGCCTGCTGACCACCTCGTGCATCATAGAAACATTTGGCGTTCTCAGGGGTATTACGCAGGGCGACATATTCCTCTCTTGAAGTGACGGGGCGGGCCATCTTATGCCCGCGACCGTCTTTATAAATCAGATTTATCATACAGCCTACAATTATCTAATGGTATTCTTCTTTTCCTTCAAAAACTTCATCAGTTTTGCCACATCCCTTGCAAGCAACTTGGCAAATTCATCCCGCTGGTCACTTGGCAGTACGAACACATATCTGTCGAATCCGTCTCTGCCATACGATAGGCTGCTATGCAGTAGTTTTAGGATTGGTTTTACGCGTGCGCGCGCCTTGCGGATAAA
>JAEEGK010010508.1_pt1 | contig 21333 bp, 16 predicted proteins | sample 8958771 | NCBI WGS metagenome assembly JAEEGK01 (sample SAMN16246547, study PRJNA631951) | gut metagenome | biome: gut microbiome; feature: rumen; material: SC-attached | host: Bos | place: Iran: Karaj | collected 2018-10 | reverse complement strand
GCTCAACATGACATTTTTAGAACAACCCATAATAAGATCATTGGGCAAGATCTGGCAGTAGCCAAGGCATTCGTTGTAAAAACCTTTAACAAAACAACATTATTATTTAAACGATGAGAAAAACTTTACTCTGTAAGAGGGCCATGGGCATGGCCTTGCTCAGTCCTATTGTGTGGACTGGCTTTGCACAAACAACTTTCACGGTGGACAAACTGAACTATGTGGTGAACGAAGATGCCACCACAGCCACCGTCACGGGACATGTGGACAGTTACTCAGCAGCGGGAGAACTGAACATTCCCGAAAAGGTCCAATTCGACGAGAAGGAGTATGTCGTTACCGCCATCGGCACGTCGGCATTCGAGGGTCACAACTTGCTCACTAAACTCACCCTTCCGAACACCCTCACCAAGATTGGAGATGCCGCCTTCCAGTATTGCCAGAACATCGAGGGCGAACTGGTCATCCCCAATTCGGTCACCGTCATCGGCTATGGAGCGTTCAATTGTTGCGACCATTTCACAAAACTGGTCATTGGCTCCTCGGTGGACACGATTGCCGATCACGCATTCGACGCTTGCCTTGGTCTGACCGACACGCTGTTCATCCCCAGCAATGTACGTTCGATTGAGTCGTGCTCTTTCGGCTACAACTACCTGAACGCCATCGTTGTTGACCCCGAGAACAAGAATTACGACTCGCGCTCGGAATGTAACGCCATCATCGAGACCAACACGAACAAATTGCTGACGGGCTGCAAGAACACAGTCATCCCCGAGGGCATCAAGGCCATCGGATTCAGCGCCTTCCGCGGTATCAATCTGACCTCCATCACGTTGCCCAGCACGCTGGTCACCATCGAGGAGAACGCCTTCGCCTTCTGCTACAAGGCGACAGGCAAACTGACCATTCCCGATTCGGTCACGACCATCGGCCCCAGTGCCTTCTTCGACTGCAAGAACTTGGACGACACGCTGACCTTGGGCAAGTCGCTCACCTACATTGGCGACTGGGCATTCAAAAACTGTTCGGGCTTCACGGGTGCCGTCTCACGTGCCACCACGCCTCCAGCGATTGGCAACGAAATATCTGGCTACTACACCGCTTTCGAGATGTTCGGGTACAGCGTACTCATCATTCCCGATGGTACGACCGACGCCTATATGGCTTCGCAGCTGTACGACGAACTCGGACTGTGCGGCTTCAACCACTTTATTGAGGAAAGCGACAATGTGCCGGAGGTCTTCACGGAATTTGCCGCAGGCAAGTTCAACTACCGCATCAACAGGGACAGCCTTTCGGTCACCGTCATCAGCCACGTAGATGGATATGAGGCTGCAGGCGAGGTAATCATCCCCGAAAAGGTCAGCTACGAGGGCAAGGACTATGCCGTGACTGCCGTCGGCGACTACGCGTTCATGTACAACTCCAACTTCACGAAACTCTCCCTGCCCAACACACTCACCCGCATCGGTGATGGTGCCTTCGGAGGTTGCGGAGGTTTCACAGGCAACCTGGTGATTCCTAATTCAGTGACTTATATCGGATATGCCGCCTTCTCCTATTGCACCGGTTTCGAGGGCGAACTGCAACTGGGCAATGCGGTTGACACCATCAGCGACATGGCCTTCAGTGGATGCAGCGGACTGACCGGCACCCTCAACATCCCAGCCAGCGTAACGTCCATGGGCGGCAGTTCATTCAGCGGCACCCAATGCAATGCCATCGTCATCGACCCAGCCAACACGGTCTATGACTCACGCAACAACTGCAACTCCATCATCGTGACCAGCACAAATACCCTAATTAAGGGTACCACGAACTCGACCATTCCCGAGGGCATCGTGGCCATTGGAGATGACGCCTTTGCCAACCTCTATGATCTGCCCGCCATCACCCTGCCATCCACATTGGTCACCATCGGAAAGGCAGCCTTCTCCAACTGCTACAACGCCAAGGGCGACTTGACCATTCCTAATTCGGTCACGACTATCGAGGAACAGGCTTTCTTCAACTGCTCCGCACTAGATGGAAAACTGACCATCGGTGAGTCGGTCAACTTCATCGGCGACCAGGCATTCAGCTCTTGCGCCAGTTTCACCAGCGCCGTATCGTTGGCCACCGTTCCACCAACCCTTGAAGACATCATGGACGAGGTGTGGATTTTCAACGAATTCGGTTGCACCACCCTTACCGTTCCCGCTGGAAGTGCCGCAGCCTACCGGACATCCAAGTGGTACGATCCTAACGGTCTGTACGGCTTCAAGGAGTTCGTCGAAGCTGGACAGAGCGACGGACTGGAGGAGATTGCCACTGGACATGACAACGTCGTCATCTACAACACGTTGGGCGAGGCAGTCTATCAAGACGATGCCCGTCACTTCGACAACCAGAAGCCTGGTGCTTACCTCATCAAGGCAGGTAAGGATGTCAAGAAGGTAATCTGCAAGTAATTTCCCCTTAGGCCGATACATCGGCTCTATAGATACAAAAAAAAAGGGCGTGTCACTTTTCGGTTGACACGCCCTCTCTTATGGGGAAATGTGGAAATAGGGTTATTGAGCCATTGGCTTCTGCTTCAGGTCGTCGAGCAAGGCGGGCAGCTTGTCCAGTTGACGAGAGATGTTGTCGGTGAGGACTTTACCGTCCGGGCCAATGATGAAGTAAGAGGGGAAGGAACGCACCTTGAGCATCTTCTCGATGGCCGATTGCTGCTCAGCAGGCAGGTTGTAGTGGATGATGTTGTCGCCCAACAGGTCATACTGCTTGATGACGTTCTGCCAGCTGACGTCCGAACTGCGGTTGCAAAGGTAGAGATAGACCAAGTTATAGTCCTTGAGTTGTTCATGCTGCTGGTGGGCTACTGCCAAACGGCGTTTGCAAGGCTCACACCATGTGCCCCAGAAATCGACCAGGATATAACGGCCACGATAAGGTTCCGTGATCTTGTTGAGGATGTCGGCACCTTCAGTCAGGCCCTCCAAGGGTTCATTGTGTCCGAGGCTCGGGTGACCAGAGATATCTCGTTGCTGGATAGCCAGATACTTCTCGTGGCCCGCCATGATACGGGCGCGGAGACCGTCTTCCGGGATGCGGTCCTTCACATACTGGAGGGCGAGGCTGTCGAGCGCCACCCGGTCGTGCTCCAGATACTGCACCAGGACACCGGCATCGAGCAGTTGGCGCAAGACAGGGTCACCATGCAGCGAATCAACCACTTCGATTTCTTTGCCGAACATCGTGCGAGCAACGCTGAGGGCATCTCTATTTTTAGTGGAACGTCGGGAATTCGACGAAAGACAGCTGGTATAATAATCCAACCACGACCGATATTCACGACACAAGGTATAGGGTTGACAAGGATTCTGCCAAAGGCGAGCCGTCATATAGTCGATGTATTCCTGCGGCACTTTTCTCTCCTTGAAACTATACCGCATCATACCGATCCGGTAGCACTCATTGTGGATATAATACTGATTCTTGTAGTAGATAAAACGGTCGGAAACAGTAGGATGAGCCGTCACATACGCCTGCACATCGCTTCGGCAGTCGGCCGACCATTGCTTGACTTCCTGGATGGCAGCGATGGCGGCCGAGTCGGATTCAATTTGCTGAATGTTGTAGTTCAACTTCCGGTCGGTCGTAAATCCCAAAGCCTCATTCTGCAGGCGGCAGTCATCGCCCATGAAGAGCACCTGTTTCGTGGAGAAATCCTTCATCAGGAAATAGGTCTTGCCAGGTTCGACCACCGTCATGACGGTGGCACGGCCCCAGTCGAAATACACTTCCGTCGAATTGAGCACCGGGAAAGTAATCTTGAACCGGCCATCCTGATCCATCGTACCCTTATATTCGACCGAGGACCGCAACAGGAAATCGCCCAAGGAGACAGACACATCAGGGCTCCATCGGTTGGACGGCAAGTTCCGCAACCAACCGACAATGGTGACCGAATCGATGCGGTAGTGCGAATCGGCGAATCCCGGACGCAGGTCTTTGGTCGGATAGTCGGGCATGGTCAACGACTTGATGGGAGCATATTTTGCCTTTTGACCATCGATGTCGATGGTACGTACCCCCTTCTTGGACTTGTCCACCTTGACCGACACGGTGCGGTCGCCGTTGGTGAGCGTGAAGCGGTGGGTGTCGTCCTTCTGGGTCTGCTCCTTGTACTGCCAGAAAGCACAATCGTAGATGGCAAAGTCGGGATAGAAAGCAATTTCCCAATCGCCGGTCTGCACGTTGCGCCAAGGGGTGTTATACACAGTGATAGGTTCGGCACCGAATGCCGAAAGGATTGAAAACCAGAGCGCGAGGCTCAGCAATAAAGTTTGTTTCATGTTTGTTTAAGTGATATAGTGTGTGGTAAAGTGCGGTATTCAGACGGGCAATCCTGTTCCCAAATGAGGTCGGCAAACATTTTGCGGTGCAAATATACATTTTTTTCGGTTTCTGGACAAGCAAAACAGCAAAAAAAGAGGATATCCTATTAACGATATCCTCTATAATTTAGATTGCCAACGGAATCGACGACATAACGAAATATATAAAAATCAACATTCATGTCTTCAAATTCCGACTCTTTATAATCCATATACCGAAAGATATCCGAATTATATTGAAGTTTATGTCCAGCAAAGAACGAAGGAATAACCTTCTCTGGATAACCATAGACCAGAACCCTCAACCGTCCTTCACAAATCATTCCCCGCAAGGAGGGGCCATAATGATGTCCTAAGCTATCCTCTAAATGCTCTATCATTTTCTTATATTCGAGCCATTCCCTTTTCCGTTCCTCTTCTGTTCTTTCATCTTTGTAGTTGGTCGGGAATTCGGATAAATCCAGCATGTCGGCACTATCGAGGGGCTCAATAACATCCGGCATTGGTGGTGGGGGCGGTGGAGGTGGAGTTGAATAACCAAGGCACAAATGGGGCGTACCATTAATCAGTTTAATCGAAACACTGTCTCCACCCTCATAATCAATAAAAAGAGTGATGAAAGTGCTATCGACCGAATTCTCGTCGAAACAAGCCAATTTACAGGTACGGTTATCGTAGCCAAAAGGTCGAGTCTCGAAGTCACGCAGGAGTTCATACAGATAGTCCCGCTCCTGCTTGGCGCCGCAAGAAGCAAGCAAAAGTGAACAGACGAACAACAGACTGAGAAGCAAAGCTTTTAATCTCATAGCAGAAATAAGGACTATAAACGAGTGTTGTGACGGAGCAAAGATACACACTATTGAGGATAATTGCAAGAAATACAGATATAAAATTGTTTTGTCAACGACAACATCGGGTACTCATACATCATTTTCTTCCACCGTGTGCACTCTGATTCAAAATAATTGATTATATTTGCGCCAAGAAAGACAACGTTTAAGTAGTTGGTCCAAATTACTTTTGAACAACTTATAAATACCATCCACACCATGACTATTCCGACCTTATTTAAAGAGTACATCTGGTTGGTGAACACCATTCACAAATCGGGCAGCATCTCCTTGACTGAAATAAATGAAAAATGGGTAACCACCGAAATGAGCGGCGGTATTCCTATGGCACGGACCACCTTCAATCGACACAAAGATGCCATTCAAGACATCTTTGGCATCTACATTGAATGCAACCGTAAGGACAATTACCGATATTATATTGGCAACGAAGAGGTGCTGCAAGAAGAGTCCGTACAAAACTGGATGCTATCCACCTTGTCCGTAAGCAACCTCATCAGCGAGAGTCTATCACTACAACACCGCATTCTGCTGGAACACATACCATCCGACGGGTCGGGCCTCCGCACTGTCATACAGGCCATGAAACAGAGCAATCGCGTGGAAATATTCTACAAACGGTACAGCGCAGCCGAAGGCAAACGGTTTACGGTGGAGCCCTATTGTATCAAGCTCTTCCGACGACGCTGGTATATGTTGGCCAAATTCCCCAATGAGGGTTTTGCCATGTTCTCGTTCGACCGCATCTACGAAGTAAACGTCCTGACGGAGAAATTTACAATCGACGCAGACTTCGATGCTACACACTTCTTTGACGAATGTTTCGGTGTGGTCATCGGCGACAACTCCAAAGCCGAAAGAATCGTTCTTCGCGCCTATGGATTGGAAAAATACTACCTACGCGACCTTCCGTTGCACCTCTCGCAAAAGGAGATAAAAGAAACGGAAGAATACACAGACTTTGAATACCTGCTTCGCCCAACGGAGGATTTCAAGGGCTATATCCTATCTCGAGGGCAATGGTTGAAAGTAGTTCATCCTCAATGGTTAGCGGTGAACATCTGCGAATCTTTGCACAAAATAATAGAAAAATACGAAGAAAAGTAAAAAATACACAAACTTGTACCATGATTTGAAACAACAGGACTTTATCTTTGCACCAAGAACATAAGTAATAACCCTCAAATGATTACCATTATGGAAGCAAAGAAAAAGTATTTCATGGACTGTCACCTGGCAGGAAGAAAGTACCATGACGCCGACGAAGTGTGGGACAAACTGAAAGTGGGAACCCTCTTAAGATTGGAACGCGATGAGGACAACCGCTATGACCCAAATGCCGTAGCTGTAGTCTTCTACGACCGGGAGCAAGACGAGGACTTCCTATTAGGATACATTCCCCGTGCCGAGAACGAAGAGCTATCCTCCTTGCTGGAAATGGGATGGGGCGACATCTTCGAATGCCGCATCAATCACATCAACGCAGACGCTCATCCTGAAAACCAGATTTCGTTGACCATCAAAATCAAGAAAAGGCATTGATGCCCTCACGGCCGAATCGAACGACCACATCAACAAAAAACGAGAAGAAGCAGAGAATCTCTGCAAGAAAATAAATTTAGAACAACAAAATTTAGGAGAATTATGACAACAAACGGAACTATCAAAGTAGAGGGACGCGGGAGCATCCATGTAGTACCCGATGTGACACGATTGACAATCAGAGTAAAAAGCGTATTCAAGACTTACGCCGACTCTTATGCCCGCGCCCAAGAGAACACCCATTGGATTCGAGAGATACTGACATACAACAAGAAGAATGCCGATTTGGCCAAATGTATTCACTTCGATATTTCGGATCATGAAAAGAGTCAATACAACAGCAGTGGCTCTTATGTAGGGTCGGTCAAGGACGGTTTTGAGCTCAACCAAAGGTTCAAGATTGATATAGGCATCGACCCTGTATTGCTGAACAAAATTGTCCGTGGCATCGGCAAGTTCATTCCCGACGCACAGATAGATATCAGTTACACCGTACTCGATGCACATCCCATTACCCTGAAACTCATCGAACGCGCAGTCAAGGATGCGCAGGAGAAAGCCAAGATCATGGCTCTAACAGCAGGTTGCCAACTGGGTGGCATCAAGAATATCACCTACGGAGACAGAGGTTTCGACGTAGTCTCGGAGGCACGTTACATTCATTCCAACAGCGAGGCAAAAGCCTGTGTCTCCAACAGCCTTGACATCGTTCCCGATGACCTTAGCGTGAGCGACTCGGTCGAAGTGGAATTCTATATTGCCGACGGAACAAGCGCTTCCGCTTCTATGTCCTAATCTATGCACTTTAACATCGTGCAAAATAGAAAGGGAGGGATAAGTAAATATAACAATGCATAAAGGTGCTGAATTAAACTATTATGGAGAAAAATTCGCCTTAACGGTTTAATTTAGCACCTTTACTATATAGGCAACAGGGAACAAGCGTAGACAAAATAGGAAAGCGAGGAAAGGGGTGTATTCAATCGAACAAGAATGACAATAAGGAACCCTTGTGAAAAATAGCCTTGAAAAATTTGGAGAAAAGACAAAAAAGACGTACCTTTGCCACGCTAAAAGTAAGTAACTTCTAAAAATTGTCATCCGGAACGGCGTGAAGAATCTCCATCCTTGTTCTATTACCGAAAAACGAAAGAGATGTTTCGGCTACGCTCAACATGACATTTTTAGGACATACCTATAATATTATGAAACGACTAACCTTTGTACTTTTGATGTGTTGTGCCGTGCTACTGAAGGCACAGACTACCAGTTTCGAAACCTTGGAATTGCAACTGCCTAAGTTGCCGGTGTTCTCAGAGTCGGTCGGCTACGGCTATGACCTCCAGACATCGTGGGACGGCAAGTCGTCAACCCCATTTTTCGTATCGGCCAATGTGCCCGACGGCAACTACCGCGTGACAGTCACCTTGGGCAGCAAGAAACGCGCTGCCGTGACCTCCATCCGCTGCGAGAGTCGCCGCCTCTTCATCGAAAACCTCGCCACCAAACGCGGAGAGTTGGTCACCAAGACCTTCATTGTCAACAAGCGTAACGTCCACTTCATCAACGAGAAAGGTCAAGCCGACCAGGTGAAGTTGAAGAAGAACGAGGACGGCAAACTGCATTGGGACGAGAAACTCACCATCGAGGTGAACGGAGACGCCCCTGCCGTGCAGAGCATCAAGATAGAACTCGACACTGTGTCGCCCACCCTCTACCTGTGCGGCAACAGCACGGTAGTGGACCAGAGCAACGAACCGTGGGCCTCGTGGGGTCAGATGGTGCCCCGCTTCCTGGATGACCGACTCAGTGTCGCCAACTATGCCGAAAGCGGATTGGCCGCCGAGTCGTTCCTGGCTCAGAACCGTTGGGCGAAAATCTACAGCCGCCTGAAGAAAGGCGACTTTGTGATTTTGGAGTTTGGTCACAATGACCAGAAAGCCGACAACCGACCTGGCAATGGTGCCTACTATGCCTTCAGCCGCAACGTGAAATTCATCTTGGACCAGTGCCGCGCCAAGGGTGCCACTTTCATTCTCTGCACGCCAACCATGCGCCGATTCTTCAAGGGTAACGTCGTCGAGAATACGCACAAGGACTATCCGGCTGCCGTCCGCGACATCGCTAAACGTGAAGAGTTGCTCTGCATCGACCTTCAGGACATGACGAAGGCTTTCTACGAGGCGATGGGACCTGAGAAATCGACCCAGGCGTTTGTACACTATCCCGCCAATACTTGGCCCGACCAGCCTAAGGCATTGGCCGACAACACTCACTTCAACCCCTACGGGGCTTACGAGATTGCCAAGATGGTGGTGCAGGGCATCCTCCAGTCGAACCTCGAAGAACTCAAGAAGCACATCAGTTCCGACTTCCAAGGCTTCGATCCTGCTCAACCCGATCCCGTTGAGTCATTCCACTGGAACAACAGCCCATTCGTGAACATGACCAAACCGGATGGAAATTAAGGATGTTCGCGATGCGAACACTAATACTCCGCTTCGCTACGTGTTAATGGCTTTGCGTTAATGGTTCTCTTCGTTCACGTTAATACTGCGTGTGAAGTTTTCGCCATAGAATCCATCAAGGCTATTCTCATCAACCCCATATTTCCCCATAAACTAAACAAATGAAAAAAATCTTGATATCGGCCCTCTGTCTGCTACTGGCAACAGGAGCCGTCGCCCAGCAAAAGAAAGATGCGAACGGCGTGAACGACACGACCGTAGATAAATATAAGAAGAGTGATGATGTGGGCAACAAGTACGCCCGTCCAGTACCTGGTTCAAGTCGCAAAGGGAAGAACCCTGTGTTGTTGCTCATCGGCGACAGCACCATGCGAACTGGCACGAAGGGGAACGGAAACAATGGTCAGTGGGGCTGGGGCGCTTTTGCATACCAGTGGTTCGACACGACCAAGATTACGGTGGAAAACCATGCCCTGGGCGGCACATCGACCCGCACTTTCTACAACCAATTGTGGCCCGATGTGCTCAAAGGGGTGAAGAAAGGTGACTACGTGCTTATTCAGTTGGGCCACAACGACAACGGACCATTGGACACTTTCACGGCCCGCAACAGCATCCGTGGCATTGACCCCGACACAGTGGTTCACGTCACCTTGCACGACTGTCGCAACCCGAAAGACAATGGCCGAGAGGAGGATGTCTATAGCTACGGTGAATACATGCGCAAGTTCATTCGCGACGTACGAGCCAAGAAAGCGAACCCTATCCTCTGCTCATTGACCCCACGCAACAGTTGGGACAACGACACCACCATCACCCGAAAGACAGAGACCATCACTGCCTGGCAGAAAGCTATTGCCGAGGAGATGAACGTACCGTTCGTCGATCTGGAAGATGTAAGTGCCAAGCGATTGGAGAGTTTCGGTCACCGCAAGACCGACTATATGTTCTACTATGTCGATAAGATTCACACCAGTAAGTTCGGTGCCGAAAACAATGCCTACAGCGCTGCCCTCGCCATCCAGCAGTGTCCCGACTGCAAACTGAAGGATTATCTGGTGGACCTCACTCCTGTGACCGCCAACGTGAACCGCAAGCCCGGCAAACCAGTGGTTTGGCTTTGTGGCGACAGCACTTGCAAGAATGCCGACAAGGACTCGACCGGCATGTGGGGTTGGGGTAGCCAAGGTTATCTGGTATTCGATTCCACCAAGGTCACTTTTGCCAACGAGGCCATGGCAGGTCGCTCTTGTCGCACCTACCTCCGCGAGGGTCGTTGGGACAAGGTCTATAACTCGCTGCAACCAGGCGATATCGTGCTCATCCAGTTCGGACATAACGACACGGGCAACGAGATTGGACGCGGCAAAGACCGTAACGAGATTGCAACAGGCAAGGATTCGACCCATGTCTATAAGCACGAGACCACAGGCGAATATCTGACGGTCTATAGTTTCGGTTGGTACCTGCGCAAGTTCATTGACGATGCCCGCGAGAAGGGTGCCACCCCTATCCTGCTCAGTCTGACGCCACGTAACATCTGGCCCGAACCAGGAGAGGCACGACCAACGGACAATAGCAAGGGTCCGAACATCGAACGCCGCAACGACTCGTACGGCAAATGGTATCGCGAAGTGATTGATGCTACGGGCGTGGATTTCATTGACGTCCACAACCTTACTGCCGATTATCTGGATGCCATCGGTCGAGAAGCAGCCAAGGCCTACTTCAACCACGACCACACGCACACCAGTCTGTTGGGCGCTCAGCAGAATGCCCGCAGCGTACAACAAGGTATGCGCGCCATCGGATATAATGACATATTGCGCCCGAGCCGTGACAATTTGGCAAAATAAATAGTTTGGCACGGTTTTTGTAGCATAGCGGTTGTGACCCAAAAGTCACAGCCGCTTTTTGATTTAAGTTAGCGACTACAGAAACTATATTATATAGCAAAACCAAAAATATAAACTAAAAAATATAACACTATGAACATTAAACCACTTGCAGACCGTGTGTTGGTCAAACCAGCACCTGCTGAGACAAAAACGATTGGTGGCATCATCATTCCTGATACCGCCAAGGAAAAACCTTTGAAGGGTGAAGTTATCGCTGCCGGTAACGGTACGAAAGACGAAGAAATGGTTTTGAAGGCTGGCGACACCGTCTTGTACGGCAAGTACAGCGGACAGGAAATCGAAGTTGAGGGCGAGAAATACCTCATCATGCGCCAGAGCGACGTGTTGGCTGTTCTTGCCTAACGGCAATCACAGCACAACAAATTAAAAGTTAAAAATTAAAAGTTAAAAATGGCCTTCGGGCTAAACTATACCGATATATTTTAACTGACAATTTTTAACTGTTCATTTTTAATTATTCACTTTTTATTGAAATAAAAATTATGGCTAAAATAATTAAATTCAATACAGAGAGCCGTGACCTGCTCAAGAGTGGTGTCGATCAGCTCGCCAATGCAGTTAAGGTTACCCTTGGTCCTAAGGGTCGTAACGTCATCATCGACAAGAAGTTCGGGGCTCCACACATCACCAAGGACGGAGTCAGCGTCGCTAAGGAGGTAGAGTTGGAGGATCCATTCGAGAACATGGGTGCTCAACTCATCAAGGAGGTAGCCAGCAAGACGGGCGACAGCGCCGGTGACGGCACTACTACTGCAACTGTTTTGGCTCAGGCCATCATCGGTGTTGGTCTGAAGAACGTCACCGCTGGTGCCAACCCAATGGACCTGAAGCGCGGTATCGACAAGGCCGTTGCCAAGGTTGTCGAGAGCATCAAGGCTCAAAGCGAGGAGATTGGCGACGACTACACCAAGATTGAGAACGTTGCCCGCATCTCGGCCAACAACGATGAGGAGATTGGTAAGCTCATCGCCGATGCTATGAAGACCGTCCAGAAGGAGGGTGTCATCACCGTCGAGGAGGCCAAGGGTACCGACACTACCGTTGACGTTGTCGAGGGTATGCAGTTCGACCGTGGCTATATCTCTCCATACTTCATGAACAATGCAGACAAGATGACTTGCGAGATGGATCAGCCAGCTATCTTGATCTATGACAAGAAGATTTCTAACCTTCAGGACCTCCTGCCTGTATTGGAGCCAGTTGCTAAGTCAGGCAGCCCATTGCTCATTATTGCCGAGGACGTTGACAGCCAGGCATTGGCCACCCTCGTACTGAACAGCATGCGTGGCAGCCTCAAGATCTGCGCCGTCAAGGCTCCAGGCTTCGGCGACCGTCGTAAGGAGATGCTCCAGGATATCGCTACATTGACTGGTGGTATCGTCATCAGCGAGGAGGTCGGCTTGAAGCTCGAGAACGCGACTGTCGAGATGCTCGGTCATGCCGACAAGGTCGTTGTCAGCAAGGAGAACACTACCATCGTCGATGGTGCTGGTGACAAGGAGGCTATCGCTCAGCGTGTACAGACCATCAAGGCTCAGATCGAGAAGACCACTTCTGACTACGATCGTGAGAAACTCCAGGAGCGTCTCGCTAAGTTGGCAGGCGGCGTAGCCGTGCTCCACGTAGGTGCAGCCAGCGAAGTCGAGATGAAGGAGAAGAAGGACCGCGTCGATGACGCTCTCTGCGCTACTCGTGCCGCTATGGCCGAGGGTATCATCCCTGGTGGCGGTGTCGCATACATCCGCGCTACTGCCGAACTGGATGGTCTCAAGGGTGCCAACGACGACGAGCAACTCGGTATCGAGATCGTTAAGCGTGCCATCGAGGAGCCTATGCGCCAGATTGTTGCCAATGCTGGCAAGGAGGGCGCTGTCATCGTACAGAAGGTCAAGGAGGGCAAGGGTGACTTCGGTTACAATGCCCGCACCGACAGCTTCGAGAACTTCCTCAAGGCAGGTGTCATCGACCCAGCTAAGGTAGCTCGTGTGGCTCTGGAGAACGCTGCTTCTATCGCAGGCATGTTCCTCACTACCGAGTGTGTCATTGCTGATAAGCCAGCTCCAGAACCCGCTATGCCAGCCGGCAACCCAGGCATGGGCGGTATGATGTAATTTCTAACCACATTATACAGCGGACGATTTGGTCAAAAGGCCAAGTCGTCCGCATTTTTTGCAATAATTTTTGGCAGTTCGAATTTTTAGTGTATCTTTGCGGCGGTTTTCTAAAATAGTATTTTCACCTTATAATTTATTTTATGTTATTACCTGGGTTAAAGAAATTGAAAAACAGATATGATTTCAAGGTAAATCATGGTAACGTTTATGGCTTCCGTAAGGAGTGTTTCGTCATGCTTATGGAAGGCCAGGGCAAGAAACTCCTTTGGATTGATTTCCCACAAAAATTAGACAAAGACGATGTTGCTAAGGTAGAGTCTTGGCATCGTAAGGGCTATGCTTCCGAGTTGACTATCATCGAAGATGACTGTGTTCAGATGGAGTTTAAGGAGGTCTTCTTGCCATTCAAAGTCGCAAAGATTGGAGAGATTATCGATGACTTGACCGACTATTCGGCATCTAAGTACCCTGATGCTCACCATAAGTGCCATTGTGATGGTTGCACCAACTATGACTCACTCCAAGTGTATGAAGTAGATGGCATACCGACACCACTTTGCCCTGAGTGCGCCAAGAGTTTGAAGGCTGATGCTGCAGAACAGAATGCTGCATTCGACGAGTTAGCCAATAACTATGAGCAGGGAGCACTACTCGCCGCAGTATTCTCTATTCCTGGTATTCTTGTATCAGTCCTTTTCTATGCTTTGGGCAGACTCTCAAGTGCATCAGGCATTGTCTATTTCTTTTTGGCAATGAAGGGATACACATGGGCCAAGGGCAAGCTGAACAAGGTCGGTATATGTATCATCTCGCTTATCAGTTTGGCTTTCTCTGCACTTGGTACGTATGTAGGCTTTATCTTCAGTTTGGTCAAGGAGATGGGCGATGCTGAGGAGCTTGCAGAAGCAACGATGGGAGAGAAGATTGAATTTGCCGTTGCGCTGATGAAGGACCCTGAGGTACACTCAGCATTTACCCACGACTTGGTCATGACTTTGTTCCTCTGCGGTCTCAGCATTGCTTACGCCATGTACACCTCATGGAAATCTGTGGGCAAGTCTAAAATCGAGCAGCTCGACTGATGGGTCTCCCCTATAGGCCTGAAAACCTATCGATTAGAAATCTCTTTCTGTTGCGAAATGGCAATTTGCCATTTCGCAACTTGTAACTCCAAATAACAAATATCAACCTTGCAGGGCTGACAGCGCAATAATTGTTGTGTAAATTTGGTCAAGTGGCAAATTTTCACTAACTTTGCGCCAAATTTGTTTTATATGATCAACCGATTATTAATCCGTATTAAGACTGTCCAGCTGGTATATGCTTACATGCAGGGAAGCCTGGACAAGATTAACTGCGATGAGGAGATGGCTCAATCCATTGAGTCCTCCTATAAACTTTACAACTACTTGTTGGCGTTGGTGGTCAAGTTGACCGAATACAGAAAGAACCAGTTAGAGAATGCCCGAAACAAGTTCCTGCCTACTCAGGAGGAGAAGTTCCCCAATGCCCGATTTGCCAATAGCCAAGTGGCTAAGTGCATCGTGGAGAAGAGCAACGTGATGGACTATGTGGAGGAGCACGAATTGATGAGCGACTTCGACACCGAGACCTACCGTCATCTGTTGGAGCAGATTGAGACGCTCGAATCGTACAAGACTTTCATGAACCAGAAGGCATTGCCTACCTTCGAGCAGGAGAAAGAGCTCTGGAAAGACATCTTCGCTCAGGTCATCACCCGCGATGCTTTGCTCGACGCCACCTTGGAGGAGAAGAGCATCTACTGGAACGACGACCTCTCGACGGTCACCCAGTTCGTTGTCAAGGCTATCAACCAGATGCAGCCTGATACTGAGGCCATCAAGATTGCCAAGATGTTCGACCGTAACGAAGACCAGAAGTTCGCTCGTGCCCTCTTCCATCACGCTATCGACGAGGCTCATGAATATCTGGAGCTCATCGACCAAAATGCCAGCAACTGGCAGGTGGAACGTATGGCTTTGATGGACAAGGTCATCATGATCTGCGCTTTGGCCGAAATCCGCAACTTCGAGGACATCGCCACGCGCATCTCGATGAACGAGTACATCGAACTGGCCAAACATTATTGCGCCCCCGACAGCGCCCGCTTCGTCAACGGCATCGTCGATAAGATTGCCAAGGAGTGGAAGAAAGAGGGAGTGATTTATAAGAATTGAGCGTAAAGAGTAGAGGGTAAAGGGTAAAGTAGAGTGAGGTCAATCTGCGAAATCTGGATACTCGGAGGAATCCGAAAATTCCGAATACTCCGACATCAATCGACAGGCGAGTCAAACGTCCTTGTCACTTCCTTTTCACTTCTCTGTCACTTCTTTTAAATATCAGAACTTATTCACATCTAATAAAATATAGATTATGTTCAACACACTATTGTTGCAGGCTACAGAAGCCGCACAAACAGCCCAGGAAGGTGCTGAAGTAGCAGGCAATCCTGGCATCACCAACTTGCTTTTCATCGTTGGTATCATCGTCGTATTCTATTTCTTCATGATTCGTCCTCAGAAGAAGCAGCAGCAGAAAATCGAGGAAGAGCGCAACAGCATGAAAGTAGGCGACAACGTCATCACCAACGGCGGCTTGTACGGCAAGATTGATGGCATCAACACCACTACCGACAAGAAGGGCAACCAAGTTGCTGAGAGCTTCATCATCAAGTTGAAGCCTGAGTATCAGGTTCGCATCCAGGTCAGCAAGGACTGCGTCTTCAAGGATCTGAGCGACTTGAACGCTGCTCAAGGCAAGTAAATGCTTTAAGGTTACTAGGTTGTGAGGTTATAAGGGTATGAGGTTATTAGGTTATTAGGTTATAAGGTTATAAGGGCGAAAGACCCAATCCGTCTATCCTTAAGACCTCAAAACCTTAAGACCTCAAGGCCTTAAAACCTCAAGACCTTAAAACCTCAAGACCTTAAAACCTCAAGACCTTAAAACCTTACAACCTTACAATAAACTCTCATCGCGCATGAGACTTCCGACATCCATCAAGAAGGTCATCCGTTCCCTACCTTCCATAGGTAGGCAGGACGTGATGACCTTCTCTGTGTTTGTCATCGTCTCGTTCATCTTCTGGATTGTCCAAAGCAGTTACGAGAAGAGCGACACGACCTACGAGGTGAAGCTCAATATCGAGAACATGCCGACGGGTGCAGTCTTCACGACCCACATACCATCATCGCTCAAGGTGACTCTGTACGACAACAACGTCCATCTGGTGAACTACAGCACCAAGAGTGGGTTCCGTCGTCTGACGGTCGATTTCAACCGTTATGCCGATGTTGCAGGCAACTTCCGCATCTCAGGAGCCGAGTTGACTTCGCTCCTGATGAACGAACTGTCTTCGTCCACGCAGATTACCGCCATCTCGCCAGCCCTCATCGATGCACGTTATGCTTTGACCGATGGCAAGAAAGTGCCCGTCCACCTCAACGGCTCGTTCTACACACACGGCAACTACAAGAACTTCAAGCCGCAGCTGTTCCCCGACTCCGTATTGGTTCATGCACCGAATTCCATCCTCGACACACTCACCTGCATCGAGAGCAACACCATCCTCTATTACGACTTGAAGGACACCTTGCGCTGCCACGTCGGCCTTAACTTAGGGTTGGGCGTCAAAGCCACTCCCGACTCCATCCGACTGCTCGTTCCCGTAATGCAATACGTCAACAAGACTTTCTCCAACCTACCCATTCAGGTGCAAGGACTTCCCGCCGGCAAACGTCTCATCCTCTTTCCTCGGCAAGTGGATCTGCAATGCCTCGCCAACTTCGAGCATTACAACAACTTCACCGCCGAGCAGTTCAAGGTGACAGTCTCTTACGACAGTCTGTTGGCCAACCCCAATCGCAGGTTCCTCCCCCTCTCCGTGCGGACTACCCTCAACGAATACGAGGTCTATAACCTCAAGTTGTCGCAATCGCAAGTGGAGTTCAGCCTGGAGAGCACCTCTCCTCGGGGCAATAGCGACTTGAAACCACAGAATTGAAAACCTCAAAATACAACGAACAAATTGGTAGTCTTAACAGGCGGCATCGGCTGCGGCAAATCGATAGTGAGCCAAGTGCTCAAAGTAATGGGTTACAGCGTCTATGACTGTGACCGCGAGGCGCGCCGCCTGATGCTCACCGACCCGACCTTGCGGCAACAGCTCATCGACCACTTCGGCGCAGCGACCTATCTTTCCGACGGCACACTCAACAAACCCTATTTAGCCCAAGAGATTTTCTCCAATCCGGACCGACTGGCCGAAATGAACGCCTTGGTGCATCCTGCCGTAGCCCGCGACATTGTCCAACGACAAGCAGCCTTGAAAGCGGACGACCCTATCCACGCCACCCTCTTTGTCGAGACTGCCATCTACTTCGAATCGGGGTTCAGCCACCTCATCCAGGCCGACAGCGTCTGGTGCATTGCCGCCCCCCTGGAACTGCGCATCGCCCGAGTTCTGGCTCGCGACCACACCTCCCGCGCTGCTATTCAAGCCCGGATCGACAGTCAGATGTCGCAGGAACAGAAAATGGCTCTCTCCGATGCCGTCCTCTGGAACGACAACGAGCACTCCATCATTGAACAACTCAACAATCTGCTCGGCAAACGATAATCTTACACCGAAAGACTTCATTATTCCTCAACAAGACAACATGTTTAAACAAGTGTAAACACCTCCCCTTTTTGAATGAAAAACTTACTCTTCCTATCCTGTATGAGTATTGCGCTCATACCCTCAGTCACGATGGCCGACACGACAGCCAAGTGCACCATTTACGAGGATCCTTCAGTCATCACTTCCGACTACATTCTTCAGCAACCGGCCCTGAATATCAATCAGGCGCTACAGGATCGTGTAGCTGGCATCGACTTCGACGGTCTTTCCATCCGCGGTATACGTAGTCTGACAAGCCTTACCGACGCCCCCACCTATTTCCTTAACGGAATGCCCTACCACGGTTCATTGTCCGACATCGACCCTGCCGAGATTGTCGGCATCCGCATCCTGAAAGATGCAGCCACCGCTGCCATGTATGGTTCACGAGGCACGGACGGCATCATCTTCCTCTACACTCGCGGCAACGAAGCCCCTCAGCACACCAAAGTATCCTATCAGGGGTACGTGGCAGCCAAACAGGCTTTCTACCATTATCCGATGATGAAGGCCAAGGATCTCCGCATCTGGCGTAAACTGCACAACGAACCCATCCTCATTTTGTCCGATGGCGACGAAAACGCCTATTATCCCTACCCAACCAGCTACAATTATTTTGAGCACTCGAACCTCGACATCGACCGTCAGGACATCTACCAGACGGCCATCGAACACAAGCACCTGCTCTCGTATGTTACCAGCTGGAAGTCAGGCTATATCAACAGCGGTATCGGTCACTCCAGCAACGAAGGGCTCCTGCCCAATACCGATTCTCATAACACAAACGTCCACTTTGACCTGACTCAGCATCTGGGGCAATATGTCACCCTTTATGTCTCCGGCCGCTATGCCCACCAGAAAAACAAAACCAATGCCGGCAATTTCCAAGAATATCTCTTCCTCTCCCCGATGTTGAGTCAGGAGACACCTGTTGACAATGCCATAAAGTATAAATACAATAAACTCAACGACGACCGCTACTATACGGATTGGAATATCCATATCCTCTGTCCCTGGATGGAGGAATTGTCGTTCGACTTGCGCGCCAACAGGGCAGGTTCTTTCCGCAAACAGGAATCTCCCAATCAAACTAAATACAACAACTTGCTCTATAAGAATCGGGACCGGAGCACCATTGTCAATGCCGAACTGAACTACAATAAATACTGGGCATCAGGACATCATCTCACGCTTTTCGGGTTCTATCGTACAGAACGTCACATAGATCATTACCGCGCCACCCGCGACTATGAACAGGTCTCTGGCGGTCGGTATTCTTTGCAACAATCTGTCAGCCGCGAAGACGACAGCTTTCATCGTCACGCGCAACTCTACTCGGCCCGTTACGATTTTGCGGCCCGTTACCAAGTACATTGGACATCCCAATTAGAAAGAAATACAGTTCGTTCGAAATCCTCTTCTCTGGTTTACAATTTCAGCGCAGGAGCTGACAGTGACTACCCATCTTCCAAACAGCAACAAAGCAACAGCTTTTTTGGGTACGACCTGGACTGGACCGATTCTCATTCTTTGCAATTGCAGTGGAACATCCACTGCGAGGGTTTTGCCAGCAATTGGGATTGTCTGCACATGTTGTCGCTTCGTTTCGACCAAGGAATAATCAACAAGCCTTACACTCTTCCGGATATCGAAGACGGTAACGAGAAGTTCCGCAGCAAGAACATAGGAATCGACTTCGGTCTCTGGAAGGGACGCCTCTCCGGTTCTTTTGACCTCTACAAACAGCAGAACAGTCACCTCTTGAACAGGGAGGTTCGTCGATACTATAACTCATATCAATATCAGACCGTTGGATTTGCCAGCACCGAGAATCGAGGTTTCGAACTCTCATTGCAAGGCATTGTCATCGACCATTGGCACGACTTGACCTGGCAGTTAGGACTAGGCCTGTACGCCAACCGGAACAAGTTATCGGCCATCGACCACAACCAAGACATTTACAAGGACTTTCTCGGCATGCCCGTGCATACTACAAAAAGCATGAGTTTTAATTACTTTCCTGGCGACACCATTTATGAAATCGTCTGCGAAGAACCCAGGTTGAAAGGCCACTTCAGTTCTCTTCTTTCCTGGCGAAACTGGGACCTGAACGTCATCGGATCCTTCCAAGTAGGTGGCAACCTCTATACCGACATCGACACCTATTCCCCTGCGAATAGGGACTACCCCATCAACCATACCTACACGCGCTATCAGACTCAGGAGCAATCCGACCAGGAATCTCGAATCATATACAGCACTGAAAATTGCCTTCCCCGACATCACTACAATGCCACCATCTGCCGCATCCGCGTCATCACCTTGGGCTACAATCTCCCTACCCAATGGTTGGAGAAGTTGCACCTGAAGCAGATGCGTCTCTATGCTACAGTGCGCAATCCCTTCGTCTTTTGCTCCGACTTATACAAGGAATTTGGTATCGACCCAGTGCCCAACACCACCTACAGGCCCACCAGCTATCCAAACACTTTGGACGTCGATAGTCGCCACTCCGTCAACATGGTCACTTTCCAAGTGCCCACCACGCGCGACTACCTCATAGGCTTGAACATCACGTTCTGACTTACTCCTTTAAGAAAACGTCCCGCAGGACCTTTCCTGCGGGACTTCTTATTTCAGTCTGTCAAAGAACAGGCAAAAGCGACAAATTGAGGCTAAAGGGCTCTTCGAGCCGCTAAAAGTTCACTTCGTTCACGCTAATGGCCTTCGGCGCTAATAGACGGAAAGGGGCTATCAATGGTGCGAAAGGGAGTTATTAGGAGTTAATGGGAGTTATCGCTTCGCTCAATGAGTTAATGGACGATAGCTCTGGAGGCCAACAAATAGAGCTAAGAGGCTATCAATTGTCAATTATCATTGACTTATGGCCTTCGGTGCTAACAGAGCTACGGGGTTATCAATTATCAATTGAGTCTAACCTTATAACCTTACCAGCGAAGCGACCTCACAACCTTACAACCTCACCAGCGAAGCGACCTTATAACCTTATAACCTCAATCATCCCATATCACCGCTGCCGTTGGTGTTGCTCTGGCCGCCCATGCGGACATTGCCCTCCTCGTCCATGAGGTGAACGATGTAAGCGAAGAAGACGCTCATCTTGGTCTGCGACTTGTAGGCCTTATAGACCTTCTGGTAGAGTTCACTGCCCTTGGGCTGAGCGCCACTGGGCTTGTTGGCTGCCAACCAGGCAGAGGCGTTGCTGGCTCGTTGGCCGAACTTGATGCGAGCGTTGTTCACTGCCTCCGAGTCCGCGTGGTTGTTCGGGTTCAAGAGGGTGCCGGTATAGACCTTGCCGGTCTGCTTGTCGGTACGATAGTAGATGTTGCTCTGACGGTTTGCCTTACCAGACATA
>JAEEGK010010507.1_pt1 | contig 21333 bp, 28 predicted proteins | sample 8958771 | NCBI WGS metagenome assembly JAEEGK01 (sample SAMN16246547, study PRJNA631951) | gut metagenome | biome: gut microbiome; feature: rumen; material: SC-attached | host: Bos | place: Iran: Karaj | collected 2018-10 | reverse complement strand
GCGACTATATGCGCATCTGCAACGCCATAGCCAAAGAGCCGAACCTATTGGTGCTCGACACTTATTATTATACCACCGACACACTGACCGAGATGAGCGAGAACTTCAATATGCTCCAGTGGTTAAGTATGTTGTTTGTATTTATGGTGCTGCTCTTCAGCTTCCATTTCAACGTTCGCCACGCATTATTGGCTTTTGCCCCTATCCTGCTTAGTTGGCTGATTGTATTAGGTGTGATGGCCATTTTCGATGTACAGTTCAACCTCATCAGTATCATCATCTCCACCTTCATCTTCGGTATTGGCGTCGACTACAGCATCTTCATCATGCATGGTCTGATTGCCCCCGACAGCAACCAACTGCAATATCACAAGACCGCCATCCTGCTCAGTGCCGTGGTGCTTATCACTACCGTCAGCAGTATGCTGATTGCCAAGCACCCTGCTATAGAGAGCGTCGGCTTCACCACATTGGTTGGACTTCTGTCCGCTGTTATACTCTCCTACGTGCTCCAACCTGCCATCTACCGACATGGGAAATGATGTTGTAATCATAGGCAGCGGTCTCGGCGGACTGATCTGCGGCTCGCTGTTGGCTCGTTCAGGCAGGAGCGTACTCGTGCTCGAACGACAGGTTCAGCCAGGTGGTTGCATACAGAGCTATCAGCGCGACGGGTTTTCATTCGATACCGGATTACATTATGTTGGCGGACTGGCTGAAGGTCAGCCTTTACATAGCATCTTCTCTCACTTGGGACTGATGCAGCTTCCTTGGGTGCGCCTGGATGCCGATGGGTACGACCGTGTGACCATCGGGAGCCAGACTTTCCCATTGGCTGAGGGCTACGATCATTTTGTAGATACTTTGAGTGAGTATTTCCCACAGGAACGGAAAGCACTGGAGCAGTATGTAGAGCTGATGCGCCACCTGCCTCCGATGAAGGAGATAGGCATCATCGGCGCCTACGACTGGCTGAACTCACTCTTCCACGACCCATTGCTCATCAATGTGCTGTCAGGACCGGCTTTGAAGATGGAGCTGCGCCGTGAGTCATTACCACTGTTTAACTTTGCCCACGGCATGAGCAGCTACATAGCCAGCAGCTGGCGACTGAAGGGCGGTGGTCATCTGATGGTCAGCACGTTGGTCAGCGACATACAGCGCATGGGCGGGAAAGTGATCTGCCATGCGGATGTGAATCAATTGGTGGAGAAGGAAGGGCGCATTGTGGCCGTTCGCTGTACGAATGGAGAAACCTACGAGGGCAACGTGTTCATCAGCGATGTCCATCCGCAGGTCACCTTCAGTTGGCTGGGCGAAGAGTCCCGCTTGCTGAAAAAGACGTTCCGTAGGCGCATCAACGAGCTACAGAACACCTTCGGCATGTTCACCGTCTCACTGATACTGAAGAAAGGTGTGTTGCCTTACTTCAATCACAACAAATATGTCTACCTGAAGCCTAATGTCTGGACGTTCTACGAGGATACTGACAGCGTCGGTGGCGTCATGGTGAGCTGTCGTGTTCCGGAAGAAGGTAACGATGCCCGACAGATAGACCTGATGACGCCCATGCCTTGGACACTCTGCGAGTCGTGGACGGACACTTCCGTGGGACATCGGGGTGAAACCTATTTGAATCTGAAGAACCGTCTTGCCGACGAGTGTATAAACCTGGCCGAAAGGGTTATCCCCGGATTGAAGGACATGGTGGAAAAACGCTATACCAGCACACCGCTGACCTACCGGGACTACACACTGACACCCTGTGGTTCGGCATACGGAATGCGCAAGGACTACCGCAACATCCTGATGACAACGCTGTCGCCACGAACCCCTGTCCCCAATCTGCTGCTGACAGGTCAGAACCTGATACTGCATGGCATCGAGGGCGTGACAAAGACAGCTGTGCTGACGTGCGGCGAGCTATTAGGAAAAGACTTTGTCAATAAATTTTGGGATTTTGAATAATATATTAATTTCAATAAATGGAGGATTAAAGATATGAAGAAATTATTGTTTATCATGTTCTGTATGCTGGCATGCTTTGCTCAGGCCCAGCAAGTCACCAAGACCGTTCATAAGAAAGCTGTCAAGACCGATGTGGTAACGACGGGTACGATGACCATCCGCAAGCCTGACTATATCTGCATATCGACAGACAACGACCGTGACCTGCTCATGATGGACGCCACAAAGTTCACCATCACGATAGGTGGTAAACGACATACCACCGACAGTCGCAACAACCCGCAGTTCACCACGTTCCACGATGTGCTCACTGCCGTCATCAACGGTCAGCCCATACCTCAGACTGACGATATGACCATCACGACAAAGGGTGGACAGAAGACTATCACGATCACTCCAGTCGGCAAGAAGCGCCAGTTGTTTACATCGTTCGTCCTGACGTTAGATACCAAGACATCAGCCATTGTTCATCTCCGCATGAATGCACGAGGAGAAGACTATATCAACTACGATTTCAAGTAGTTATGCGTTCAGAACAGCACAGTGTGACAGTTACTTTCTGACTATCACACTGCCGCTGGCCTGATGGGTTGCCAGGATGAGCACCTCGGCAATCTGGACGTGAGCTGGAGCATTGGCGGCAAAGACCGCAACATCGGCAATATCATCACCTGTCAGAGGCTTGATGCCTTTATACACGTTTGCAGCCCTGTCGGTGTCACCATAGAAGCGGATGTTGCTGAAATTCGTCTCAACAAGTCCCGGCTTCAGATTCGTGACGCGGACAGCCGTATTGGCTACATCGATGCGCAGTCCGTCAGACAATGCCTTCACGGCTGCCTTCGTGGCACAATACACATTACCGCCAGCGTATGCAGCATCGCCTGCCACAGAACCTACATTGATGATATGACCGCTGTTCCGCTCTATCATGCCAGGCACAATCAGACGGGTCATTGTCAGCAGGCCTTTGATGTTCGTATCGATCATCGTCTCCCAGTCATCGAGGTTTCCCTCATACTCAGGCTCAAGGCCAAGGGCGAGTCCTGCATTATTCACCAGCACATCAATCGTCTGCCACTCAGCTGGAAGCTCGGCGATATACTTCTCGGCCTTCTCGCGGTCTCTCACGTCAAAAGCCAGCGTCAGCACCTCCGTACCCTTCTCTGTCAGCTCCTTCTTGATCTCAGCCAGACGTTGTTCGTTCCTGCCTGTCAGAATCAGCCTGTCACCGTTCTCGGCAAACTTACTCGCACAAGCCAGTCCAATGCCGCTCGTGGCTCCTGTTATCAAAATCGTTTTACCCATAACTTTATGATTTAGTCGTCTGCCAGTTCGCTGGCTGACATTTGTTCACGTTCATACTCGACGAGCTTACCGTCCTTCCACTTGTACCGTACGATTTCCACATCATCATCAAGCTCCCAGACACTGACGATACATTTATTCTCGGAGTCGATAGACGGGCTGTATATTTCACCATCGCACTTCAATTCCTCGAACTTGTGCGTCTCGTCGTTCCAAAGCCAGACATCATAAGTGTAGTTACCAAATCCGTTCATCGGCCCTGTACACACCTGTAGGTCGGGAATGCCGTCGAAGTTCCAGTCATCTTCTGTGATTTCCCCGATACTGCCTTTGTTCCATTGAAGGGTATCGAGCGGCAGAGCCTGACTGTGAAGCTCCTGCGTAAGCCCTTTGGCATCAGTCAGATAGACAATGATAGAATCCCAGCGTACTTCACCATCATCATTGACGACACGCACATCCGAGCGGAGAGAATAGTCGGATCGCTGGGGAACATAGTCCTGAGATGACTTCTGACCACTACAATCTGCCAGCATCATAGCGAATAACGAGAACAAAAAAATCTTCTTCATCTTTCAACTTTTGTTAATATTGTGGGCAAAATTACAAATAATTGACCAAAAATAAGTACCTTTGCATAGAAAATTTTTCGAAAATATGAAAAGACTATCATTAGCCATCATCTTTGCCTGCTTTGCGCTGACAATGGCAGCACAGGATGCTATCCGCGTAAATTACCAGGGCACCAAGCCCACCATCAGCGATTTTATTACAGCCTACCTTGCTCCCACCTATGGCGAAGATGGTGAGTGCGACAGTGAAGCCATGAATGGCATCCGAAATGCCTGGGAACGCTATCGCAAGGGCCTTCAGCAAGACGAAGGCAGTAACTTCACACTTGATGCCAAGAACGGCTTTGCAGTCTATGAGCATAAGTATAGTGAAGATGCATGTGAGTACCTGACAAGAATCGAGATGTGCTATTGGAATGAGGCCGACGGAAAGCACAAGCTCTTTGCCTATAATCACATGTTCTACAGGAATGGTCAGTACTATCCTGGTCAGTATGACGGTTTGATCTTCATGCGCTACGACAATGCCACCAAGACCATGAAGTATCACCCAGATGCAGGTGAAATGGCTGTTTACGAGGCAAAATCTCCCAGTGTAGAGTGTTCATTTGCCCTACCTCGTACAGGCAAAGACATCATCGTGACATTATGGGATGAAAATGGCAAGAAGACCCAGAAACCACTGAAATGGAACGGCAGCGGCTTCACCTATTAATGACACAAAAGGGTCAGACCCCTTTGTGTCATTGGAGTGGCGGCTCTTTCCTTTACTTGATGGTTAGCCAGACGGCTTCACCCCTACCCTTGGCTTCGACGATTTTCTGTTTGAGTTCGTAGAGCCACTTGCGGGATTCAAGGAGTCGGCCTACCAGTTGGTTGCGACCTACGAGAATGCAGCCTTGGGTGTCCTTGGCAGTATTACCCATGTGGATGCGGATGCCCTTGAAGAGGTGGTTGAAGTCGGGACCGCCGAGAAGGACAGGGAGCCACATTTTAAACTTCGGACTCCAAGTAATCACTACGGCGTAACGGCCTTCAGGGATAGCGAAGGGTTTCAAACTCTCAGCCTTCTTTGGCGAACGGAGTACGGCTTCTTTCGAGACCGTCGTCTTCAACTCCAATGCTGTTGGTTCGAGCGTGTCACAAAAATACGTCTCTTTCGAACCTGCCAAATACTCGTCATCTACTTTCTCAACGATGGAAAGCCTACCTATCGTGTAGGCCTTCCTTTTTGCTATGCGTGTTAATACTAATTCCATATTATTATTTACGATTTACAAATTTACGATTTACGTTTTTACCTTAACGTCACAAAGTCAAATGTCACATTGTCAATTTCTTCCAATGCGTCTTGTCGGTCTTCTCAATCCATTTGTCGCGATACCAGCGAGAGATGATTTTACGAAGTCCCGCCTCACTACAGAAGCCACGCTTCAGAGATCGAAGATCATCCATCGTGAAGGCAGGCGAAAGCTGGTCGAAGATGGAGTGATTGCTTCCGTATCGGATGCACTCATCGCGGGCATCAACGAACTGACTTTCCAATGCCTCGCCAAAGGCCTTTATCTGCTGTTTCAGACAGTATTCAGCCATCATCAACGCGAAGTCAAGACATGCCTTGGTTTCACGAGCAGCACCTGATAGCAGATGAAAGATGACACCGCAACGGAAGCCGATGACAGCCGCACGTTTACGATAGGTGTCCTTGACGTGGTCGATGTCCTTGGCAGCCTCTACGCGCTTTTCTTCTACCCAAGCCTCGATAGCCTTCCTCAAACGAGGCACATCGATAACACCAGTGAATGAACGCAATTGGGTGACAGCCTCCTGAATCTTCGTCTCGTCCTCAGCCGAACGCTTGCCGAACTTTGGCATCTTCGAGAATGAACTGTCTGGCATCTCGGCGAGCATCACACGGCTCGATAGACCGTTTTCGATATTGTCCGACTTGAAGCATTTCCTCAGCGCACCATTAGTGCCGAGCATCGTCCAGTTATAGGCCACCTTCACCACACCCGACTCAGCTGCATCGCTATTGTAGTCCTGACCCCATTCGCCTCGGTCGAACGAAAGACGATAGATGTCATACTTTGACGACCACGAGCCAGCACCATTCGTTTTTCGAAGGGTGTCCAATTCCTCTCCGAAGGAATACAAAGTGTGTCCGCCAGAGTTCTTGAATCGCTTCAAGAGTGTTGAGCACGAGACAGTTACGGGCACCTGACGGATGAGCACGTGCGGATCTTCGGGAGCCTTTTCGTTGGCTTTACGGCCTTTCTTGCGCTCCTTCCATTCTTCTTCACGCTTGCGTGCAAGAGCATCCTCCTCGTCGAACTGTCGCTTCCAAATATCGATGGCGTTCTTGACCACACTCTTATTAGAAGCCTGCTCACCACGGATAATGGCCATCAGTCCCAGATGATGGATGTTGCCGTCGCAGTATTCGACTTCGACGCCGTCGGCATAGGCACCACAAATCGGCATGATACCTACGAGTGTGGGCATGTGCATCGAGACCGGCACACCAACCAGAGACTGTTTCAATCCGATAGGCAGAGCCTTCACGTTGACCTTCACACCTGTTTCCTCAGCCACAGCCTCGGCATCCTCGATTTCATCAGGATTGATGCCAAATTCCAAAGCGTCAATGATGCCCTGCATCACCTTCGAAATGCCCTTGGGTTCTTCCTTGCAAGCCGAGTCAACGACCGATTTCAGTTCTGCGTCAGAGAGTCCGAAACGGGGCATCACCTGCATCAACACCTCTTTCTTATTATCGCAGATGGCTCGGAGATTCACGGCCAGTTTATGCAACTTCACGTTACGCTCACCCTCGGCAGGCTCACCGCCATTCCTACGCCACCATTCAGAGATTATAGAGGTATAGGGAATGCCTTTGAATTCTTTTTGGCACGGATTAACACAGCTCTCATTTTGAGAGACGCTGCTTTTTTCTGCGCAGCCAGCCGTGTCTTTGTTAAAAGCCGTGTCATCCGTGCCTAAATAAATTTCAAACAACTTCGGATTAACATACTTAGTATGATCCTCTGGCACCATATAGATGCACCTCGAAACATCCTTTACAGCTGCATCAGGCATGAATCCCGTTGCCTCTTGCATCAGTTCCTGTGCCTGTTCAGGTGTCATCCCTTCAGGCAATTCCACCAGCACATGAGTACCACGACGAACAGACTCCTCAATGAGCAGCGGCACCAATGGCGACTTTTCCAAGAGTCGGGCACAGATTTCATCCGTGTGTCCTTTCTCGTCAAAATCTAGCATCAGACGATTGAGCGGTTTAATAGCATCCGCAATCGCCCTGTGATTGTCCTTAAACTCAGCACAATGCGGCGTCCATACTGGCAAACGATGCTTCAACTCATCATCACCTTTCTCTATACGTGCGCACATCTGTGCGAGCCAAGGCTCTCGACGAAGCTTTTCCCAGTCTTCCTTGGTAGCAGGGAGGCAAGGAGCGCCGTGCCCCTTGCCGATACATGTGAATTTCATAGTCATGATCATTGTTTTCTCCATAATATAGTCCTCCTTTCTTTAATTGTTTGTCCATAAAGTGTTTGTCTTGCGGGTGGCCAGATAAGCCGCCACCTCAAGGGTCTCGTCACGGAAAAGCTGTTTCATCAGCTCCAACGGGTACTTCTTGGGGAAGGTAAACTCCACCTTCAGGCAACCACGATTGGGATTGTGTTTCGAGTGCTCGCGCGTCATTTTCACTACGGCGTGGGCCGTCTCAAAAATGGTCAGGTACTTGGGGCCCTTCGACCCGTCGTTGACACGCTTTACTCGTGTTCGACCATCCGCATCAACCTCAATGCCTGCACGGTAGCGTACTCGGTTGCCATTGGTAACCTCCTTGTCACTCTCCCAAGGGCACGGATAGACGTTGATGTCGCCGTTGGTCTGAAAGTTAATACTGCCGTCCATCTGGACGTTCTGCTGTAAAATGTTTTTCTTAAAAATTAATGGATTACTCATAAATAAATCTGATTTCGATTTGTGAGATTCGGCAAGTGCTGAAATTAGGCCTTTTTCACTCGCGAGACTTCCCTCACTCACTTTCGTCTCAGATTTGTAAAATGTTAATTAATTCTCTCTTGACTATCCTTTAGATTCTGTGACCCATGAAGCGAAAGTCCCTCTTCCTTGGGTTCGGCATTCGACACTGATTCATCAATGACATCTGACGACGTGCATTCTCTGCGATAGTGCCTCGTGCGATTGCGATAAGATTTCGTGTACGTGACATAAATAATGTTTTATTTAACGTCGCCCCCTTTAAGACGACTCTAAGATTATACTTTTTTGATTTTTCTCACTATGTCCCTCCTGCCATCAGTGTGGGTGGTTTGTTTCAACATGTCAAAGAACGATTCGCAACTTCATCGCCTCTGCAATTTCAAATTGCTGGTGCAAAAGTAAAGTTCGATTGGTTACGAGCAAAATATCCTGCAATATTTTACCCTATATTTTTGACAACAGAAACAAAGTCTACTGATAATCAATTGGTTATAAACAAAAATAGCGAGTATTTTCTTTTGTTGAAAATACCCGCTTATCGCTTAAAATCTGTTTTCGATTGAAAACTGCCCTATTTTGCTATTTTTCGATTGGCTGAGCCGAATCCAAATTCGGATTCAGTTTCGACCTTTAACATATTCTTTTATCCAATCCGCATAATACTCCTTTCGGCTGTCGCCCATATATTTGGCCAGCGTCTTCACCTCTTTAGTATTATTCGCGCCCGTACCATAATATATACGCGCAATAGCCAGAGCACTCTTTTTCAGCGCACCAGCTGTTGAGAGCGCACCCATTATGCGACCCTTCACCTGAAGTCTCATATCCTTTTTCGACCAAGCCTCGGCTATCTTGTCGCGATACTCCGACTTCATCAGGTCTTCTATCAGCTGATTACGCCATTCCACCGTGAACCGTTTCTTGTCCGTGCTCACCTTGTCGAACCACTCCATTGCAAGCAGATCCTGAAGAATCCTCTTTGGAGCAAAGTAGTTCAAATCCGGACGATCTTTGCGTTGCAAGTTATGGTCGGAACCTGGCGAACCCTGTAGGTGAGGCTTGTCATATTTCTCCATGTCCTTCAGAAAACCGAGAATTCTCGGGTCGTGAGCCTTCACATATTCAGATATACGCTGGTCAAGGGCAGCCATACCTGTCTGCCTGCCACAAATCCTGAATACATCCTCAATGCCCTCAAGATTAATGCCCTGTGTCTCGATTGCCGCCACGCCTACAAGTTCTCTACAAAACCTTCTGCTAAAGATGACTCTGGGGTGAACTTTATTTGTACCACATGGTCGTAAAACTCCTCCCAATATTCGCGTTCCTCAGTCAGGCGCTTTGCAAGTTCTTCCAATGTCGGTTCGATATAATGGAAATGCAGGATATTTAATTCCATGAGTTGTGCAAAGTATCCTCCACGACAACTACCTACTTCTACGCCGATTTCTTCGACGCTGGTATTCGACTTGAAGCCGATGCCATACCTTTGCAATTTCTCTTTTAGCATTTCAGCCTCGTCGGCTGCACTCTCCCAAGAAAAATTATGTATTTCACCTTTCGATTCTGCCTGTTGAAAACACAGCAGGAAGAACTTCTGCACATCTATACGCATGTCATCCTCGCTGCAAAGCACTTCGCAGTCGGTCAGCTCAGCACGGTTCCACACCACACCCTTGGCGCCATCCTTGTACTGCACAATCGGGTGACTATGCGTTTCCAGCGTATATTTTCCGTCCTCATCGATGCGGCTCTCGCCCACGATGTAAGTTGCTATATGTTTGCCCACCTCGCCATTACAATAGATGTAATCGAAAGGTGCTTCCAGCTTCAAAATCTGAGTTTCCATATCTTCTTTTCTAATTTGTAGGCAAAGGTACAAAGAAATCCCGATAATCCAATCAGACCATCGGGAATTTATGAATTATTTGCAGACAGCCTATGCAAAGAGTTGAGTAACAAAGGGACGGTTCTTTTGTTACATCGCTTTGGAATGAGTTTTTTGAGGTAAAATTTGGAGGATAGAATATTTCTTGGTATCTTTGCAGCACCTAAAATAAAGTAAATATGAAAAAGGGTTTGTTTACGGTTATCAGCCTTGCGCTATTGGCCTCATGTTCAGTAAAGACAAACGAAGAGAAGGCTCGCGAATTGATTGAGCCACAAATTAAGGCAAGTCTGATTAAACCTGAGAGTTATGAGTTTGCCCAGATTAAGCTTGACAGTTGCTTTAGCGACAGTCAGCACAATCCAGAATTTTTCGTTTTTGCAATGAAGGTGGCTAAGTTATGGAAAGAGTATAAGGATTATTCTTCCGATGTAGAGAGAGCAGAGTCATCTATGGCCATTTATGCACCATCATATGGATACCAGTCAGCTTTTGGCAAACAGCAACAGAAAAAGTATAAGGCAGAGATGGAAAAGGCAAAGCGCAAAGCAGCTACAGCCAAAGAGAACATCTTACAGCTTTATGAAGATAATAAGAAGTTGCTTATGGATTACAACAACAAATCTGCAAAACATGAGTTTATAGGATGGGCTGTATCATTCGCTTATAGGGCAGAAACCGCCGGTGGTATGAAAATAATGGGTGAAGACTTATTCTATCTGGATAAGGACATGACTAATGTTACACACCGTTTCTCAGAAGAAGACATAAAGGATATGCAGTCATCAGATCCTGATGATCTCAATTATGAGTTTGAGAAAGAACTAAAGGAACTATTTGGAGAATAATATATGTAACAAGAGAACCGTCCCTTTGTTACGTCGCTCTAATGGTAATATCCAAATCTTAGACGTAAGTTTCTATACTGAATATGTTGGTTAACAACTTTGATAATCACATCGTATTTGAAATCAAATCCACCGCCTTGTATCATTTCGACCAATTTGCTGCGGTCGAATTCAAACAGCACGTTTATATTGTTCCCTCTGACAGGCAGAAGACACCAAAGCGGATCGCGCAAAGGATCTTTGTCGTACTCTTCTTCATTCTTATCAAGCAAGCCTTTAAAATCGAATAATACGGGGACGCTACTACTCAGCCACTCATTCGGCAAATGGCAGTGAGCAAATTCTAATACATACAAAGAGCTTTTCTGACCAGCACGCCAAATGCAGTTTAACTTAAATGCCTCTACAAAATGAGCAAAGTCGCGCTTGCGCCTTGTTCCATCTACAATCCAAATCATGTCCTTGTAGTATTTCTCACGCGAAATTCGTTCTTCTTCTGATATATTAGAATGCTGGAACTCTACAACCATATTACCGTTAGTCTTGATGTCAGCAATATGTTTCTCACCAGTTTTTTCATCAATGGCTACAATCTCCTGCCATTCCACAGGGAAAGTGTTCTTCCATTCTCTGTGCCATTCTGTCTCATTTTCCCACCAGTTGTCACAATGCTTAAGGCTTTTGTGTGCCCAGTGGTTAATCTTAAACTTGCCGCATTTTGCAATTACTGGCTGCTGGCAGATAGGACAGAGGCCTTTCAACCCCTTCTCTGCCTCTTTCTTCTGATTATCGACTAATGCAAACTTCATGAGCTATGATACTATATTTTCTATAGGTACAAAAATCATGCCAATGTAACAGAGGGACGGTTCCTTTGTTATATCCCTTCTGGTGAGTTTTTGCCTTGAAAATTTGGCGGGTTCGAATTTTCTTTGTACTTTTGCAGCTGTTAATTCATAAATTTAATACATATGCCAAGAAAATCAAGAGAAAACAGCGGAACTGGCATCTATCACGTGATGCTCAGAGGTATCAATCGTCAGAATATTTTCTATGACACAGATGACTATGAATGCTTTCTGGAACTGCTCAGAAGACAAGTCAACCCTATCGACGACAATCACAATTATCTGCCTTCGCGATGTGTCGTCTATGCCTATTGCCTGATGCCCAATCACGTCCATCTTCTTATCAAGGAAAAAGACAACTCGCTGGCTACAGTCATGAAGAGTATCGGCGTGGGGTATGCCTGGCACTACAACAAGAAATACCAGCATATTGGGCCCGTGTTTCAGGACAGATTCCGAAGCGAGCCTGTAAACGACGAAAACTACTTCGTGCTACTTCTGAGGTATATACATCAGAATCCGGTTAAGGCCGGGCTGGTGAGGCAGGTGGATGAATATACTTGGAGCAGCTGGCGGGAATACGAAGGGAGTATCAGCATATGCAGCACACAGCCGGTGATCAGTCGAATGCCGTTTGAGGAATTGAAGGCTCTGGTTTTTGAACCGCTTCCAAAGACGGCTATAGTATTGGATATCGACAACGAAAGAAGGAGAAAAACAGATGAAGAGGTCAGCGAGTACATCACATCGAGCTTTGGGTTAAGGCATGCTCAAGACGTGCTGCTGCTAACGAAAGAACGACAAAAGGATGTTATCAGACAAGCGCGAGACTTCGGAGCAAGCATCCGACAGATCGAGAGGTTGACAGGAATTAGTTTCTCTATTATCTGCAGGAATTAGGATGTAACGAAAGAACCGTCCCTTTGTTACAAACTATTGATTTTCTGCTCTCAATATCTCCAGCATTTCAGCGGGTGTCACCACAATCGGCTTCTTGGGAAAATGTTTCGTGTTGCCTGTCACGAGATATGCATCGTCTTTCGACATTGCCACTTCGTAGAACACAACATCCTTAGGATCGGGAATGAAGTCATCACTCAATACACGCTCGCTCCTCACACCGTTCACCATTATGTGGTTGATAGCATCTTTTATCAGCTGTTCTGGTATATTGAATTTTTGGCGATGCAACACATCCTTATATTCCTCAATGATTTCTTCATTGTACATCGGAATAATGTCGTAATTCAACACAGCGCCCCATACCTTTGCGGTTGAAGAATCCCGATTTTTGGTGATAAACGCCGACACCAATACGTTTGTGTCGATTACAGCATGTATCATACGCCAGCCTTTTCTCTTGCAGCTCTTTCCTCACGAGCCTGCCTGATTTCCTCGTTAATCTCGTCTAAAGTCATTTCTGGACGGGAATCATCGGCAACTACACTTTCGCGATATTCCAGGAATCTTCTTAATGCGGGATTATCGACCTTTGGTTCATTGAGGTCAATCTTGAATGGAATACTACGCGTTCTAACTACCGCATTGGCAAAAATGTTCATTGCGGCATTCGCACTCATGCCCATACGCGCGCAGAGTGCATCGAAATTCTGTTTCAGTTGTGAGTCCATCCTCACTGTCATTGATACCTGTGCCATATTCTTATCGATTATATGGCTGCAAATATAATCATTTTATTTCATTCTGCAATCATTTTGACGTAAATTTATGTCTTTTTAATAATTCTCATGCTACTTTGTGACTTTGGACTTTGTGACAATAAGGAGGTTCACAAAGTCAAGGGATATTATTAGAATTATATAATATTATAATATTATATAATTTATAGTATAATGAGAGGCGATTTTGCTGGTGATTTACGGAAGGTGCTTAATGTCACAAAATCACAGGTCACAGAGTCTACCAAATCAGTTCGCGATTGCAAACAACACATTTGGCGTGGCTAAACAATACGTTTGCAATGCGTAAATGTATCGTTAACATATTTTTACACGCTACGGGCATCTTAATTTGGAATCGAACGAAAAAAGTAGTACCTTTGCAATGCATTTGGAGATGCATTGCGAGTGTGGGCTGCGGCTCAGCATAGCTCGAGCGAGCTCGGCTCTGCGTTCGCCTTGCACCACCCTTGCAATGTCAATCATGAGAGACAAAAGGCGGGAGGCGGCCACCCGATGTAGCTGGTCGCACAAGAATCTAATACCATGTAAAACAACAAAGAATTATGAGTGTATTTTATCGAAAGTATCAAAACAAGAATCAGTACAGCGTGTCCTACGGCAAGTGGTTCGCACGCGCCGTGACCATTGGCAAGACCGTTACCGTAGATGACTTGGCCAAGCACATGTCGGAGCACAACACTCCGTACTCGAAGGGAGCCATCAAGGGTGTGTTGACCGACATGATCGATTGCATCCGTGAGCTGATGCTGGAGGGCAAGGCTGTAAAGCTTGATGGGCTGGCCATCTTCTCAGCAGGCATCAAGACCAAGAAGAAGGGTGCTCTTACCTCTGAGGATTTCTCCACCACCAAGCACATCGACAGCGTGTATATGCGCGCCCGTGCCACTGGAGAGTTCACTCGTGCCGAGCTGACCAAGGCTGGCAACGTGACCGAGCTGCCCAAGAACTACACCGACTATCACGAGGACGACGACGAGCCTCAGAATCCCAGCGGTGGCAGTGGTTCACAGAACAGTGGTTCATCTAACAGCGGTAACAGTGGTTCGCAGGCTGAGACGGTAGCAGCTCCTACCATCAGCGGTGAGACTCCGTTTGACAACACGACTCAGGTAACACTGAGCGGTCCTGATGGCGCAGAGATCCGTTATACGGTAGACGGCAGCGCACCTACGGCTGAGAGCAGTCTCTACAGTGAGGCTCTGACTCTGACTGACACTGTCATCGTGAAGGCAATCGCCATCAAGAATGGTGTATCCAGCGAGGTAGCCTCCAAGACCTTCACCAAGAACGGTAGCGGCGACAACGGCGGTGGCTTCGACACTGGCAGCTAATCAGGAAGGAGGTGAACTATGACGAAGAAGGAAACATTGAAGTGGACGCTGCAGATCATCGCATCGATTATCTCAGCAGTACTCACTGCCCTCGGAGCAACCTCATGTATGGGACTCTGTTAGAAGTGAAGGTCGCGATTAAGTGAGAACAGAGCTAAGCTTGCTTAAGCAATGTCGAACGTGAGCGAGCTCGATGTGAAACATCAAAAGTGACAGTAACGAAAATCCCGCTGGCTCGGAAAGAGTTCAGCGGGATTCTTATTTGTAGTCGAGGTGACAGCAATGCTGCAATTACCGGCATACACACGTCCTCATCTGAGACTAAGACAAAAGAAGCTGCTGCTTGATTATCCCATCGCAGAAGACCGGGTACGCTACTTCCAGCACTTCAAGGGAAACAAGTACAAGATAATAGATACAAAAGGCAGCACCAAGGCTGCCTTCCAAACGGGTTGTGGAACTGCGCTATTCGTACCAGAACTCTCCACCGAGTAGCTGAGCGCTTCTTTCGGCTTTATTGCCTGTGGCCTCACGAGTATATTCCTTGTACTGTCGGCCTTGTTCGGTCTCATTAGTTACTACCATAGACTTACCCTTTAATTCACAATTGGTAAAATGGCTAAAAGTATCATTCCCCCAGAACAGCATTGACCACCGTCCTGATTTCATCCTGAGTGCGCCAGATGGAATCAAAGTCTTTCATAGATTCTTTATGACCTTGCAAGGGTTTCCTACGGCAACGGTATTTGACGGAATATCACCAACCACGACAGAGCCGGCTCCGATAGTGACATTATCGCCGATGGTCACTCCTGGAAGAATGGTCACGCTACCTCCAATCCATACATTATGACCGATAGAAACAGGTTTTGCCCATTCCAGACGGGAGTTGCGCTCCACAGGATCAGTACTGTGACAGGCGGTGTATATGCTAACATTAGGGCCGATAAAACAGTCATCGCCAATGGTGACACGGGCTTCATCGAGGACGGTGAAGTTGAAATTCGCAAAGAACCGCTTGCCGATACTTATCTGTTTGCCATAGTCGCAGCGAAACGGCTGGTTAATGAGAAAGTCATCATCTGCCACATGACCAAGCAAGCCCTTCAGGATTTCCTTCATCCGCTGGGTCTCAGACGGACGCAGAAAATTGTATTCATAAAGAACTTCTCTTGTCGCCATCAGTTCTTCTATCAGTTCCGGGTCAATGGCAGAATAGACCTCACCCGCCAGCATCTTCTCTTTCTCTGTCATACGCTTAATCATTATATTTTATTAACCTCAGTGCACTGAATTCATTGAATTGTTCTTGTGTCATATTATATGTTCATTACCCAAGCAAAGCCTTTCGCCGTTCTCTTTTCTGAATCGATGAAGTGATTGCCGGGATTCCATTCGAGTATTGTGTTTACATTTTGTCCTTTCAGTAACTCGTTCTGCCTACGAATTGCATTACCAACCTGTGCCATTACCGAGTTCTTTGTCTTTTCCTCCTTATCCCCAAGACTGAGGTAGATGGATTTTGAAAGCGGCTTGTTATCTTTGGCATATTCAATCCACTTGGGAAACCAGACCGATGGTGAAGCAGCAACTATCCCTTCAAACTTGTCTGTCTGATAAGATGCCCATAATGCGAATAGCCCAGCCAGAGAATAACCGCCAAGTATGAGATGAGCCGTTTCTTCTTGAACAGCAGGTAATAGTTGGCTTGTTATAAACGTCAAAGTGTCTTCTGCTCCACTGCCAAAGGGTATCTTACCGAATACTGGAGGAGCTGACCAAGGTGTAAGCTCTTGATTCCAATCCTTTACCATAAATGCTGCAAGGGTGAATGGCTTATCGGACAATTCCTTGATGATCTCCACTTCCTGACCCAAGACCTCCAAGTCATGTTCGTCTATGGGCTGAACCAACAAGAATTCAGCATTGGAGTTTTTATACAGATGGCATTCTCTCCCTGATATATTAACAATAGAACCTTTCATACCTCTTCCAAATATCTGACTTTCTTTCCTGTCTTTTCAGCGTATGCGATCTCACGCCTTGTACTCTCGCCAATATAGCCACCAACATTGATAACAAATATCTCATCAGCCAGATCAATCTTGCGAAGGTGCATGTCATCAAGCATTTCCTTAGCGCCAGGTTTCCACACCTCTTCGTCACCAGAATGACCGAATAAGCCAACACTGATGACTATGCAACCTTCCAAAGTCAGTCGTTTCTGCACTTTCTGAAACTGATCCTTGAAACGGGTACTACCACATAGGGTAACTATCTTATAATTCTGTATCATACGCTTTCAGGATTGTATTTCAGTGCATCCGACGGCCAGCCCGTCACATTTCGGCCTGTATCAAGCAGGCAGATTTCACGGAGATCCTCATCTGACAGCGTGAAATCGAAGAGATTGATGTTCTCAATCATTCTTTCCTTGTGGGTAGTCTTGGGAATGATGATAATATCATTCTGGATCAGGAACTTCAAGGCTACCTGAGCGGAAGTCTTACCATATTTCTCACCGATTCTCATAAGAACAGGATTCTTGAAGATACCATACCTGCCTTCTGCCAGCGGACTCCAGGCTTCAAGAGCTACATTGTAAGGCTTCAGGTATTCCAGCATCTTCCGTTGCTGATAGAGCACATGAGTCTCGCACTGGTTCACGACAGGCATCACCTTTGCATCATCCACAATCTTCGGAAAGGTGTTTGGATAGAAGTTTGATATGCCAATGGCCTTGAACATACCTTGTTCATAGAGTTCTTCTAGCGTGTGCCAAATGACGGTTGGATTTCCGACAGGCCAGTGAATCAGCATCAAGTCCACATAGTCAAGCCCCAACTGTTTAATGGAATGGTCAACTGTGCGCAATGTTTCCTCCTTTGTATAGCATGAATCGCATATCTTTGTCGTGATGAACAGTTCATCACGAGGAACGCCACATGCCCGAACAGCATCCCCCACACCTTTCTCGTTGTAGTACATAGCAGCAGTGTCGATGCTCCTGTAGCCTGCCGATATGGCATCTTCAACAACTCTCTGGGTTTCTCTCTCAGAGATATTATAGACACCCAGACCAACCATCGGCATCTTCAGGTCGTTATTCAATACCTTGTATTCCATAATTATCCAAGTCTTGACATGAATTTCTCTCGATCAACTATGAATCTGAGGTGTGTACCTTCGCCAAGCAACGTATTGCCAGAGTAGGCAGCCACCTTGAACTCAATCTTCTTTCCGTCAACCTTGGTCACTTCGGCTACTGCCCTAACTACATCACCAATATTTGAGGGCTTCAGATGGGAAGACCCGATATGACCACCAACAGTTGTGCAACCTTCAGGAAGCTCATCAGCAACGGCAAGCATGGCTGCATTCTCCATCAAGGCCATCATCATAGGAGTTGCCAAAACAGGCATGTCTCCGGAGCCAACAGTTATTGCAGTCACAGCATCCGTAACAGTCAATTCGCTTGTATATTTCAGTCCTATTTCTATCATTTCTTACTAAACTATCATAAATATCGATGCAAATTTAGCGAAAATTCCCTGATTATCACTATCTTTGCCATTAGAATTAATAGTATTTGTGAAATAAAGAGATATATGATGCAATTAAAGGTAATTGATAATGAGTTCTCTGTATGTAAGGTTAAGGATTATTCAGAAATTAACCTGAATCAGGAATATGTGTTTACAGGTTCAACAGACGAGGAAAAATCGCTTGTATGCCCGATTTCTTTAGTCCCAAACGACACCATTGAGCGTGAGGACGGCTGGCGGGCTTTCCGCATAGAAGGCGTTCTTGACTTCTCACTCATTGGAATTCTCTCAAAAATTTCCAGTCTGCTGGCAGCAAATAAAATCGGTATATTTGCGATTTCAACTTTCAATACAGACTATATACTCACGAAGAAGGAGAATTTCGATAAGGCTATTGATGTATTGAAGGCGGAAGGTTATTTAGTAAAATAAGCATGTTTTAATGAAAGAAGAATGTCTGATTTGCAAGGCGCCATTGGAATATCTGGAAACGGATGAACTCATGGAGTGTGCGATTTGTCACAAGAAGGAGAACAGCAAGACCCGTTGTGTCAACGGCCACTATGTCTGTAACGACTGTCATACCAGAGGGATGGACACCATCATTGGACTCTGTCTGGCAGAGACATCAAAGAACCCCATTGAGATCATCAATAAGATGATGGATTTGCCTTTCTGCCACATGCACGGCCCTGAGCATCATGTGATGGTGGGTGCTGCGCTGCTGACGGCCTATCAGAATGCCGGAGGAGATATTGACTTGCCTGCTGCGCTGACGGAAATGATGAACCGCGGCAAGAGTGTGCCAGGCGGTGCTTGTGGCTTTTGGGGAGCATGTGGTGCCGGCATCAGTTCGGGCATGTTCATTTCCATCATTTCCAAATCCACCCCTTTAGCCAATGAACCGTTTGCTTTGTCACACAAGATGACAGCAAAGTCGCTTGGCGAGATAGGCAACATCGGTGGCCCTCGCTGCTGCAAGCGTGACTCCTATCTGTCAATCCTCTCTGCCATCGATTTCGTCAAAGAGCATTTCGGTGTGGAGATGGAGAGACCTCCCATCGTCTGTCAATACTCCGCCAAGAATAATCAGTGCATCGGGCGAAGATGTCCGTTCTCAAAAGCGAATCAGTAAGTATGGAAATAGTATATAAGGACATACATGAATTCAAGAAAGAAGACTTAGAGTCTTTGTTTCTCTCAGTCGAATGGTCTTCCGGCCACTATCCTGACAAATTGGTAGTGGCCATGCAGAACTTCGAGACGGTCTATACAGCATGGGACGGCGACCAGCTCGTTGGATTGATCTGTGCGATGGACGATGGCATCATGACAGCTTACGTCCATTATCTGCTCGTCCGTCCTGAATACCAGCATCTTGGCATTGGACGAAAGCTTGTTGAGATGATAAAGGAGTACTATCAGGAATACCTGCGTATCGTCATCGTCGCCTATAACGAGGAGCTGGACTTCTATGAGTCTTGTGGATTCAAGAAAGCCGACGATGCAAGTCCGATGTTTATCACCAGTCTTTGGACTTAATTAACTATTCATAAAACCAATATGGAATATATTAGAGTAACGAAAGAGAATCTGGAGCAGGAGCATATCTGCTGCGCGATTTCCAACAACAAGGATGTTCAGGTGTCATCAAAGAAAGCATGGCTGGCGGAACGTTTCGATGAGGGCTTGGTGTTCCTGAAGAGTGTTGAACGAGGAAAATGTTTTATCGAGTACATCCCAGCAGAGAATGCCTGGAACCCGATTGTGACAGACAATTACATGTATATCGACTGCCTCTGGGTATCGGGTAGTTTCAAGGGACATGGCTATTCCAACGACCTGCTCGACGAATGTATCAGAGATAGTAAGGAGAAGGGGAAGAGCGGTTTGTGCATCCTCTCGTCGGCAAAGAAGAAGCCCTTTTTGGCCGATCCGAAATTCTTGGCCCACAAGGGATTCAAGGTATGCGACGAGGCAGACAACGGCATCCAACTCTGGTATCTTCCTTTTTCGGCAGATGCACCAATTCCCCAATTCAAGGAATGTGCCAGGCATCCGAAGATAGCAGAACGTGGATATGTGTTGTATTACACCAGCCAGTGCCCGTTTAATGCAAAGTATGTTCCAGTTCTTGAAGCCGTTGCAAAGGAACAAGGCGTACTGTTCAAGGCCATTCATTTGCAGAGCAAGTCTGAGGCACAAAACGCACCTACGCCCATCACCACCTACGCTTTCTTCCGCGATGGCGATTATCTAACTAATGAACAGATGAACGATAAACGATTCCTAAAAGTAATAAAATGTTAGAGCATATTGCAGATTTCACGGCTTGGCCTATCCTGACTGGCATTCTTGTCGGTTATGTTGCCAACCGCATCATGAGCGGTGAGGGCAAAGGATGCTGCATGAATCTTATCATTGGCATTATAGGCAGTTATGCCGGTACATTCATCAGCCATCTGCTGAACATTGAACTGCTTGGTAAAGGCTATCTCACCAACTTCGTATTCTGTGTGGTTGGTGCTGTTACCGTGTTGTGGCTTTGGAAGAAACTGTTTTGATTGAGCATGAATAAAAAATGAGCTTTATTAAGTACATAGCAGACGAGAACCACTATAAGGAAGTCCTGTCATTGGTAGGTAAGGCCAAGCAGACAGTGTGGATTGGGACGGCAGACATCAAAGATCTGTATGTCGATGACAAGCCATTCCTTGCACTGATTGCCTCTTTGCTGAAGAAAGGCGTGGAGGTCAGGCTGATTCATGCCAAGGAACCAGGAACGTCATGGCGCGAGGATCACGAGAAGCATCCTATCCTCTATGACGGTATGGAGCGTGTGCTTTGTCCGAGAGTTCATTTCAAGCTCATCATCATCGACAGTACCATTGCCTACGTTGGTTCCGCGAATCTGACAGGTGCGGGCATGGGCATGAAATCACCTAAGAAACGAAACTTCGAGGCTGGCATCCTGACCGATGACCCAGAAATGCTTGAAGCAGCCATCGAGCAGTTCGATAATGTGTGGATTGGCAAGTTCTGCAAGGGTTGTGGCCGACGTGAATATTGTGCAGACCCTATAAAATAGCATCAAATGCAGATAATAAGAGCGACTAAGACTGCAGAGCAAGCCGGAGCCTACTATGTCCGCATACAGGCTATGGCACGTAAGCACAAGATTACGCTATATGCTGAGTTTGACGAGCATGATACGCCAGAGACCAAGTATATTGTGGTCGTTGATGACTATCTTCCAGTAGCCACTTGCCGGTTGTATGCCATAGACA
>JAEEGK010010506.1_pt1 | contig 21339 bp, 10 predicted proteins | sample 8958771 | NCBI WGS metagenome assembly JAEEGK01 (sample SAMN16246547, study PRJNA631951) | gut metagenome | biome: gut microbiome; feature: rumen; material: SC-attached | host: Bos | place: Iran: Karaj | collected 2018-10 | reverse complement strand
TAAGAATAAAAATAAAAAATCTAATTTAAAAAAAAATTTAAATATTTATTATAGTCAATCTTTAGATAAAAGAGATTCTTCTTTTAATTTATCTTATAGAACAAATACTGAAGTTTATAACCTTAAAAAAATGAAAATTGATGATTATAGAACAATATTAAATAAAAATCTTAAAAATAAAAATGAAATGAATAATTCAATCAATTCAAACAGAAATCTTTAAATCAAGAAGAAAAAATAATAAAAAATAAAAGTTTATTACAAAGAAATAATAATAGTAATAATAATAATAATCTAATTCAAAAAAAAGATAATAAATCTAATGCATCTCTTAAATTTTTAAGACAAAACATTTATTTAAATTTAATTCTAAAGAATAATTACAATGATAATATTATAAATGATAACAAAAAATTAAATAAAAGAAAAATAGATATAATAGAAGAATTAACAATGAATAAATTAAGAAAATTATCAAAAAATAAAGAACAAAAGCAAAAGAAAAAAAGAAAAATTTCACAAATAAATCATATAAATATTACAAATAATAATAATTATGGAAGTAATAATAACACAAATTATAATAATAATAATAATCATAAAAATAAAAGTATAATGTTAAATAAATATGGTAGAAATTTAAGTGTTTTTATACCAAATAAAAGTACAAATAGTGCATTTGTATATTGATTAAAAATAATTTAAATAAATTATGATTTAATTAAAAAAATTTTATTAATATTCTATTACAAAATCATATTATAATTGAATAATAATTGTTATATGTTTCATATATTTTTATTAATTAATAAATATTAAATTCTTCTTTTTTTTATATAATATTTTTTCATGAATTTTTTCAAATAATTTTTAAGCATTTATTTTTTTTAATTATTTTTTCCATATTTTTAATTATAAATCTTGGAATAATTAATTTAATTAAACACAATCCTACAATATTAAGCTAATATTATAATAGAATTTATAAATAATAAAATGAGTATAGGTTATAAAATTTACAACATTTTAAAAAATTTTGATATATATGGATATAATTTTAACCTTCATTATAGACAAGAAACAGAATATTCAACATTTTGTGGAATAATATTTAGTATATGCTCAATAACTTTAATGATAATAATATCAATATCATATACAAAAAAAATGATAGAAGGAACTCATTTTTCCTTAGTAACAAATTATATATATTCAAATAATTTAAATGAAATAGATTTATCCTCATATCCAATAATGTTTGGATTAGCATCATATAAAGACATTTATGAGTTTAACCCAGAATATGTAACATTAAGAGTAGATAGAAATATTCATATACCATATAAAGATGAAAATGGTATTTTTACAATAAACAGAACATCACATTCAATAAATTTAGAAAAATGTACATTAAATTCAATAGGTTCATATTTAAATTTATATGATAACTCCAATTTTGAATATTCAAAATTGTTATGTGTGAAACCAAATCAAAATTTAAAAATTAAAGGTCATCATGGAGACCTAATCAATGAAAGTATAACATTAGAAATTCATTTAATAAGATGTGAAAATTCAACAGATAATAATAATCATTGTAAAAGTAAAGAAGAAATTGATAAGTATTTAGAAAATTTATATGTTATTTTAGTTTATGTTTCTAAAAATATTGATCATTATAATGTATCAAATCCAATTTATGATATTTTAAGAGCAGATAGTTTTTCAATTGCTTTAAATCATGTTAAAAGATATTATTATTTTTTTGCTAATGAAACTTATATTAGTGATAATGGACTTATTTTGAATTCAAATAAAAAATATGATTTATTTACATATCATCATACTCAATTTGATTTTTTAGAAGAAGAAAAACAATTGTTTTATTCTAAGGAGACTTTAATAGAAATCAATTTAACTTGTTTAGAATTGAAAACTGAATATAAAAGAACTTATATTAAAATACAAGATGTTTTAAGTTATTTAGGAGGAATATTTGATATTATTTCTACTGTTTTTCATTTTATTTCTCATAATTTTATTAGAAAATGTTTTATAACAACAATTGGAGGTTCTTTGATTTCAAGTAATGTTAAAACAATTAATTTATGTGCTAAAAATGATTCTGATAATAGTAATCATAATATGTTAAAAGTTCATCATAAATTTAGTGGTACTACTTTTGCTTTAACTAAAAGAATGAAAATCGAAACTGTAAATATTTGTACTTTGTTTAATGTAAATGTAAAAAATAATAATATACTAAATTTATTTAATATTAATGATGATGAACAAAAAATGATGCAAACTTTTGGAAAAAAAAAAAAAAAATTATCTTTTTATATTTTTTATTATTTTATTCCTTTAGCATGTTTATTTAATTTTAAAAGGTTTAAAACTTATATACTTTATAAAAATATTTTTCAGAAAATGTTAAGTATAGATATTTTTATTCCAATGATTTTACATTCATATCAATCATTAAATAATCAAACATAATAAATATTAGAAATATTTTTAATTTTTTTTTTCATATGACTAATAAATATATAAATATAAAAATAAATAAAAGTAAATAATATTTAAATACATAGTTTTTATAGTAATATCAATAGAATAAGAACCAATTAAATATCTTTAAATCTATATAATTCAGTAATATTATAATCATGAATATGATTTTTTAATATAAATATTTTCATAATATCACATTTTATCTTTACAAGAACCACAAATAGTAAAAATTCCTTTATCTTTAAAAAATTGGATAATAATAAAATTGAATATCAATTATTTTAATAATATTTTTTTTCAGAACAGAAAAAACATAAATTTTATTTACTCCATTGAAAGATTATTTTAACTGATCTTGTTCAAGTATCTCCATTTAAATAAGAAATAATATCTTCAATAAAACATTACATTGATAAATTATTTAAATTCATTCAAAATCAAAAGAAATTAAAATATTTTTATTGAATTTATATTTTTAGAATGAGTTCACATTGTTATTCATTGATGATAATTTTTTCCATGCCATAATTTTACTGATTTTTCTTTTTGAATGAGAGATATTATTAACATTTGTAAAAACTCTTATTTTATTTGTTATATGATAATTAGCATTGTTTTATTCTATTAATTTAAATTATTTTCTTTATATATCATATTTTAATGTTTAAATCTTTTGAATATGCTACAAAAGTGTTTTCCCATATTTTCATTGATTTTTCTGTTGATAGTGATAATAAATTTCCTAACCAATATTAATATATTGATGTTATTGTATCATTACTCTAAAATTATATTTAAAAATTCAATTTTTTTTTCCTGATTAATTATTATCTGCATTTTTTTATAATATTTAATTATTAAGTATTATAGAATCTTAATTTAATACTATTTCAAATCCTAATCTTTACATCTTTTTTTTCAGAAGAATATTCTTCATTTAAAACCAAATAAGATTTTTCTGATCATTACTTATCATTTGAAATAAGTAATTTATTGTATTTCTCATTTATTTTTATTTTAATTTTACTAATCATATATTTCTATTATTTTTTTATAATTTAAATTTCTAATATTATATAATATTTTTCATTATTTTTATTTGGATATTATTAAATGATTTAATAAAAATAGAAAAAAAGATAAATATGATGAAAAAAATTAATTCTATTTATGTAACAATAAAAATACTAAAATTAAGGTTTATATATTTATCTCTCTGTAATTAGTAAAACTTAAATTTTGTTTTAGAAAATTATTTATTAATTAAAAAGTTTATTATTTTAAATTAATTCTTCATCATATTGTTCTCCCATTATATTTAATAATTGACTTGATAATGAAGAAATTTGTTTATCTTGATGTTCAGATAATTTTTCTAAATATTTTTTTGCCGCATAACCGAAAAATTCATTTTTTAAATTTTGTTTAGTTTTATATATTTCAAAATTTCTTTCAATTAAACTTAAAATACCTTTTAAGCAAATTAAAATATCATCTTGAACGAAAGTTTTATTTAAACCTTCACAGAAAAGTTTCATTACTTTTAATTTAACAATAACACAAAAATCTTCAGAAGAGCAATTTTGAAGAATATTATAAAAAAAATTACAAGTTTCAAAATAAATTTTATTTCCATTTCTTGTTTTTAAAATATCTAAAATTAAAGAAGGTAAATTATTAACGATTAAAAAATGAATATGTGTAGCAGTTCCTCCAGCAACATTAGATAAGAAAAAAATACATAAATATATTATCTCATCATCATCTTTATTTGCAGTATTTCTATAAGTATTTAAAATTTTAATATAATTATTTAATATATTTGAATTAAGTAAAAATTGAGCTATATCATTATTATATACTATATTTATCATTATTTCTAAAAGATTATTTAAATATTCTCTTTCACAATATTTTTCTGATAATATATTTTGTAATGTTGAACCAAAACCACATGATATTATTTCTTTTGAAATTTCATCATCTTTTGATAACTGAATAAGAAGTTCAAGAATTGTTTTCCTTAATTTTTGATTTGCTATTTTTTGAAATAATTCATATATCATTATTATTAAATCTTTAAATTTTTCATATGAATCTTCTTCAATTGATGATATTATTTTAGTTAATATTTCAATGTATTCAATTATATTATTTACATTATTTTCATTATCTAATTCTTCATAAATTAATTCTTTTATTCTAATATGATAAGGATAATTTATAATTATTATTTCTGCATTTGATGGAAAATCTGATAATACATTAAAGAGAATATATAAAATGTTGAAAATAATATCATTATTTTTCATATATGTAAATTGAAATAAATAACCTATACATCTATTTTGACTAATAAATTCATTAAAATATTTTGATTTTGATGAAAAAGTAACAAAAATTTCTAATATTGTAAATTTAACCGATAAATCATTAGAAGTTATTAATTCACTAAATATTTTTTTTAAAAAATCTTCATTCATTTGAAAATTTAATTCTTCTTCTTTATAATTATTTAAAATATTATCTAATTTTTTTAAACAATATTTTATATAATCTTTTGTATTATGAAATAAAGATTTATCTTCAGAAAATATATTATAATAAACCTTTAAAATATCTATATAATTAATATTTTGTGTTAGTTCATTAATTAAAAATTGGCATTTCTGATATGTGAAATTTAAATTTTCATAATTATTTATTTCTGTTTTATATCTATCTAAATTTAATGAATTTAGATTAATTTTTAATTCTGAAGTTTTTAAAAATTTTAAACTTGTATTATGACGTTTTTTCATTAATTTATTTAATAAATTATTTTTTCTTAAACTTAAAGAATAATTTAATCTTGAATCATTCAATGTTTTCTCAGAAGTTTCTATAAAAATATTAAAAAAAACTTTACCATTATTATATTGTTTTAATCTTTGATTTAGTTTTATGTCTTGCATATTTTTATAATTATCTAAATTTTAAAAATAAATTTTAATCGAATAATTTAAATTAAATAATTAAATTAATATTTAAAACATTAATAAATAATTCTATTATTCCAATAATTATAATTAAATAATTATTTTAATATCATTTTTTGTACTTTCATTTCTTTCATTTAAACTTATTTTAATTCAATAATATTTTAATAATAATAAAAAAAATACAAATCAAATATCAAATGAATGTTTGACAATAATAAAAGTGTTAATTAGGTATAAAAATATACTATTAATATTTATTTGTATAATTTTTAGTTAAAATTTAATATTATTTATATTTTAAGTAAATGTATATTTGTTTTTTATCTCTGTTTTTTAAATGTTAAAAATTTGTAAAAAGGATTATTGAAAAATGTAATTTTAAAAAAAGCATTTAAGCAATTATAAAAGTAAATGTATATGAATGATATACCTTTTAAAAAAGAGAATCTAAAATTCTTCTTTGAGTATTTGTCATTCCATTATTTTCATCATAATCATAATTTACTTCATTATTATTTCCATTATTCATTTCCATATTAAACCCATTATTTATCATTCCATTATTCATATTATTATTATTATTATTATTATTAATCATATTATTATTATTAGTATTAAATCCCATTATATTGTTATTTTGATTGGAATTTTGATTTTGGAAGTTCATATCAAAATTGAAATTCATTCCATTTGAGTTTTGATTATTATTTATATTATAAATATTTCCATTATTATTATTCATTAAATTCATATTTCTATTCATTAAATTCATATTGTCTTTATTTATGTTATTCATATTACTATTATTCATTATATTCATATTTTGGTTATTATTCATTAAATTGTAATTTTGAATGTTATTATTTCCCATATTTATGTTTTGGTTATTACTCATGTTATTATTTCCCATTAATATATTATTATTTCCTATATTTTGATTATTATTATTATTATTTCCTGTATTTTGATTATTATTGGCATCATTATTATTATTTAAACCTAAATTTATTTGTTCATAATCTGCTTTTAATTTTTGAATTTGTTCAGAACTTAAGTTAATTAAATCACTAGTAATCTCTGCCTTATCTCCATTACAAATATTCAAATTTTTTTTCATTCCATTAGTATCATAAACTTCATATTCAAATTGTGTATAAGTTCCTCTTAACATTTTTAATTTAACTAAAAATAAATTTACAATACTTTGACTAATTAATTTCCTTCTACATTCTTTTAAATCAATTTCATCATCATATAAACTAGAACTTAAAGTAACAATTTTCCCATTAATTCCCTTAAATTCATAATTATTACTCAAATCTAAATTACTATTACTACCAGTTGAAATTTTTTCCATTTCATTATCAATATAATCAATAATATTATAAAATTGTTCATCAGGAATATTTTGATTATCATTTATACAAGAAATATCACATTTATTAATATTATTATCATCAATTTGATGATAATTATCTCCTAATTCAGAAATTAAATAACAATTATTTGGAAATTCATCATTTTCTAATTTTAAAGAATTTTCAATACAAGTAAAACAATTATGTTTTATTTTATTATCTATTATTTCAAAACCTTGAGTACAAGTTTTACATGTTCTATAACATTTCTTATACATATTATTATCAAAATAATAATTTATATCAGGGAAAGTATTATAACAATTTCCTTTATTATCATTTTCAATTAAATAAAAACCTTCTTTACATTCGGTACAATAATTTTCATCATTATTTCCTAATTTTTCACATTTTTTACAATTATCATGACATTTTTTAAATATATTATTTTCTATATCTAAAAAATAATTGATTGATGGTAAATCATTAATACTTTGATAACAAAATTGTGTATTTTCTAATAAATAATAACCATTTGAACATTCAGAACATTTATGATCATTATTATCTCCTCTTCTATCACATTTTTTACATCTTTCATAACATTTTCTATAAACAATTTTATTATCATAAATATCTTTATAATAATTTGATGGAATATCATTTTCATTCATGCAATTAAAATTCCTATCATTTAATTCAATTTGAATCATTTCAAAACCACTTTTACAAACAGTACATTTATTTTCTAAATCATTTCCTATATCACTACATTGTAAACAATTACTATAACATTTTCTATAAGCATTATTTTCTTTTCTTATATAACCATCAGGAATATGATTTAAACAAGTAAATTCTTCTCTGTAATTATCATCTATAATTATTTTATAAGTTCCATCTATACATTCTGTACATTTATGATTATTTTCGTCTCCTATTCTATTACATTTTTTACAAGTTGAATAACATTTTTTTACAATATAATTATTATCTTCATTTAATTCTAAAATATAACCTTTATTTAATATTGTATCCATTGTTTCACATATGTTATCTAATAAATAATATCCAGAAATACATGAAGAACAATAATTAGGATTATTTTCACAATTAATACATTTATTATTACATTGTACAAATTTATTTTGATTAAAATAATAATAGTCAATTATAATATTTTTATCATAACAATTATTAGTTCCATCCATATAAACAAATCCATCTTTACAAGATTGACAATTATGATTATTTACATTTCCTTCTTTATTACATGTTTTACATGACTCATAACATTTCATATATTTTCTTAAACTATCATTTCTATAATATCCATTAATATTATTAGTAGAACATTGATTTGTTCCATCAACAAAATAATTATTATCTTTACATAAAAGGCAATTTGTATTTTCATCAGTTCCTCCATTATTACAAGTTAAACAATGACTATTACATTTATAAAATGTATTATCTGTTTCATTTAAATAATAATTATTAAAATTTCTTTCTTTATCTTCAATCGAATAACAATAAATTAAATCATCATATTTTCTATAATATCCATTTTTACATGATGTACATTTTTGATCACGAAAATCATTACATGTATTACATTTTTCATAACAAAAACCAAAATATAAATCATATTCAATAACATATTCAGGATTATTTAAAAATATTGTAAATTTAATTTCTTTTTCTGTATTATATAAAATATTTGAATTAATAAAATATAATTTAGTAGTAATAGGAAAAGTTTGAAATTTATATATTGGAATTTCATTTTCTAATAATATAATAGATGAATCTTCTCTTAATTGAAATGAATAATTATTTAAATCTTTAAATCTATCATCTTTAAATTTCTGTAAATCTAAATAAGATTCTAAATCAAGAATATCACCTGGTTGTTTTGAATCTCTAATATATTTATTATTTATAATTGCAAAAGATAATTTAACACAACCACCATATGTACCACTTCCTATAAATTTATAAGCAGTAATACCATAATATTCAAAAGAATCTTCAATATTGTAATTCATACTTCCATATGAAATTGTAACTGGATCACAATTAACAAAAATAAGATTATCTTCTTCATATATTCTCACACAAAATGTTATATGATAATCTATATGAATTCCATTACTACCTTCTCTACAAGTTTCAAAAAATAATTCTAGTTTATCAAGATAATATGGACCGTATTCATATCCATTTTCATTTATTAATGTTGGAGAATTAATTGTTTTAGAGTCTCCTATTTTAATACTTGTTATTATGTAATCACGATATTCTCTTATATAAAAATAATATTTATATTTTCCAGTTTCTTGATTACTAATTATGGAAATTAATAGATATAATAAGATATGACAGAAGTTTAATTTTTTCATTGAATTTATAAAGTATAAATATAAATTATATATAAATAGAAATTAAAGTATTAATATTGTTTTTTAAAGTAATATTAAAAATATTTATATATAATTTTAATGGAAGGAGATAATCAATTTATTATAAAATTATTCCAATATAAACTTCTTTATTTAGAATTTATTTAAAATATTATAAATATTTTGTTTTTATAAATAAAGTACATAAAATCTTTAAATTCATTTATATTTTTTAATTATTTTTAAATTTATAATGAAATTTTTCTCTTTAAAAGTTTCATCTTCTTCATTAAAATATATATTAAAAATATAATCAAAATAAAATAAACCTATTTAAAGACAAGATAAAAAAATAACTATTATATAAAAATATTTATTATAAGTTAATGATAAATTAGACTATAATATATATTTAAAATTATAAATATATAAATAATTTAAAATTATATTTAACAAAAAAAAATATGTTAATGAATTTTGCAATGTTTAAAAAATATGATAGATTTATTTCAGCAAGAAGTACAGAAAGAGACCTTCAATTAGAAAAATTTAAAGTAAATGACTTATCTCAAACATATAATATAAAAACATTATTTACTCCAAAAAGTAAATCTCAAATTAAAAATAGAACACCTTCAATTATCAACGATGAAAATACCTTTTCCCAAAAAATATATTTAGATCTTTTAAAATCTCAAATTTTTGAAAATAAACCATCATATAAAAAATCACCAAAGCCATCAAGTAAATTATCATTTAATTCAAATCAAAAAGAATCATTTTCGCCAAATAAACCAAAAAAAGAAATAATACGAAATTTAAATAACACTTTTAATAATATGAGTCCAGATAAAAAAACATATAAAACATATTCCAAAATAAAAAATTTAAACTACGATTTAATACAACATCAAGCAAATAATTTATTAAAAAAACAATTATTTGAAGAAAGTTCAAATAAAACAAACGTAACAAATTTTTCCTCATTTCTAAATTTAGACATTGATGATAAGGAATCAACATTAAATTACTTACGTCAAAAGAACATTCCAAAAACAGCATATAAAGTATTAGACGCTCCAAATTTAAGAGATGACTTTTATTTACATTTATTAGATTGGTCATCACATAATATTTTAGCAGTTGGTTTAGAAAATAATTTATATATTTGGAATGGAAAATTATTTAAAGTTTCTTTAGTCTCATCCCTTGATAAAAAATATTATAGACAAAATGATTATTATTCTTCAATTTCATGGAACTTTACAAATAATCGTTTATTATCAGGAACAAAAAGTGGTAAAATTGAAATATATGATGAAACAACATTAAAACCAATACAAACAATAAATTCATTTTCTGATAGAATAGGAGTAATATCACCATGTAATACAAGTCCAAATATTTTCTCATGTGGTAGTCAAGATATGTCAATACGTACATTTGATTTGAGAACATCAGGAATACCAACAATGATATATAAAGGTCATAAACAAGAAGTTTGTGGATTAAAATGGTCACTTGATGATAGGAGATTAGCATCAGGAGGAAATGATAATAAATTATTTATATGGAATAGTACAAAAGTAGAACAAGAACAAAAATTAAATGCTCATATTTCAGCAGTTAAAGCAATTGATTGGTCACCTTATCGTTTTGGTTATTTATTATCTGGAGGAGGAACACAAGATCAAACATTAAAATTATGGAATATTAATAATATGACTTTAGTTGATTCTATTGATACTTCTAGTCAAATTTGTAATGTTTCTTTTAGTAAAATTTCAAATGAATTTATTACTAGTCATGGTTATTCTGATAATTATATTTTAGTTTGGGATGCTGAAAAAATGGATGTTAAAGCTACTTTGAAAGGACATAAAGATAGAGTTATTTATATGAGTTTAGGACCTGATTCTAGAAGAGTTGTTACTGGTGCTGGGGATGAAACTATTAGATTTTGGGAAGTTTTTGGTATTGAAGATAAAAATAAAAGGGTTTTTGATAATGGAAAGGGGAGGGGGTTTGATTTTGGTAATGGGGATATTAGGTAAGTTAATTATGGAAATTTGGAGATTTTATTTTTTGGATTTTTTAAGTAGTGTTTATAATTGGTTTTTATTATTATTATTATTATTTTTATTATTGTTTAGATTTGATAATTTTGATATTGATATTAAAATTTATTATATTATTATTTTTTTTTTTTTATTTTATTTTAATTTAATTTAAATTATATAAGTAAAAAAATTAGTTTTTTTATTTATATATTTATTATTATTTTCTTCCAAAACGACCATAAACAATACCATGTAATTGGTCATTTGCTTTTTTAATTTCTGAATATTGACCTGACATTATTGTATTTTGTTTATTTAATTTATTCTTTTCTTTATTTGTATATTTTAGATTATCTTTTGTTTCTCCTAATTCAGAATTAATTTTTTCTAGAGCTTCTTTAAGATTTTCATTCATTTTAATTAATTCATTTTGATCTTTTTCACTTGTTGAAATTGATTCTTTTAATTTATCTATTATTGAATTTAACTCATCTTTTTCTTTTTTTGAAAGTTCTTTAAATTCTTTAAAATTATTTTCTCTATCTTGAATTACTTTTATATACTTTTCTTTACTACCTGAATAATTTTCATTTAATTTTGAAATTGTAATTTCATAATTTGAAATAATTCTTTCTTTTTCTGCTTTATTCATATTATTAATTTGTTCTATTTTATTTTTATAAAAATTATCAATTGAATTTTTTTCATTATTTAAATTCTGTATTTCATTATTTAAAGTATTAATTTCATTTAAATATTTTTCCTCTGCTTCATTATATTTTATTTCTAATTCTGTATTTTTTTGATTTAAATCTGAATTTATTTCTTTATGTTTATTAATTTCTTCGATTAAAAATTGAATTTGAGAATCTTTATCATTTACAATATTATTAATTTGAGTCTTATATTCTAATTTTAATTTTTCAATGTTATTTTTATTTATCATTTTAACTTCATCTAAATGTTGATGGAGATAATTTATTCTTTCTTCAAGAACTTTTTTAGTTGTATTTAATTCTTGATTTAATTCATATATTTTTTTCCTTAATTCATCTTTTTCACTATCATTATTATCATTAATTTCATTAATTAATCTTTGAGTATTAAATCCAGATGAATAATAATCATTAGATTTATTAATATTACTAATATTAACAGAATTAAATTGATTATTATTATTATTATTTAAATTATTTTGTAAATTAAAATTAAATTGATTATTATTAGGAAGTTGTTTTAAAGATTGACTAATAAAAATTCTATCATGATTTACTTTTGAAGGAATTGAATGAATAAAAGTATCACATTCAGAACAAAATAAACATTGACATTCTTCACATTTAAAATCAGCTATTTTTAATTTACATCTTGTACAAACTTCCATTTTTAATTTTAAAAAAATAAATTTTAATTTTATTAAAAATACTATTCTTTTGAATATGAATGTAATAGACACTCAAGCAATGGTTTTACCATTTAAAGCCAAAAGAGAATTAATACAAAAATCTATAATTAATTTAAGTTATTTTACATATTTTATTAGAAAAATATCTAAATCTTATGTTAAATATCCTTTTTTTATTGAAGGAAATTCTAGTGAAGATGAAGGAGCAACTTTTATTCAAATATTTGATAATTACATTAAAGTTTATAATAAAGTTAAATCAAAGATTGAAACTGATTATTTTATTAAAATTATTTATCAATCTTATAAAACTGTTCCAAGTTCTTTTGAATTTGAATATATTGTTACTATCATTTTTACTGGAATTGAAAGTTGTCTTTTAATTTCAAATTTTAGATATTCTAAAAAAATTTCTTTACCTATTTCTTCTATTTATTATGAGAAAGAAAAAAGAAAGAAAATATTTTTATATATACAAAAAAAAATATTGGAAAATGAATTAGATAAAATAGAAATGGATGAAATTTTAATTAATTCACCTTTAAAATTAGTTTATGATATTTTTTTAAATTTAAAATTAGTTAATAAATATGTTAAAATTTTAGGAGAATTTATAGATTATGATGGAAATATTATTAAAGAAAATATGATTATAAAAATTTTTGTAAATGAAAATGGAAAATATATACATTATTTAAATGCAAAAGTAGATAAATTAATTAATAATGGAAATGAATGTTTAATAATTATTACAAAGGATTCTGATAAATATAAAAATGATATACAAGAAAAAATAATTTTAATTTTATATGGTGAAGAAAATAATAGTATGTTTTATATGATAAATTTATTTAATAAAAATTTATCTGAAAATATATTAAATAAATTGTCAAATCAGAAAAAAAATATGTTATATAAATTAAAAAGAATTATTGAAAATTATTTTATAAATCAAAAAATTGATATAAATAAATAGATTCTGTATAAAATTTTATTAATAGTATGTATGATTTATTGATTAAATTTTCAATAAATTATTTGAAATAGCTATATTAATAGAAATGTTATTTTATTCATTTCATATTTTTGTATTAAAGTTTTCAAAAAATATTATTATTTTCTAATTTTTTAATCTTAATATCTTTATATATATTTATTTTTAATAAATCTTATTAATTAATAAACTATGGTAAAAAATGAAAAATAAACTTATTGACTTAAATTATTTTTTTCTTATTTTTTAAATTATTTTAAAAATATGTATGATAAAAAAATTAAATAGTTACTTTATCTAATAATGTATCTAATATTTGACGATATTTTTCATTAATCTTATCATTTTCTCCTCCTAATATATTATAATCAAATCTATTATCTTCTACTTTTTTATCTTCATCATTTTCATTTTTTGCTTTTTCTTCTATTTCTTCTTTTATTTCATCTTTTAATTTAATTTCTTCTTCTTCATTTTCATCTATTTTTTTTTCTGCAATTTTTTCTTGGATTTTTTTTTTTTTCTCTTCTTCTTTATCTTTTAAAACTATAACTAATAATATAATATTAATTCCTTTATATTTAATTGTTTTTAATAAAGTAATATCATAACTGACATAAGAATTTAAAAAAGAAATAACACTTCTTAAAAATAATGCTCTTGTTCTTCCTCTTTCAATATTTTTAATCATTTCATCATTTTCTTCTTGATTATTATTTTCATTAATATTATCTTTTTTATATTCAAAATTAGCAATTGTAATATAATCTAAACATCTTTCATTAATAATTTTAATTAAATGAAAAGTATTTTCAATATATCTTCTCATTTCAGAATCTTTTGAAACTAAACATTCTAAAAAATTATAAACTTTAGTTAAAATAGGTAAATAATAACACATATATTTTTTATCACCAAATGCATCTTCAAAATTTTCAATATAAGGTATAAAATATTTAATAATTTTTCTATTTTTTTGATTAAATAAAATACTTTTTATTTGACTATTTTTAATAATTTCAGAAAGAAAATCTAAAACTAAATAAGTTAATTTAGGACTATAATAACATCCTTCAATTCCAGTTCCTTTAACAATATTAACTAATTTAAATAAAAAACCAGGTTTTTCATCAAGAATTTTTCTTAAATCACTTTTTGAATTTGTTAATATTCTAAATAATTTAATAGAATAAAAAATAAGTTCTTCATAAGGAGTTGAAAAATAAGAATATAAATATTGAGAAAATTCAATTGAAAAAAGTTCAGTTTTATTATCAGGAGATACTGTTATTAAAATAATTAAACATTGACATGCTAAAATTATTGTTTGAGGATTTTGAGAATAATCAGAATATAAATGCATTAATATTGGCATTAAACAATTAGAATTTTTTCTTAATATTTTTATATCATCATTATATCTTTCTTCTTCATCAATATATCTTCCTGCACTTTTTATAATTTTATTCAAATAATTATAAATTGATTGTAATATTTTAATTGAAAATTTTTTTCTTAAGATAAAATCTAAGAAATTATAATATACTGTATCATTATCAATATTTTGATATTTTTTTAATTGACCTGATTCTATTAATTTACATAATATATTTTCATTAAATGATATTTGATATATTATATTTCTTTTCATTAATATTGTATTAATTGTTTCATTTAATGATATATCATTATTATTAAAAATTACCATAAAATTAATTAAATAATTTACAATTGGTGTAATTAAAGATAATAAATCTTCCATTAAACAACATTTATCAAAGTCATCTAAAAAATTTTTAGTATGTGAACTAATTAATAAAGTATCTCCAATATATTTTGCTACTTTATTTTGATATAATAATTCAACTTGAGGATCAAAAATATTAAAAATATTTTTAAATTCTTTTAAATGTTTTTCAATTATTTTATCAAAATCTGTATATTTAATATTATGACAATATTCTTGAACATCTAAAATTTTTCCATCCATTTGTTTATATGCATCTCTTACTTTTTCAACAAAAGAAGAATAATATTGATTTGTATCTTTTAAATAACTATGAATAATTATAACAATTTTAGTTTGACATTTAAGAAATAATTTATAACAATCATTAGATATGATTTGTTTTTTATTATAATCAACTAAGAATTGAGTATTATTTTTCCCAAATAAAAAAGCATTTAATTTCATATTAACAATACTTTTTGTAACAGAATTTTCTTCTTTTATTTCTTCAGAATGAAGAGTTTCTAAAAATATTTTAGTAGTAACTTTAGGCAAATCAGATAAAGAAGAATCAGGTTGATTTTCATAATATTCTTCTTTAATACTAAAAATTATATCATTATAACTTTCAAATAAAGGAGGAATATATAATCTTCTAATATAACAAAAAATAATATTATATCCTTTTCCATTCATTGTATTTGTTTTAACTGTATATAAATAACAATCCCAAATTGAAGGATCATTTTGAATTTTTTTATTTATTTTAGTTGGAGGAGAAATAAAATATTGATATCCATGACATAAATCTCTTAATAAATTTTTTAAATATGAAAGAGAAATTAATTTTATATTTTCAAAATCAGTATTTTGAATAATATATTCAATTGGTTTTTCATCCAATACTTTAACTTTAATATATAATGGAGGTATTGGAAAAATTTCAAAACTATTTTTTCTAATTTCACCACTTTCATAATACATTACATTTGGATCATCTTCTTCTTGAAGAAAAATATTACTTAAAGCATATTCATATCCATTATATCTTACTAATCTATGTTTTTCATATAATGGAATATCAAAAAATTCATCATTATTATCTTTTTTTTCATTTTCAGCAATATCCATTTTTATATTTAAATTTTTAGGTTCAAAAAATAATCTTATACAATATATTTTATACATTGCTTTTAAAACTTCTATTAATTTAGTACAATTTTTCATAGAGAATGTAAATTCTTTTTTATTATGTTTTTTAATTCCTTCTTTTAATTCTATAATAACTTGAATTCTTTTATTTGTTGATTTATTTTTTTTATCAATTGAACATTCAATTAATTCAATATTATCAAATAAAATTGTTCTTTTAACTCCTTTTTCAATATTTTGTCCAATAAATTTAATTGAAGAATTACAAACAAATAAAATTTCATCACAATAATCAGAAGTTTTTTTCTTTTTTTTATATGGATCTATACCAATAACTGATAAATATGCTGGAGTTTTTTTTATAGTATTTCCATCAGTTGTTGTTGTTGATGAATCTGGAGTTGGTGTATTAGTTCCATTGTCTGTTATTGTTGTATTTGGTGTTGGAGTTTGTGAGGTTGATGTATTTGAATTTAAGTTATCTCTTTTTTTTTGACATGCTATAAAATATATAATTGGCTCTTTGACAATTCTACTTAAAGTATATATTGAAAAACTGGAATTAGGATTATACATTTTTTTTTTATAATTTTTATTATTTTTATTTTTATTTTTGAAAATATTATTTTATTTTTAAATATTATAATTTAAATTATAATTATTTTACTATATAATAAATCTTATAAATAATTGAATATAACATATCTATTTAAATTCATTTTCATTAATTACAAATTAATAGCAAAATTCTCATTGATAACCATTTAAAAATTAATTATAAATAAATTATATAAAAATCTACTATAATAAGATAAAATATACAAAAAATCCCAAAAAAATAAAAAATAAAAAAGTAAAAAATCTCATTTCTTTACCATATCACCATTAAGATTTCCCATCATTAACTTAAATTCATCATAATCAACTTCACCATCATGATTTAAATCAACATCTTCAATAACTTTTTTCCAATAACTTTCCTCACCTCCAAAAACTTCAATAATTTCATCAATTGATAATTTTCCATTTCCATCTTTATCAAACATTTTAAAAGCTTTAGCTAATCTATCATCAGTAACAACTTTTTTACCATCAATCATAGCACTTAAAAATTCATCATATGATATTTCACCAGAACCATCTAAATCTAATCTTTCAAATATTCTATCACAAATTTCTCTTCCATCATTTTCACCATATAATTGACTTAATTTCTCATAAAAAACTTCTTTTGAAATTTGTCCTTTTTGTTTAATATCAAATTCACTAAATAAAGCTTTTAAATCATCTTCTTCTTTTTTTAAATGAAATTGTGTAGAAATAAATTGTAAAACTGCTTGTTTTAATCTATTTTCTTTAACAAAATCAGCCATTTTATTAATTACTCTTAATTGTATTTTTTTACCTAATTTTTCAATACTTTTCTCATCTCCTTTTTCTTTTAAAGTTAATAATTTAAACCATTTATGATTTAAACATTGTTCCGCACTGAATCTTTTACTAGGAACTTTATTTAACATACATTTAATTAAATCAATTGCTTCTTTTGTAATATCTTTCCATTCTTCTCCATTAAAATAAGGAGGATTATTTTGAATATTATGATAAATATCAACATTTGAATTTCCATTAAAAGGTGGATAACCACATAATAAAATATATAATATTACACCACATGACCAAATATCACATTTTTCATCATAATTTTCTTTTAAAACTTCAGGCGCAATATAATATGAAGTACCAATAAATTTATTTAATTTTTGATGAGGTTCAAATTGTTTTGCAGTACCAAAATCAATTAATTTAATTTCATATTTTTTATTTTTCATTTTTGATAAATTTTTAGTTAACATAATATTTTCTGGTTTTAAATCTCTATGAACAATATTTCTCCCATGTAAATAATTAACAGCAGCTAATAAACTTTTCATAATATTTGCACAATCTGCTTCAGAAAAAGAAACTTGTGCACTTATTGCTTCAAATAATTCACCACCTTCACATATTTCCATCATAATATAATATTTCTTTGAATCTTCATAAATTTCGAAAATATTTACAATATTAGGATGAGATATTTTTCTTAATATTTCTACTTCATTTTGTGAAGATTCACTTTTTTTACTTATTATTTTCATTGCTCTAAATTCACCTAATTTCTTATGTTTTACCTTTTTTACTGTTCCATAGGAACCACTTCCTAATTCACCTACTATTACGTAATTATTATTTATTGATTCTGTTGATATTTTTATTAAGTTTTCTTTTCCTACTTTCATTTGCATTTGCTTTAATGATGATACTTCTAATATTTTACTCTTTCTATTTGTTGTTATTTCTGCATTGTTCATTTTGGGAATTATTTCTGATTCAAATGAATGTTTTGCATTTTCTATATTTTGTGTATTTTGTAAATTTGATTGATTTAAATGATTTGTTAATAAAGAATTTGTTGATTGTTTTGGAATTTTTGATTTAATTGATTGATTTATTTGAATTGTATTATTTGATTGTTGTTGATTATTTAATAATTTATTTAATATATTATGGTCTACACTTTGTGTATTAAATACTGAATTTCTTGCTCTTTGTGGAATTGAAATTTTCATATTATTATTATTATGTTTTACATTTGATGAATTATTAGTTTTTTTCTTTGCAAAACCACTTAAATTTCTATTAGTTGAAAATGTATTATTTGAAATTACTGATTCACTCATATTAAGTTTATTATTTATATTCATTTCTCCTATTGTTTTAATACTATTTTCTCTATTTTTATCAATTGAATTTTTACTTTTTTTATTTGAGAAATTTCCACTACTTCTACTATCAATTTCATTATCATCTCTACTTTGATTTGAACTATTTTCATCATGAACTTTTTTTAATCCATTCACACCATCTAATTTCATTAAATCTTTCTTATTCATATTTTGGAATTTTTTTTGAATATTATCTTTAATACTTTGTATTTCTGTTAAATTTTTACTATTTCTCATAGTATTTCTCATAACTTCAGTTTTATTTTTTCTTAACATTTCTTCAACTTCATCATCTTCATTATCATATAAATTATAATTTTCTTCTCCAATAATTTTTTTTAAAACTCCATCAATTTTTTCTTCTTTTTTATTATAATATTTATAATAATTTTCATCATCACTTCCAACACCATTAAAATCTAATTTTATAGTCCCTTGATCACTTTCATTTTCATCATCATTATCAGTTTTAATTATAATAATATTTTTACTTTTTTTCCTATTATCTTTTTCATTAGCTAAAGAAGAAGAATCTTGTATATAATCATCATCATTTTTTTCTCCTAAATTAATATTATGTAAAATATTATCATTAGAACCATTATCATCACTTTTAGAACTTTCTAACAAAGCTTCAATAATTCCACCTTTATTATCATTTTTTTTATTTTCTTCAACATTAGAAACATTAATTTTTTCTTCATAATTAACATTTAAATTATTATTATTATTAGAAAGCATACTAACTCTATTTTTTTTTCTAGCATATTTTTGCCAAATTGTATTAATAGGATCATCAAAGCACCAATCAAATCTTAAATATTCTTTAGTTAAATTATATAAAGAAGCACAAGTTCCTAATAATTTAACAAATAAATTTCTTAAATAATCATAATCTGGTCTTTCTTCAAATCGTAAATTTTTAGTATAATTTAAATAATGTACAATTTCATCAGGTAAACCATAACATAAAACTTCAGTTGGAATTTGTAATTTTTTTTCCATTATTCTATTATATTTTTGATCACCTGCTTTAAGTCCTTGCCAAGGTAAATTACCTTTTAAAAAATATATTAAAACATATCCAATACTTTCAATATCATCTCTTCTACTTTGTTCAATTCCTAAATGAGTATTTATTGATACATATCTTGCAGTACCTACAAGAGCCCTTCCTTCACGATATGGAATATGTTGATGATTTTTACTATTTTTATATCTTTTTGATAAACCATAATCAATTAAATATATTACATTTGTTTTTTCTTCAGTTCCAATACAAAAATTTTCTGGTTTAATATCACGATGAACAAAATGATGTTTATGAATATATTCTATTCGATTTAACATTTGAAGAGCAATTAAACAAACTGTTGATATGGTAAATTTCTTCATTCTACAATAATTAAATAAATTATGTAAATTTGGTCCTAAAAATTCCATTATTAAATAATATGTATCAATTAATTCTCCCATACCATAAAATTTTGGAATGCCTAAAACACTTTCTTGATTTAATACTTTTATACCAGAAATATCTTGTCCTAATTGAATATTTAATAATTTTTGATATACTTTTGCTTCTATTTTTAATTGACTTATTTTATTTATTTGTTTTTTTTCTTGTTTTATTGCTACTTCTAAATTCTCTCTTAAGTCAAATGATAAGAAAATTTCACCAAATGCACCTTTTCCTATTGATGTTAATAAAATAAAATTTTCTGCTATTAAATCTTTCATTATTGGTTCTTCTTTTTTATTTTCATCTTCATTGTTTAATGAATTTAAATCAATTAAATTTTTTTTTACTTGTATTGGATTAGTTCTTCCTTCTTCAATTATTGGTTGTAATGGTACTGTTGAATGTCCTAAAGTATAAGTATTATCATTTTTCATTTTTTTATTTTTATTTTATGGTAAATTTAATTTTTGGAAAATTTGAATTTATTCATTAATTATATTTAAAAAAAATATTT